>Ga0182738_1004450_pt1 | contig 15480 bp, 16 predicted proteins | sample eDN5th30CBELigMG_FD_128876 | JGI IMG/M metagenome (GOLD analysis project Ga0182738, IMG submission 128876) | Enriched Miracle-Growth compost microbial communities from Emeryville, California, USA - eDNA 5th pass 30_C BE-Lig MG (version 2)... ... | reverse complement strand
CTCATGTATCTCGGCATTATCGCACTTACCCGCGCGCTCGACGATCCGTCGCGCTCGGCACGTGCCGCCGCGGTGATCACGCTTGTCGGCTTCATCAATATCCCGATCATCAAGTTCTCGGTCGATTGGTGGAACACGCTGCATCAGCCGGCTTCCGTGTTCCGGCTGGGCGGGCCGACCATCGACGCCAGCATGCTGTGGCCGCTGATGATCATGGCGGTGGGCTTCACCGTGCTTTTCTTCACGCTGCACCTGATGGCGATGCGCACCGAGATCATGCGCCGCCGCGTGACGGCAATGCGCTACATTGCGGCGCGTCGCGCTGACCGCAAGGCGGATTGACCGGGAGGCATTCCGGACACTTCGAGACAATGGAAAACGCCCGGCAAATTGTCCGGGCGTTCCTCGTTCTCTCTTCAGATTGATGTACGGCGCGGCTGTCACCCGCCGGTGACGCTCATGTGGCGCGATACGGACGGGCGATTGGTGCGGCGGTCGATAACGAAGTCGTGCCCCTTGGGCTTGCGGCCGATGGCCTCGTCGATCGCATTGGAAACCAGTTCGTTGCCTTCCGAGGCGCGCAACGGCGCGCGCAGATCGGCGGCGTCCTCCTGGCCGAGACACATATAAAGCGTGCCGGTGCAGGTGAGGCGCACGCGGTTGCAGCTTTCGCAGAAATTATGCGTCATCGGGGTGATGAAGCCAAGCCTGCCGCCGGTTTCGGCAACTTCGACATAGCGCGCCGGTCCGCCGGTCTTGTAGGGAATGTCGGTGAAGGTGAACTGCCGTTCGAGGTCGGCCCGCAGCAGCGACAGCGGCAGATACTGTTCGGTCCGGTCCTCGTCGATCTCGCCCATCGGCATGGTTTCGATGACGGTCATGTCCATGCCGCGGCCATGCGCCCAGCGCAGCATGTCGGGCAGTTCCATGTCGTTGAAGCCCTTCAGCGCCACGGCGTTGATCTTGACCTTGATCCCGGCGGCCTGCGCGGCGTCGATGCCGGCGAGAACCTTTTCGATGTGACCCCAGCGCGTAACGGCATGAAACTTCGCCGGATCAAGCGTATCGAGCGAAACGTTGATACGCTTAACCCCGCATTCGGCGAGCTCCTGGGCATGGCGGCCAAGCTGGGAGCCATTGGTCGTCAGCGTCAGTTCCTCGAGTTCGCCGCTGTCGAGGTGGCGCGAAAGCTGGCGCACCAGATGCATGATGTTCTTGCGCACCAGCGGTTCGCCGCCGGTGAGACGCAGCTTGCGCACGCCCTTTTCGATGAAGACGGTGCAAAGCCGGTCGAGTTCCTCCAGGGAGAGAAGGTCCTTCTTGGGCAGGAAAGTCATGTCTTCCGCCATGCAATAGGTGCAGCGGAAGTCGCAGCGGTCCGTGACCGACACGCGCAGATAGGTGATCGTGCGCCCGAAAGGATCGATCATATTCATGTGGACGCGCTTCCTCCCACTTACTGCCGGCAGATATCGAGTAATGTCGTATGATCGCCAGCGTCATTCAAGATAGGCTATAACGCTCTTGGTAGCATTGTCGGGGCCGACGCCGCAATGTCGGCTTTGATACAGCAAGGAAATGCGCTTTTCCCGGCCGGCTGACCGGCGTAGGAAGATGGCGAGAATTTTTCAGGGGATGGAATGATGACGGCGCCGAAGGAATTGAGGGTATCGAAGGATCGCAGGACGCTCACGGTGACTTTTCCGGACCATACGCCGTTCGAACTGCCGGCCGAGATGCTGCGGGTGCTTTCGCCATCGGCTGAGGTCCAGGGGCATTCGCCTGACCAGCGCGTGACGGTGCCGGGCAAGCGCAATGTCGCGATTCTCAAGATCGAGCCGATCGGAAACTATGCCGTGCGCATCACTTTCGACGATCTGCACGATACCGGCATATTCACCTGGGATTATCTGCACGATCTCGGCCACGAAAAGGGGGCGCGCTGGAGCGCATATCTGGCCGAACTCGAGCAAAAGGGACTGTCGCGCGGCTGATCCGTCATGGCACCGTCATCGGAACGAAATAGGCTAGGTGAAACCGGAGGCTGCAAGCATGTCCGTCATCAAGACTGTCGAGGAACTTGAAGCCCTGTACGGCACTCCCGGCGAAACCTCGCTGGCGAAGGAACTCGATCACCTCATTCCCGAGTACGCCGCCTTCATCGAAGCGTCGCCCTTCGTGACGCTGGCCACCTGCGGACCGGAGGGGCTGGACTGCTCGCCACGCGGCGACCTTGCCGGCTTCGTGCGCATTCATGACGAGCGGACGCTGATGATGCCGGACAGGCGTGGCAACAACCGCGCCGATTCGCTGAAGAACATTATCCGCGACGGTCGGGTAGGGCTTCTTTTCCTCGTGCCGGGCTCGGGCACGACGCTGCGTGTCAACGGACGCGCCCATATCACCACGGATGCCGACCTGTGCGCATCCTTTGCGGTTGAAGGCAAACCGGCCCGCTCAGTGACCGTTGTTGCGGTCGAGGCCGTTTATTTCCAATGCGCACGCGCGATCCATCGCTCCGATTTGTGGAATCCGGACAAGCATGCGGATCCGAAATCCCTGCCAACGCCCGGGCAGATACTGGCGGTGACGAGCAAGGCGCGGATCGATGGCGAGGCTTACGATCGCGAATGGCCGCAACGTGCCAGGGCGAGCATGTGGTGAGGCCGCCTATTCCGGCTTGAGCACGTCGGTCACGCGGCGCATGTGATCGCCGATCATGTTGCATTCGGCTGGGGTGGAATGGCCCATCACCTTCTCGATCAGGCTCATATGGACTTTCAGGGCTTCCATCAGCAGTGCTTCACCTGCCGCTGTCAGCGACAGCCGCAGGATGCGCTTGTCCTTGCAGTCGCCCTCGCGGCGCAGGAGATCGCGGCTTTCCAGTTGCGGCAGCAGCATGGTGATGTTGGAGCGCCCCACCAGCAGCTTGCGCGCAAGGTCGTGCTGCGACATGCCCGGATGCCGGTAGAGGTTCATCAGCACGTCGAGCTGCGCCGGCTTCAGCTCCAGCGGAGCCAGCGCGGATGCAAGCGCGCGTTCCATCGAATGGCAGGCGCGCGCGACCGCGACCCAATTGTGAAAGCGCGGGTTGTCCCAGGGTAGCTCTTGCTTGCTGCTCATGCCCGAAATGTCATGTTCACGGTTGAACCGCTAATGGTACCTTCAATATGGCATCAATTGGAATGAAGGTCATCCGGTGACGCTGCGGTAGTGCGCGACATCCGGCCCTGCCGTGCGATTGTTCACAAGGTCCCGGTGCTTTTCGTCGGGCAAGGCCTGCGCCTTCGTCTCACATTGTTGTGAAGCGGCTGGGCAACACAGGCGATAAATTAAACAAAGCCTTAACCAAATCGGTGTGAATCGACAGGGTCGCGTCAAACATCCGCCATGAGCGAACCAGTTTCCTTGCGCGGCGTTATCATAGGAAACTGACCGGAATTGACGACCGGAACGGGTGATCAATGACCTTCAAAAAGCACATCGCAATCGCGCCGGCAGCGCTGGCTCTCGTCCTGGCAGGGGCGGCACAGCAGGCATCCGCACAGAGCCTGTTCGATGTGCTGTTCGGCGGAGGGCGGGTGGAACGCATGTCGCGCGGCGAATTTCCACCGCCGCCGAGAGCGGACAGGATGGTACGGCCGAACGCTTCGTCCGCGCCACGCCACAGGAACAATGCGGTAGCGGCAAAGCCGATCGAGAAGATCACCGGGCCGGTCTATTATACCTACAAAGCCGATACGCTTACGCAGGTCGATTTCACGGCGCTCGAAGCTGCCGGCAAGACGGTTTCGCTCGAGCCGTCTTTGGAAAACAACGCATTTCGAGAAGCTCTCTCGGGTCTGCAGGATTTCGACCTCTTTGCCGAGAAAGACATCGCCAAGGCCCTGACCGACTACTATTCGGCCAATCCTGATTTCATCTGGGTTTCGGGCGCGACCGCAAACGGCCGCGCGCAGGATGCCGTGCGGGTGCTGGGGGAGGCGGAGAGCTATGGCCTCGATGCAGCCGACTATACGGTTGACGTACCGTCGGCGGGGTTCTCAATGGATGACATGGCCGCGCGCCAGCGCGATCTCATCCGCTTCGAGATGACGCTGTCGGCGCGGGTGTTGCGTTATGTGCGCGACGCTCAGAACGGCCGGGTCGATCCGAACCGGATTTCCGGCTATCACGATTTTCCCGCCAAGCCGCTCGATCTCGTCGGTACGCTGAAGGCCTTGGCCGAAAGCGGCGACACGCGCGCCTATCTGGAATCGCGCCACCCGCAAAACGCCGAGTTCCGGGCGTTGCGGGCAGAATTGGAATCGCTGGAAGCCAGCGCCGAAAACGAGATCGTCGTCGATCCCAAGCTGTTGCTGAAGCCGGGCGGAACCAGCCCCGAGCTGCCGAAGCTGCTCAAGCTCATCCAGCGCGACCATAGTGAGTTGATCGACGACAAATACAGCGAGGTTCTGGCGAGGCTCGACAACAGCGAAGTCTATGACAAGGAACTCGTGCCGCTTGTCGAGGCGGTGCAGAAGAAACTCGGCCTCAAACCGGATGGTGTCGTCGGGCCGCATACGGTGAGCAAGCTTGCCGGGACGTCAAAGGCCGACCGCATCCAGAAGGTGATCCTGGCGCTGGAGGAAATGCGCTGGCTGCCTTCCGACCTCGGCAGTCCGCGCGTATTCATCAACCAGCCGGCCTTTACGGCCAGCTATATCGACGGCGATCAGGAAAAGCTGAAGATGCGCGTCATCATCGGACGGCCCGCCAACCAGACCAGCTTCTTCTACGATGAGATCGAGCAGGTCGACTACAATCCCTATTGGGGCGTGCCACAGTCGATCATCGTCAACGAGATGCTGCCGCGCCTGCGCAGCGATCCGGGTTATCTCGACCGCTCCGGCTATGAGGTGATCAATTCGAAGGGCAAGCGCATCCCGTCCTCGTCGATCAATTGGGGGCAGTATGGCGGCAAGGTTCCCTTCAGCATCCGCCAGATCCCGAGCGAAGCGAATGCATTGGGAGAGCTGAAAATCCTCTTCCCCAACAAGCATGCGATCTACATGCACGACACACCGCAGAAAGGCCTGTTCAATCGGGATTCGCGCGCGTTCAGCCACGGCTGCGTCCGCCTGAAGGATCCGCGCGGCATGGCCGCCGCCGTGCTCGACACGAATCTCGACCATGTCGCCAGGAAGCTGAAGGCGGGGCATTCGTCGGAGCGGGTGAGCCGCAAGATTCCGGTCTATGTGGCCTACTTTACCGCATGGCCCGATGCGAGCGGCAAGGTCGAGTATTTCAACGATGTCTATGACCGTGACACGCATCTGAAGCTGGCCATCGACAAGGTCGAGGCCGCGCGTGCGCCAAAGGCGCCCGAAACCGCGCAGGCGCTGTAAGACTTACAGTTGTGCGGACAAGTCCCTTGCCCGCACGGCCCACTCACCCGGCGGGCGTCCAGACGAAGGTCAGTTCCTCGCGGAATGCGAAGCGCACGATATGGTCGGCCACGACCTGTTCCAGTCGCTGCAGGTCGGGAGAATCGACCTCGACGGAAAGCGATGCTTCGTTCGCCTGCAGTTCCACCACCCTGCCGTCACCGAACTCGATACGGCCTTCCGTCGGCGTGAAGTCGACGGTGAATTTGTGGCTCCAATGCTTGCAGAGCTGCTGCAGATAGCGGCTGGCGTTCTTGGTTTCGACGACGGCCTTGCTTCTTGCCATGTGATTCTCCTGAATGCGGATGCCGACAGGTCGGTTTCGTCATGAGCCGACTTGATACCGATTTCGATTTTTCGGAAAGGCTGCGTGTGACGAATATGCCAAGCAAAAGGCTTTTGTTTTCGTCATGCGTGGCAAAGGAGGATGGTGGGCGATACTGGGATTGAACCAGTGACCCCACCCGTGTGAAGGGTGTGCTCTCCCGCTGAGCTAATCGCCCGCCGCCGCCCGAAGGCGAAGCGTGCGGCGATATAGGAGACGACCGGGGCCGAAGTCAAGGGACCGATTACGCTCCGATTGCCATAATGAGCGTTTCGGCAAGATCGATGGTCAATTCGTCATAATGGGAAATGACTTTCGACGGTTCGAACTCGCGCACATGCCGGTCGGTATAGCCGAAATCGACGGCCACCACGGGGATGCCCGCTGCCTTGGCGGTGTCGATGTCGGTTTGCGAATCGCCGACCATCACCGCGCTGGCTGGATCACCGCCGGCAACGCCGATGGTTTCCAGAAGGTGGCGCGGGTCGGGCTTGCGGAAGGCGAATGTGTCCTGGCCGCAGATCGCGGCAAAGCGCCCGCTGAGATCGAGCGCATCCAGCAGCCTGCGCGAGAAGGTTTCGGTCTTGTTGGTGCAGACCGCCAGCAGGTAGCCGGCATCGGCGAAGCGGTCGAGCGCATCGAGCACACCGGGGTAAGGGCGGGAGCGGCCGGGAATGTTCTCGCCATAATGATCGAGAAACAAGCCGTAGAGCCGCTCATGCTCATCGCTGGGAAGCACCTTCTGATGAGCCGCATATGCGCGCTCGATCATCACGCGGCCGCCATGGCCGACAAAACCGCGAAAGCCGCTTGCATCCGTGCGGGGCACTCCACCGGCGGCGAGACTGTGGTTGAGGCTGTCGAGAAGATCGGGAGCGGTATCGATCAAAGTACCATCGAGATCGAATACGATGATCGGGCGGCTCATGGCGTCTCCTCATGCGTGTCAAAGCAACCGCCCGAGCGAATAGCCCGCGCGCCCTTGCGGTGCAAGCTTTGGTGATGATGCCAGCCGGGCAGAAAACCTTTGCCGGACGCCGCAAAAATGATAGGAGCGCCACCGAACAGGAGGGTGACGGTAAATCCCATGGATGCACGAGCTTTGAAGATCGAGGCCGCCCGCGTGGCGCTGGGCCATGTGCGGGACGGCGCGCGCCTGGGGATCGGTACGGGGTCGACGGCGGAAGAATTCGTCCGGCTGCTTGCCGAAAAGGTGGCGTCCGGGATGAAAATCATTGGCGTGCCGACCTCCGAGCGCACGGCAGCCCTGTGCCGGGAACTTGGCGTGCCGCTGTCAACGCTCGATGAAACGCCGGAACTCGACCTCACCATCGACGGTGCCGACGAAATCGACCGGCATCTTTCCCTGATCAAGGGCGGCGGCGGTGCGCTGCTGCGCGAAAAGATCGTCGCGGCGGCATCGCGGCAGATGATCGTGATCGCCGACGAGTCGAAGATGGTCGAGACGCTCGGCAAGTTCCCGCTGCCCATCGAGGTCAACCGGTTCGGCCTCAAGGCGACCGAACTGGCGATTGCGGCGGTGGCCCGCGAGCTCAATCTTTCGGGGCCGCTGACATTGCGGATGACGAACGGCACGCCGTTTGTTACAGACGGTGGACATTTCATTCTCGATGCATCTTTTGGCCGCATTCCCGATCCAAGAGCGCTATCAAATGGTCTTTTCGCCGTTCCGGGGGTTGTCGAGCACGGTCTGTTCCTTGGGTTGGCGCAAGCTGCCATCATAGCCAGCGCCAACGGTGTCAGAACGGTCCATGCGGCCCGATAAACAGGAGTTCTATCCATTATGATCTTGGTCAACCGCGTCCGTCGCTTCTCCGCCGCTCTGGTGGCCTCGGCTGTTCTGATCTCTGCCCTTCCGGCCTTTGCCGAGGATATTTCCGATGCGCATCTGAAGGCCGCTCGCGAGGCTGTCGCCGCCATCAAGGCCACGGACTTCTACGACGGCATCCTGCCGCAGGCGGCTGCAGCCCTTAAGGAACAGATGATCCAGAAGAACCCCGATCTTCAGGAAATCATTACTTCGACGGTTGATGGCACCGCGCTGAAGCTCGCGGGCCGTCGCTCGGATCTGGAGAAGGAAGCCGCGCTTGCCTATGCGCGCGTGTTCTCGGCCGAAGACCTCACCGCAATCGCGACCTTCTACAACTCGGCGACCGGCAAGAAACTGCTTCAGGACGGTCCGATCGTGACGCGCGAAGTGGCCAAGGCCGCCGACATCTGGCAGCGCGGCATTGCCCGCGATCTGGCCGAGCAGGCTGCAAGCGCGCTGGAAGTCGTGCTGAAGGAAAAGGGCCTGATCCCGCAGCAGCCCATCAAGCCGGAGGCCGCGCCGGCCAATTGATCTGCGGCCAGCGAATGACCATATGAGTTCAGGAAGCCCGGCGTGCCGGGCTTTTCTTTTGAAGGTCGGCTTTGGACCTTTCACCCTTCCGGGTAAGGCCGAAAGCCTCTAGATCATGATGCCGGGAAGCGTGAAGCGGCTTTCGGATGGCATCATGGTCTATCTGGCTGATTTTGCGCATGTATGCGGCGCCAAGAGATTCCACTTGGCTGCAACTTGCTCTAACAGCCTGCCGTCGACGCCAACGGAGAAGGAAACATGACTGCATACGACTATGATCTTTTCGTCATTGGCGGTGGCTCGGGCGGTGTGCGCGCCGGGCGCGTGGCGGCCTCGATGGGCAAGCGCGTGGCTGTCGCCGAGGAATTCCGCTTCGGCGGCACCTGTGTGATCCGCGGTTGCGTGCCGAAGAAGCTCTACGTCTATGCATCCCAGTTTCCCGAGCAGTTCGAGGATGCGGCCGGCTATGGCTGGACCGTGCCGGAGGCGAGTTTCGACTGGCGCAAGCTGGTGGAGAACAAGGAACGGGAAATCACGCGGCTGGAAGGCCTGTATCAGAAGGGTATCGCCGGTGCGAATGGCGAGATCATCCAGTCCCGCGCGACGCTGGTGGACAAGCATACCGTTCGCATCGAGGCGGAAAACCGCACCGTCACGGCCAATCAGATACTGATTGCCACGGGCGGGCGCCCGAACCCTCACGCTGCCCTGCCGGGGCATGAGCATTGCATCTTCTCCGACCAGGCCTTCGACCTGCCGGAACTGCCGAAATCCATCGTGATTTCCGGCGGCGGCTATATTGCGGTGGAGTTCGCCAACATCTTCCACGGCCTCGGCGTCGAGACGACGCTGATCTATCGCGGCAAGGAAATCCTCGGCCGTTTCGACATGGATTTGCGGCACATGCTGCATGAGACCATGGAACAGAAGGGCATCCGCATTCTCCTGCACTCGGTCTTCGAGAAGGTCGAGAAGCGCGCTGACGGCCGCCTCGATGCGCATGTCACCGGCGGCGAGGTGCTGACGGTCGATCAGGTAATGCTGGCGATCGGACGTATTCCGAACACGGAAAATCTCGGCCTTGAAAATGCCGGGGTGGAAATGGGCAAGTCCGGCGAGATCATCGTCGACGATTATTCGCGCACCAATGTCGACAACATCTGGGCAATCGGGGATGTGACCAACCGCGTGCAGTTGACGCCGGTGGCGATCCACGAGGCCATGTGCTTCGTTGAGACGGCGTTCAAGGACAACCCGACCAGGCCGGATCACGATTGCATCGCGACCGCCGTGTTCTCGCAGCCCGAGATCGGCACGGTGGGGCTGTCGGAAGATGATGCGGCCAAGCGTTTCGCCAATCTGGAAATCTACCGGGCCGCGTTCCGTCCGATGCGTCACACCCTGTCGGGGCGGCAAGAGAAAATGCTGATGAAGCTGGTGGTCGATGGCGATACGCGCCGCGTCCTTGGCGCGCATATTCTGGGGCCGGACGCGGGCGAGATGGCGCAGCTTCTCGGCATTCCGCTGAAGGCTGGCCTGACCAAGGACGATTTCGACCGCACCATGGCAGTTCACCCCACGGCCGCCGAAGAACTGGTGACCATGTACAAGCCGACCTACCTGGTCAAAAACGGCCGGCGGGTCGAATAGGCGCACGGGAAGTCGTTCGCTTTCGACCTGAATTCCGGGTAGAATAGGTATTCGGCTTCCTGTATAGGGGCCTATCCCGAAATCGCGGGAATTTAACGGGCAGTTTTCTGCCTTCTACGGAAGTATTGGGTGCAACAATGACGAAATGGTCTCCGAAGTCCTGGCGCAACATGCCCATTCAGCAGGTTCCGGCTTTTCCGGATCAGTCCGCGCTGTTTGAAACCGAGGCCCGTCTTGCATCTTTTCCGCCGCTGGTTTTTGCAGGTGAGGCGCGCAAGCTGAAGAAGCAGCTCGCCCAGGTGGCAGCGGGAGAAGCCTTCCTGCTGCAGGGCGGCGATTGTGCGGAAAGCTTCGCCGAGCACGGCGCAGACAATATCCGCGACTTCTTCCGCGTCTTCCTGCAGATGTCGGTAGTGCTGACTTATGCCGGTGCGCAGCCGGTGGTGAAGGTGGGCCGCATCGCCGGCCAGTTCGCCAAGCCGCGTTCGGCCGACACCGAAACCCGCGACGGCGTGACACTGCCGAGCTACCGTGGCGACATCATCAACGGCATCGATTTCGACGAGAAATCACGCCTGCCCGATCCGGCACGGCAGGAAATGGCCTATCGCCAGTCGGCCGCAACGCTGAACCTGCTGCGGGCGTTCGCGCAGGGCGGCTATGCCAGCCTGGAAAACGTGCATCGCTGGATGCTGGGTTTCGTCTCCGACAGCCCGCAAGGCGAACGCTACGAGGCGCTTGCCAACCAGATCACCGAAACCATGAATTTCATGCGTGCGGTGGGCATTACCTCGGAAAACAATTTCGCGCTGCGCGAGACCGATTTCTACACCAGCCACGAGGCGCTGCTGCTCGGCTACGAGGAGGCGCTGACCCGCGTCGATTCCACCTCGGGCGACTGGTACGCCACCTCCGGCCATATGATCTGGATCGGCGACCGTACCCGCCAGCCCGATCATGCGCATATCGAGTATTGCCGCGGCATCAAGAACCCGCTTGGGCTTAAGTGCGGTCCGTCGCTGACGCCCGACGGCCTGCTGCAACTGATCGACCTGCTGAACCCGGAAAACGAGCCGGGCCGGCTAACCCTGATCGCGCGCTTCGGCGCCGACAAGGTCGGTGAGCACCTGCCCAGGCTGGTGCGTGCCGTGAAGCAGGAGGGCCGCAATGTGGTCTGGTCGTGCGATCCGATGCATGGCAACACGATCACGGCTGCCGGCTACAAGACGCGTCCTTTCGACCGCATCCTGCGCGAAGTGCAGGCGTTCTTCGACGTCCATGCGGCGGAAGGCACGCATGCCGGTGGCATCCATGTCGAGATGACCGGCAAGAACGTGACCGAATGCACGGGCGGCGCACGCGCCATCCGCGACGAGGAGTTGCAGGACCGCTACCACACGCATTGCGATCCGCGTCTCAACGCCGATCAGGCGATCGAGCTGGCCTTCCTGGTTTCGGAACTGCTCAAGAAGGGCGTCAACCGCAACGACAAGCAGGCCGTGAGCGCCTGAGGCTCTTGAAAACCCAACAAAAAGGCGCCGGTTCCGGCGCCTTTTTCGTATAAATCTAAATTCCGGAAAGAGAGCGATACCGAAAGGATTACTCCTTGCGGTACAGCATCCAGCTCTTTCCGCCGCGTGCGGTAAGTTCCGAGTGGCAGGTGACGCGGTTGCGGCCATCGAGTTTCGAGCGGTAAAGCGCGCGGTCGGCCTTGGCGTAGAGGTCGTCGGCGGATTCGCCTTCCGCTGCCATGCAGATCCCCATCGACACCGTGACCGGCCCATACTCCGCGCCGGCCTGACTGCTTCCGAAGCGGGTCTGTTCAATCAGCAGGCGGATGTGATTGGCGATCTCGTGGGTCGATTGCTCGCTGATGCCATCCACGATCAGCGCGAATTCCTCGCCGCCGGTGCGGGCCACAAACATGCTTTCGCTGACGCTCGTGCGGAAGATGTCGGCAATCGTCTTCAATATCCTGTCGCCGACCGGATGGCCGTAGCGGTCGTTGATCGCCTTGAAGCGATCGATGTCGGCGAGGATCAGCGCCTTGAACAGAATGCCCTTTTCGCTGTTGTAGATGCCGGCGATTTCCTTGTCGAAGGCGCGCCGGTTCCACAGGAGGGTGAGGGGATCGGTGTCGGCCAGCCGCTTGTATTCCTCAAGCTTGCTCTTGACGCTTTCGAGCTCCGCCGACTTCTCGTGCAGCGTCTCGGCAACCTGCTGGCCATGGTCGATGGTGGAGCGCGTGGCCATCGACATGGCGTTGGCCACTTTTTGCAGAAGCTCCCGGCTGATCTGCTCCCGGCTGTTCAGTCCGCCGGAGGTCTGGTCAAGTATCTGGCCGTAGCGTTCGAGATGAGTGCGCTCGCTGCGCAGCAGGGTCGCTATGTCCTCAAGCTCCTGGGCGATAACGTTGCGCGCCTGCTCCACAATGCTCTGATTGTGATTCTGAGCGAAATATTTGCGGCCGAGCTGATCGAGTTGTTCCTGTGTCGGGCGGTTGCCGAGTTCGATGACCTCAAGGCTCAGCCTCGGATTCGATCCCGACAGAGCCTCATAGAATATCTCATAATTGCGCGGCAAACCCACCACGCCCATCTGGCGCATGGTCATTGCCACGGTGGTTGCGAGGTCGTCGCCGGGTTCGCCTGGGGCGACTGCAGCCTGCATTCGTGCTCCATTTTCCCGCAGGAACCTGAAAATCGGGTTCCTGTGCCGATATTCCGGCCTGTGAGGCCCTGACGTGTATCGGGGAGCATTTCCCGCAATGGCACAGAGATGGCCCCCCGACCTTTCCCGCGCCTATGTTAAGCGTGCCGAGATAAACTTTCTTTAAATGTCGAGGCAAGTGAAATTTTCGGAAAGACTACGCGTTCCGCAAGGTCATTGCCTCCTAAGTGAATATCTTTCAATAAAGACATCGATAAAACATTATATGAATATGTTTGCACGAAGATCTGCTATCGATCGTCACTACAAGTCGGGAAGGAACGGATGGGTAACTCACGGACGGGCTCCTGCGGTTGCGGAGCGGTGCGCTTTACAGCGAAGGGGCGACTGCGCGGCGTCGTTTATTGCCACTGTTCGCAATGCCGCAAGCAGAGCGGCCATTTCTACGCGGCAACCAATGTGGCGGAAGCCGATATCGGCATCGAGGGCGCGGAAAACATTACCTGGTACAGAGGCTCTGAAACCGCGCAGCGTGGCTTCTGCCGTGTTTGCGGATCGGCGCTTTTCTGGAAGCATGACGATCTGGATACGATCTCGGTCATGGCTGGAGCCTTCGATACGCCGTCTGGATTGCAGGGGCAGAGCCACATCTTCGTTGCCGACAAGGGCGACTATTATGAGATCGACGACGGATTGCCTCAATTCGTCCGCTCGACCTGGGACATAAAGGTTGCGGACGAGTGAACGGCGATCCCTGCAGCGTCGCCGGTTGTTGAACGGTTCGTCGCACGGTCGCGGACTGCCTGAGCGAGGCAACACGTCATATATTGTGGTCAAGGAGAATAGCCATGGCCACTATGCCGACTTTGTTCATTTCCCACGGCGGACCCAGCATCGTCATCAGCGACACCCCTGCGCGCCACTATCTCGAAACGGTTTCGAGCCTTGTGCCCCGGCCGAAGGCCATCGTTATCGTGTCTGCCCATTTCGAGACCCATGGTGTGACCGTGGTGACCGACCCGAAGCCGGAAATGATCTATGATTTCCGTGGTTTTGCTCCGGAACTCTATGAAATGGTCTATTCCGCGCCGGGTGAGCCCGCACTGGCCGAAAGGGTGCTGGAACTGCTTGAGAAAGCAGGGCTGTCGCCTTCGCGTCTGGGCAAGCGCGGATATGACCATGGCACCTGGACGCCGATGAAGCTGGCCTTCCCGGAAGCGGATATTCCCATAGTGCAGGTTTCGATCGACCCGGCGCGCGACGCGTGCTGGCACTATGCGCTTGGCCGTGCGCTTGCGCCGTTGCGCGAGGAGGGCGTCCTGCTGGTCGGTTCGGGCCATATCACGCACAATCTCAGGGCCTATTTTTCCGTCCTGCGGCAGGGCGCCGAAGTCGATCCGGCGCTTGCGGGAAAGGTGACGGCGTTTACGGACTGGTTTGCCGAGAGGTTCGCCGCCAACGATCTGCGGGCCTTGCTCGACTGGAAGAACAGTGCGCCGTTCCCGGCGGATAACCATCCGACTGACGAGCACCTGATGCCGATCTTCTTCGCCTATGGTGCCGCCGGCGAACAGCCTAAGGCGGAACGGGTGCACAATTCGGTCGATAACGGCTTCTTTGCCAACGATTCCTACCTGTTCCGCTGATGGAAGCCGGCTGGGGCTGCAGGCGTTCTGACGAACGCGTTTCCGCTGCTCCAGCCGCAGGGTTTCTTAGCCGCATTTGTACGACGCCAGGCGATTCCGTCCGGCTGCAAAATGCTCTAGATAAACCTTGCGGTGATTCGGCAAGGATATTTCGGCATGGAAAGACTGATCAATGCCTTCCTCAACTCGGTCAGGGCGTTCGGTCGGCTGATCCGCAGCGAAACCGCGTTCCAGCAGGAGGTGATCCTGTTGCTGGTCGCCATTCCCGTGGGCTGGTTCATTGCCACGAACTGGGCCATCTATGCGCTGCTGATCGGCGCGATTCTCATGCTCATCATGGTCGAAGTGCTGAACACCGGCATCGAGGCCACTTGCAACGCGATCTCGCGCGAGTTCCACATCGACATCCAGCTTGCCAAGGATTGCGGGTCGCTCGCGGTGCTGATTGCGATCATCATTACCCTCGGCATTTGGGGATTTGCCCTGTTCGAGCGGCTGGCAGGAGCATCCGCCTGACCGGCGCTCCGACTGCCCAAACATATTTCCGTCCAGTCTGAAACTGCTAGGATGCGCGTCGTTTCGACGGAGGAGGCAATGCTCGATTTCGAGAAAATCCGTGCCAGGGCCGCCACGCGCAAGGGCGGCACGGACGTGCTCGCCAGCCTGCTGGGGCCGGCTCCCGACAATGCCGCGGTGGCAAAGATCTCCGATGACCGCATTCTGTCCACCATGGCCGAGCGCGTCTTCGCCGCCGGCTTCGTATGGCGGGTGATCGAGCAGAAATGGCCGGGTTTCGAGGAGGCTTTTCTCAACTTCGAGCCCAAGCGGCTTCTCTTCCAGCCGGACGACTTCTGGCACGAGCTGGCTTCCGACAAGCGCATCGTGCGCAATCCGCAGAAAATCCGTTCGGTGCGGGACAACGCGGCCTTCGTCGAGCGAGTGTCGAAGGAGCATGACGGTTTCGGCAGGTTTTTGGCCGAATGGCCGGCCGACGACCAGGTCGGTTTGATGGCTTATCTTGCCAGGCACGGCAGCCGGCTGGGCGGCAATACCGGGCAGTATTTCCTGCGCTGGCTGGAGTGGGACACGTTCATCGTCTCGCAGGACATGGGCGCGGCGCTGCGCGACGCGGGGCTGGAGATTTCCGAGAACCCGACCTCGAAGCGCGACCTGCAGCGTATCCAGGATCAGGTGAATGCCTGGGCCGCGCAGACCGGCCTGCCGCGCAAGCACATTTCGCGCATTCTGGCGATGTCGATCGGCGAGAACCATGCGCCGGAGGCGATCCGCGAATATATGGGCGAGTAGTGGCGCAATCGAACGGCATTGCCGGTTGCGTGCTGCCGCGCTACACCGCTTGCCATGATCACGAAGCCTGTTGCCCGCGATATTCTGCGCATT
>Ga0182738_1004449_pt1 | contig 15482 bp, 9 predicted proteins | sample eDN5th30CBELigMG_FD_128876 | JGI IMG/M metagenome (GOLD analysis project Ga0182738, IMG submission 128876) | Enriched Miracle-Growth compost microbial communities from Emeryville, California, USA - eDNA 5th pass 30_C BE-Lig MG (version 2)... ... | reverse complement strand
GTGAGGTTCTTTTGAAATTGGAGGACTTTCTGAGATCCTTGAAGGTCCTGGTAGTCATATTGGTCACAGGATGTAACATAATGTGCTGATTTGGAAGCTGTCAAGTGAGTAAGGAGGGATCTATTGAGCTTATTTCCTTCAATAGTGATCTTCTTGTTGTTTGGGAGATGGTAAGGGGTGGTAGAGTCTTGTGTCTGGACGGCTTTTGTTGGGTTTAGGGTTCTGTTGGGGGAGTGATGGGCTTGGGAGCTCGTAAGAGTTGATGATTCTTTTTGCATATCAAGGTGAGATAGGCTGATTTTATTATGATTCTTTTACTTTTCTAAAAGTTTTGATTCACTTGTTGATTCATAAAAATTTTTTCCAGTTGCAACTGAGATAACTCCTTATGAAAAGGCAGATGCAATTGCTATTTATTCCTAGGCTTGTTTTCAATTGCCCGCTTTTCCCAGATTTCATCTTCAGACTTTTGAATTGCCCAAAAATTCTTTTTTTCGTTAGAATTTCTATTTTGAAGATACTGATGAAGATCTGAACTTTCATTCTTAATATTCTCTGAAATTCTGAATCTTAACTCCTGATTATCTATTTTTCCCTCCAATGCAACAAAGAGCCATGAAAAGGTCTTAAATTCTAATTCTTTGTTTTTTATGAAAAAAAATTTATCATTTCTTTTCAAAAAGAATTTTTTCCTTATTCTAATTTTCTCAGAATTATAATGTTCTCATAATGATGTTGAATTTTTTGGCAAAGTTTTTTTTTTTCATTGTGCAAATTCTGGGGCAGAGCTTGGAAGAGTCTTGCCTCTAGGAAAAACACTAGACAGATGAAAAATCTTTGTGATTTTTGAATAATATAGGGCTTTTTTAGGATTTGGAAAACCAAGAAAAACTGCTTTTGGGTTTTTAGGACTCTTAACATTATTTAAAAGTGGTCATCGTCTGTGATATAGACTGCTGTCTTTGAAGTTTGTCGTGAGTTTGAGGTCCTGTTAAAAGTTTTGAAAAAAAAAAGGATGAAAAAGGTTTGTTAAAGATTTTTTTCTGCTATTTCGAGTGTCAAAATGACAAAGGCAGAAAAAAAGAAAATATGTTAGGGAAAGATTTTTCAAATAAATTTTTTATGTGAAAATGTGAAATTTGGAAAGACCGTATTTTCTTTAAATATCTGAAATTTCTCAGAAATTGTGAGTTTATGAAGAGATTTTTTTTCATATAACATGATAAATTTCTCATTTTTACTCAAAGATAAGCTGTTACATCTTTAATCTTTTCCAGACGACTGACTTCAACACGATTTTTTTCTGAAAATGGAATTGACAAAACAATTTTCTGGATATTTCCCAATTGTCCCAACACGCTAAGCAATTCCCCAAACTCATCGATACTCAGGCACTCACCAAAGTCAAACTCAACTGAATACAAACAAATCAAGCTCTTTAAGGTTTCTGCTAACTTTTGAATCACCTTTACACTGATATTTCTATTGGTATCAAATTTCAGACTCAGATGGAATAGATCCGTATGACCTCCTTCAATTGCAGAGCAAATTGCTTCAATGCTTTTATTTGTAAGAAGGGGAGTCTGACTGAAATTTAAAGAGAGGTTTCTGAGGAGGATCAACTCCTTCAAGCTCTCCCCAAGGACTCCTAAGGAGTCATCTGTTATCTTGTTTTGATCCGGAATCTTAATGTCAAGATATCTCAGAGACCTTAAAGCCTTCAAATTCTTGAATAAAATTTGTAAATTGAGGTCTTGGATTTGGTCAGAAGATTTTAATTCGAGCTTGAAAGAGACTAGATTCTGAAGACATACCAAAGCAGAAGAAAGACTTTGAATGCTCCTTTCATTGGCTAATGTAGAAGGAAAAGCGAGAGTGAGAAAAGTAAGCGAGGTCAGGAGAGCTAAAGTAGAGCTAAAATCAACAAGAGGTTCATCAAAAATATGAAAGTCCCAGTCGAAATTCAAGCAGAGACTTTTTAGAAGGGTTAATTCTTTCAAAGCTTCAGAGAGCTCCCTGAGATGTCTATTGGAAAAATTTCGAAAAAGAACCAAGCTTAATTTTTGGAGAGAAGTTCCAGCGAGGCCTTTTAAACATTCCAAGATAGATGGTTCATCATCAAAGGAAGTTACTAGTTCACATCTTGGAAGATTTAATGTGAGGCCTAATAGATTTTTCATGCTTTGAAAAGCCCTGAAAAGTTTTCGAAAGGCTGTTTTTCCAATAGTTTTTAGTGAGCCAAAAATGAGCTCAACTTGTGTTAAAAGAGGGAGTTTTGGGAGAATGCAAGCGAAAGACTGAATGTCTGAGTCCAAAGGGCCTTTCTCAAGGTTATTAAAGTTCAGTTTTAATGTGCGAAGTTGAATGAGTTTAGCCATATTTGATGAAAGAGTTTGATAATGAAGTGAAGATAAACCATCACACCTGGATAATGTGAGAGAGAGGCTTGATATTATGGTTGATTTTCGAAGGGCTTTCATGAGCTTTTTCAACATTTTAGGATCAATAAACTTGAAGCGTTGAAAGGAGATCTCTAAATGATGGATATTTTTGAGGGAAGCCAGACTCTTGAGGAGGGTTCCTTGGGGAATTTTATCTTGTTGGTAATAGCCTGAAAATCTCAGGTTTAAGGAAGATAAGGATGAAAGATGCTGGATTGTAGAAAGGAAATGTTTGTTTTCAAGGGATTTGCGGGCATCCAAAAAGGAATGAAGCTTTGTGAGTCTATCTTGAAATTGGAGGACTTTCTGAGATTCTTGAAGAGACTGGCTGCTATTTTGCTCATAGCATGTGATGTAATTTGCTGATTTAGAAGTTTTCAAGTGAATGAGAAGGGATTTATCGAATCCATTTCCATCGAGAATCATCTGCTTATTGCTGAAATAAAATTTGGGATTGTGAGGGGTGGGATCTTGAATTTGAGTGGTTTTTGTTGGATTTGAATTTTTGGTGGGGTCCTCATGGGTTTGAGAGCTCAGAAGAGCTGATGATTCCTTTTGCATATAAAGATAAGATGAGCTGACTTTAAAATTCTTTTCTTTTTTTTCTCAAATTTTCGATTTACTTGTTGAGTCATAAAAATCTTATTTTCTCCTAAAGGTCATCCACTGTGCCAGCAAAAATGAATAATTTCGATGAGAAATGATGTTTTTTGTTGAATAAAAATGGATAGGTTCGCACAGCCAAAAATAAAGTCAGGGGTGGAAAAAAATTGGCTTTTTTTTGGCCATCCAGATTTGGGAAAAATTGAGGTCAACATTTCTGAGTCTTCAAGGCAAAAGGCAAAAAAAATTTTTGCGGATTTTGTTTAAAGATTACCTCATTTTATCTTGGAATTCTAATACATGGCCGAAATTCTTTTCTGGGATTTGACCTCTCAAACCTGGAATCCCAGATATTTTTTTTTTTTGCATTTTTTCCACTCCTGAATAAAATGTCATTAAATTGAAAACTTTCTTGTAAAAATGTATTGGAGAATTCAATCTTTTATTTTTCTCCCAAGGAATCATTTTAGCATAGGACAACATACTCAACAAATTAATTTCGGTTCTTTTTGAAAAAGATGACAAAACCATTATCTACATTGTGGAAGCATTCTAATGCTTTCCGATTCACTTCAGAATCTGCAAGCGATACCCGAATTTCCTGAATATTTTTCATTTCTCTCAATTGATTAAAGAAGTCTTTAAAATCAACTACATTCAAACACGTGCCAAAGCCAAGTCCCACCGAGTACAAGAAAAACAGACTCTGTAAAGTTTTCCCGATTTTATGAAGGACCTTCTCATTTACATTTCCATTATAGTCAAATTTCAAACCGAGAAGAAACAGATGCGAAAGACTTTTTTGAATTCCAGAACAAATAGCTTCAACACCCTTGTTAGTAATCAGAGGAACATAGCTCAATTCTAACTGAAAACTTTTCAGGATGTTGAGGTCCTTTAAACTCTCTCCAAGTACTTCTAAAGAGGTATCTGTGATCTTCTTTTGATAACGAATATTAATATCAAGATATTTGAGTGATTTAAAAGACTTGAAGGTTGAAAAGAGAGCTTGAAATTGTTGATCTTCTGTTTCATTATCAAATCTGAAATCAAATTGCAGGTACACCAAGTTCTGTAGAGATCTCAAAGCAGAAGCGATTGTCTCAACAATATTTTTATTCGTCAATCCAGAAGGAAGAGACAGCCTGAGAGAAGTGAGTGAGGTAAAACAAGCTAAAACTGAACCAAATTCAGCAATATATCCATCCGTCAGAGGGCACCCTTGACAAATAAATAAGCAGAGACTTTTGAGAAGAGTCAATTCTTTTAAACCTTCAGAGAGTTCCCTCAGATTTCCATTAGAAAAGTTTTTAAAAAGGCCTAGATTTAGCCTCTTTATAGAGGACCCAGCAAGGCAATTCAAACTTTGTAAGAGATATTCATCTGAATCTTCAAAAACTAGGTCACATCCTTGCATATTAAATCCGAACTCGACGAGGTTTTTCATTCTTTGGAAGGCCTTAAAGAGATTTACAAGAGTGCACCCTTGAACGAGCCTTTGTCCTGAAGTTCCAAAAGAAAGATCAATTTTGGTTAAAAGGGAAAATCTCGGAAGTAAAGAAATGAATGTCTTGATGTCTGTATTGAGAAGGTCTTTGCTGTCCCAAAAGATGAATTTTAATGTGCGCAGGTGGTTGAGTTTCAGAAGAGTTGACAAGAAGAGATTGTAGTGGGATGAGGATAGACGATCATAATCGGCAAAGAGCAGGGAAAGATTCGATATTTTGGGGGCTTTGCGAATAGTCTTCATTAGATTTTTGAGGAAGTCAGTCTGATCAAAGGTCAAGCAAAGGAAGCTGAGATCTAAATGATTCAGATTTTTTAGAGAAGCCAAGCTTTTTAGGAGGGTTTCTTCAGGTATGGATTTCTTTTTGGAATCACTTCCAAATATCATGGTGAGGGAAGATAAAGATGAGAAATGCCTTATTGTGGAAAGCAGATGCCTGTTCGTAAAGTGCTTGTGACTTTGAAGAAGGCAGCTGAAATTTGTGAGTTGATTTTGGGCTGTAAAGATTCTTTGGCATGCTTTTGTGTAAAGGCGATCGCTTAGGTCGTAAGTTGTGGGTAAACACGTTGATTTAGAGGTTTTTAAATGAGTTAAAAGTGACTTTGAAAATTTTTTCTTCCCGAGAATGACCTCCTTATTGTTGAGAAAAAATTGAAAAGGAGGAGGTTTAATGCTTGGCCTGTTTGTAAATGTGGTTAGTGCTGGATCTGAAATTTCATCTGTGTCGTGGCTTTGGGCGCTTGAGGAAATTGAAGATTGCCTCTGCATATGGGTTGTGTTCGAATTAATTATTATAATTTTGAAGAATTTGGTTGGAAAGTATGTTCTCCCAGCGAAAATTAAGAGCTCTGGAATAGAAACACAAATCTACAAAGTAATTCTGATTGTATTTGTTTGAACAAGTAGATGAGAACATTGGAAATTTTGCGATAAAAAAGGAGAAAGTATTGAGCCATAAGATAGTTTTCTTGTTGAGATTTATTTGACTTTTTTCTTTGATTTTCTTCGAAGATCCCAGAGTTATGAATTGTTGATAAAATATTTTGGATGGCTTCAAATATGTTTGTTCCACTTAAAAAAGAAGCGAAAATTGAGAGTAATTGATCTTTTAAGAATATGTCCAATTTCAAGTCCTTTTCATAAGATACAATCATGCCAATATCAGATGATGTAATATTTTTCATGAGAAACTTTTCTTTTCTTGGTTGAATCTTTGAGAAAGTCTTATTTTATCCTCTTCAAATGTCTTGTGAATCTAAAATCACCCTGAAATATGATTTCGATTGCTAGACTGTTGAAAGAAGAAAAATTACTTTAGTTTTTCCTTTGGATTTTAGAATACATACAGCAATGAGAACAAGATTAACGTCATAATTTTGGAGGAAAACAAAGCCTGAGAAATAGTGAAAATAACGGCATTAATTGGTCACATGAAGAATAGAATGGACGAGATTTTTAAATGAACATGTCTTTATGATGTTGAGAAAAAGTAACAGTTGCACTTTTTATCTTTTTCAGCCAATCAATTTCCCTAAAATTTCCTTTAGAATTTGAAAATGACAACCAAATTTCCTGAATATTTTTCATTTGTCTAAACACTTCAAACAATTCTCCCAAGTCAGTTTCCTCTAAAGGCCTACCAAATTCAAGTGTAAACTCATATAGAGAAAATAGACTCTTTAAAGTTTTTCCAATTTTCCTCAGAGCCTTCTCATTGATATTTTGATTAGAACCGAATATCAAACGCAAACCAAATAGATTTGAAAGGCCTTCTTGGATCCCAATACAAATCGCTTCAACGCCCTTGTTTGTGATAAGAAAACTAGAACCAACTTCTAGAGAGAGGTTTTTCAAGATGTTCAGGCTTTTCAAGCTTTCTCCGAGGACTTCTAAAGAAGTATCTGTGATTTTATTTTCCCCAGTAATCCAAATGTTAAGATATTTGAGTGATCTTAAAGATCTGATGTTTGTAAATAATATTTGGAACTGCTCATCTGCAATTTCGTCGTCAGATTTTAAATTTAATCTCAGAGACACCAAGTTTTGTAGAGACATCAAAGCAGAAGCGATTGTCTGAATAATATTTTTATTCCTGATTCGATAAGAAAAACCAAGACTGAGAGAAGTGAGCAAGGACATCCAAGCTAAAGCCGAGCCAAATTGAGCAATACACTCGTCCACAGGAAGTTGCCATTCATCAATATTCAAATGGAAACTTTCGAGAAGAGGAAATTCCTTCAAAGCTTCAGAGAGTTCCTTAAGGTTTTCATTGGAAAAGTTTCGGAAAATACTCAGGGCTAATCTTTTTATAGAGGATCCAGCAAGGCATCTTAAACTTTCAAGGAAAGGTTCATCAGAGTCTAAGGAAACTAGCTCCCATCCGTAAGCGCAAAATGTTAAATTTGATAAATTTTTCATGCTTTGAAAAGCCTTAAAGAGCTTTACAAGAGTGGACCCTGGAAGAATCTTTTGTCTTGTAGCTATAATGCTGAGGCCAATTTTTGTTAAAAGCGAAAGTCTATTAAGCATAGAAATGAGAGTATTGATGTCTACATCGAGAAGATCATCTGAGTGTGAAAATCCGAGCATTAATGAGCGTAGAGCATTGAATTTCGGGAGTTTTGATAGGAGGAAGTTGTAGTGAAGGGAGGTAAGACTCTGACAATTGAAGAATTCAAGAGAAAGACTTGATACTTTGGATACTTTGTGAAGAGATTTCGCAAGATTTTTAAAGAGCTCAGGATCATCAAAACTCAAGTTAATGAAGAAAAGATCTAAGTGTTTAAGCTGTTTCAGAGAAATAAGAGTTTTGGATAAAGCTTTCTCAGGGATGATATGATGTTTAGAATCGCCACCAAATATCAGAATGAGAGAAGATAAAGATGTGAGATGTCGTATTTGAGAAAGCAGATATTTGTTCTCAAAAGACTTCCACGACTCAAGAAGGAGATGCAGTTTGGAGAGTTGACGTTGAGTCCTGAGAACTTTTTGACAGTCTTTCATGAAGTGATGGCCCCTTTGGCCATGGATTGTGGTGTATCTTGACGACTTTGAGGTTTTGAAGTGAGTTAAAAGTGATTTGGAAAATCTGCGTTTATCAAGAATTATCTCCTTGCTATGGAGATAAAATTGGATAGGTTGAATTTGCGAGGTTTTTGCTGGATCTGAAACACCACCCTTGTTATGGTCTTGAGGAGGAGTTGAGGAAATTGGGGAGTCTTGGTTCATTTGATGCCTTGTCTTCGAAACGATTTTTATCTGATTATAATTTTGATGAATTTGGATCTAAGAGAAATCAAGAGCTTTCGAGGATAACACAAACTTATAAAAGTAATTCTGATTTGATAGTATTTCTTTTTGAAAAGTCGATGAAAATCTAGAATCATCCACAATCAAAAGAACAAATGACTGGGCCATAAAGACATCTTTTTCATGGAAGTTCATCTCACTGTTTCTCGAAATTTATTCTGAGAAGCTAGTTATAAATCGTTCATATAAGGTTTTGGACTCTTGAAAAATGGTTTGTTCCTGTGAAAGAGTCTTTTGACAATAAAAAAGTTTAAAGAAGTAAGAGGAGAAAAAGCTATTCCAAAGTGGTTTCAAATTTTCCAGTCATGAAAAGTCCTTTACAGAGCTTTGATTCCCTCATTTTCAGTGACTTCAAAAGATTAACTGTTATTCTGGCCATGTCTTCGCAATCAGCCCAGATGGGAGATTCATGACCGCAAAATTTGGAAGAACTGGCCAATTGGGCCATAAATCGCCCAGGGCAAATTTAGCGAAAAAAGGCTCTGGCCAATGAGGTCATATATCACCCAGTGAAAATTTTATAAAAAAAGACTTTGGCCAGTTGGGTCATAAATCACCCAGGTTACTGATCGCCCAACATTTTGTTTAGCCCCTCACCATTCCTCTTTTTCTCCTTCTCAGACCTCGAGTTGTGGCGCCCTACCCAAAATTTTGAAAAAATTTGTTTCTACAAATCGTAGATCATTCGATAGCTTGCATCATAGGCGTCACTATAGTTGAGGTCCCATGTTATGAGTTGAGGTCTCTAAAAAGATATGAGTCAAAGACGGGAATTTTTACGGGTCATAGACCGCCCAGGTCATATTGAACCCATTTGGCCAGCTGTCATTTAAGTAAAAAAATCGATAGGTGAGACATCACCCATTTGGCCAGTGGTCTTGGATAAAAAACTGATGGGCGACAGATATTCCATTTGGCCAGAAATGAGCTTTCACTGGGCAGTGGGATTTGAAGTTTTGGGCGATTTATGACCCGCTGGCCAGGATAACAGTTAAATATTTATTGATTCTCTATTGAAATAAAAAAAGAAAATTGAATGTCTTTGATTTTTATCTGAAAGGTTTGAATACATCCAACATATCTGATGAATATGACGTTATAAAGATGGTTTTTGAATAATCTTCTGTGAAGATGATTTGAACGAAGATTTTTAAAGAAATGCTTTCAACAAATCAAAAAGGTCCACTGTCAAAAAAGGCGAGACTTTGATGTTCAGGAATCTCTTTCTCAGATTTTTGTGTTTTGTTGAGAATTATATCGAAATAATTTCTTATTCACCTCTTCGGTTCACATGATTCTGTGAATGAGGATGCCGTCGAAGTAGAAAGTCATTTTTACCTCGAGTTTTGAAATGAGAAAGAAGCTATAAAAAAAATTCACTCACTCTGACTTGAGGAGGGGGCAGGAGAGTCGGTTTTCATTGATTAAAAGGGTCTTAAAAAAATTGTTGTTTTTCAACTCTCTCTCAAGTCTTTAATGTAAGAGAAAAATGTTTTTATCTCTATAAACTTGTACATCGACTCAAAAAAATAATTCATCTCATACAGTCCCTATCTCTTGAAAAAACTGACGCTAAAAATGTTCTTAATCTTGTCCAAAGAGCAAACGTCTTGACAATCCTCTTCAGATTCGGGTAGTGACAATTTTACTTCTCCAAGGTTTTTCATTCCTTTCAACGTCTTCCATAAGTCTTTAAAGCCGTTTGCATTTAAGTAAAGATCAACTGAGTACAACGACACAAGAGCTTGCAAAGCTTCCCCAAGTTTCCTCAAAGCAGCTTGGCTGAGATTTTCATCGTTATTATATTTCAAGTTCAAATTGAACAAATTTGAAGGACCCTCTTGAATTCCAGAGAGTATGGCTTCAGCACCTTTACTTGTGATCAGAGGAACATCAGTGAAGTCTAAAGAAAGACTTTTAAGGAGGCTGAGCTCCTTCAAGCTTTCTCCCAGAACTTGTAAAGAAGTGTCTGTGATGGTCTCTTGATCAACAACCTGGATATCAAGGTATTTGAGCGATTTCAAATTCTTGAAATTGGCAAATAACGATTGAAAGTGCTGATCTTCTGTTTCATTATCAAGTCTGAATTCCAATTTCAAAGAGATCAAATTCTGAAGAGACATCAAAGCAGAGGCGATGCCTCCAACAAGATTTTTATGCAAGATTCCTGAAGGAAAATGGAGACTAAGAGAAGTGAGTGACGTCAGACAAGCTAAAGCTGAACCAAAGCTAGTAATGCTCTTACTAATAATACCGTACGATCCATGCATATTCAAGGATAAACTTTGAAGAAGGGCCATTTCCTTCAAAGTTTCAGAGAGTTCTTGAAGATTTTGGCTGGAGAGATTTTGAAAAAGACTCAAGGTTAATTTTTGTACTGAAGTTCCAACAAGACATCTGAAGCTTTCCAAAGTTGATCCCACTCCACCATCAGCACAGTAAGCAAATCCGCATCCTTGAAGATTCAATGCGAGATCTGATAAATTCTTTAGGCTCTGAAAGGCCTTAAAAAGTCTCACAAGGGCTGGCTCCTGTATCATTCTCTGTCCTTCAAAAATGAGGTCAATTTTGGTTAGAAGAGAGAGTTTTGGAAGCGCAGCAGCGAAGATTTCAATGTCTGAATTGGAAAGGTCTTCAGAGTTATCAAAGCTGAGTTTTAATGTGCGTAGCTGATTGGTTTTCGCCAGGTCTGACAGGAGAACGTTGTAATGAGATGGGGTGAAGCCATAACAGTTGAAGAATATAAGCGAAAGGCTTGAGATTCTCCTGAGTTTTCGAATAGTTTTCATGAGTTTTTTCAAGACTGTAGCATCATCAAGAACCAAGAAAAAGAGGGTGAGATCGAGATGGTTCAGGTGTTTAAGGGAAGCCAGGCTTTTCAATAAGATCTCTTGAGGAATTTCATCATTCTGGAAATTGCCTGAAAACTGGAGGCGGAGGGAAGATAAAGAAGGGAAATATCGCATTGTTGGAAGGAGAAGTTTATTCTCAGTATGCTTGAGAGTGTCAAGAGCGAAATGAAGGTTGGAGAGTTTTTCTTGAGTCTTAAGGACTTTTTGGCAATCTTTGATGTATTGGTGGATGAGTTGGCTCTCACCTGTCTCGTAACTTGCTGCTTTTGAGGTTTTTGGATGAGTTACAAGGGATTGGTGGAATTTGTCCTCATCAAGGAGGAGACTCTTGTTGTTGTGAAGATGAAAATGGAAAGGGAGTTGAGAGATTGGATCTTGGCCCTGGGTGGTGGAGAGGCTATCTTTCTGGGCCTGTGAGACAGAGGATTGTTTCTGCATAAGAGAAATGGTTTTTTAAAAACAAATTTTTTTGTTAATTGATGATAAATGGAGATTAAAAGGAAATAAATACTTTCAGAAAATCATTCCAAGATGTCGTCAAAATCTAACAAGAAATTATTGGAGAGCATTTTTGATAAGTTGTCCTTTGAACATTTTGAAGAAATTCGGAAAAATATTTTTTCTTCAGGTCTTTTTAATTTCTTTATTGAAATTTTTTTTTGCAAAAAATTTTTTGTCAAAATCTTGACTTTTCTCAAGTTTTGGATAAAGGGAAATTTTAATTGCTTTCACATTTGAAATAAAGAAAAATACATTGAATTCAAATTATCAAAATATGCATAAACTCGTTAGATCTCATTTCTTCTTTCTCAAAACAGGTTGAAGCTAATAATGTCCTTTATCTTTCCCAAGTCACAAACCTCTCGAGAATTCTCTTCAGAATAGGGAAGGGACAACTTTACTTCTTCAAGATTTTTCATTCCCCTCAATGCATTAAATAAATCTTTACAGTCAATTATCTTCACACACCTCAAAAAGCAAAGTTCAACAGAGTATAACAAAGCCAAGCTCCGTAATGTTTCTGCGAGTTTACTCATCACCTTCTCATTGATATTCGGATTTTCCTCAAATTTCAAACTCAAACCAAACAAGTTTGGAAGGCCTTCCTGAATTGCATAGCAAAGAGCTTCAATGCCTTGGTTTGTGATAAGATCAGCAGAGCTGAAGTCTAAAGAGAGGTCTTTGAGGAGATTTAAACCTTTCAAGCTCTCCCCAAAGACTTCTAAGGAAGTATTTGTGATTTTCTTCTGATTAGCGACCTGAATATCAAGATATTTTAGTGATTTTAAAGACTTGAGATTTGTACATAACGTTTGAAACTGTTGATCTTCTGCTTCATTGCTTAACCCGAATGCTAATTTCAGAAACTCCAAATTCTGTAGAGACATCAAAGCAGAAGCAGAGATCTGAACAATATTTTTAATTGCCACTCCAGAAGGATAGTAAAGACTGAGCGAGGTGAGTGAGACCAGACAGGCTAAAGCCGAACCAAAGTCAGCAAAGAGGTCTTCGATAAGACTGGACCGAGAAAAAAAGTACAAGGAGAGGCTCTGAAGAAGGTTCAATTCCTTTAAAGTCGCAGAGAGCTCTCTCAGGTTTTGATTGACGAAATTTTGGAAAAGGCCCAAGCGTAATTTTCGTATCGAAGTGCCAACAAGGCACTTTAAGCTTTCCAAAATCGAACCAGCCTCATAATAGTAGTAAGAGAATCTACATCCTCCAAGATCAATGGCAAGATCTGTGAGATTCTTCATGCTTTGAAAAGCTCCGAGAAGTTTCAAAAGAGTTGGCTCTTGGAAAGTCCAGGTTCCTTCAAAAGCGATGTCAAGTTGTGTGAGAAAAGAGAGCTTAGGAAGAGCAACAGTGAATATATCAAGATCTTGAGTGTCAAGGTCTTCAGAGTTATCGAGGTTGAGTTTTAATGTGCGTAATTGGGTCATTTTAGCCAGATTTAATAAGAGGACATTATAGTGGAGTGGGGTTTGGCCAGAACAACTGAAAAATGTAAGAAAGAGGCTGGAGATTCTTCTGAGCTTTCGAATGGTTTTCATGAGATTTTTCAGGGTTTTAGCATCATGAAGGGCCAAGCAAAAGAAGGAGAGATCTACGTGGCGCAGATTGTGGAGGGAAACCAGGCTTTTTAAAAGGATCTCTTGAGAACTGATATCGTTCTGAAAATTGCCTGAAAGTTCGACATTGAGAGAAGATAAGGAAGAGAAGTGCCGAATTGTGCTGAGGAGAAGATTCTTCTCAATCTGTTTGAGATTGTCAAGAGTGAAATGAAGCTTTGAGAGTCGATTCTGAGCTTTAAGGACTTTTTGGCACTCTTTAATATGTTGGTGGATGCTTTCATCGTCATTTGTCTCAAAACTTATAGATTTTGAAGTCTTTAAATGAGTCACATGACACTTGCGAAATCTCCTCTCATCAAGGTTTAGATGCTTGTTGTGGAGGTGATATTGAAAAGGGGAGGGTCGGGTTGGGGATTGGCTTTGCATAAGGGGGGTTATTTTTAGAAAGGCTTTTTTGATTTAGTTTATTATAATCTTGTGTGAGATTATTTGAATGAGGAGGATTTCAAATAAAACCTCTTCAAGAAATCTGAAGGCCTGACTGAATTTTTTTTTGATTTTTGTCTTTTATAAAAATTCTTTTCGAGAATTTTTTTTTTTGGAACAAATTTTCTAAATGCTTTTTTCCTGAGAGGCTATTTAAGAAAATAATTTTATTTGAGTTTTCTATAAACCTTTCCCATGAAAAGAAAGAGCTCTTTTCACAGACCTTTTGAAAAATGATTTTATTGCTTTCATCATAATATAAAAATTCTATTTAAATTTACTTGATTAATATTGAATAACAATAAAATTCTTCATATCCAATTCTTATTTTTGAAAAAGCTAATGACCAGATCATTCTTTCTCTTTTTCAAAGAGCATACTTCTCGATCATTTTCTTCGGAATAGGGGAGTGACAATTTTATTTCTTCAAGGTTTTTCATTCCTCCCATTGTTTTAAATAAGCCTTGAAAGCCGGCAATTTTAAAGCATCTCCTAAAGCAAAATTCAACAGCGTACAAAGAAACTAACGCTTGTAAAGCTTTTCCTAGTTTATACATCGAATCCTCACATAGATTTTCATTCTTATCGAACTTCAATCTCAGACGGACCAAGCTCGAAGAGGCCTCTTGAATTCCATAACAAAGAGCTTCAATACCCTTATCAGTGATATGTGGAGTAGAGCTAAAGTCTAGAGAGACACTTTTAAGGGAATTGAGCTCCTTCAAGCTTTCTCCGAGGGCTTCTAAAGAGGTGTCTGTGATCTTCTTCTGATCAGCAACCTGGATCTCAAGATATTTTAAGGATTTTAAACACTTGAGATTTGTAAATAACGTTTGAAATTGTTGATCTCCTGCTCCGTTATCAAATCTGAGTCCTAATTTCAGAGACATCAAATTCTGTAGAGACATCAAAGCAGAAGCAATGTTCTGAACAATTTTATTGTCCGTCATTCCAGAAGGAAAATAAAGACTGAGAGAAGTGAGTAAGATCAGACGAGCTAAAGCTGAACAAAAGCCGGCAAAGGCCTCTTTGCTAAATTTGTACCAAGAGAAAAGGTCCAATGAGAGGCCTTGAAGAAGGTTCAACCCCTTTAAAGCTGTAGAGAGTTCTTTAAGATTTTCGTTGTTGAAGTTTTGAAAAAGGGTCAAGCTTAATTTCTGGATTGAAGTTCCAACAACATATTGCAAGCTTTCCAAAATTGAACCAGCCTCATAATAGTAGTAAGAAAATCTACATCCTCCAAGATCAATGGCAAGATCTGTGAGATTTTTCATGCTTTGAAAAGCCTCGAAAAATTTCAAAAGAGTTGGCTCTTGGAAAGTCCAAGATCCTTCAAAAGTGATACCAAGCTGTGTGAGAAAAGAGAGTTTAGGAAGAGCCGTCGCCAGGATGTCAGTATCTACAGTGTCAAGATCTTCAGAGTTATCAAGGGTGAGTTTTAATGCGCGAAGTTGGGTCATTTTAGCCAGATTTGATAAGAGGATGTTCTAGTGGAGTGGGGTTTGATAATAACAACTGAGAAATGTTAGAGAGAGGCTGGAGATTCTTCTGAGTTTTCGAATGATTTTCATCAGGTCCTTCAAGATTTTGGCATCATCAAGGGTCAAGAACAAGAAGGAGATATCTAATTGGTTCAGATGTTTCAGAGAATGCAGGTTGTTCAAAAAAATCTCTTGAGGGGTTTTCTCATTGCCTGAAAATTGGACGTTGAGAGAAGATAAGGAAGAGAAGTGTCGGATTGTTTGAAGGAGAAGCTTATTTTCAACGTCTTTGAGAGTATCAAGAGTGAAGTGAAGCTTTGAGAGTCGGCGTTGAATTCTGAGGACTTTATGGCACTCCTTGATGTGCTTGTGGGCGTTTGGGCTGTCCCCTGCGTAATAATTTGCTGATCTTAAGATTTGATTAGGGAAGGCAAATAAATATAATTTCCTAAGATATTTAGAAGTTAGTAAAAACCCACCCACCCACTCTCTATTTCTAAGGTACTTAGAAAAACCTTTTTTTCAGTAAAAGATCTACATTAGATAAAAAAACCCCAAATTATGGCTTCTATGGGGTTTCCTTGCTTTCCATCAATCAGAAAGATATTCCAAGTTTTCTTCTTTTTTAATATAGTCTCGGTTTGAATGAAATAAATTTGAAAATTTGTTCAACAAATATGAATGGAAACAAAGGAGAAAAGAGGAAAAAGGGTTTTCTATTTTTCGAAGGT
>Ga0182738_1004448_pt1 | contig 15483 bp, 10 predicted proteins | sample eDN5th30CBELigMG_FD_128876 | JGI IMG/M metagenome (GOLD analysis project Ga0182738, IMG submission 128876) | Enriched Miracle-Growth compost microbial communities from Emeryville, California, USA - eDNA 5th pass 30_C BE-Lig MG (version 2)... ... | reverse complement strand
TGAGTATCATATTAAATTGAAAGTTTAGATAATTATTTTAGAAAATATCTTTTTGTTTTATATCCTGGCGGGCCAATTAGTATATAAGAGGGAATATTTGAAATTTAATTAATGTAAGAAGATGAAATGAGTTGAGTTACATTTTTTCTGTTTCTTTAATTACCCCAAAAAAGAGATTTTGGCAATTCTGAGGTGAAGGAATAATTAATTTTTTTTCTTTTGAATTTTCTTCACAAGCACTGAAAAGTGCAAGAATGTCATAAGTAAAAAGGTTAAAGAAGAATAATAATTTATAAATGCAATGCATCTCTAAATCTAAATCTAAAATAATATAAGGGGATGTCATCATAAGAAAATAAATTATTTACATAATAATTAATTATGTATAAAATAATGTCGTCAGTGTCAAAAAAGTTTGGAATTGGAAAAAATTCCTATCGCTTTTTATTGGTTGGCTGTTGTGCTAATAATCCTTTCTAATTAGAAATTGTTAGATGATGAAATAAGAAAGCCAAATTACTTTGATGAAATTTTTATATTCATGTAAGAAACCATCTGGACCTCTTTTGGAATCATTTTTAGCAGAATTATTGTGTCCACTTGAAGTAGTGGAGAAAGGACTGATTTTTCCCTTGGTTTTAGTTTCTTTACAAGATAACAACCAAGAAGATGGTTCAGTAAATGGAGATTCAAAACTGGCAGTGTCAGCAGTTGTCATAATTCGAACTTCAGATGGATCCTTTTTAAGTCTGGTTCTTGATTCACAATCTCCTTCTGTTTTACAGACTCCATTTGCTTTCAAATGTGTCATCTCTTCTTCATATTTAAACAATGTTTCTTGCAATGTTCTTATCTGATCTTCTTGTGTTTTTACTCTCTAGGAGGGGTTAGGGGCTGAAAATATTTTATTAATATTACCTCTCTTAATAAAGCTTCTTCACTTTTGAATGAAGAGACAAATTGCAAAATGCTACTGACTTGTTCTTCAAGAATATCGGTTTTTTCAATGAGTTTTTGCATGGAATTTTCAAGACCACGAGAGACTTTAGGAGTGACAGAGCCTTTTCTTGGGACTCCAGGCTCGAATGAAGTTTCGATATCAGCTCTCATGATTTTCTTCATTTGTTCTCCTTTTCTAGTTTCAGCAGCTCTGCTCTCTGGTCTTGAGGCTTCTTTAGAAGTAGCATAGCTGCTCAAATTTGGCGAAACCTTTCTAAATGGACTCGTACTAAGGCTGCTTCTTCCTCCTGCAGAGAGTTTAATGAGATTATAAAAAGTTCTAAAATTACCTTGAGAATCAGATCTTTTTCTTTCATGTCTGCTACGGGGGTTCTGACCATTCTGAGTGGATTTAGAAGAGTCGTTATTTTTGGTTGAAGAAGAAATATTTCCAATAACAGATGTGACATTTCTGGTATGTCTGGTGATTTTTGTGTTGCTTGTGAGAGTTGTAGCTTTATTATAGTGGGAATTCTTTCTCTTTTCGAGATTTATGTTGTTCAACTCCTTGATGAATTTATTTCTTGTGTCAACAAAATCTTCTTCTGGCATGAATTCTTGGATTTTTCTGGGAAGGGTAGCATAATATTTAGTATTTTCAGTATATTTCTTGCTGGATTTGGTGGACTTTTCTTCAGGTTTATTTGCTTTCGTGGTTGGCTTGGAAGTTTGAGGTCTTGAATTATTAATATTGAGATTTGTGCTGTTGACATTCTGTATAGAAAGATTGCTTGGCTTTCCATTAGCATTACGAGGAATATTCAAGCTGAGCTTTTTGGCATGAGTGGGCTTTGAGCCATTTCTTTGGAATAAGTGTTCAGAGATTTTCAAAGTTTTATTATCGAAGTTTTCTTGTCTTGAATTTTCTTTGTTATTCCAATCTATACTTGCATGCTTTGAATGGGTAGGTTTTCCCATTTTAACACCATCTTTCTTGTCCCAGCAGCCCTCAAAGCTTTCTTTTCTTGAGCGAGGCATAGCATGATCAGCACTAGATTGTCTCGAATGAGTGGGTTTTTTGTCAGAAACTTTTGAATTCGTCATTTTGGATGAAGCAGGAGGAGGTAAAATGGCGTCTGAGCTGTATTGCTTGGAGATATCCTTGAGGGAATCGGAAAAGATATTTGGAGTAATTCTTTCAATGCTTTGTTCACCAATTTGTTGGTTAGAGGGAAGGGTATCAAGGGTTTCCATGTCTATGCTTTCAACAGAATTTTTTCTTTCATAAATTGTATCAAGACCAGTGAGGTCGTCAATATTTTGAAGTTCAAGGAAAAGGTTGATTTTTCTGATAGGACAGTGAGTTCCAGACCCAGGAATCATGGTAGAAAGGTTGCGTCTTTTGATAAGACTCATTGGATTATTTTCAGAGTTTAATTTGGGGGCAATGGCGCTTGTGATGGGGATTTCATCAATATCATCAACAATTACTTCCCTATCGTCTTCATCAATCTGAACAACATCAAGGATTTTTTGGGTGACGTTGGCATCCAAGATGTTATGAAGCTTGATCATTTCTTGAGTGAATTCTTCAGCATTGGATTCCTTTTCAGGAACAGAAGAGGAAGCAAAGTTGAGGTCAAAAGTAGATTGGGTTCTTCTATGCAGTCTTTTGCCTTTATTACGTTGTTGGATAAGGTCTGAGGAATTTATAGAGAGAGTATCAGTCATGACTTTCTTTTTCTTTCTTACTTTCAAGCAAAAAGATCTGTTAAATTATTAATTTAAATAGACTATTTCGACCGATGAATATGATAAGGAAAAAGAATTTTTTGTTGTTGTTGTTGAATTTCTAACGTTTGAAAAAATTTGAATTTGTATATTATCACGATATTTTCTCTCTCCTTTTTAAAAAATGATTTTGTTTTACGTTTGAGGTCCAAATCTTGAATTCCTTTGGTGAATAATTTTTTATTTCAATCCATATCAAACGTGGTAAAATTTACTTCTTGATTAATCAAATAAAAATTGTCAATTTTTTACGATAAAATGAAGAAATCACCTTAGAGGACGCTAAAGAGTTTGATTCTAAAGCTAGAGGAGAGGGACAGGGAAGGAAAGGGGAAAATAGAATTTCTTTCGAGGTGAAGACAGTAGTTCGTTCAATTTTGAACAAAGAAGGAGAGGGATTAAACCCATAGAAAGAATAGTTTCAAGGTTTAAATCAGGATTATGATGATGAGGAGTTTATTCTACTTTTATTTATGAACATTAAGGGACGTGATCTCTTACCTCGATTGATTGAAATGAAACAACAATTTTTTCGTTTTCTTCTGGTTCTGCTTCTTGAAGTTTTGCTGAAAGGTGATCTTTAGGACTCTCATGAAATTTTTCACAACAGATTTTAATAACTGCTGAGAAAAAAAAAAAGCGATTTCTATTGCATTATATTGCATCACATCACACATCAATTTGAAAATTGACAAAAATACAACTGAATTTTTTTGAAAAAAATTGTTCTAACATGGAAATTTCGAGTTCAAAGAGAATGAGATCAGCAGTAACACGCGGAAGGCAAATTCTCAAAGGCAAACTCTGATTTGCTCGAAATAAGAAAGAAAGTGATTCAAAAAAACTTTCTCCTTATATGTTACATTTTCTGAGGAGTTTTAATTCTATTAAAAAATTGTTACAGTTTCTGTTTTTTTTTTAATTCCTCATTAGGGATATTATCCTTTTTGAAAACATCTTTGAGAAAGTAAAAGAATAAATTATACTGGAAAAAGATATGTACACTTCATAGATTAATGAATATTATGTTCACAATTAACAAAATTTTCATTTTCTTCATCCGTTGTGGTTTCAAGTTGGATGGTTGTATGTAAAATACCAAAACTTCTGCAGACTTCAGTGGTTTTCTTGAGCACGCTGGCAAGATCAGAGTTCGTATAAACATGGGCAGACATGGCTGGTTTCCCAACGCCCAAAGACCAAACATGAAGATCATGGATTCCACTTACTCCTTCAACTTTCTTGAGTTTTTCCTCAAAGTCTTCATGATCTAATTCCATAGGAGTTCCTTCCATTAACACAAAAATACAATCTCTAGCAACTCTGACAGTTGTACAAAGAACAATAATTGCAAAGATAAAAGTTAAAATAGGATCAACTATTTTAAGTTTATCAGGACTGATCCAGATCAAAATAGAAGCAATAATAACTCCAATACTTTGAAGAATATCACCTATATTTGGGTTAGTTTATTGGATTTAATTAAAAAGCGAACCGAGAATGTGAATGACGGTGGCTCTAATGTTTAAATTATCTTTATGAGCAGGCTTAGAAAGATTTTTAGGAACTGCTTCAGACTCTTTTCTATGATCATGATCATGATCACAGCTATGATGGTCGGCTTCCTAAAAAAATTGTTAGATTTTTAATAAAATGAAAAATGTTACTTTTGAAAGAGTAATGACATTTTCCTGATTTTGAATTTTATTTTGTTCTTTATTCAGTGTAATGCATTTTTCATCTGATTTATGTTCGTGGCTATGACTCTCATTGTGGATATGAGGATGCTCATTTTCTTTATGTTCATCATGGTGGTGATCGCAATTCTCAGAATGCTTATGACTTGTTGGTTGCATTTCTAATTCTTTAACTTCTTCTTCATGTTTATGAGCGCATTCTTTCTCAGAAGAATGTTTATGTTCCTCCTTCTTTGTTTTCTTCTTCTTATGACTATGCCCATGACTATGGCTATGACTGTGTCCGTGTCCGTGACTGTGGCCGTGGCCGTGGCCGTGGCCATGATCGTGGCTATGCCCATGACTGTGCCCATGGCCACTATGGAGGACTTTTACCATCACAAGATTGGTAAGAAGGCCAAAGCAAGCAATTCCAAACATAAGGGGTCCTTCAACATCAACTTTGTCAATGTTGATCATTCTGATGATAGCAAAATAGATCAAGAAGCCAGAAAGAATCCAAATGACGAGAACACTTGCAAGTGCTCCAATAACTCCTGCACGATGGAAGCCATAGGAGTGCTTTTTACTAGCTTTAAATCCTGAAATATAAACTGAGACGATGGAAATAACAAAGCCAAGCAAGTCAGAGAGCATATGGGCGGCATCGGATAATATAGCAATTGAACCTGCTAGAATACCACCTCCAATTTCGATTCCCATAAAGATAGCGGCCAAGATGAAAACAATGACGAGCTTTCTCATGATTTTCTTGTTGTCTTCAGTTGTAGTGGACTTAGTAGCGGGAGTGGCGGGAGCTACCTTTTTCTCTTGCTGTGTAGAGCTTACAGCGAGGGAAGTGTGAGTGGCGGAGTTTTGAGGCATGTTTCGAGGATTAGATAATTATAGATCTCAGATAATAAATGCGAGGGGTTGCTCGAGATAAATAAGTCGAGAGGGAAGTGAATCATGAGTGAATTCACTACTCATTGAACAAAATTGAGAGTTTAATCTGGAAGTGAATCATGAGGATTAAACTTATGTGAATCATGAGTCTTTATTTGAAGTGATTCCTAAGTCAATTTATTTTCGATTTTAATTTTGGTTCCAAAGCCCTTGAAAGACAGAAAAGGCAGTTTTGAAAGATGTTTTCGGTGAGAAAAGGTTCAAGAGTGAGTCAAGTTGACTTGAGGATCATTTTGAGTAAATATTCTTACCTTTAATTTGTCGGAACTTTCAAATTGAACTTTTTTCCTCGATTCAAAAATAATCAGACAAACCAAATAAAACAAAACAAAACATCTAAATTTAGCTTACTATTTCTGAATTATGAGTGATAAGAAGTTAATTTGATTATGAGAAAGTTAATGAGCCACGTCATCAAGCACTTCTTCTATGTCATTTAAGTTTAACCTATTTTTCTCAAGTTCAATGAAAACGATGATTTTATACCTCCTTATGTTTGGCTTCTAAGAATTGTTCGAAAAAGCGGGAGGAAAATAAAAACGCGATTGAGGAGTGGCGAGATTGAAATTTTTTCTGCTAAGATGAGAGAGTCCTTTGATTGCCTTGACGTTTTTTTTTTTCATATAGAAAATTTAGTCTGTCAAAATATGAACTGTTTTTGTTGCAACATTGATCAGGAACAATGAAAAAGGGTGGATCGAAGAGGGTTTGAGTGGGAAGGAAAATGGAGGGAAAACTCTGATGTGAAAAAGTTCAAAAAGAGTTGGGATGGGATTAATTTTTAATTGATTGAGTTTTATTTATTGAATTTTTGAGCTATTGCCGAAAAAAAGTTTCTATTTGTCATTCATAGAAAATTTCAAAATTATTAATACAGAATTTTTTTTTCCTTCATGAAGCTGGATTCAGGTCAATAATTTATGATCTTCTTTCTTGTGAGACCTTCACGAATCTCTACAGAGGCAGAACTTCACTCCTCCCCCACCATATTGAGGCTGATAAAGTATTTTCTTGTAAACTTGGCTCTTCAGAGACACTTACGAAATTATTGGCTTTCAGGCAAGGTAGATTACCCAGACAAACCTAAACTTTCACTAAACATATTGTATCTTGGCATAAGTTATGAAGTATTTAGCCAGAGACTCGAGAGTGAACTCTTGAATTTTTTTTTAATTTTGATTAAACAAGTATTTTAATTGACCTCTTTCAAAATGATTTTTTTCCAACAAAGAATCGACCTTTGATTCTGCAAAGTGTTTTCATCAACTTTGAAGCTTTGTGAAACTGCATGAAACAGGACGACGAGGATATTTTTTTGAACTTTAGATTGGAGGCAGATTTCAATTTTGAAAAATCGAAGTCGATCATTTTTTTTTTCGATCTTCTTGGATTGGTCTTTGACGTTTTGATAAAGCTAGGTAAAATTTTTGAAATGTCCAGTCAGTGCTGGTTTTCTTCTACAAGAATTTCGGCAAGCCTACCGGAAAATGAGCTTTCCCCAGCAGAATTCCAGTAGACCTGAAAAATTCTTTTGAAGATTTCATTAAAATTTCTTCCAAAAATAATCTTTTCTGAAATTCTAAACTTTTTTCGTTTGAATTTTTTTTTGGAGAATGAGACCTATTTTTTTTGCTGAGAATTGACGATGACATACAGGATACTTTTAAAATGTGAATCTTAAGTTAAATTTTATCTGAAAATTTGAAATACACTTTCTTCTTTTTTTTTTTCTCAAAATTCTAAATTTTTGTACATTATACAATCACTAATAACAAATGGAATAAAGTGACTGAGCTGAGATTTTATTGCCAAAAGCAATGACGACATGCATGTCAATCGGATCCGGCCGTCTGCATCATAGCCTCCATAAGACGTCCCTTTTTCAATTCAGAGAAGATGATTAATTTCTGGATTTTTCAATCAAAATTGAAGATGGAAAAATTTTTTTATCTTTTCCCGAGCTTCTCAAATTGTTTTCTGGGAGAAATATTTGCTTATCACATTTAAAAGGTGGAGTGGCTTTGGAATCAACTTTTTGAAAGGTTGAAAAAAAAAATTCAAAGAATTCTTTCAGAAAAGAAAAACGGTAAAGAGCTTATCATTCGCGAAAAACGATTAACTGGAGAAAAATATGCATCTAGATGGAAAGAAAATCTCACTCGTCTCAAATCTGATCAACAGATTTTGGACGGAAAGTGCTTTTGAACCAACAAAATGAAACAATTTTTATCTTTGTGTTGTCAGATGAAAAATTGCTGCGAAAAATTTTAATTAAAAAAAATTATGCTTCTTTCAGAACTACCCTTTATCCTCTCAGAAGGGAGAATCTCAAGCGTCTACACACGGTATCGAGAGATCATATACTTTTCTTCTCTCAAGGTTTGTTATTCTCATAAATAGAATTGTTCAATTAATTCATTAATTAGGAAAAATGTAAGAAACTATGCTTTAATTAAAGAATTCGAGGAGATCAGAAATTATCCGAGGACTTGAGTCAAGTTCAGAACTGTCTTAAAAACCCGAGAAAATCGACATCCTCTTTCTTCTTTTCGTATCTTTGACATATATGCCTCGGATTGATCCAAAATTAGATGGTGGTTGTGTGCAGATTTTACAAAAATTTTTCTGTTGAATGTTCGTGGTGATTTTATTCAATGCATTCTTTTTCCTTCATATTCAAAAGAAAAATTTTCACTTTGATTTAAAATATCCCTTGCAGAGGAGTCAGCTGACTTGGGGCAAGCTAAAAGTGTGGAAATTGGGCAACCAAGTGGTAGCTAGGTCATCTAAATGAGGGTGAGGGAAGTTGGATTTTAAATTTTTAATGGGCGGGCTTTCACAGAATAAAATGAAAATTTTGTTGACCCTTGATCCATGGATGTTTAGTTTTTGACAGTTAGAGCCGAAAAATTGGAGAGAGGACGATTCTCTAAGCATAGGAAGGCTTAGGAGAAAAATGTTTTATAATTTAATTTGCAGGAGCTGAAAAAATTAATTTGATCGGATGATACCAGTTTCATGTGAAATTGTACGTGCAAAAAAGATATTCCAAAAATCACAATGAAATGAGGTATTTCGAGCATTGACTCTTCAAATTGGAGCTATTGAAGTTGATATCCCTTGGATTAACACTCTGAGGGTGATCTTTTTGCAAAAATAAAAATTTTTAGACAGAGTCCCTGGGAAAGGTCAGATCAGAATTGGTTAGTATGAAATTAATTTATTAGCAGCGAATCTAATGAAGCTTTTATAAATACAAATTAACATCAAACAAAAAGTACCATACACTATCATCACCTATGGAAGTCATTGAAAGCACCACCACAGTTGTTGCTACTGAAACCACTGAAATTCAATACACCAAAGACCCTGAGCCAGAACTTGTGAAGGAACATGCCAAGATCCCTGAATACATTGCAAATTTAGATGTTTGTTTTATGATGGATTGCACTGGATCTATGCAGCCCTACATCGACAGAGCCCGTAATAAGGTCAAAGAAATCATCGAAGAAGTCAAACAACAATATCCTGAATCAGAAATCAAAGTCGGTATTGTTGGCTACAGAGACATTGGTGATTATAAGCAATTTGAAACTTTACCTTTTACCAATGATCTTTCCAGCGCCAAAAAATTCCTCGATGGCATTACTGCAAGCGGAGGTAACGATTGCCCCGAAGATGTCAACGGAGGTTTCCAAAACGTCCTCTACAAGATGCAGTGGGAAGGCCAAGCTAAAATGATTGTTCACATTGCTGACGCACCTTGCCACGGAAGAGCTTTCCACAACACCGGAGATCATTATCCTGATGGTCACAAGGATGACATTGCTTGGGAAACAATCTTCAAGCATATGGTTGACAATCATATGGACTACTTGTTCTTGAAGATTTTACCTCAAACTGATAAAATGTTTGAAAAATTCAAGGAAATTGCTGAAGCCCAAGGGGCCACTGCAAATGGTGTTTTGTTCAAGCAAGAAGCCATTTCAAATGTTGATCCCACCACAACTGGATTGGCTACTACTAAGCTTAGTCTCTTTAGTGCTCCTCTTTCAGCTCCTATGAGCTTTGCCAAGCCCAAGCCTCGTGAAAAGAAAGAGAAAAAAGACAAAGAAAATATTAAAGCCAGAAAGCCCAGAGCTGGTAGATCAAGTTCCAAGAAGCTCGCTGCTTCAAAGACCCCTACTCGTAAAGAAAGAGCTGCCAAGAAAGACAAAGAAGTCGTTGTCAGTGATGAAGACGAAGATGAAGAAGAAACTTCTTCCAGATACTGGACTAGAAGTAAGTCTCGCGCTTGGAGAGAAAAGCATGAAGCTGAAAAGAGCAAAAGAAAGGGTTCTAGAGGAAGAAGAGGTTCAGTTAAGAAAGATGACGACGAAGTTCAATTCCTTGGTGAAGGTTATTGGACTATTATGATGAGAAATGCCAAGGACGAAGATGAAGAAGTGAAGCCCAGTACCAGAAGAAGAGCAAAGAAGGGCAGTGTTTCTAAAGAAAGAGAAAGAAGCTCAAGAAGAGACAGAAGCACTAAAAAGGGCAGAAAGAGCAGCGTCTCTAGAGGAAAGAAGGAGGATATGATTGGTGAAAAGCCTAAAAGAGGTGCAGCCACCAAGAAGAAGGTCGCACCTGCAACCAAGAAAGTTGTTGATAGCACCCCATCAATGTTGCACCATCCTATCTTCCCTCCTGGTATGTCAGCTCTCGATGAACAAGAATACTTTGCTAAATTACTCAGTAAAGAAATGAAAGATAGTATCCAAAGAAAAAAAGATGCTAGAAAATAAGCTCAGTGTTTTGATGTGTCTGTGTGTCTTTTTATTCCCATCCCATTATTGTGTTTCGTCAATATCAATACCAATTTTATGTTTTTCTGAGTTATTGATATCTTGTATAACCAATTTATGTTACTATCTTTGTCTTTTTCAATATCAAAGAAATAATTAAAAATGATCTCTCATCTCTCAAAGTCTGAAGTGGAATTGACAAACTGTTGCAGAAAACTCAAAGGGATTGAAGTTAAACCCATGGCGTATTAATTCTCAGTTCCAATTTTTTTATCCTGTTGAGATAAACACGTTAAGAAGGTTTGAACTATAGACGGAGATAAACCCTGAGTATATTCCTCTGGTGATGGTTGATTATGCATAGTAGAAGATTGCCAGTTAATCGAGTGGATTCACTTTGGGTTTAAAAGTTTTTCAATCTGCATACTGGGTAATGTCACTGGTTAAATTAATTTAAGATTAAAAATGCAACAAGAACGAGAATGACGATTACTGCTCGAATTGAACTGAGAAGGGGGAGTCATGAAAGTCTTGAACGAGTTTTGTGAATTTCAGAAGAGTCAAGAGGAAAAGATTTCCAGGCAAAGTGCGTCAATGAGGTTATTGGCGATTATTTGATGTGTCCATGATTCACGTCCGGATTAAGCAACTTAATAATTCAATTAAAAGGAGACTAATGAATCACTCCCAGATCAAGGCTCATGATTCAATGCTAAGACGTATTAATAGGATGTGTTTATGAAGCAAAATGTAACTCTTAAACTCTAAAGACTATAATAATTATCTAATTATGGAGCAACCTTTGATTGAGAAAAAGTCTCATGCCAATGAGGCAAAAAAAGTCAAGAACCCAGGCTCAGAAAGAAATAAGAGAATTATCAGGAGGTTGGCCTGTGTTTCGATTTTGGCGCTCATTTTCATGGCAGCTGAAGTCACTGGGGGTCTCATTGCTGGTTCCATTGCTATTCTTTCAGATGCTGCACACATGCTTTCTGATCTCCTAGGATTTGCAATCTCGATAGTTTCAGTGTATATTTCAGGACTCCCTGCCACCAAAAAATATTCATTTGGATATCACAGAGCCGGAGTCATTGGCGCCATGACAAGTGTGATTGTCATCTGGATTTTATCTGGCTTCCTCATCTACTTTGCTATTCAAAGAATTATCCATATTGACGAGGTCGAAGTTGAAGGGTTCGTTATGTTTGGAGTTTCATGTTTTGGATTAGTAACCAACATAATCATGGTTCTCATTTTACATGGTGGTGAAGAAGGTCACAGCCATGACCATGGTGACGGGGGTCACAGTCATGGTGGTCATAGTCATAATCACAAAAATTCTGCCAAGAAGAATAAGAATTCTGAAAAAGATGATCATGAACACCACCATCATAGTGATGCTAATTCTCTGCCCTCCCAAGAACAGGCTCATCAAGTTGGCATTCCTGTCACGCAACAAACAGAACAAATAGAAGAAACAGAAAAGCCCCCAAGAGAGCACACTGGAAGACATTCAATTTATATTTTTGGGTCTAAATCAAGTCAGCAAGCTATAAAACATGATGACAAGGAGGATTTGAATGTTAAAGCCACAATGATCCATATTCTGGGTAATAAAAAACGAAAATTAAATTATTAAAACTTTGATTAGGTGATATTTTACAAAGCATCGGAGTTATTATTTCCTCTGCTCTAATTTGGCAATGGCCTGAAAAATTCAAGATTGCTGATCCAATTATCACCTTGGTGTTTGCTTTAATCGTTTTATTCACTACTCTCAAAATTGTGGGTACTTGTATGTACATTTTGATGGAAGGAACACCCAAAGATGTTGATCACGAAGAATTAGAGAAAAGGCTCAGAGAAGTTGAAGGCGTGGTTGAATTGCATGATATCCATATCTGGTGTTTGAATATCAAAAAGAATGCCTTGGCTATGCACGTCAGCGTTAAAGGAGATCCTGAATTAATTACCTTGAAGATGAAGAAAATTTGCAAAAAATATAATATTTTACATACAACAATTCAAACTGAGATTGTCAAAGGGCTCGAAGAAATGAACTTTGAAGCTTGTGATCAAGATGTTCATGTATTGATAGAACATCCATAGAGAATTCCTTCCTTTGATTTTTATATTGTAAGAAAATATAAATTTTTTGAATTCATCGTTATTGGGAATATTTATGAAATGAGTTTTTAAAAAGAACTGCAAGTGAGACTTTTATTTGATCCAAAAATTTTAAAGAATTTGATCTCCTCAAAAGAATCCAGGAAAATTGGAAAAATTTTTGTTCTTTTCAAAGATTTGATTTTTTTTTTTTCTTCTTCTTCAATATTATTCGACTTCAATAACAGATTTCATGTTTCTCTCTTTTTAGAGGGAAAAACGAAGAATAGAGAGAGAATTTTGGAAATATAAATTAAATAAATGCATTTTTTCTTACAGTGAAATGAAAAATAGTTTTAAATCAAGTCATATTATGTTGTAATTTGAATTACTTTATTCAACGACAATAAGATTCAATATAGGATATAATTCTGATTACGAAATTATTTTAGAAAGCTTATTGATATCTCGAATCAAAATTCATATTTCAATTAATTTTTTTATAACTTCAAGACAGGAACAACACTTCCGACGTTGGAATTTTCTTGACCATCGCCTCCCATAACGAGAGTGTGGATCTTTAATCCTTCAGCAATCTTGACTTTTTGTCCAAGCAAGGCAAGATCTTTACCGAATTTGCTCTCCATCATATCGGCAGCAGCAGCTTTAGCATTACCCTCCTTCTTGATAGCTTCAGCCTTAGCTTCGGCTTGCATAATGAGAGCATCAGCAGCAGCCTTGGCATTAATAAGTTGAATGGATCTTTGGGTTTCAGCATTAAGTTGAGAGATTTTAGCTTCAGTTTCAGCTTTTTGTTTACGGATGAGATTTTGAGCTTCTTGGGCTCTCAATTCAGCCTTGGATTTAGCGATTTGGAGGGAAGCAGCCTCGTAATCCAAACTGTATTGTTTATCAGCGAGTTGAGTCGATTCAAGTTGGAAGTTAATGATTTGTATACCCCATTGATCAGCTTGTGGTTTAATCATTTTCATGACGTTTTCATAGATGTAAAGTCTAGTTTCAGAAGCTCTATCTTCATGTTTATTCATTTCACTATAATTGGTGCTGGCGATTTGTTCCAAGTGAATAGCTGAGAAGATTTTGGTTAAATCAGCCTTCATGACATCTTCGAGATATTTATTCAAGTAGTTATAATCGACATTCTTGATACACTTGCCGACATCAATAATTTGATAAGTCAACAAACCTTCAACCAACATGTTGATACCACCTTCCAACAAGACTCTATGTTGCTTGAATTTGAGGTTTTGTTGAGTGATATCAAGGACACTACCAATGGTAAAACCGTTTGAGTTGACAGCATAACGACCTTCTGAGAGGACTCTAGCAACACCGTTGTCGTAGCAGACAAGAACAGTACCAGTTCTGACGGTCAAGATTTTGACAGGGCCTTCAATAATATCAGAGCTTAATTTATGCCTTTTTTGGAAGATGAAACCACCTCCGATTCTGACATGAGTTCCTGGCAAGAGGACTTCGAGTGCAGTGTTATTAACAGCTATACCTATTTCATCCTGTCTGATTCTCACAATTTGCAAGTTATTAACTTTAATATGAGTTTCATTGATATTGATTAATTGGAGGCCTTCCATGAAGGGATATCCGAGATAATGCCAGCCAGGTCTTAAGAAAACGACTTGACCTGAATTGATGATAAATCCATATTGATTACTGTTGATAAGGACAGTCTTGGACCAGGCAAAAAAGGCACCAAGAACAGTCACGGTGCAGCATCCCATAGTGGCAATATCACAGCAGCTGAATCCACTGTCTTTTGAAGAGTTGATAACTCTTTGAATATCCTCAATTTCGGTATCAGGATGGACATTAGGTTGAATATAAGGAATAGGGCGTTCACCAATAGTGGTACAACCAAGGGCATGAATAAAGACGGGTTTTTCAGAAGAAGCAGAAGTGTTTTTATTTTGGATGGCTAAATCATTTCCCAAAAGAGGTTGATTAATCATTTGATTCTGGTTTTGGTATTGATATTGCATCTGGATGAGGTTTGGGTTTGAGGGAAAAAATTAATAATTTAATTACAAAATCTTTGGAGAAAAATTGATTTAAAGTCAGAAATAAATAAAAATGTCAAGACTCTGAAAGAGATTAAATATGGGAAATTTAAGGATAAAAACTACATCGATGAATTCAGAATTTGATGTTGAATCTGAAGGAAACATTGGGAGATGGGATTATGGTGAAAATTCCCAGTACATATAGTGTTTTAGCTCATATTAAAATCACATGATATAGTAAAATCTAAATTTTATTGAACCCTTCACATTAAATTTTATTGCCCTCGATAAGGAATCAACGAAAATTGAATTCTCACAAATCCCTCCTAATTCTCCTTTTCTTGAAGGTATTTCAATTAGGGAGGTTTATGCTATGATTGGAACTTCAAAACTTGAGTTTGAGGTGATATGAGATTTCAAAACAAGACCTTTCTTGGAAACGTATTTTGTTTAAAGTTAGACAAAGTATATGTGAATTTTGGAACAATGCTTATGTCGTGAAGTGTGACTAAATCTTGTAATACAGAAAAGTTTATGTCGATATTTTAAGAATGGATTTAATGTTTTGTTCCATTTTCTTTCTGAAATTTATTGGCTTTAATATGAGAATTTATCTGTAGGTGACGAGGCAATAAAATTTTATTTCAATCAATTCAAATTTTCATATTGTAATTACTATCGAGGGATTTCATTTGACTCGAATAACAGAAAATTCTGCTTGTTACTCTTTATAATTATGAATTATTGGAGAGATTCAATTGAGTATCAGAAGTTTAGGTGTGAAATCGAAAAGAAAAGGGATAATATGAATCTTTCTGGAGTATTTGAAGAGTTTTGGTTGAGGTAAAGATTTGAGAGTTTTGATGGCATGCTAAGAACAAATTTCTTTTGAAAGTTTTCATCCAGAGAAATCCATTTGCTTATGATTTCACAAATACAGTAAAATTTTGTTTCTTCAGTTTTGAACTCAATAAAATATGATTGCCCGGTAAGCAAAATAGCGCATGAGCTATGACTAGAGAAATAGTCTTTTTAACCTTTATTGAGTTTTTTCTGCTTCGAGTTTTTGAAGAGTCAATTTGACTTCATTTTTGAACTAGGAAATTATTTAAAGAGAAGAATGTCATCCTCAACTTCTTCTTAGTATATAAAACTTGAGATTTCGGAAATCAATAAATTTTT
>Ga0182738_1004447_pt1 | contig 15485 bp, 17 predicted proteins | sample eDN5th30CBELigMG_FD_128876 | JGI IMG/M metagenome (GOLD analysis project Ga0182738, IMG submission 128876) | Enriched Miracle-Growth compost microbial communities from Emeryville, California, USA - eDNA 5th pass 30_C BE-Lig MG (version 2)... ... | reverse complement strand
TTGGACCGCGCGCATCCTGCGCGCTCAGAATCATGAGCGCGCAGGATGCGCGCGGTCCAATGAGGATGACCCGGCGCACGCTCTCGTCGGTCCGAGGCGTAGCCTCGCTGGAACAGTGAGCTCTTGGCCTATGAGCTGCGGACTTGAGCCGGACATTCCCACACTGGTCCATGTCAGGAATTCTGAAATCAGCGCCCATGAGTGGCGCGCCCCGAGCGGAAGATCCTCCGATCTATTGATAGCGCGGATCGTCCGGGCGGCGCATGCGCCAGACGTTCTCGGTCGTGGTGTATTCACTGTAGCCCAGACGGGCGACCGGCTTGAACGCCATCACGTCGACCCGGCCGTCCTTCAGGATGCCGTCGTCGATATGCACGCCGACGACCTGGCCGAACACCACGGAGCCGCGCTGGGCCTCGTGGCCCGGCTCGACCGGCAGCTCGATCGTCTTCCAGTACCGGCATTCGAGCGCCACCGGCGATTCGGCAACGCGCGGCGGCTTCACCAGCCGGCAGGGCGCGGGCGTGAGGCCGGCGAGCTTCATCTCGTCGATGCCGTAGGCCACCATCGCGGTGGTGATGTTCATCTTCTCGCCCAGCGTGCCCGCGACCATGTTGACCACGAACTCGCCGGTCTCCTCGGCATTCATGCGGCTGTGCTTGGTCGGCGTGTCGCCGTAGGTGCCGGTCACGGCGAAGTAGACCATCGGCGGATGTTCGCCGACGCCGTTGTAGAAGCTGTAGGGCGCGAGGTTGACGCGACCCTGGCCGTCGATCGTCGAGATCCAGCCGATCGGCCGCGGCACGATCAGCGCCTTCAAGGGATCGAGAGCCAGGCCGTGGTCGCGCTTGGCGGCATCGTAGAACATCGCTTTCCCCCTCAGGTACCGAAGCGCCGTCTCGCCTCGTCGCAGGCTGCATCGAAGCCCGCCTCGAGCGCCGAATTCAAGCCCCGGCACGAACGCGCCACCGCGTCGGCCCACACGACATAATCGCGCAGGCGCTCTTCCGTCCATCCGCTCGGCGGGCTGCGCACCAGGCTGCGCAGGTTGGACGTCTTGTCGGCGAGCTTCAGCAGCTTCGCGCGCCGGGATTTCGATCCCGTCTTCTCGACCTGGAGGCGCTTGCGCTCGTCCCTGGGCAGCGACTTGTCGTCGGTCACTTCCGCCACGAGCGCGGCGACCTGAGGCCCGAAACGCTGCACCAGGTCCTCGTACGTCGCGTCGGTGTCCTCCAGGGTATCGTGGAGGAGGCCGCCCATCAGCAGCACGACGTCGGCGCCCTCGGTCGCTTCGGCGAGCAACGCCGCCACCTCCGTCAGGTGATTGACGTAGGGCTCGGCGGTCTCGCCCTTGCGCCGCTGCGCGACGTGCTGGCGCGCGGCATAGTCGGCGGCGCGCGCGAGGAGGACGAGATCGTGCGGCATCAACTCCCCTTGTGCGACGCGCCGTCCGGCTTGTCGAGCGCGGAGCCCCGGACCATGTTCTCGACCATGTCGCGCACCATGAAGGCCCTGCTGGGCGTTTGGATCGCCGTCCTGCTCGGCGCCGCCGGCTGGATCGCCTGGGATGCCTGGCAGGGCAAGCAGCCCGGCATCGGCGGACCGTTCGCCCTCACCGACCAGAACGGCAGGACCGTCACCGCGGACAGCCTGAAGGGCAAGCCGACGCTGATCTATTTCGGCTACACCTTCTGCCCCGATGTCTGTCCGACCTCGCTGCTGCTGATGGAGACGGCGATCGACAAGCTGGGCGGCGACGCGGCGAAGAAGGTCAACCTGGTCTTCATCACCGTCGATCCGGAGCGCGACACGCAGGAGGTCATGAAGGGCTACGTGCCGAACTTCGGCCCGACCTTCATCGGCCTCACCGGCACGCCGGCGCAGATCGAGCAGGTTACCCGCGCCTATCGCGTCTATTCCCAGAAAGTGCCGGGCAAGGACGGTGCCCCCTACCTCATGGACCACTCCTCGATCGTCTATCTGCTCGACCGTAACGGCCGGTTCGTTACCCACTTCACCCACGAGGCAAAGGCCGAAACCATCGCCACGGCTGTGGGGCGTCTCCTTTAAGCCCTTGATCCTGCTCGATTTGTGCAGCGCGGTATTCCCGTGACAAGCGGGCGGCGAAGCGTACAATCCGCGCCCCAATGCTTTATTACGCTTACGAATTCCAGCGCCAGCTCGCCCAGCCCGTGAGACTGTGGGCCAACGCCGTCGAACAGGCGTCGACCAGCCCTTACAACCCGTTCGCCGAGACCTGGTACGGCAAGTCGATGGCGGCCGGCGCGGAGATCGTGGCGCGGATGACCCGCGACTACGGCAAACCGGCCTTCGGCCTGGCGACGACCGAGATCGACGGCAGGACGGTGGCGGTCAACGAAGAGATCCTGCTGCGCAAGCCGTTCTGCCAGCTCCTGCGTTTCCACCGCGACACGCCCAGGCGCTCGCCCAAGGTGCTGCTCGTGGCGCCGATGAGCGGCCACTATGCGACGCTGCTGCGCGGCACTGTCGAGGCGCTGCTGCCCGACCACGACGTCCATGTCACCGACTGGACAGATGCCCGCGAGGTGCCGCTGGCGCAGGGCAATTTCGATCTCGACGATTACATCGACTACATCGTCGAGTTCTGCCGCTATCTCGGCCCGGACCTGCATGTGATTGCCGTCTGCCAGCCCTCGGTGCCGGTGATGGCCGCAGCCTCGCTGATGGCGCAGGCCAGGGATCCGCGCCAGCCGCGCTCGCTCACGCTGATGGGCGGGCCGATCGACACGCGCCGGAGCCCGACGGTCCCCAACGACCTGGCGATGCGCAATTCCATGATGTGGTTCCGCCAGAACGTGATCACGACGGTGCCGTTCCACTATCCGGGCGCATTGCGGCGGGTCTACCCGGGCTTTCTGCAGCTCACCAGCTTCATCTCCATGAATCTCGACCGCCACGTCAATGCGCACGTACGGCAGTTCGAGCACCTGGTCAAAGGCGACGACGACAGTGCCGAGGGCCATCGCCGTTTCTACGACGAGTATCTGGCGGTGATGGATCTCACCGCCGAGTATTATCTCCAGACCATCCAGGTCGTCTTCAAGGAGCACCTGCTGCCGCGTGGCGCCTGGGCGAGCCGCGGCCGTCCCATCGACCCGTCGGCGATCGAAACCGCGCTGATGACGGTCGAAGGCGAGCTCGACGACATTTCCGGCATCGGGCAGACCAAGGCGGCCCACATTCTCACGCCCCATATCCCCGGTGCGCGCCACGTGCATTGGGAACAGCCCCGGGTCGGCCACTACGGCATCTTCAACGGCCGCAAGTGGCGCGAGCAGATCATGCCACGCGTGCGCGACTTCATCCTCGCCAACGAAGCAGCCTGACGCCGCATGCCGAGGGCGTCCAGCCAGGGCGGAGCGCAACCGGTTCCCCACACTCCCGTTACTCCGGAATACTTCCGGAGAAGCCGATGAACCACTTCACGCGCCGCCGCCTGCTCGGCGGCCTCCTGATCGGAAGCGGTGCCGCGATCGCGACGGTTCCGGCCGTGGCGCAGCTCCAGGCCGAAGTCTATGTGCCCGTCGCACCCCCGCCTCCGCGGACCGAGGTCATACCTGTCCTGCCGGCGGAGCGGGTCGAGATCGAGCGCTGGCAGCCCGGCTACTGGCGCTGGAACGGTCATGAGCACGTCTGGACCGAAGGCCACTATGTCGCCCGACCGCGTCCGCGTGCCGAGTGGATTCCAGGCCGCTGGGAGCAGCGCCCGCGCGGCTGGGTCTACGTCGAAGGCCATTGGAACTGATCGCGTAATTCATGGACCTCGATCAGCAATGGACCAACGCCGCCAATACCCTGGTGGCGCTGATCACGACTTACGGGCTGCGCGTGGTGGGCGCGATCGTCATCCTGGCGATCGGATGGATGATCTCGCGCGTCCTCTATAACGGGACCAGGAAACTCTGCGAGCGGTCGGCCCGCCTGGACCGGACAGTCACCCTGTTCCTCGCCAATGGGGCCCGCTACCTCGTCCTGGTCTTCACCTTCACCGCTGTCCTGTCGACCTTCGGCATCGCCACGACCAGCTTCGTCGCCGTGCTGGGCGCGTTGGGCATTGCGGTCGGCCTTGCGCTGCAGGGCACGCTCAGCAATCTCGCCGCAGGCATCATGCTGGTGCTCTTCCGTCCTTTCCATATCGGCGATCGCATCGAGATCGGCACCGTCATCGGAACGACGCGCGAGATCAATCTCTTCTACAGCGAGCTGGATACCGACGATAACGTCCGCGTGATCATCCCCAACGGGAAGCTTTGGGGCGAGATCGTGAAGATCCCCTCACGCAACGACACCGAGCGCGTCGAGATCAAGTTCACCCGCCCCCATACGGACGATGTCGGGACGGCGATCGACCGTCTTTGCGCCTTGGTGCAACGCGACAGGCGCATCCGCGAAGTTGCCCAGATCGGCATCGATACGGTGAACGAAGGCAACTACGTGCTCGTGGCGCGCGTGTGGGTGCCGCGGCGGGATGCGCTGCAGATCCGCTTCGATCTCAATCGCGCGGTGAAGGAAGACTTCCAGCGGCGGCCGCCGACCCGCGAGGAAGCGCGCGCCGCCGATTAGCGCTAACCTCGTTCGATGGCCGTTCCCGTCGAAATCTCCGCCTGGAAACCGGCACCGTTCGCCCTCGGGGGCGAAACGGTCTTCGCGCTGGGCGATGTCCATGGCTGCGCCGAGGAACTGGCGAGCCTGCTCGACACGGTGCGGACGCTGGCGGGCGAGAGCGATCGGCCGCGCCGTCTCGTCTTTCTCGGCGACCTCGTCGATCGCGGCCCCGATACCCTGGGCGTGCTGAGACTCTGGGCCGAAGACGCAAAGACGCGGGGGGTGGACCAGGTGGACCGGATCATCGGCAATCACGAAATCCTCATGCTGCTGGCGATGGGCCACGGACAGCGCGCCGAGAAGGCCGCTGCCATGTGGCTGGCCGAACGGACCGGCGGCAGCAAGGTGCTGGCCGAGATGCGCGCCGCGGTGCGCGATCCAATGGCGCTCCCCAGCTATGAGCTGGCGACCGCCGCGCTCGGCCGGCAGGTCCTCGACAGGCTGCTCACCCAGCGGTCCCATCTGCGGCTGGGCAATGCCGTGTTCGTCCATGGCGGGCTCGATGGACGGGTTGCCCAGGACACTTTCCTCGCACCGCCCTGGACTGCCGGCACGGAGGCGCGCTGGGCGTGGATCACCACGGGCTTCCTCGACTGGCAGGGCGGCTTCGGTGGCACCCTGGTCGTTCACGGCCACACACCGCCGCACAAGCATTGGCCGCTCACGCACATGGAGGATCCGCATCTCTTCCTCCACGACCGCCTCGGGCTCGACGGCGGCAGCGCCATCACCGGCATCGTGGCCGGCGCCGAGATCCAGGACGGGCGCTACCGGATCCTGAAGGCGGGCACGCAAAAATCGAGCTCGACGGCCTGTCGGAACGGCGGCTAGTCGTTCGTCCTCGGGGTCAATGAGGGAATTCGCATGCTCTACGCCATCCTCTGCTACCATCATGAGGACGTCGTGCAGTCCTGGAGCAAGGAGAAGCACGACCGGACCATGGCGAACCTGACCAGGGTCACGGACAAGCTCACGAAGCAGGGCCGGCTGGGGCCGGTGGCGCGCCTGCTGCCGACCACGGCGGCCACCACCCTGCGCAAGGACCAGGACCCGCCGCTGGTGGTGGACGGTCCGTTCGCCGAGACCAAGGAGCAGTTGCTCGGCTTCTTCATCGTCGACTGCGCCTCGCTCGACGAGGCGATCGAAACGTCGCGCGAGCTGGCGCGCGCCAACATGGGCGGCTCGTACGAGATCCGTCCGGTGGCCCAGCTCGACGCGGGCGGCCTGCCGGCATGACCGAGCTCGCCTGGATCGATGCGGCGCTGACCTCCGCCCGTCCCCAGGCGATCGGTGCGCTGCTGCGCTATTTCCGCGATCTCGACATCGCAGAGGAGGCCTATCAGGACGCCTGCCTGCGAGCCCTGAAGAACTGGCCGCAGCAGGGACCGCCGCGCGATCCGGCGGCGTGGCTGATCATGGTCGGCCGCAACGTGGCGCTCGACGGGGTGCGGCGGCGCGCCCGGCAGGTCGCCTTGCCGGACGAGGAGACGCTGTCCGATACCGAGGACGCCGAAGCGGCTGCCGCCGAGCGGCTCGACGACAGCCACTATCGCGACGACATCCTGCGACTGCTGTTCATCTGCTGCCATCCCGACCTGCCGGCGGTGCAGCAGATCGCGCTCGCGCTGCGTATCGTCTGCGGCCTGTCGGTGGTGCAGATCGCCCGTGCCTTCCTGGTCGGCGAGGCGGCGATGGAGCAGCGCATCACCCGCGCCAAGGCCCGCGTCGCCAAGGCCGCCGTGCCGTTCGAAGCGCCCGGGGCGCCGGAGCGGGCGGAGCGCCTCGCGGCGGTGGCGGCCATGGTCTACCTGCTGTTCAACGAGGGCTACTCCGCGAGCCAGCGCGAGGCCGAAGCGCGTGCACCGCTGGCGATCGAGGCGATCCGGCTCGTCCGCCTGCTGTTGCGGCTCTTTCCGGCCGAGCCGGAAATCATGGGGTTGGCCGCCCTGATGTTGCTGCAGGAGGCGCGGACGCCCGCCCGGTTCGATCCCGAGGGCGGGATCGTCCTGCTCGAGGACCAGGATCGCAGCCGCTGGGATCGCTCCGCCATCAATGAAGGACTGGCACTGATCGACAAGGCGATGCGGCACAAGCGGCCCGGGCCCTATCAGGTCCAGGCCGCGATCGCCGCCCTGCATGCCCGAGCCGCAACGCCCGGGGACACGGACTGGGGGCAGATCGACCTGCTCTATGCCAATCTCGAGCGGCTGCAGCCCTCGCCGGTGGTCACGCTGAACCGCGCCGTCGCCGTCAGCAAGGTGCGCGGGCCGGATCAGGCGCTGGCAATGGTGGAGCCGCTGGCCGGGCGGCTCGCCGGCTACTTCTACTTTCATGGCCTCAAGGGCGCGCTGCTCGACCGGCTCGGCCGCGCCGAGGAGGCACGCGAGTGCTTTGCGCGCGCGATCGCGCTGGCCAACACTCCGGCCGAAGCCGCCCACATCCGCCAGCATCTCGATCGCCTTTCATGTTCCCCGGCGCCAGGCGGGGGAAAGGAGAAATGAGAAAAGTTCCTGGCCGTTGTCGGAAGCGTGCCGGCCCGATCGTCCTCGGGGCATCGTCACGGAGGAGAACGACATGACCGATCTCGGCCAACCCGTCCTGGGCGGCGTCGCCCCTTATCTCTTCGTCTTCGATGCCGCGGCGGCAGCGGCGTTCTACGCCAAGGCGTTCGGCGCGACGGAAGTGGCGCGCGCTCCGGCCGATCCGCAAGGCCGCCTGATCCACGTGCACCTGGTGATCAACGGCGGCTCGGTGATGCTGAGCGACCCGTTCCCGGAGCATGGCAGCCCGTTCAAGGAACCGCAGGGCTTCATGCTGCACCTGCAGGTCGACGGCATCGATGCCGCGTTCCAGCGCGCGGTCGATGCCGGTGCGCAGGTCATGCTGCCCGTGCAGCTGATGTTCTGGGGCGACCGCTACGGCCAGTTGCGCGATCCGTTCGGCGTCGCCTGGTCGATGGGCGAAAGCCAGAAGAAGGGTTGAGCCCTGGGCTCCCCAGCACGGCCATTGGACACTGCCAACGCGGGACCGCGTAGCCGCCGGCGGTATGCCGTCGAGTACGCCGGGGCCGCCAGAGGAATGGAAAGCGCAAAACTCCGCCGCCTCAGGAGCGCCCCTCGACGGCAGCCGTACGCTCCGGTTCCGTCGACGATCAGCGAGTAGCGCTCCGGATGACGTCCAGGAAAGCGGCGCCGTAGCGCTCCAGCTTGGCGTCGCCGACGCCGTGGATCTCGCGCATCGCGCGGGCGCTGTCGGGCCTGTGCGTGGCCAGTTCGATCAACGTGCGGTCGGAGAAGACGACGTACGCCGGCACCTTCTGGACTTGCGCCAGCCTGGCACGCAGGGCCTTGAGAGCCGCGAGCAGCCTGCCGTCGGCGTCGCCCACGACCGTGACGGTGGCGGCCGCCCGCTTTTCCCGGCGCGTCCCTCTGGCCGGCGCGGCGAGGTCCTTGCGCAGCTCGATCCGCTGCTGGCCCTTCAGCACCCGCCAGCCTTCGTCGGTCACGAACCAGCGGCCATGCTCCATCATGTCCTGGGTGATCAGCCCCAACGCCGAGATCTGGCGGAAGATCGAGCGCCATTCGACGTTCCGCCGGTCCTTGCCGACGCCGAACGTCGGCAGGCGATCGTGATTGTATTTCTGCACGTTCGCGGTGAGGTCGCCCGTCAGGATGGCGACCAGATGCTCCATGCCGAAGCGCTCGCCGGTGCGCAGGATCGCCGACATCGCCTTCTGTGCCTCGATCGTGCCGTCGAAGCGCTCGACGCCCTCCTGGCAGAGATCGCAGTTGCCGCACGGCTCGGAGGGCTCGCCGAAATAGGCCAGCAGGGTCTGGCGGCGGCAGCGTGGTGCCTCGGCCAGTGCCAGCAGGGCGTTGAGACGCTGGCGCTCGACCCGCTTGCGTTCGTCCGACGACTCGCTCTGCTCGATCTGCAGCCGGCGCAGCTGCATGTCGCCGAGGCCATAGAGCGTCAGCGTGTCGGCGGCGAGCCCGTCGCGGCCGGCGCGGCCGATCTCCTGGTAGTAGGCCTCGACGTTGGCCGGCAGGTCGGCGTGGCACACGAAGCGCACGTCGGGCTTGTCGATGCCCATGCCGAAGGCGACGGTCGCCGTCATCACCACGCCGTCCTCCTGCTGGAAGGCGTCCTGGTTGGTGTCGCGCACGCGCTTGTCGAGGCCGGCGTGATAGGGCAGCGCCTTGATGCCGGCGGCGCGCAGCGCCTCGGCGAGCTCCTCGACCTTGCGACGCGAGGCGCAATAGACGATGCCGCTGTCGCCCTCGTGCCCGCGCACGAAGGAAAGCACCTGGCGCGACGAGTGCTCCTTGGGCTTGAAGGCAAGCCGCAGGTTCGGCCGGTCGAAGCTGCGCACGAAGGTGCGCGGCGGCCCGTCGAAGAGCTTGTCGACGATATCGCCGCGCGTCGGCGCATCGGCCGTCGCGGTCAGCGCCATGGTCTGCAGGGCGCCGCCGATCTGGCGCGCGAGGCTGCCCAGCGTGAGATACTCGGGGCGGAAATCGTGGCCCCATTGAGAGACGCAATGCGCCTCGTCGATGGCCATCAGCCGTACGTCGCTCTCGCACAGCATCTCGATCGTGTCCTGCCGCGCCAGTCGTTCGGGCGCGACATAGAGCAGCCGCAGCTCGCGTTGGCGGAGCAGGCGCATGACGCGCGCATTCTCGGCCGGATCGTTGCCCGAGTTGAGGCTGCCGGCGGCAACGCCGGCCGCACCGAGCGCGCGCACCTGGTCGCGCATCAGGGCGATCAGCGGCGAGACGACGACCGTGAGACCGGGCCGCACCAGCGTCGGAAGCTGATAGCACAGCGACTTGCCCGAGCCGGTCGGCATGACCGCCAGCACGTTCTCGCCGTCGAGCACTGCCTGCACGATTTCTTCCTGCCCCGGGCGGAAGCTGCCGAAGCCGAAGACGGAGTGCAGCAGGGCGCGTGCGGACGAAAGCGAAGCGGACATGAATCGATCACGGGGGCAATGGGCACAAGGTAACGGTCGGCGTTTCGAAAGTCACATCAACGGCACTCGGTACCACACACGCGACTGGTGCAGGACAGACACTGCAAATGCCCGTCACGCCGCCTCCCCGGAGATGCCGCGCGAGCGCCCCTTTCCGGCAGCGTAATCCGCGCCCCAGCGGACATCGTCCCCTCAACTCTCGCGGAGTGTTTCATGTCGAAACGTATGCCCATCGCCCTCGCTGCCGCCGTCGCCGTCGTAATGGCCAGTCCGATCGTGGCGCAGGCGCAGAGCAACAACAGGTGGGAAGGCTTCTACGCCGGCATCAATGCCGGCGGGCTGTGGAGCTCGACCTCCGCCTCGATCGTCGAGAACAATACGGGCGGCGGCTTGAACGGCACCGGCAGCGGCTTCGTCGGCGGCGTGCAGGCCGGCTACAACTACCTCATCGGTCCGGTCCTGCTCGGCGCCGAGGCCGACTTCCAGGGCTCGACCATGTCCTCGGGCTTGAGCGGCGGCGCGGGTCCGTCGGCGATCAATGCCAACGCCACCACGCCCTGGTTCAGCACCTTCCGAGTCCGCGCGGGCTATACCATCGGTTCGGTCATGCCCTACGTGACCGGCGGCGCCGTGTGGGGCCACCAGCGCCTGCAGGGCACCGACTCCCAGACCGGCTACTTCGACGCCTCGAACAATTTCTGGACCTACACCTTCGGCGGCGGCGTCGAAGGCCACATCACGGACCAGTGGTCGGCCAAGCTCGAGTATCTCTGGATCGGCAGCCCGGACACCGCCTTGTCATCGCCGGGCACCACGAGCATCGACGAGCGCTCGATCGGCAATCTCCTGAGGGTCGGCCTGAACTATCGATTCTGAGGCGAAAACATGGCGGAACCCGCGCGCTCCCTGCCTCGTTTGTATCCCGAACGATGTCAGGGAGCGCGCGGTGCTTATCCTTTTTGTCGCAATTCTGTTGGCAACGGTCAGCGTGGCGACTTTCCCGTGCTGGCCCTACAGCGCGCGTTGGAGTCACGGGCCGAGCGTGATCGCCGGCGTCCTGCTCTTCTGCGTCGCCGTGGTCGCCGTCGGAGGCAAGTCGACACCGAGGGCAGCCGCAGCCATGGAAGTCGCATCGGCCTCGTCGTCGACCATCGCGTACAATGCGTTTCATCGCAGGGCGGAGACGGTCATCTCCGAGCCGGAAAACGCCGTTCAGTGACCGTCCGGCCAGACAAATCGGACACGGTGGCGGAAAGCGGCTAGGGTAGTCCGCACCGCGGATGTCCCGCGCTCGAGTACAACTCGCCGGGAGAACCCACATGTCCATGAAGAATCGCCGCTCCAACAAGGAAGCGAAGAAGCCGAAGCAGGACAAGAAGAAGAAGACCGCCGTTGCATCTTCGCCGTTCGCCGCCTCGCACACCAATCCCGCCAAGGCCGTCATCGCCGGCAAGCGCCGCTGACCAGCGGGCAAATATCGTGTTGGCCGGCGTGCGCCGGCAACGCCGCGCATGCGATGATCAGGAGCCGAACAGGCTGAGGATCATGGCAGCGCCACCGCGACCAGCTCTTCCGGCACGTTGGCGCCGCCGCCGGCCGGGAAGACGATGAACTGCCTGCCGTCTGCGAGATAGGTGATCGGCGCGCCGCTGGCATTGCTGCCGACCGGGATTTCGGCCAGCAACTCGCCGCTCGCCTTGTCGTACACCCACATGTTCGTATCCCTCTGCAGGATGTCGAAGACACGCCGCCGGGGATCGGTGCCGGATCGCGGGTTGACCAATGTGCCCGATTGCACCGCGAAGAGCAGCGACGCGGTCACCAATGCCCAGCCGCGGGAAGCGGGATTTCCGAGCCGGCCGGTCACTCCCGCCGCGCGAACGGCCGGATGATCCTGCGGCCCGCGCCCGAGCGGTACGCGCCAGCGATGCTCGCCGGTATTCAGATCGATGGCGAGCAGGCTGGCATAGGGCGGCTTCAGGATCGGCAAGCCACGCGGCCCGGGCAAGGTCGAGAATCTGCCGACCAGATCGTACTTCTGTTCGTATGCGGTGGGCCGGCGCAAGGTCACGACGACGGGGTGCCGATGCGTCTCGACGTAGAGCATTCCGGATGCGGGATCGACCGCGGCTCCCGGCCAGTTCGCACCGCCCGCGACGCCGGGATTGGTCGCCATGCCGCGCATCGTGGGCGGCGTATAGAGCGGCCCGTGATCGTAGCGATCGAGGATCTGCAGTGCCTCGGCGCGCAGTTCGGGCGTGAAATCCACGAGGTCCTGCTCGCCAATGCCCTGAAGGTCGAGCGGAGCCGGCCTGGTTGGAAAGGGCTGCGTCGGCGCCGCATGCTCGCCGGCAACCGTCGATGCCGGTACCGGACGCTCCTCGATCGGCCAGACCGGCTTGCCGGTGACCCTGTCGAACACGAACAGGAAGTTCTGCTTGGTGACCTGCGCCACGGCCTTGATCGGCCGACCATCGACCGTGATGTCGACCAGATTGGGCGCCGCCGGCAGATCGTAGTCCCAAAGCCCGTGATGCACGGTCTGGAAGTGCCAGACCCTGCGGCCGGTCTTCGCATCGAGGCACACGAGGCTGTCGCCATAGAGCCCGTCCCCCGGGCGATGCCCGCCGTAATAGTCGTTGGAGGGCGTGCTGACCGGCAGGTAGACAAGACCAAGCTGGTCGTCGGCGCTCATCGGCGCCCAGACATTGGCGTTGCCGGTGTGCCGCCACGAGTCGTTCTTCCAGGTTTCGACGCCGCCTTCGCCGTCCTGGGGAATCGTGTGAAAGGTCCACAGCACCTCGCCGTTGCGCACGTCGAAGCCGCGCACATCGCCCGGCGCCGGCGGATGCCTGCCCCAGAAATCCCAGATCGACGAGCCGACTACGACGACGTCGCCGACGATCAGCGGCGGTGCCTGGTTGGTATAGTCTTCACGCGGGAAGGACCTGCGCAGGCCCTTGACGAGATCGACCCGGCCGTTCTCGCCGAAGCTCCCGACCGGCTTGCCGGTCCGGGCGTCGAGCGCGAGCAGGAAGGCGTCGGCGGTAAGAATGAGGATCCTTTCATCCTCGCCGCTCTTCCAGTAGGCGACACCCATGTTCGCCCAGCCGTTGTTGGCCGGCTGGATCATGTTGTCGTACGCCCGCGGATCGTGCACCCATCGGGTCTTGCCCGTGGCCGCCTCTATCGCGGCAACCTGGCTCAGCGAGGTGCTCACATAGAGCGTGCCGCCGATCATGAGCGGCGTCGATTCGTTGCTGAAGGAGGCGGCGATACCGGGCTTGGCGTCGCGCACGTCATGGTCGGGCGAGCGCCAGCGCCAGACGACCTGCAGCTTGCCTGCGTTGGTCCGGTCGATCGACCCGAGCGGCGACCAGCGCAGCGCGCCGTTGCTGCCTGCATAGGCCGGCCATTCGCCGCGCCGCAGAGCGGTCTCCGTCGCCGGCAACGCACCGGGCACCGATTGGGCGCAGGCCTCTCCTCCGGCGCCGGCCGCAAGCAGCGCCAGGAGGAAGGTGCGCGCCAGCCGCCTCAATGGCGCGCGGCCTGGCCCGCGTCGAGGGTCATCACGACGCCGCTGATGTAGCTGGCGCGATCCGATGCGAGGAACACCGCGAGGTCGGCGACCTCGTCCGGCTCGGCCGGACGGCCGAACGGCATGTGCGTGGTGAGCTCGCGCCAGCGCTCGGGATCGCCCCACTTCTGCTCCGCCTGGCTGCGCAGCAGCGTGGTCATGCGGTCGGTGCGCGTGCCGGGCGGGTTGATCGCGACGACGCGCACGCCATGGTCGACGCTCCTGGAGCCGACGGCGCGGGTGAAGGCCATCAGGCCGGCGTTCGCCGTGGTGCCGGCGGCGTAGTCGTAGTTGAAGCTCTCGCCCGCCAGCCCGATGATGTTGACCACGACGCCCTGCTTGCGCGCGTACATCTTCTCCAGCATGGCACGCGTGGCGTTGATGTAGCCGAACATCTTCAGCTCCCACGACTCGCGCCATTTCTCTTCGGTCATGGCGAGGATGTCGCCGCGCGGGATGGCGCCGGCGTTGTTGACCAGGATGTCGGCATGGCCGACCGCCTCGACCACGGCGCGAACGGTGTCGCCCTTCGAGAAATCGGCGGCATGGATCTCGACCGGCACGTTGTGGCGGGCGCGTATCTTCTCCCGCGCCGCCTCGAGCGACTCCTGCGAGCGCGAGGCGATGTGCACGGCGCAGCCTTCGGCCGCGAACGCCATCGCGCAGGCAAAGCCGATGCCACGGCTGCCGCCGCTGATCAGCACGGTCTTGCCGGTGAGCTTGAGGTCCATAGGTGTGTCTCTCCCCTGTCAAAGACTTCCTCCCTTGGCGGACTCCGCCAAGGGAGGAAAGTCTAGAGCCTGTATGTCGAATCGATCCTGGCGTCGCCGTCCTCGGTCCTGATGCGGCCGTCCTTCACCATCTGGATGAGGTGCGCCAGCATCGAGCGGCCGGCGGCCGCATGGAGATGAATCGGCGTGTCGGCGTAGTTCCTGGCCACCATCTGCGGAACCGTCTGCGGTCCTTCCTTCAGGCGCGCCATGATCTGCGCCTCGCGGCCCAGGCGATGCTCGATGTAGGACTCGACGAACGGATGCGGATCGCGGATCTCCGCGCCGTGCGTCGGGATGTAGAGCGTCTCCTCGCGCGGCAGCAGCTTGCGCAGGGAAGCGAAGTAGTCGGCCATGTTGCCGTCGGGCGGCGAGATCACCGCCGTCGACCAGCCCATGACGTGGTCGCCCGACAGCAGTGCGTTGTCCTCCTTCACCGCGAAGCAGAGATGATTGGAGATGTGCCCCGGCGTGTAGACCGCCTCGACGTTCCAGCCATCGCCGTGCACCACGTCGCCGTCGTCGAGCTTGATGTCGGGCGCGAAGGAGAAATCGCCCTCCTGCTCGGTCGCGACGCCGGCCGGCGGCTTGGGATGCGGGCCGTAGCTGTAGACCTTCGCCCCGGTCGCCTTGGCCATCGCCGGCGTCGCCGGCACGTGGTCGACGTGGGTATGGGTGACGAAGATGTGCGTCACTGTCTCGCCGCGCACGGCGCGCAGCACGGCGTCGATATGGTCCTGGTCGTCCGGCCCGGGATCGACGATCGCCACCTTGCCGTGGCCGACGATGTAGGTGCCGGTGCCCTTGAAGGTGAAGGGATTCGGATTGTGCGCGACGACGCGGCGGATCAGCGGCGTCACTTCCATCGCCGTGCCGTAGTCGAACTTGAAGTCCCTGATGAACGGAATGCCGGGCATGAACGCTCCTACGGCGTGGGCGGGGTGAGCTTGTACATCGCGTTGCGCCGGTCGGAGCTGACATAGACCACGCCGGTCTTGCCGATCGCCACGCCGGTCGGCACCAGCGCCGGCGGCCCGCCAGGAAACGGCTCGAGGCCGATATCGAGGTTGGAGGCGATCACCGTCTTCGAGCCGCTCGCCGGATCGATGGCGATCACGCGCTTCTGGCCGACTTCGGCGACGTAAAGCCGGCCGTCCGGGCCGACATCGATCCCTTCCGGACCGGCAAGCCCGTCGGCCACGACCTTGCGCGCACCCGAGCCGACGTCGATCTGGCTGACCGCGCCGGCGGCGATCTCGGTGACGTAGATCACGTCGCCCGCCCCCTGCGCCAGCGCCACCGGGCCGCGCAGCTCCTTGACCACCGTGCTGCGCGTCTTGCCGTCGGGACTGACCTTCACGAGATTGCCGCTCGCCAGTTCCGCCACATAGACCGTCCCATCGGCTGCTTCGACGGCGTCGACGGGCGCGGCGAAGTCGGCCAGGCTGGCGACCAGCTTGCCGCTCTTGCGATCGACCTTCTCGACCGTCATCGAGAACCAGCTCGACAGCAGGACATG
>Ga0182738_1004445_pt1 | contig 15498 bp, 8 predicted proteins | sample eDN5th30CBELigMG_FD_128876 | JGI IMG/M metagenome (GOLD analysis project Ga0182738, IMG submission 128876) | Enriched Miracle-Growth compost microbial communities from Emeryville, California, USA - eDNA 5th pass 30_C BE-Lig MG (version 2)... ... | reverse complement strand
GCTGGAGCGCGGGAAGCTCGCGGACTTCGCGATCATCGACCGTGACATCACGCGGATCCCGCCGGAAGAGATCCGCGACGCGAAGGTGTTGCTAACGGTAGTTGGCGGGAAGGTGGTCTACGAGAGCGAGGGGACGGAACTGGCGGGGAAGTGAACGGAACAGATTGTGGAGCAGGAAGCAGAAAGCAGAAAGCAGGAGGCAGATGGTTCGGTGGGCCCGCGCTTTGCGTTGGGGGGCAGGCATGATGAAGCCAGCGATACTCACAGCCACGCTCGCCACCGTAGTCGCGCTCGCGGGCTGTTCGATGACTCCGACAAACGATGTCGGGCCTTCCGATACCACGGCTCGGGCTTCCTCCAGCGCGCCCGAGTCGGATAGCGCCGCGGTCGCACGCCTGGAGCGCGAAGCGCTGGCGCTGGCGCACAACGACGGCTGCGACAGCGCGGGACAATGTCGAGTAGCTCCGGTGGGCGCGAAGGCGTGCGGCGGCCCGCGCTACTGGATCACCTGGTGTCCAATCACGACAGATTCCGCCGCGCTCTACGATAAGCTCGAAGAGCTGAGGGCAGCGGAGGCGACCTACAACCAGGTGCACGGCGTCGTCTCGGACTGCAGCGTAGTGCCGCCTCCGACTGCCACGGTGAGCGCCGGCGTCTGCATGGCGGCAGCGAATTGAACGACGGGGTCAGGTACTTCGTGTAGAGGTCCCGGCAGCAAAGCTGCCGGGACCTCTACACGAAGTACCTGACCCCGTCGTTCAATTCTCAGTACTCAGCCAGTTCCACGTACGCCCTGGCAAAATCGTCCACCTGGGGGAGAATCGCGTCTTCCAGTCGAGGGGCGTAGCCCACGAAGGTGTCGGTTGCCGCGACGCGCTTTACGGGGGCGTCGAGCCAGGCGAAGCAGTCGTTGGCGATCGAGGCGGCGATCTCGGCGCCGTAGCCCCACGAAATCGCGTCCTCGTAGGCGACGATCACGCGCGAAGTGCGCCTGACCGACTCGTAGACAGTTTCCCTGTCCCACGGTGAAAGTGTGCGCAGGTCGATGACTTCCACGTCGAGGCCGTCTTCGGCTGCCTGGTTCGCCGCCGTGAGCGCGCGCTGCACGGTAGCGCCGTACGTCACCACCGTCATGTCGCGCCCGGGGCGAACGATCTTCGCCTTGCCGAACGGAATCATGAAGTTGGGGCCGGGATAGCGTCCCTTGTTGTAGGTCTGACGATAGAGATGCTTGTGCTCGAGGAAGATCACGGGGTCGTCGCAGCGTATCGCAGTGCGCAGAAGCCCGTTCGCATCGAGAGCCGTCGAGGGACATACCACGCGCAGGCCCGGGCAGTGCGCGAAGAGCGAAGCGCCGGTCTGCGAATGGTAGATGGCTCCGCGGATGTAGCCGCCGTACGTCACGCGCACCACCACGGGCGCGCTGAACGTGTTGTTCGAGCGCCAGCGCATGGTGGCGAGCTCGTTACGGAGCTGCATGTACGCCGGCCAGATGTAATCGAAGAACTGGATCTCGGCGACCGGCTTGAACCCGCGGAGCGCGAGCCCGATGGCGCGCCCCACGATGTTCGCTTCGGCGAGCGGCGAGTTGTAGACGCGCGCGCTGCCGAACTCCTTCTGAAGCCCCCACGTGACTTTGAACACGCCGCCCTTCCCCTTCACCTTCCCCATGTATCGCTCGCGCGATACGTCGGCCACGTCCTCGCCGAATACGAGCATCCGCTCGTTGCGACGCATCTCGTCCTTCATGCAGACGTTGAGCAGGTCGACCATGGTGGTGGGCTCGCCGTTGAACTGCGGGTCGTCCTCCGTGTCGAACTGCTCGCCGGTGGGATCCACGTCGGGCGAATAGACCGCGAAGTGGACCGAGCTCGCTTCAGGCTGCGGCTCCTCGAGTGCGGCGTCGACCGCCTTGTCGATCTCCGCGTCCACCTCTTCCTTGATGCGCGCGATGTCCAACTCGGTGGCGTGCCCTTCCGCGACCAGCCATTCGGGGAAGGTCGTGATCGGATCGCGCGCGGCGTCCGCTTCGCGCTCCTCGGGCGGCCGATACATCACTTCATCGTCCGACAGCGAGTGCGAGTAGGGGCGGATGACGTGCGCGTGTACGAGAGCGGGCCCCTTGCGCTTGCGGGCGTAGTCGACCGCCTTCGTCATCGCGGCATGGCTCGCGACGAAATCACAACCATCGACTTCCTGGACCAGGAGGCCCGGGAAGCCACGCACTATCTGCGAAATACTTCCGCCCGCCGTGTTCACCTCGACGGGAACGGAGATCGCATAACCGTTGTCTTCGACCACGTACACCACGGGGAGCTGGAGATTGCTCGCCGTGTTGAGCGATTCCCAGAACTCGCCCTCACTGGTCGTACCATCACCCGTGGAGACGTAAACGACCTCGTCGTCCTGGAATCCCTCCGCGACTCCGATGAGCTTCGCGCGGAGCGATGCCTCGGCGCATCCCACCGACTGGAGAAACTGGGTTCCGGTGGGTGAGGAGGACGACACGATGTTCAACTTCTTCGAGCCCCAGTGGCTCGGCATCTGCCGGCCGCCGGATGCGGGATCCGCCGCGGCACCAACCGCCTCGAGCAGCATCTCGGTTGGAGTGACACCGAGCTGAAGGCAGAGGGCGCGATCGCGATAGTACGGGAAGAACCAGTCGTAACCGGAGCGCAGGGCGAGCGCTGCCGCCGTCAGGATTCCCTCGTGCCCCGCGCCCGATATCTGGAAGAAGATCTTGTTCTGCCGCTTGAGCTGGATCTCCTTGTCATCCAGCCTGCGGGACAGGTACATGGTGCGGAATGCGGCGAGGAGCTGCTCGCCGCCGAGGCTCGCTGTACTCCCGCGCTCGGCGCGTGTCTGAGTAGCCATATGAAAAAAACAGAATGAGTAGAGTGGCTCGCCTATGGTTCAGAATATACCACCAGCCCGCACCCACCTGCCACCGGCGGGAGAGGCGCGAACGCGCGGGTGCGCACTGGCACCCGGTCTGCGTATGTGACATGCCCACACCCTCAGGGAGAGAAGATGACCACGGCTTCTACGGGCCATTGCATATTCTGCGACATGATTCATGGCGCCGCAGAGGTGTCGATGTGCTACGAGGACAGCGATGCACTGGCGTTCATGGACATTCAACCGGTGAATGCCGGCCACACTCTCGTTGTACCGCGCCAACACTTCGAGTCGTTCGAGGATCTCCCGCATGATCTGGGACTGCATCTGTTCGAGGTCGCGATGCGGCTGGGCCCGGTGATCCGGAAGGTGTCGGGGCAGGAAGGGATGAACCTGGTAGTGTCGAGCGGTACTGCTGCCGGGCAGGACGTTTACCACTTCCACATCCATCTGATTCCGCGGCGCGCGGGCGATGGATTCGACGTGAATCTTCCCTTCGACGGCTCGATGATGCCCGATCGTACCCAACTCGACGCCATGGCCGCGCGAATAATCTCCAGCCTCCGCGATCCGATGGCGCGCGGGCGGTCGGTGAGAGCGAAGGTGGCGTAGGGCGGGAAACAGAAAGCAGAGAGCAGAAAGCAGAAAGCAGGAACTGCACACCAGTCATTGTCGTCCCCGCGAAAGCGGGGGCCCAAGTTCGATGGAGTAACATGGAATTTCCGCTTCCGCGGGAATGATCAAATGAGTGTGCAGTTCCTGCTTTCTGCTTTCTGCTCTCTGCTTTCTGAGGTCTTAGTTGTTCCTCACTGCCTTCACCGCGGTCGCCAGCTCGTGCGCGGTGCGGCTGAGGTGGGTGGCGGCGTCGTTGAGCGCTTCGATGGCTGCTTCCTGCTGGGTGCTCGCGCCGGCGACTACGGCGGTTTCGCTCGCCGCGAGCTCGGCATCGTGGCGAGCACCCGCGAGCGCGAACGCCATCACGCCCGAATGCTCTGCGCTCGAGCGCGACGCGTCGGCGATGCGGATGCCGGCTGACGCCACGGCCTCGGAAGCGGTGACGATGCGGTCCAGCTCGTCCACCCAGTTCCCGCTCTCCTGCGCCACCACGAGAACGTCGCGGCGCGTTCGGTCCATGAGCTCGATGGCGCGCTGAAGTGTGCCGTGGATGTTGCGCACCGCTCGGTCCATCCCCTCGGCCTCTTCCGAACTGCGATCGGCGAGGTCGCGGATTTCCTGCGCTACCACAGCGAAGCCGCGGCCGTGTACACCGGCGCGTGCTGCCTCCACCGCCGCGTTGAGTGCGAGCAGTCCGGTCTGATCGGCGAGCGATGCGATTGTTTCACCGAAGGCGCGCACGGCGTTCGACACATCCTGCAACCGCGCTGCCTGCTCGGATCCCTCGCGCGCGGTGTCGGCCGCCGTGGTGAGACGGCGTGCGGCAAGCGCGGTCGCGCTGCGCACCGCGCGGGCATCGTTCAGCATCTCCTCGCCGCTCTCGCGCGTCCCACTCCCCTCGCTCGCGGTCTGATCGGCGCTGTCGCGCGCGGTGGTCGCCTGCTGTGCGCCCTCGGCCAGCGTTTCCGAAAGATCCTTGACGGTCGCCGAAACGCGCCTCGCCGTTTCAGCGCTCTCCTGCGATGCGGCGTGCAGTTGCTGGGTGGTCGCGGTGATGGATTCCACGTGCTGCGCTACCAGCTCCGATGCGCTGAGTACCGGACGTATCAACGAATCCAGCGCGAGCGAAAGCGCGAGTTGCGGGGCAACGGCTTCCAGCAGGTCCGCATCGTACTCGCGATACATGTCGGTGCGGGTGTGCCTGATGGTCCAGAGGCCGGCGAGTCGGTTGCCCTGCTTCAGTGGAATCACGATCGCGGAACCGGTCCCGCCCTTCCTGTTCGGTGCCGCACGGGTTCCGCGCTTCGTCACCACGGGGCGTGAGCGTTCGATGGCGAGCGCGGGGAGTCCCTCGGCTGCCGGGTAGCGCTCCCCCGCCGCGACGCCCTCCGACGTGTCGTCGAGCACGACGAGTTCGTTGCTGGTCTCGTCGTAGCGCGCGATCTGCATCTCTTCCCACGGCACTATCGAGCGTGTGAGCGTACGGATGTCATCGAGCGCTCGATGCAGTTCCGGACGTGCCGTGAGCGCGCGCGCCAGTCGCTGGACGAGCAGCAGTCCTTCTCCCACGGCGGCGCGCCGCACGAGCCAGTGCGACAGACCCGTGATCACCACGAGGACCGCGACGCCCGCGACATAGGCACCCGAGAAGTCGTGGAGGTAGGCGATGCGCAGCGCGACGAGGCCGAGCAGCGTGGAGAGCACCGCCACCGTACTCTCCCACCGCGCCGTCAAACGCGCGTCGACCCAGGCTATGGCGGGAGAGCGAACGAGCTGGACGTAGAAGGTGGTGTTGACGGTCGCGATGAAGAGCAGGATGAACGTCGTGAGGCGCCAGAGATTCGAGCTCTGGAACGCCAGCACTCCCGGGAGCCCCCGCATTATCACGAAATACGCGATTCCCGAGACGCAGCACGCGGTCGCGAAGTGTCCGGCGTTGCCGACTGCGTTTCGGAGCGGGAGGCGGCGTACGATCGCGTCTCCGATCAGGAGTCCCACGGCGCCCACGAGCGCGCCGCCAGCCCAGCCGAACGCGATCACCGCCGGAATCGCCGCTCCCACGGCGAAGCTCGCGAAGCCCTTGCCCGGGAGCGGAATGCCGAAGGCGCGGGTGGCGGCAAGCACCGTCACCAGAAGACCCACGCCGAGCCAGGGTGTGGGACGCGTGTATTGATGCAGCGCCAGCCCCACGGGGACGCTGAACGCCGCGAACGCGACTACCGATTTTCGGATGGTTTCGTCGGTGATCCGGCGACGCTCGCTGGTCATGTACTCCGGAGCCGGCTGGAAGGCTCGCCCTTCCGGGCGGGGATGCTGAAGGCGGATCGGCTGCAATCGTGTGACGCGTCATCGCGCCGCAGGGTCACGTTCCGAAGCGCTGCCGCCTCAGTAGTCCACTGGCCGCAGGAAGCTGTCTCCGATGGCGGTGCCGCTCAGCATCGCGACGGTGGACGGTCGCCGCTTCCAGTGCGTGCCTTCGAGCCGCCGCCTGACGGTGGCGATGTCCGCTTCGGCGAAGCCGCGCTCGACGAGCTGCGCGACGTCGTATCCGGAAAGGAGCCAGTGCAGGATGGTGTCCGCGCTCTCGTACGTCACACCGATGTCGCCCTCGTCAGTCTGACCGCGCACCAGGTCGGCGGAAGGCGCCTTCTCGATGATCTCCTGCGGGACGCCCAGGTGGTGCGCGAGCTCGCGAACCTGCGTCTTGTAGAGGTCGCCCAGCGGATTCACCGGCGGAGTGTCGTCCGCGTGCCACGTGAAGTATCCGAGCAGTCGCTCGGTCTTGTTCCCGGTGCCCAGCGGGAGAGCTGCGTGCCGCGCCGAGAGGTCGAAGGTCGCGATCATCCGCATCCGGGCCATGACGTTCCCGCGGCGGGTGGCGTCGGCATCGGGCTCGTTGGCGAGGTAGGCGTCGACGGCAGGAGCGATGTCCACCACGCGCGGTTCAATGCCCAGCGCATCGAGCACGAGCCTCCCGTGCTCCAGACTCCGCGCGCTGAACTCTCCGTAGGGGAGGCAGAGACCGATCACGTTGGACGGGCCGAGCGCACGCGCCGCGAGAAATGCGGTAACCGCGGAGTCGAGTCCGCCGGAGACGGCCACGATCCCCTTCGTGTAACCACGGTGCGCGAGCTCGCTGCGGAGGAATTCGACGAGCCACTCCTCCACCAGCGGCGAGTCCAGCGTGAGGGGCGGCGGCCCACCGTGCTCGATGCCGCTCACTCGTACGACGTCGAACCAGTTGTCCGGCGCGGCCTTCGCGTGGCCGGTGGGCGACGTGGCGCGCTCCGGCTGCGCGGGCGCGGCGGCGTCGTACGAGAGCTCCGGTGCACTCCCGGCGCGGATCCGCTCGAGCGACTCGAGGAGCGGCGGAAGCCCGACGCGCAGATCCGCGAGCAGCGGGGTGTCGGAACGCGCGGTGGTGAGATCGTCCAGGTCCAGCGGGAGCGAGAGCGCTGCTTCCTTCCAGAGCGGACCGCGAAGGCGGACATCGCCGCGCGGATCGATCACCATCGATGCCCCCGGGAAGTAGCGGCCTCCTTCGCTGATCGCCAGGTTGGCGAGCGAAACGAAGACTCCGTACGTGCTCGCGATCTCGCGCACCAGCCGCTCCCAGCGCGCCACGCTCGCGGGGCCCGGAGTGCCGTCCTGTCGTGGCCACGTCCCGCGCGCCGGCGCGGCCGCGGAGAGGAGGATGAGCTGTGCTCCATCCAGCGCGAGGAGCGTGCTCGCCATCGGGTGCCACGCATCCTCGCACACCAGCACGCCGCAGCGCCCCCACGGTGTGTCGAACGCGCGTATCCGCTGCCCCCGCTCCACGAACCGCTCCTCGTCGAAGAGTCCGTAGGTGGGGAGGAAGTTCTTGCGATGTACGTGTCGTATGAGCGGCTCCTCGTCGCCGAGCCGAACGCACAGCGCGCTGTTGTAGAGGGTATGCCTCCAGAGCTCGTAGAAACCGAGCACTACCTCCACCGGCGGCGCTCCGGCCATGGCCGCGTGGTAGCTCGCGTTCAGGTCGCGCGCGAGCGTGCCGGCGGTGACGGCGAGCTCGCGCACGCCGCCCTCGAGGAAGTAGCCGGTAGGTGCCGCCTCCGGGAGGTGTACCAGTTGCGGCGGGGTGGGGAGCATCGCCAGCCTGGCGAGCATCTCACCGATCCTGGCGACGTTTGTGGTGTATTCGCCCTTGATGGGCGCGAACTGCGCGGTTGCCAACTGGATGACGGGGGGCATACCCGAAAGTTGGCGCCGGAATGAAATGGGAGCAACGTCACGGTCAGTTCGACGGCCGCTCGTTAGCTTTGGCGAGCCGGTCGGAACGTCGGACGCCCACGCGCGACGCGTGGCCCTCGAGATGTGACTGCTGCCGGCGGCTTCACGTCGGGCAAGACTGAAATGCAAATCCTGAACAACAAGATCCTGGCGACGGCCTTCGCGGCCGTCCTCGTGGCCGCGCCGGCGCTCGCCCCGCTCCCCGCGCAGGCCTCTGGAAGCGGCTCGAGCGGTGCCGTGTGGCAGATCGTTCAGCCACCCCAGTCATCGCTGGTCTACTCGGCCGACGGCTCGCTCATCGGCGAGATCGGCAAGGAGTGGCGCACGAGCGTGGCGCTCCGCGCCCTTCCGAAGTACGTGGGCGAGGCTTTCGTGGCGGTCGAAGACCAGCGCTTCTACGAACACGATGGCGTGGACGTCATCGGAGTGGCTGCCGCCATCAAGGACGCGCTCGGCGGCCACGCACGCGGGGCCAGCACCATCACCCAGCAGCTCGTCGGGAACATGCACCCGGACGAGATCGACCGCAGCGAGACCGGCCTCTCCGGCATCCCGCGCAAGCTCCGGGAGCAGGCGGCGGCGCGCGAAATGGAGAAGCACTACACCAAGGCCCAGATCCTCGAGGCGTACCTCAACCAGATCGACTTCGGCCATGGCTGGTCGGGCGTGGATGCGGCCTCTCGCCACTATTTCGGGAAATCCGCCACGCATCTGACACTCGCCGAGGCGGCCACGCTCGCCGCACTGCCCAAGGGCCCGGCGATCTACGATCCGATACGACACCCCGATCGGGCGAAGGCGCGCCGGAATCTGGTGCTCTCGCTGATGGCGGATCAGAAGTACATAACGAAAAAGCAGGCTGCGGAAGCGTCGCGCCTGCCCGTGCACACTGCGCCCGAAGCGGGGATGCCGGCGACCGCTCCCTACTTCGTGGACGTGGTTCGCCGCCAGGCCGAGGATGCCGGAATACCGGTCGGGAATGGCGGCTACCGCATCATCACGACGATCGATGCGGGACTGCAGATTGCCGCGAAATCTGCGCTGCAATCGGGGCTGGAGAAGGTCGAAGAGCGTCCCGGCTACCCCCGTCCGACCTTCGCGAAGCGTACGAAAGGGAGCACCGACTATCTGCAGGGGATGGTGGTAGCCGTCGACCCCGTGACGGGAAACGTGCTCGCGATGGTGGGCGGACGGAACTACGTCCAGTCGCAGTTCAACCGCGCCGTGAACGCGAGGCGCCAACCGGGTTCGGCGTTCAAGCCGTTCGTGTACGCCGAAGCGTTGCGCGACGGCCTCCCGGCGAACGAGATCCTGGGCGACACGGCGCTCGCGATTCTCATGGACAACGGTGCGATCTATCGACCGCAGGATGACGACGGCCGCTTCCTCGGTCCGATGACGATGCGCGAGGCGCTCGTGCATTCGCGCAACTCGGTCGCGGTTCAACTCGGAATGCGCGCGGGGATCGACTCTGTGGCGCTCCTGGCCCAGCGGCTGGGGATTTCCACACCCATCGCGCCATATCCCTCGAGCGCCATCGGTGCGAGCGTCGTGGAGCCGCTGGAGCTGGTGTCGGCGTACACCGTGTTCGACAACCTCGGCGCGGTGGTGGCCCCGCGCTTCATCGAGCGAATCGAAGACCGCGCCGGTCGTACTGTTTGGACCGCGCCGGCGAGTGCGCCGCGCTTCGCGCTCGATCCGAGGATCGCGTTCATCGTGCGCGACATGCTGCGCGACGTGGTCACGCGCGGCACCGCCACGAGCGTGAGGCGTTACGTTCCCGAGCGAATTCCGGTGGCGGGGAAGACCGGCACCACCAACGACAACACCGACGCCTGGTTCGTAGGGATGACGCCCGAGGTGGTGGCCGGAGTCTGGGTGGGACTCGACAAGCCGCAACCGATCGCTCCGCACGGTGCGGCCGGCGGGAGCGTGGCCGCTCCGATCTGGGGGCAGATGATCGCCCGCTACTACCAGAACCGCGACGCGGGCTCGTGGGATGACCCTCCAGCCGGTCTCGTTACCGCGCAGCTCGACCGCGACACCGGCCAGATCGCCACGCCCTCGACCCCGTCCGACAAGCGTTACACCGAGTACTTCCTCGACGGCACCCAGCCGCAGGATCCGTGGTCGATCTGGATGTGGGGACCGTTCGGGGGGGAGTGAGGGGGAAAGGAGACAGGACACAGGAAACAGGATACAGAAACTGCGCACCAGCCCGAGTCATTCCCGCTTTCGCGGGGACGACGATGACCGGTGTGCAGTTCCTGTTCCCTGTGTCCTGTCGCCTGTCTCCTTTCCCCCTACGCCCCCGCCCCCGCGGCGGCCTCCTCCTCCGCCTCCATTATCGATTTCTCCACGACGGGCTCTGCGGAGTCGAGGGGAACGAGTGCGATCTCGAACACCTCGTCGAGCGTGTTCACGCAGTGGAAGTCGAGCTGGTTGCGAACATCCTCGGGGATGTCCTCGAGGTCGGCCTCGTTATCACCCGGAAGGATGATGGTCTTGATGCCGGCGCGGTGAGCACCGAGCACTTTCTCCTTCAACCCTCCGATCGGCAGCACGCGACCGCGCAGTGTTATCTCGCCCGTCATCGCGACATCGCTGCGAACGGGGCGGCCCGACATCGCCGAGACGAGCGCGGTGCTCATCGTCACGCCGGCGCTCGGCCCATCCTTCGGGATCGCGCCGGCCGGTACGTGGATGTGCACTTCGATGTTACCCAGCCGGTCGTTGGGGATGTGCAGACGCGCCGCATGCGTCGCGGCGTAGGTGAGCGCCGCACGCGCCGACTCTTTCATCACATCGCCGAGTTGGCCCGTGAGGATGAGCGATACCATTCCGAGACCGCTCACCTGCGTCGTGTTCTCCTGCGGCGGCGGGCCGAGCAGACGCCGGATCGCCGCTTCCACGAACATGATGTCGCCGCCCGCGGGCGTGTAGTACATCCCCGTCGCCACGCCCACCTCGTTCTCCTCGGCGGCGCGCTCCGGGTGCACCCTGGGTCTGCCGAGCAGCTCGCGCACGGCCTCGGGCTCGAGCCGTAGCTCGGTGGTCTCGCCGGCGGCCAGCTTGCGCGCGACCTTGCGCGCCACCGCGCCGATCTGGCGTTCGAGCTGCCGTACGCCGCTCTCGCGAGTGTACTTGCTCACGACCGCCATCACCGCATCGTCGCTGAAGGTCACGCCCTTCTCGGCGAGCCCCGCATCGTCGAGCTGGCGCGGGATCAGGTACTTCTTCGCGATCTCCGCCTTCTCGCGCTCGGTGTAGCCGGAGAACTCCACCACCTCCATGCGATCGAGCAGCGGGGCGGGGATGTTCTGGATGAAGTTCGCCGTGGCGATGAATAGCACTTCGCTCAGGTCGAACGGAATGTTGAGGTAGTGATCGGTGAAGTTGTCGTTCTGCGCCGGATCGAGCACCTCGAGGAGCGCACTGGCCGGATCGCCCTGGAACGACACGCCGAGCTTGTCCACCTCGTCCAGCAGGAATACGGGGTTCTTGGTGCCGGCCTGCTTCATCCCCTGGATGATGCGCCCGGGCATCGCGCCCACGTACGTGCGCCGGTGACCACGGATGTCGGCCTCGTCGCGTGCGCCGCCGAGCGCGGCGCGCACGTACTCGCGCCCGAGCGCGCGCGCGATCGACTTCGCGATGCTCGTCTTGCCGACGCCCGGAGGACCCACGAAGAGGAGGATCGGGCCCTTGGCCATCGCCCTCGCCTTCGCCTCGCGCTTGTCGGTGATCTGGTGGTCCTCGTGCTCGTTGGAGCCGAGCGTGGGATTGGCGTCGTCCAGGTCGGGTTTGAGCTTCAACGCCGGGAACTCGCCGGTCTTCTCCACCTCGTTGGCCAGCTCCTCCGCCTTGAGTTGGCGCACGGCGAGGAACTCCAGGATGCGATCCTTCACATCCGGGAGGCCGTAGTGGTCTTCGTCGAGCACTTCGGCGGCGTGCTTGAGCTCGAGGTTGTCATCGGAGCGGGTGTTCCACGGAAGCTCGGCGATCCACTCGAGGTACGTGCGGATTACCTGAGCCTCCATGGACTCGCGGCCCGTGCGCTCGAGGCGTCCGAGCTCGCGCTCCACTTCCTGGCGCGCGGTCTTGGGGAGCTCGAGCTTCGAGAGCTTCTCGCGCAGCTCCTCGATCTCGCGATTCTGGTCGTCGTCACCGAGCTCCTTCTGGATCGCGCGCATCTGCTCGCGCAGGTACATCTCGCGCTGGCGCTGGCCGAGCTCCTCCTGCACCTGCGACTTGATGTCCTCCTGCGCCTCGAGGAGGCCGATCTGGCGCTGGACGTGCACGAGCACGCGGCGAAGGCGCTCCTCGACGCTGTGTGTCTCGAGAAGCCCCTGCTTCTCGGGTACGCTGAGCTCGATGTAGCCGGCCACCAGGTCCGCGAAGCGGCCGGGATCGGTCACTGAGTCGAGCACCTGATGCACGACCTCTTCGGGGAGGCCGCGCTTCTCGCCCAGCTCCGCGGCGCGCTCGCGCGTCTCGCGATGCAGCGCCTCGAAAGCGGGGTCCTGCTCATCGACGGGGCTCATCTCCTCGGAAGGGACTACCACGGCGCTGAGGTAGTTGTCGGTCATCGTGTACTGCAAGGCCGCTGCGCGCTGCTCTCCCTGCAGGAGGAGTTGCACGCCGCCGAGCCCGCGCTGTACCTGCCCGATCCGGGCGATGACGCCCATGGAGTACAGGATGTCCGGCGTCGGCTCGTCCGCGTTGTCGCGCTGCGCGACGGCGAAGACCAGTCGATCGGCCTTGAGAGCGGCCTCGATGGCTCTGAGGGTGCCGGGCCGGCCCGCGGCTATGGGAGCCGTGAGGCCGGGGAAGATCACCGTCCCGCGGAGCGGTAGTACGGGCAAGGTCTGACGTTGTGCCATGATTCAGAACTCTAGTTGAGTGTCGAGCGGACGAACGAGGCATGACGGGGACGTTGGAGCCCCGCACGCTCCATTCCTGCTCGCAATGATCGACCGCCGGATATGATACCCCCTGATGGTCAATCGGGTATACTTCGCGCGTAGCAATCAAGAGCAGACGAGACCGGGCCGTTCCGCCAAAAGCTCGAAGGCATGACTTACGCCACTGCGGCAGGAATTGCAACTTCTGCCCGTCGGATTGACGTATTGGAACTGCCAGCACGGCCGGATCGTCTTTTCAGGCGCTCCGGCGAGTTGTAGACTAAGCATCTTGTATTCCCGCCAGGATTACGACGTGCCCGATCCCATCGCTCTTTCATCAGACGCCGAGTTCCGTGTGCTCGCCGAACGCGCGCTCACGGCGCATTACGAGCTCGACACCGAGCTCGGACGCGGCGGCATGGGCGTGGTCTACCGGGCCACCGATCGGCGGCTCAAGCGCGTGGTGGCGATCAAGATCCTCCCGCCGGAGCTCGCCTTTCGCGGCGATATCCGCTCGCGCTTTCTCCGCGAGGCGCAGACGGCGGCGCAGCTCAGCCATCCGAACATCGTGCCGATCTACTCGGTAGACGAGCGCGAGGGACTCGTCTATTTCGTGATGGCGTGCGTGGATGGGCCCACGCTCGCGAGACGTGAGCACGACGAGGGGCGACTGTCGGTGGATGTCACGCGCCGGCTGCTGCGCGAAGTCTCCGATGCGCTCGCCTATGCGCACACGCGCGGCGTGGTGCACCGCGACATCAAGCCGGACAACATCCTCATCGACCGCGAGAGCGGTCGCGCGATGGTGACCGACTTCGGAATCGCGAGAGCCGTGCAGGGTGGTGCCGATTCGCGGCTCACCGCGACCGGCGTGGCCATCGGTACGCCGGCGTACATGTCGCCGGAGCAGGCGGCGGGTGATCGCGAAATCGACGGCAGGAGCGACCTGTACTCGCTCGGCATCGTCGGCTATCAGATGCTCGCGGGGCGGCTTCCGTTCGAGGCGATGAGCACGCCCTCGATGTTGATGAAGCACATCATGGAGATCCCGCCGCCGGTCTCCGATTTTCGCCCCGACGTTCCGCACGAGCTGGCGATGGTTGTGATGCGGCTTCTCGAGAAGGAGCCGGAGAATCGCTTCGCTTCCGCGACCGAGCTCTCCGCCATCCTCTCGGGTGATCCCGCCGCGCGCGCCGCGCTCCTCGCGGCGCCGCCCCCCACCCATCAGCGTACTCGCGGCGCGAACCCCGGCGGCGACCGGTGGACGCAGTCGGCGCCGACGTCGCAGTATCAGCTCGCCGGCCACGGTTACGATCGCTCGCCGGTACCGGCGGCCGACGCGTCGAGCGATGAGTACTACGCGCCCACTGCGGACGAGATGGCGCGCTGGTCCGCGCCGGAGGTGGAGAAGTTCCGCGCTTCGTTCGCGCGCTTCGCCTTCGTCAACGCGGTGATCGTCATCGCGGCGATCTTCACCAGCGGCGACTTCCTCTCGATCACGGTGGTCTGGGGCATCTTCATGGCCCTGAAGTACTCGAAGCTCTGGTCCGCCGGCTACGACTGGCACGACGTGTTCCGGGAGCCGCGCGACCGCCCCTTCTCGGATGTGCTCCAGGAAGCGGGCGAGCACATCGAGGATTTCTTCGCGAAGTTCGACAAGAACAAGAAGGGAAAGATTCGGGAGCGTCGGCGCCGGCGTCGAGTCGCGATGCCGGCCGACCGCAAGGCGCTCCCCGCGGAGGGAGGGGGAGGAGGAGGAGGACGAGGAGGCGCAGCGGTCGCTGCGCTGCGTCCGGGCGACTACGGCCCCTATGCCGACAAGGTGCAGCGGGCACGTCGTGATCTCGACGAGATCGCGCGGATGGTGGCGTCGCTCCCCCGTTCCGACCAGTCGCTGGTCGAGGGCGTGGTTCCCGCGGCGCAGGGGCTCCTGCAGCGGGCGGAGGGGCTGGCTGCCGGGCTGCACGCCACCGCGCCTTCGCCGGGTGCGGCGGAGCGGATAGAACGCGAGATCGCGGAGCTCGAGGCGCAGGCGAATCCGCTCGATGTCCCGCGCAGCGAGGAGCGGGTTCGGCGGCTCGCGCTCCTCAAGCGCGACCGACGCGCGGTCGCGGACGTGAAGCGCCGGCACGAGGAAACCGCCGCGAAGTTCGAGAGCTGTCTGATAGCGCTGCAGAACATGCGCATCGACGTGCTCCGCCTGCGCGCGGAGGGCGTGGCCGGCGTGAGCCAGCACATCACGCTCCTCACGGAGCGCGCGCGTTCACTCGCGGATGAAGTCGACGCCGTCGTACAGGTGGGTGCCGAGTCGCGCGCCTCTGTCGGAGGCGGTCGCGTGTGACTGACGCGATGCGCGACCGCGTGGTCGCCGTGATCGGCGATGCGTACGAGTTGGGTCCGGAGCTCGGACGCGGAGGGATGGCGATAGTCTACCGGGCCACCGATATCCGTCTTCGGCGCGATGTGGCGATCAAGGTGCTGCCGCCGGAGATGGCTTTCCGCACCGATGTGAAGCGCAGGTTCCTCCGCGAAGCGGAAACCGCAGCGCAGCTCGACCATCCGAACATCGTTCCCATCTACTCGGTGGACGAGCGCGGCGGCCTCGTCTACTTCGTGATGGCGCTCGTGGATGGCGAGAACCTCTCGGCGCGGCTGATGCGCGGGAGACCACCGGTCGATGAGACGCGGCGCATTCTGGGTGATGTGGCCGACGCGCTGGCGTACGCGCACTCGCGCGGCGTGATCCACCGCGACATCAAGCCCGACAACATCATCATCCGTCGCGAGGATGGGAGAGCGCTCGTCACCGACT
>Ga0182738_1004444_pt1 | contig 15503 bp, 13 predicted proteins | sample eDN5th30CBELigMG_FD_128876 | JGI IMG/M metagenome (GOLD analysis project Ga0182738, IMG submission 128876) | Enriched Miracle-Growth compost microbial communities from Emeryville, California, USA - eDNA 5th pass 30_C BE-Lig MG (version 2)... ... | reverse complement strand
CTCAAACTGGATCAACCAGTCCAAAGAAATATGCTTGTTTCCCTAGTCAAAAGATTCGTGCACAGTCTTGGTTTTGAGTTTTTGAACATGCGAAACACCTTGTTCCTTTGGGATCAATTGATTATGCGAGTTTATCCAATGCCTGTTGAGATATTCCTTGTTATGGCCATCACTTTCCTTTGCTTAAAAGAGGACATCATGCAAATGCAAACCTGGGATCAATTATTGGATTTCTACTATAAAAACTCCAAACTGATCGATTTTTCTCAGTTTTCTGGCTATTACAAAGGGAGCTTTAGTTATTTCAATTTCTACAACCCAGTTTATGAAAATGCTGAAATCAGTGAAGTGTTGTATGATGACCTTGAAGATAGTGCTGATATTGAAAAGAGCCAAATTGTTGACTTGTCCAAAAAGCCTTCAAATAAGCCCAAACAACCCAAAGTTTACTCCACTCTTTTGAACAAACCATTGAATCCCACGGAAGAACTTGAAGAAGTCAAAGCACTTGATCCTCAGGTTGAGCGTGCTTTGAAAGAAAATATCAAAGAAGAAGGTGTGAGAGCTAAGCAACAAATCGGAATGGTGCCTTTTGTCAATATCGACGAAGAAGAACCAGATGCTCTTGAAGACTTATAAAATAAATAAGATGCGAATCGTTAATATGAATATGGATCATATAACCTAAAATAGAAAAGTTATAGTTGTAAATTCTTTCATACAGACATTTGGAAATAAAATTCTATGCTGTATATATCATTTTTATAAATTTATTATACAACTGAATCTTTCAGAAGATTATCAATCAGATCGAAAATGATGTTTGCTTTTCTTTCCGAAATTGAGACGAGGTTTGAATTCCTTTTTCAAAGCAAGCAAATTATCTCAAATCAAGATTATGAAATGAAAAGAGTGTTTATCAAAGCAGTGATAATTCGAGTCCTCTCAATGCGAGCACGAAAGAATTGTTCATGGGCAGGAGATGGATCCATGATAATTGAATTTGAAAATAAAAAATGAGAAATTGAGAAATCATTATCTTTGTGCGTGAAAATAAAGAAGGAAGGAAATTTTATTCTTGAGATTGTAGATCCTAATCCTTCACAAGAACCCCATTTCAGCTCAAATTTCGTCCCAATAGAATGAAAAGCCTTTGTGAACGATTCATTCATTTTCTCTTTTTGAGTTTTTTTTTGCGTTTTGGAAATTTGAAATTGAAAACTCAAATTGGAGCATTGAGGAAAGCTTCTGAAATCCGGAGGAAATGTCTTTATTTTAAGCCCGTCCTCAAAATCATTTTTTTCAAGAAAAGAGAAACAACTCACCACAATCAGATGAGAAATTTTCTTCTGAAATCCATCTCAATATCCTCCTGAAAAAAAAAAAATGACCACACTGGAAAGTGGAGAGAAGTTTCCCGTCAGCGCTTGACTTCAAGTTGGAAACGAGGAGGAATCTAAATGATATCTGAAAAAAGTCGAATAAAATCTCAAACAGTGGTTGATTTTTTATAATCTCTGCAAAACAAAAAACTCACATCAAACAATCATTTCCAAAACTATTTCCTCAAAAATCACTCCTTTTTGTTCATTTCTCTATTTCAAAGGAAATCTTTAGAGAGCTGAGATTCTTTCTCAAAAGAGATTATGAAACGAAAATAAACTAGATCTAATCTCACTTTATTTAATATCTTGAATGGAGATTGTTGTCAATTCAGATGAGAGAGATCTTTTCCTTTCAACTGATCACCAAATTAGTCTTCATACATACTTCTATGAACAACTCTGAGTTCTATTTTTAACTCTGCTAATCCCGTAATTTGAATTTATAAAGGCTTTTTCAGGTCTCTTAAATTTGATTGAATTGAGTTTTTTTTGGGTTTTTCTGGAATAACAAGACTGAGAAAATTTTGGCAAAATTTTATAAAAATCAAGTTCATGGATGCTCTCAGTGGGAATGTTTCATTTGAAACCCTTGTTTCAATTTTTCTTTCTCTCATCTTCAAAATACTCGTTTCAGACAAGAATTAAGTTTTCGATTTTTTAAACTAAATCAACTCTCTTCCATATGAAATTTTCTCGTTCGAAACTCTCTATATCACTTTGTCAAGTTTCCAAGAATATATATATATATGAAAATAAAAATTAAATTTGAGAGATATAATCGGTAGGTTTTTTTGAGCTCTCTTTCAACTATTTTTAGAAAAAGACATTCAGAGCATTTTAATGCAAATGCCTTAAAATAAAAAGAGGGGAGAAATTTATTTAAATCGAAAACTTATTTTATAAACTCTTATCGAAAATTAAGAATTTCATTGTTTCAACTTCTTTGAAGCATCAATATGAAGCAAGCAACAAAATCTCTCTTAAGCGAACCAGAGTTTTATCATTATGGCTCGAACCCTACTACTGAAACAGAAGTTTCTACGATCATTGACCTGCAGTACGCTCCTCCCATAATAGAATTGTGCTTGTCGCAGCAGGATTTTCAACCGCTGTTGCTGCCTTCTCAGTGCTTTGAAATGGATCAAACACAAGACATTCTGGAAGTCAAAAAGGCGTTTCCAAGACTCCCTGGTACTCAACCTCCATCAAATTACAATGCTTTTGCCATAGAAGGATCCTATTTTACAAAAAGAATTGAGAATGAAATGGTTCTGAGAAGCGAACTGATTGGAAAGATGTATTCAAATCACCGCGAATTCGATGATTACTTTGAAAAGCATGTCGAGAAATTCTTTAGCCCTGAAATGCATGAAATCCGCCTCTTTCATGATGATTACAATTTGTTTGGACTGCAAGTCATCTACAGAGATCCTTGGGGCACAATGCTTGAGAAAGAAACTTATGAAGGCGATCTTCATTTATCCAAAAATATTTGCGGAAATTTCTCAAAAACAGTCTTGAATCTTGAGTATGATGACTATATCACCGAAGCCTACATCGACTGCCAAGACCGGATCACTTTCATGAAGCTCATTACAAATAATGGCAAAGTTGTGCAAGTGGGAAGCCAGATCGAAGGCAAGTCGCTTCCAAACCTCGTTTTACCTTCCACACGCATCATGGGTTTTGGAGGTAGTTATGATCTGTATCTCAGATCAATCTATCTTTACTACATATAATTATATAATTCAATAAATGTGTTCATTATTTATCGGAAATTTAGATATATAACAACTATTTTTCCAAAAATAGAGTGAGTGATGGATTATCCTTTATTGGATATCGATCTCTGGAGTTGCCATTCCATGCTTAAAATTCAAAATATTTCCAAATTAATATTTTATGAGAATCCTCCCATAATTAAAAATCTTCTCTTCTTGTGATGATTGTAGCTCCTTTTATTGGGTCTTTGTTCTGGGAGTTTTTTCAATATCATCTAAATTTGTTTTGAAAACAATTCTAGATCAATATCAAAATTTTATTTTCCAAGACCCAGACACGAGTTCAAGTTCTTGTTAAAAAAATATTAAAAATATCCAACACTTTAAACAGATTTCTTTTTTTATCATCTGGAGTTGTTCAACCAAGATTCACTCTTTCATTTGGAAGGATTCCCATCCGTTAAGAATGAAGGAAAAAAGAACCGAAAAATTACTAAAAGCATATCTTTGGTCTTTCTCTTTCTGTCCCATTCCAAATTTTAGATTTTTGTTTTGATTCCCTTTTTTTTAAAAATAAGGTTTGGGGGAAGCAGGAATTCGAGTTGTCTTGTACAAATTTTGGTGATCTTTTTGGAAAAGCAAATTCAATTGTTTGTTGGCAATTTGAACTCTTGGAGAAATGGAACTTCATGGCTCGATCATTTTGGACTTTTTCGAAAAGTTCCTTTGAGAAAGCCTCCTATTTGTTGAAACACTGAGAGAGAGGGAGATATTTTAGGATTTCGAGAATTTTTTCTCTTCGTTTGATTTTGAAAATTTCAAGAGACAACAACAACAACATATTTTGAATGTATGAATGCTACATAACTAACTATAGAGAATAAAAAACATTTTCAATCAACAACAATAATAATCACATTAATTAAGTTCTGTAATCGTTTAAAAAAACTGAATTCTTTCTTTTTCAAACAAAAAACGAACTTTTCTTCACCTCTTTCTTTCTTTTAGAAATTTTTGAGTCCATGGATGATTTTTTGTTCATCATTAAGGAGGAAATCTTGAGATCTCTTGGTGGTTCTGGGGATATATCTGTAATACAAAATGTGGAATGCCATTAAAGAGCCAGCAACGGCAAGAATGTACAAGAAGGGCATGTCTCTTGGGATCATAATAGCAAGGACCGAGGAGTAGACGAGGCCAATGGATTGGAAGAATCTGTAGGCTGAGAACAACTCGACACGGCCGTTGAAAACTGAACCAATGACAGCGTTGATCATTGTTTGGATGGCAGTATCACCATAACCCCAGAGCAAGCCGCAGAGAATTGCAAGTGGGTAGCTTCTGAAAAGGCAAGCCAAAAGACTGACGAAAAGGGCAGCTTCATTAATGTACATGGTGACAGTGAAGAGCTTGATCTTGTCATACATATCAGCAAGACGGCCCATTGAGAGCCCAGCAGCGACTTCTCCGAAAGCGAGGAACATCAAGACAAAACCCACGCTCTTGTTGATCACATTGACGTCGTCAGAACCAACAGTTGGGGTGACGAAAGCTCCCAAGAAGTTAATATAGCAACCGATTGCTATACCAGAGAAAAGGAGTGCCTGGAACAAGAAGTAGCACTTTTGCTCGCCGAACAAATCCTTGAACTTTTGGAGGGATTCAGCCAGAGTTTCGTTATCATCTTGAGCAGCGGGAGCTTCAGGCTTGGAAGGGTCTTTAACAGGGTCTTGGATGTAGTAGAGCAGTCCAATGGAGGCAAGCCCAAAGAAGACGAGGATGATGTAGAAAGTGAATTGATCAGCAAACCCGAGGATCAAGGTGGCCAAGATACTGCTCAAGATTTGGGCAGTTTGGAAGATTGACCAAAACATTCCTGTGAATATTCCTTTTGTCTTTTCATCAGCACATTCGTTAACGTAGGTGGCTTGGCCCAACCAGAGGAAGGCAGCTCCGATACCGACGCTGATGGCGCAGGAAACATTCAAGAAAGTGACAAAGGATGTGCTGCAGAGTGCAGATTCCTTTCCTTCGCAGTAAGTGGTCCATACTCCAGCAACAATCAAGCTGACATGGCATAAGGCGCCAGCAATAAGGCCGGTTTGGGTGGAGATCTTCTTTTTGTAGTAGTTGGCAACGAGACTGATCAAACCTTGGAAGGTCCAGACGCAGAAAAGACAGATTTGTCCGAGCTTTCCGTATCCCAACTGAGAATAGATTTGAGAGATGAGGTTTTGGCCGGAGCAGTAGGCGGTAAAGAGGGTCATGAAGCACAAGGCAATATAGATGACCCTCTTGCGGTTTTGGGCCGCGACGTTTTCGATAACTCTTGAGTTTGTGATGTTGACGGCTTCCATGAATTGTTGCTTTTTGAGTTTAAATTACATTCGATCTGCGTGTTTAAATAGTCAGCGAAGCGTTGTTTAATAATAAAACGTTAAAGCTGATTGATCGGCTCATTTGCTTGTCTTAAAATCGAAGGCTACGAAAGATGTCATAGAGATTACGCAAATGATATTGACACAGTAAATTTAAATAAACTGCCATCACTGGTTTTTTGAATTCAGATGGTTTAATTCAATATTTATACTGAATTTCGAACAAAACTTTTCGAAGGGGTTTGAGGAGTGAAAGGATGAGATGAAACGAAACTTTCGAGAAGCCTAAGAGAGCTTTTTGAATGGCAAGGAATGATTTGGATCAATTTTCTCGAAATGAAATTCTTTTTTACTTAAAAATTCGAAGAAGAAAAAAAACGAATGAATGTTCGTTCTTCTCTTCAATATTCAGTTCAAATAAATCATCAGTTAGATTGATTTCTCTTCAATTTTTTACCGAGGAAATGAAGAAGTGAGCAATTCCAAGAGCTCTTTCAGAACTCATTTCTTTGAATCATTCTTTTATGATTTATGTGCGATACCAGTTGAAACACAATAAGAAGAACAATTACATTTTTCATTTTAACTCTATGAATTGTTTGAAATATTTCCCGCAACACTCTTTTTGTTATAATTGAAACAAGCAAGAATTTTATTCGAATTCGATTTGAGAAAAATATCTCGCGAAGAAGAAGACAAAATGCAAGTCAGCTGGGAGGAACAAAAATCCCTCAATCAGTGTTTGAAAAAGAGAGGTTGAGTTGTTGGAAGTTTCAAAATCAACCAAAATGTTTTGAAAAAGCATGTTCCACCTGACAAGGAGTTTTGGAGAGTTATGAGTAAAATTAAATCCTTGCCCGACTCTAAAAGGTCTTTTTGAGGAAAATGGACCATCCTTCTTTCGAAACCCTTCTTGTGTTTATTCCTCATTCTTGGCAGATCCAAGCTCGCACGCCCTTGCTTATTTTCTCTCAAAAAGAGTCTTGGGTGAATTATTTGCCACTTTTAGAATCCCCAATTCTCGTAATAACAGTCAAAAATATTGAGTTCTTTATCAAAGTTCAGTAAACCTTGATTCTCTGCTTTCAAAAATCATTTATCGAAACTAATGTTTTTGCAGATCCGAAGATGATGAAAAACTCAATGAGAGACTCGAAAAAATGAATTATTCTTTCGCTGTTTTGAGGATATTCTGAATCTGTAAAATTCTTTTCTTTGGAAGAAGAAGAGAAAAAAAGTGCTAATTTCTCCAATAATTTGAATTTATTACAAGCTCTCTTCTCCAGTTTTGCGAAAACGAGAAAATTCGTTGAGAAAAATAAACAAAAAATCGAGGGAAGATCATTAGCTCACAATGATTGAATGAAAACCACCAAGGATTGAAGAGATAAAAAGTTTTTGCTGCTGTTTTTGAAGTATTCTTTAAATTCTGAGTACTAATTTTGTCTCAAACGTGATTGCATCATTATTCAAACCTGGTTCATTGGAATCACTGGTTTTTGTTCTTTTGAAATTCAAAATCTTAAAATCTGATTTGAATTGTAGCTTTTCAAACTCGCGAGAAAAACAGAAAAATAATTTGTCTGCAAATAAAAATTTAATTTGTTGAAAAGGATCGTTTTGTCGTTTTTGCAAGGCAAATTGTGACTTTTGGAGAATAAAAAGTTCGCCATTTAACTTTGAAAAAATCATCTTTGGTCGCAAAAAATCCTTTTTTTCTCAAAAATATTGTTCTCAGGAAGACAGTTCACAACTTCTGGATGAATCCCAAAAAAATATTGTTTTTGCGGTCCATTCCACGTTTTTTTTCTTCTTCGAAGAGCAACTCAATCTTCTCTTTTTGTTTCATGATATTCATTCTTCAATTAAAACCTCTTTTGAAAATAAAATTTCTCAATGGAATCAATTCCAAAGAATGTTTTTTTTCAATTTTCAGTTATTGTTATTCAGATCGATTTTTTTCTCAAAAAATTCTTTCTGATTTATCAGAACAAAAATCAAATTTTGAGGATAAGTTATTACGGAAATAATTCTGAGATCATTATTGATATTTAAAATTTAATCAAGAGACAAAAATTAGTTGATGTCAAAGTTTGGCTCTTTTTTAAGCAAACTTTGGTTTCGCTGCAGATTTTCTGCCTATGATCAATATGTAAGTCTGTACAAGAGTCCAGCAAATAGCAAAATTGTTGTATATGGAGCATATAATGATTTGTTTAGCCAAGTTTTGCGAGAGTAAGAGGAATTTATGTGATCTGGTGGCGTAAATAAGAATAGGAATTTTCAGGACTTTAAGCAAATTGACGTCAATGAGTCTCTGTATGAAGGAGATGAGGTAATAATAGTGACAATTTTACTTTTCTAACTCCCTGTTAGGAGATAGCTGATGCTGTTGCTTCTTCAATGGTTGACATTGGAAAAGGTTTCAAAACACATTCTTTCATCAGAAACTTTCCCAAAACCCCTTCTCAAGCAGCTCGGTTTGAATCCTCTCATATTTCATCGCTTCACTAATTTTGCAGACTCGACACCCTTTTAGACGGCGTCAATTTGGCAATTTATATTCAGCTTCCAAAAGAAACTGCCCCAAAACTTCAGGGGAACTTTTTAGAGTGCTTAGCATGCGGCCAGTTGTTCAACACAGAGCTTGACTCCACTCTTCCTCAACAGCCCGGAACAGCTGAAAAAGTAGAATCAATAGATCAGCAATAATGTTGAATATTTTCTTTTATAGTGCAATCAACCTCACATGTGCGATATTGTTGAAAGTAAAAGAAATCCTCATGAACTAGAAAAGACTTATCTTGAAGAATACCAGCCTGTTTTAGATTTTTATGACAAAAGAGTAATCAATTGAAATCCTTTCTTTCGACTTATTTTTGAAGGGACTTTTGTTGAACTTTATCGTTGAAGAAAAATGGACATTCCAAGAAGCCATCGAAAGATTGAGAAATGAAATTTTAGCAAACATCAAACTTTAGATTGTGAAAAATTCTTGTAAAATAAATATTTTTATAAATGTATACATACAAATTATTCGACATTTTCCCAATAATATGTGCTTGTTGTCATATTCATTATTCATATTTTATCCAAAATCTGACCTTTTTCATTGTCAACGCTCATTCTCAAAACTAATAATGCTCCATCCATCATTGAAAAAACATTGAAAGATTAAATGACATTTTTACAACTTTGTTCTCTCTTATGAATTTCTCCTGTGTATGATTCTCAATGCTTTTCCGAAGAATGACAAAAATTCCGACTTTGACGGGTGGGTTTTCTTGAAAAATCGACACTCCCCATTAAAGCGCCAGACGAGAGAAAAATTTTAGAGAACTTTTTCAAAATTATCCTGATACTATCTTGAATACTAACGATAATCTGATTTAAACATTTATTTTGAGAGTCGAGAAAATCATGACTATCAGCTGATTCAAGGTTCAACAATATGCAAATACCAACTTTTTCCTGCTGAAATGTCGGGGTCAAGTTCCTTTCCAATGAGTGAGACTTTCAAAAGGAGAGAAATATTTTTTGAACACCCAGCTGAAACTATCCACATCGCTCTTTCTAAATTTCATTCACTAAGATGACTTCAGGAAAGAGAGAAGAAAATCCTCCTTTCCCAAGGAGGTTTCATTTCGACTCATTTTTTACGGAATTAAAAGCAGAAAAACTTCTCTCCGTTTTTCCCCTTGGAATTGGAAAAGGATGCCCAGTTATTGCTAATTCGAGGACATTTGGGGACATTTATTGTGAATTATGAATTCTCTTCATGTTTTTGTCAATAAAAATTGCTGCCGATTTTTTAAAAAATCATTTTTTTAGATATTTTATAAATAAAATAATGGAGAAAAGGGGAGATTTTTACCTAGTCAAGAAGCCTTGGGGAAAAATCGACAGATCAGTCGGAAACTGTCATTCCTCAGCACTCATGATTCTTTTTCACAAACAAGATTTTCTAAAAAAGGTTTGGAATCTCGGAAAACTTGATGAAGAAAAAAACTAAATTATCTTTGATTGTGAACCACCCGAATTCTTGAATTCAAAAACCAGAGTGATTTTGGCAACTCTTGCCTTTGGAATGAATGGAGAAAAATTGGGAAAAAATTAATCACGAATTGCTCCACTGAAAGCTACTTTTTTGGCAATCTCATCAACTCACTCATTTCACTTCGCAAAATAAAATCATGAAAAAGTTTTCTCCCTTCAATGAGAGACATTCATTCCACACTTCCTTTGAAAATAATCAAACCTTGAGAAAAAATACACGATTGAGACGAAACAGACCAAGGCCAGAGATCTTTTCTAAAATTATTTCATTTTTATGGTCCTTTTCCATGGTGATTTCTGGTTCAATCAGGTGTCTTTTTTCCCCACAAAGTTCAAAATCTCACACCAGACAGAAATTCCCCTTTTCTCTCCTCCAATTGAGTTCACGAATGCTCCGGTCAATTTACTGCATTCAATCAAATTGATAGATAAAAAATAAAATAATATTTGGCAAACAATCCAATGAATATCCTGATGAAACTCTTATTGTTGTGCTTCAAGAATCGGAAGGATGAAGGACTACCGAAAATTATCTATATTGCCGTCTCTTTTATGCTCCTCTTTTCTGCTTTCAGTATCAGCCAGTCACTTATTTCGGGTATTTATAAGACATTGGGATACCAAAGCTTGGGACAGGTCTGCATCTTTTCGATTGCTTTGACAAATACAATCGGAAGTATCTTTGCTTCGCATTTCAAGAAGAGGCTTCCCACAAACATCGGGTTGTTGGTTGGAAGCTCATTCTATTTATTTTTTATTCTTTCTGGCGCTTTGACCACATATTGCTTCCGATATCAAAAGGCTGGTGAAGGCCTCTGCCAAGAATGGTTTATTTTTAGCTACGCTATAATAATTTGTATTTGCCTCGGCTTTGGAGCTTCCTTTATCTGGCCATGTCAGTTCAATTATGTTGATTCTTGCACAGATCAATCCAACAGAGGAACTTATCATGGCCTCTTTTGGTCAGTGATGCAATTTTCGATGCTAATCGGAAGTTCATTGGCTGCTTTTGTTCTCGGAAAAGCTGATGAATTTACATTTTTCATGCTTTTATCTGGTGTTGCTTTTTGCGCTGTGATTATGTTTGGGTTTCTCCCGCCAGTTGAAATGAAGGAGGTGAAGATCAGCCAAGAGACTTTTATGGACTCAATTAGAATCTGTGTGAAAGGGTTCCAAACCACAAGATACTACCCCATCATTGCGTCAGCTTTTTTAAATGGCTTTACTGTCTCTCTGCTTGTTGTGTATTTCTCTATGATTATTCGGGAAACAGTTTCTTCAGAAAGTGCCAACATAGCGAACCAAAGAGTTGCGTTTGCTTTCATGATTTTGGGTGTTGGCCAAATGCTTTCAGGCTTTTCTGTTGGTCGACTCCTTGACAAGTTTGCTGGCTTGAGGTTTGACAAAATTATTTTTACCAATATTTTGCTCATCACTTGTCTCTGCTTGGTTGCTAAAATGATACAAAGTTACGGCTTGCTGCTGTTGACTGCGTTTATATGGGGCTTGAACGATACAGGTTTAAAAACATTCAATAACACAATAGTAAGTTCCAAGTACAACGGAAGTTTGGAGGCCTTTGGAATGCTCAGAGTCAGTCAGTGTCTCGGATTTCTCATTGGTTCATTTAGCTCTCTTGCATTCATCGACATTTTGCAAGGTTTTTATCTCGTGTACATGTTGATCATTCAAGCTGGGTGCTGTAGAGTTTATTTCAAAGCATACAATGCTATGCAAAAACAGAAGACAGAGCAAGATGACCTTGGAATTGAATTAATTAACAAAAATTCATCATCAGCATAAATGATGAGGTGTTTGATATTTGGCTATTTTTATTCTCATGATATTGATTTCAATTATTCTTGGTATGTATTATGTTTTCACATTTATGAGATGTTTCTTTAACAAAAAAAATTAAATCAGTGTTTTTTCCTCAGGGCAAATCTGCATCAAATTTGGAGGGGATTATTTTTCTAATTTTAGACAATTTCAACAAAAGGTTTTGGCACACCGCTACCAAAAATAGGGATTTCTGTTCGACTGGACAGCAAAAGTATCACCCCAAAAGGAGAGGGAAAGACGACATTGGGAGGGGGAAAAAAACCAAGATAGTTTATTTCTTAATGGAAAAAGACTGGTTTCAGAACAGAGAATTTGAACCCGCGAAAATGTCCAGTTTGAGAAAAAGCTGCTGGACAGATGAAAACCATTTTTTCCCCCTCGAATTTATTCAAGATTGTCTGAAATAGGTATTATTTTTGAGATTTCTGTGATGAATTGAAAATGAAAACATCATGTTGTTTTTTGTCGCTTTTTCTTGAGTTCAAAAAAAGTCCTCAATTCAAAACCTCAAGGAAAAAATCCAGAGAAAAAGTTTAAGATAAGTTCTGAAGAGTAAATTATTTCTTAATTCTGACTTTACTAACTTAATTCCTAGTGTTTTTGAAATGAATACTCCTTTCCAATCCAATGACGATGGTATTCAGCCAGAAAATTTACAAGTTCAGGGTTTGGAATTGTCAGGATTTCGACAGACTGCCCGGATTTTGCCCATCTTTCCTGATTTCCAGATTTTCCAAAATTTTCAGAGAGATAGTTTTTTCGACAAAAAATTTTACCATATTTTCAAAGAAAAAAAAAAAATTCGTCATGTCATTGTTGAATCCTTTCTTAAGACTAAAAATCAACGCTCTTTTCCTTTTTTTCCATGAGTCATGAATTTAATTTCATCATTAGACAATTAAATTTTCAATTTCAAAATCAATATTCAAAACATGAACAGTCATCACTATCCCAGTTTATCACTTGTTGATCGAATCGATAGGCAAGACTTCAAAAAAAGTTAAAACTTTAATTATAGATGAATAGAATAGAAAAGAGGCGAAAGACTAACAAAAAATTACGAAAATAAAAAAAATGAAATAAATATCGTCTTGAAAGAAATGTCTATAAAATTTTTCTTCACAATTTCATGTCATAAAATCTAGACAAAAAGCATATCTAAACTCCATTTTCATTCTATTAATCGACTGAACATACATCTTTATGCTTCAAATCTTCGAGAAAAATTGGGTTCCGGATTTGTTCGTATTTTTTGACGAAAAATTTCCGAATTTATCCGGAATCATGTCCGGATTTTTGGTCGGCCCCAATTCCGATCCCTGAATTTACAAGCGACGTGTTGACGTCTAAGAGACAAGGACGAGGCTTTTGTGAATTATGGCTTCAAATGAAGCATTTCGAAAAACTTACACCATAGATAAGACTTTTAAATCAATCTATTTGAGAAAACTATCTAATAAAATTGAAAATGCATTGATGTGAGTTGATCCTAGGAAAAACCGCCCGACCGGACAAAAGGTCTAAAACTTTTTTAGGGGCTCAAAAACGCTGTTTCAGAAGATGCCCTTTTTTCCTTTTGAGATGTTTTTAATGTGAAAAAATAATGAAGATTTGAAGGATTTTTATTGCGGGAAGGAAATTTTTTGAGAGATATGGTTTTTTGCTGGACAGCGAAATCCTTTTTTTTTTGCATTTTTCACAACTCTCGTTTTGGGTCAAAATTTGAAAGCCTTTCTCATTCTGTTGAAATTTCGAAAAATCAATTTTTTCTCTCAAAATCTTTGAAAATTTTCCAAGAGAAAAAAGGCAAAACTTTCTTCATTTAAATCAATTCTTTCACTCCTTCAGGGCTCTCTCATCAAGAGATTTTTTAGATAATTTTCCTCTTCGAGATGCGTGTTTATTTGGATATCTTGATTTGTTTTTTAGCTTATTTTGCTGAAATAAAATAAGAAACTTCTTCAGATTGCCAGTCAGGTTCTCACAGAAAATTAATTTTTAGTATTTTCTGCTTGAATTTTACTGAAAAATTAATTACTCTTTTTAACTAATTAGTTCTCTGGAGTTTAATCTCACAAAGACTGTTTCAATAATAATTAAAAACCCTCTGATAGATAAAAACCAACTTAGCCTTTGAAAGAAAATGGATCAACATGAAACTCTTGATGCTGAGCAGGAGCGATTCCAAAGTCCTGAGAGGTTCAAACTCACAATCACTTGTTTATAACAAAATTTTTCATTAGACTTCCTGAGATTAACAAAAAGTCGAATACCAAAGATCATCTCAAACAATATCTTCAAAAGAGCATGAACCTTTCCAAAGGAAGAATCAATCAAGGGGAAACCTCAAGTATCGGAGCCTCTGATAATTTGGAAGATTTAAAACGAGAAAATACAAATTTAAGAATCAAAGTTCATGAAATGCAAGCTCAGCTTCTTGAACATGGTTTACGTTTAAAAGGTCTCGACAAAGGGAGAGGTACGAATATCCTATGTCCTATCTCATTATTCTTCTTCCAAAAGGAGCAGCTGATAAAGGAATGGAGACAACAGTTGTGAGAGCAAATAATCGAATTTTTAAGCTTGAAGCAACCATTAAACAAAAGGATGAAAAGATCCAACAGTTATCTTACGAGAAAAAGGTGCTTGAAACTGGGAGAAAAGATCAATTCAAAACAATTGACAACCTCATTAATGACAAAAATTATCTTTTAAAGGTATTTTGAATATATTGAGATCTCTCATTCAACTATTCAGGGTGTGACTGATTTACAAGCAGAGATAGTTTCGATGAAAAAGAATACAGTGCATGGTCTTGTTGATGAAATCAAGGCTCTCAAGGAACAACTCGTCTTTTATGAAAAGAAGATGAAAAGCGACAAGGACTTGATTCACAAACAACTCCGCACTATTCGCTTACTTGACGAAAAAAATACAGAACTTGCAAAAACCAGGCACATCACCTTGAATCCCCTTTATGATGCAGCAAAAAGAAAGGATATCTACAGACAAAAGACATCTGATGAACTTCAAGAAAAACCCAGTTTAGAAGACCTCAAGGAATTAAACCTTGCTTTCAGCACAGATGTGGTCTTGGAGAGAGTTTTGGAAGAACAAGACAGAGAATTAGAGGAAGAGGAAATTCGCAAGAGAATCGCTAGAGGAGAAAAGATTGATTATACTCCTCAAGAAAGAAAGGAGAACTGGGAGCAAGAATACAAAAAAATGAGAAGCACATATGTTGAAACTCGATTCGAATTTGAACATATTGACGGCAAATTAAAACAAGAAATCAGCACTCTCGTCAAGAAGCTCAATGATCTTGAAGAAAGACATCGTGAAAAAACTAAAGAAAATGAGCGCCTTCACCAAGCTCTCACTCAACCACAAAGCATGGAAAGACCTTCCAGGACTTTCGGCCATAAAAAGAAGGGTCTCAGGGGGAGTGTCTCGAATGTGGTTCATGAATATGATGCCCAAACTGGAAATCAAACCAGTTTCCAAGATGATGTCAAGGATTTATTAACTCTTAACCCTCAAACCTCTGATGGCGATGAAATCATTGATAGAAATGAGACGGATGAATACAAAGAGGATACTCAAGAAGATGAGAATGAGAATAAACTCAGAGAAGGTCAGAGAGTTGGTAAGTCGCATTTATCTAATTTGAATATCTTATTTTCATAAAGAAAAAAAAGGAGTCCTTGAGACTGTTGTAAAGTTGGGACAGTTTAATCAAGAATTCACTTTTAATGACTTGGAGATTTTGGAAGAAGAGAACGTCAAGAGAATTGATACAATCACACTTTGGTCTGACAAAAAGTCAATTTTGGGCATCCAATTAAAGTATGAAAAAGAAGACGGACAAGTCTTTGATGGACCACTTCACATGGGTGAAGTCACCAAAGAAAAATACAAGAAGGAACCTTGGAAGTTAGATGAAGGAGATTACTTGGTGAAAGTCAGAGGAGCAGTTGCAGTGACCCATGGAATCCTTTGGATCGAATTCTTGACCAAAAAGGGAATTTTGGTGAAATACGGAAACTCTGATGTCGGAAAGGAGAGCTTTACCTATAACTTTGAAGAAGATGGAGTCCCTATCTTGGTTACCGGCTCCTTCT
>Ga0182738_1004443_pt1 | contig 15504 bp, 8 predicted proteins | sample eDN5th30CBELigMG_FD_128876 | JGI IMG/M metagenome (GOLD analysis project Ga0182738, IMG submission 128876) | Enriched Miracle-Growth compost microbial communities from Emeryville, California, USA - eDNA 5th pass 30_C BE-Lig MG (version 2)... ... | reverse complement strand
GTTTATGATGAAAAAAAAGAGTGCTTTTTGTGAGAGGCTTGAATCAAGGAGATGTCTCTTTGAAAACGATCCATATCTTCATTCAGGTTAGCGTAAATTTTTCAAACGGTTAGTTTTGTGAAAAGTTAAGGTGAAAAATTTGTTAATTTTCGGTTCGCAAAAAGGACTATATTTGTTGAAAAGTCTCTGGGGAAAAATTTGTAATAAAGATTGGAGCGATTTTATGTGACTTTGAAAGAAGAAAAAACATCAAATATGTGCGTTTCAAAAAAAATTGTTCAAATTATTCTCTCCAATCCCCAAATGAAGGTTTGAAAAGATTTGTCATTTCGAAGCGAAAAAGGATTTTTAGCTTTTAAGGCACATGTTGAGTGTGCAACTGTTGGCTACATTCGAGATTTAAGTCCTTTTCGAATGTGTATTTTTTCTAAGAGGAGATAAAAATGGTAGCTCGATCGTAAGTTTTTAATATTGAGCAAGGAAAGTTATCAAAATAATAATTTATTTTCCTGAGTAGACTGAAATGAGGAAAATAATCTTCTTTCTTAAGGTTGGGGAGGAACAAAAATTAAAAAAAAGGGAGCGTTTGGATTCAAAAAAGATAAAAATCTTTGACCAGATGTGATTCATACTGTGAACTTTCTAGATCTGACTAAAATTCTTCTTTAACCTTGAGTCTTTTGTTCTGTTTTGGAGGAGATTAAATATTGACAAGCTGATGAATATTTTGGAAAAATGGACTCTTGGGAATATTTTTGGACTGAGATCTTCCGGAATTCTTTTTTCTGGGGAAATTGATTAAATTTTGACTGGATTCTGGCTTTGAAGAAAGAAATTAAATTGTGTTTTGAATTAATTTTTGTGAAATATTTTTTCTTTTCAATTAATTAATTTATTTTCCAAAAGGGTTTTTAATTTTTCTTTAAATTAATTTTTTTCAAATCTGCTATCATAAAAACTAATTTACTCCATTTCAATCCTTTCATTTTCATTTTCCATTTCTCAAACACAATAATGTTCAAGAGGCATCTTTTGAAGTTTTACTCCACATTACTCATTTCAATATAAAGATAGAATCCAAACTCTTTGACTCCTTAGCTAATTGAACTATATTCCAATTCAACAGGCACTCTAACAATCCTCTCATTCAAATTTCAAATTAATTAATTACAAACTCTCAGGGTTTAATTTCTCAATAGCGAGCCAAAAGTTCTCCTCATTTAAAAACTCAAAGAAAAAACCTTTTCTTCTTTGAAAATAGTTTCAGACAGAAACTCCATTCACATCTTCTTTTCAATAAACTGACAACATGTTGGAGAGAAAGAGACTTTCTTTAAGAGGAGATTTATAAAAGGATTATTCAAACAAGCCAAAGACAAAAATTTCTCAAAGAAAGGGGATAAAAATCCTAGAAAAAATTCAAGTGAAATATTTAAATTTGCAATAGATTTTTTTCGTAATTCAAAATGTCAGATGAAGGGACAAATCCACTTTTCTACCAGACCTTAAAAAGTCAAATCAGAAACTCCGAAAACCGCGATGCTAGGCTCCAAAGTTACAATAGCAAGAGAAGTATTTCAGGCAAAAAGAGTCATTCATTTCAATTTGAAGGAACTTACGACGAAATCGCACGTCGATCTCCTCGTTTTAACAACACATTCAGCGTTTCCTTAACAGACGTAGACTCCCAAGAGCTTCAAAATACTCTGCATAACAGTATGAGCAAACTAAAGGATCGATTTCCTTGCGAGAGTAAAGAAGAATGGGAGTCATTAGTTGAGACGGAGACTGAGAAAATGAAGAAAGTATATGATTTGGAGATCCAAAAGAAATTGAGAGAATTAAAGGAGACAATAGATGAGACTTGGGAAGGCAAAATTGACGCTTTGCATCGTGAATATAAACAGAAATTACAAGACTATCAGGATGCGATAGAAAGAGCTAATCTATCTGAAAGAATTGAGCGTGGAACAACGGGCCAGACAATAGAGGAGCTAGAAGGGAAATATTATATGGAATATGTGGAGAAGGTTGAAATATTAGAGAAGAATTTGATGAGAATTGATAAAGAGAATCGAGCTCTTATGATAGAAGAGATAACAAAAGAATTGATACCTATGTATAATGAGGAATTTGCAAAGAGGTTATCGACATTAGAAGAGGAGATAGCAAGAGAAATAGAAGAGAAAAAGAAGGCAAGAGAACAGACAGAAGATAATCCGATAACAGGAGGAAGTTATAATAGGTTATTGCTGATGAAAAGCGGGCAAAATACGGAAGCGTTAGAGAAGGAATTAGAGGAAGCAAGAAGACAATTGAGGATAGAAATACGAGAAATGGAAGAGAAGAACTCAGCGAAGAAACTATCAGATATAGAAGGAGAGTTAAGAGAGAGAATAACGAAGCAATTAGAAGAGCAAACAGATAGGGATTTTAAAAGAAGAGAGAAGTTTATAGAGCTAGAATGGAAGCAGAAGATGGAGAAAGTGAAGATGACAATGGAAAAGACAATAGAAGCAAAGGTAAAAGGAGAGTTTCAAGCTGAGAAAAAGGCTGTTCTGGAAGAGAAAAATGAAGTGGGAAGACTTAAAAGTCGCGTGAATCTGAAGATGAATAAGATTATTGAGAATAAAACTGGCCTTGAAAAGAAGTTAAGCGATCAAGAAGAACGTTTCCAGAAAGAAATTGACTCTTTGCAAAAAGAATTAAAAGCAATGAAAGAGCTAGGCTTTATTCTTGTCCATAGAAATGACAAATCTTTTGAAGAAGATACACCAAGTTTCCGTTCAAAATCTATTCTTTCACAAGCCCAAGTCCCTCCAGTGCCAAAACCAAGAGGAGCCTCAACAAAGAAATACAAACAACAAGCACAGAATAAAGAGAATAATCCTAATAGCAGGTCATTTACAGCAGGAACAGCAAATGACAAAATGTATCAAAAGATAAAAGACCAATATAAACCTATTGCAGAACCACAAAGCATGATTTTAAACAGCTTAAGACTCGAACCTCCAGTGGCTCTCCAGCAAAGATCACATAATATAAGCATGGATGATATCCCTTCGCAAGATGTCAAAGGACCTTATTCAAGAAGTTTGCAAAGCAAAATTCATAATATCGAAGGAGCAAGAGGAGGATATCATAAGAGATTCGAAAGCGAAGCAATGATAACGTCCATAATTGATGCTATGAGACCTCCAGATTTATTATCAGCTATCGATTTACCAAGGGGCAACGGAGCTGTGGTCCCAGGAGTCCCAGGAGGAAGAGAATATTGGGAGAAGAAACAAGATAAAGATTATGTGAATAGTAAAGCCGGGAAGTTTATAAAGACAGAAGGAAGTATGAGCTATGACCAATTAAAGAATGAAATTATGAAGAAATATCAGGCACAAAGGAAAGGAGGGCATGTCAGTTTTGTTGATGAGGAGCCTGAGAGAGATGCCAATCATACTCATACTAAGAAGATCCCACATAAAAGGACGCAAACTGAGCCAGATTTCAGTGCGATAGATTTAGGGGAGAAGATAAAAGCAGGAATACATAAGTCAATAGAAGCCAAGCCGTTGTTGAGGACCATGGATTCGCATGAGAAAGAGGCTCAGGGAGTTCAGGAGACTAACGAGATTGAAGGATTTAGGTTGACAACGATGAGTTATAAGGAGGATTCGGACAGTATTTTGGGAAGGTCTGATGAGAGATATAGAGAGATTGTGGGTAAATATTTGGATAAAATACAATCAGAAAGAGAAAGTGTGATGGAAAGAGTGAAGGAGAGCTCGAAAAAGGTGGGGCTGAGAACGAAATATCAAGGGATTTTTGATGTGAAACAGGGTGATGATGCGAAAGTGAAGAGTATGAAGAAGTTTAAACAGACAGTTGAAAGTACAATAGAAAAGGACAATTTGTTGGAAGGGAAGTATTTAGCAAGAGAGATTTTCTTCTTGACGGATTTCGTGTCAAATTTGAACACAGACGATATGGATTATAAAGAAGGCTTGAGAAGTATATTTAGAGAGCTGTATGAATATTGGAATTTGACAGAAGCTTCATATGAAAAAAGAATGGATTTCTTTGATGAAGTGGAGTTGACGTTTAACTTAGATGAGATTTTCTCGAAAGTGGACGTTGAAGTGGAGTTCTTAAGTCGCTATGCTGAAGAGATTTCTGGGATAATTGACTGTTTAAAGAGAAGAAACAGAATAAAGAAGAGATTTGACGATGAGAAATTTGAGTATTCCGTTCATAAAATGGCTTATGCTGAGGTCGACGAAGTGAATAAAAAGATGAAGGCTTTGTTGCAGAATTATCATCGCGAACAAAAGAAGGAGATTACGTATAAAGGTGTGGATCTGAGCGATCTGATTAAGCTGGATTCGTGGGAACATGAATATCTCAAAAAGATCGCCGAGAAAGAACTCTTGTGGGATCTCGTCAAAAATAGGTATTAGGAGTGGATATGAAGAATTTTAATGGTATGATAATGATTCATGGCTAACTTTTGCCGTTGTTTTATATATGTATTGAGATATTTAATAAAAGAAATTTTGTAAGTTCTAAATTAACTTTTGAAAATGAAAAAGGTTGTTCATTATTTCATGACTTTTTAAGATAAGAATGTTAATATCCAGACTGTCTACATCGTGAATTATACTAAGGTATAAGAAAAATCCCTATTTATTTTCTTCTTTTTCTGGTAGTTTTCTCTTCAGGCAAGGCTTCTTCCTCTACTTCCTCTTCAAGTTTACTCAAATCACTCTTTGTTCTCATTGCCACAAACCTCTTTTTCTCCGTCGAATTCAACTTCTCAATCGCGTAACTCAACCCTTCTCTACTAAAATAGCTCATATTCCTCTCGAGAAAATCAAACAGCTGCTTCTTATCAGCCGCTCCTATATTTCTCAACAGCCAGCCAGTCCCCAATTGAGCGAATCTTTCAGGATTCTGAATCGTTCTTTCACAAGTTTCATCCAGTATTTTCATGAAGCCTTTGAAATTTGGCGCCTTATCTCCATGCTTTGCCAGCGTAACAAACGTCACACAGCTAGCCCTTTGTAACCAAAGACAATCTGAATCTTTCCACCCACAAACATATTTCATATTGTCAACATTTCCTGTGACCCAATGCTTGAATACATAGCCGCAGATCCCGTCAGTATTTGCCCAGCCAACCAGCTTTCCGTCTTTGAAGAGCTTTTCGATTCTTTTCACGTCATCATGGTTCACATGTTTCTTCAATCTGTCAAACAACATCATACCAATATATTTATCTTCACCATGTTCTTGTGATAAGAGCATATGAGCGATTTCTTTCTTGTCTTCATGTGACATGTCCTTCATATGTTCATCCCAAGCGCTTTTGAAGACAATTCCTTTGAGTTCAGGAGTTTTTACGCCACGGTATGTTTGGACGTTTTTCATGTATTTTTCCATAGCGCTCTTGTTGGAAACTTTGGCGATCTCTTGGATTTCCCTTTGGATTTGAGTGACAGTCTTGGTGATGATTGTTTTGACTTCTTTTGCAACAGCTTTCATGAATAAGGATTCGCCTGTTAATGAGGTGAAGTGTCGGGAATAATTTTTTTAAATAAAAAGTTAGAGTATTTATTATTAGACGGCGATTATTAGTGGGGGTAATTCTGTGGTAAAACCTTATTATCGGTATGTTCAAACTGTTTTGCGATGAACAATAAGAATAGGCGAATTTTCTGAGAACTTTTGTTTACCAAGATTTTTGTGGACTATTTTTTACAAGAGAAAATAAAATTTTCAATAGCAATTTTTACAGAAAAATTTTCATACAAAAAAGAGACACGAGGACCAGAAAAAAGGCTATCATTGTTCATTATTTTTCCTTCTTTTTCTTGTGTTTTTCTCCTTGAGGTATAGCCCCTTCTTCCACTTCCTCTTCAAGTTTATCAACTGGGGTCTTCTTTCTTTCCGCCATATAAAACTTCCTCTCTTCTGGCTTCAATTTCTCCACCGCATAACTCAATCCCTCTCGGCTAAAATGACTCATGTTCCTCTCTAAAAAGTCAGTCAACTGCTTCTTATCAACAGTTCCGATAATTCTCAACAGCCACCCTGTTCCTAACTGAACAAACCTTTCAAGGTTCTTGATAGTTTTCTCACAAGTATCATTTAGCATCTTCATAAACCCTTTGAAATTAGGCGCTTTATCTCCATGTTTAACAAGGTTAACAAACGCCACACAACTTGCTCTTTGCAACCAAAGACAACTTGAATTCTTCCATTCACAGATATACTTTGTATTTTCCGCGTTACCAGTCACCCAATATCTCAAAACATAGCTACAAACAAAGTCAGTAATCCTATGTCCTGTGAGATTTCCTTCTAAAAATAATCCTTCGATTTTTTTAATGTCATCTTTGACAAGGTGCTTTTGAAGTTTTTCAAACATTTGGGTCGCAATATACATTTCTGCCCAAGAATCACAACTCAGAAGAGAATGTGAAACGTTCTTGGAGTCCTCAATAGAGAGATCATTCAGATAGTTTCCCCAAGCATCTTTAAGAACACTTTTGATGTCAGGACAAGAGAGTTTTTCGTAAGGAGCTTTGGAAGTGGCTCCATTTTCTTTAGCAAGCGCTTGGAGGTCTTTTTGGACTTTGGAGACAGTTCTGGAGACGATAGATTCGGTTTGGTTAGTTTTGGAAATCATGGGGAGATTCAATATGAGAATGAAATAATTTTCTCAATTTTAAATTTTTGAGGGAAAAAATCCAAGTTTTGCCTAAGAATACTGATGAGATCAGGAAAGTAATTTTGAAGAGGTAGTGAAGACTCATGACCAGGAGAACGATTGAGAAGAAGAATTGATAAACTTTCTCACGTTCTTTCTCCCATTATCCTCTTGTAAATTTACAAAGAATTTTTTTGAAGAGATAGAAAATTTTCAGAGTAAATTTTGATAAAAAAAATTTCATACAACAAAAAATATACAAGGAGGACACATAAAATCCTTGGTTAATTATTTTTTCTTCGCTTTCTTGCGTTTTTCTCTTCAGGTTCTGCCTCTTCTTCCACTTCCTCTTCAAGTTTGTCGACAGGAGTCTTTTTTCTTTCAGCCATATAAAACTTCCTCTCTTCTGGCTTCAACTTCTCTACCGCATAACTCAATCCCTCTCGACTAAAATAGCTCATATTCCTCTCTAAAAACTCGGTCAGCTGCTTCTTATCAGCTGTTCCAATATTTCTCAACAACCAACCAGTTCCAAGCTGAGCAAATCTTTCAGGATTCTTTATGGTTTTCTCACAAGTCTCGTCTAACATTTTCATGAATCCTTTGAAATTTGGCGCATTATCTCCATGCTTGGCAAGATTAACAAACGCCACACAACTTGATCTTTGCAACCAAAGACAATCTGAATTTTTCCATTCGCAAATGTACTTTGTATTTTCAACGCTTCCAGTCACCCAGTATCTGAAAACATATCCACAAACAGCATCAGTGATAGCCCACCCTGTGAGGTGTCCTTTAGAAAATAAAGCCTCTATTTTTAAAATATCATCCTTTTCAATATGCTTTTTAAGTTTCTCAAGTATTAATGTTCCAATGTACATTTCGACCCAAGAATCAAGACTCAAAAGAGAATGAGCAACATTCTTGGATTCGTCAACAGAAAGGTCGCCGAGGTACTCTTTCCAAGCTTCTTTGAGAACACTTTTGATATTTGGACAAGAAAGTTTTGAGTAAGGAGCTTTAGGAGTAGCTCCATTTTGTTGAGCAAGGGCTTGGAGGCCCTTTTGGACTTTGGAGATGATAGTTTTGGTTTGGTTGGTTTTGGAATCCATAGGGTATGTTTAATGTAAGGTACTTTTTATATTTTAAATTCTTGCGTCTAAATAGCCAAGATTTGCCTAATAATACTGATTAGATCAGGAAATTGAATTTGAAGTGTTTTTAAGGAAAAACAGTTTCCTTTAAAAAGGAAAATATTCAGAGGAAATTAAATTATATCTCTAAAAGATCAAACGTTATTCAAAGTTGACTTCCAAGCCAAAAGAGAAGGACGTCTTGCAAAAAAATTTTAATTATTTTTTCTTCTTTTTCTTGTATTTTTCTCCTTGAGGTATAGCCCCTTCTTCCACTTCCTCTTCAAGTTTATCAACTGGGGTCTTCTTTCTTTCCGCCATATAAAACTTCCTCTCGTCTGGTTCCAATTTCTCCACCGCATAACTTAGCCCTTCTCGACTAAAGTAACTCATATTCCTTTCTAAAAAGTCAGTCAACTGCTTCTTATCTGCAGTTCCAATATTTCTTAACAACCAGCCAGTTCCTAACTGAGCGAATCTTTCAGGATTCTGAATCGTTCTTTCACAAGTTTCATCCAAAATTTTCATGAACCCTTCGAAGTTTGGCACTTTATCTCCGTGCTTCGCAAGATTCACAAATGTCACACAACTTGCCCTTTGTAGCCAAAGACAATCTGAATTTTTCCACCCACAGATATATCGAGTATTTTCAACATTTCCTGTGACCCAATGTCGAAATACATATCCACAAACTCCATCTGTAACGCCCCATCCTGTAAGGTTTCCTGCAGAAAACAAAGCTTCAATTTTTTGAATATCATCTTTTTGGATGTGTTTCTTCATCTTATCGAACATTAGCATTCCAATATAAATCTCTGCATAATGATCAAGACTCATGAGAGAATGAGCAACATTCTTGGATTCGTCAACAGAGAGGTCATTGAGGTATCCTTTCCAAGCGTCTCTGAGGACCCCTTTAATATCAGGATTGTAAAGTGTTGAATAGGGACTATAACGGGCTGCTCCTCTTTCTTTTGCAAGAGTTTGCATGTCTTTTTGGAGTTTGGAGACAGTCTTGGTGATGATTGTTTTGGTTTGGTTGGCAAGAGGATTCATAAGAGGTGTTGATTCTGAGAATGTTTTAAGTTTTAGACTTAAATTTCGCGTTAAAGAATGAGGATTTGCCGAATAATACTGGCCAGTTTAGAAAACTGATTTTGAAAGGCGTTTTAAGGAAAGGCAATTTTCCTGAAAAAGGAAAATATTTGTAGGAAATTTTATGAATATTTACAGGATATTTAAAGGTTATTTCAAGGTGACTTGAAATGAAAGAAAGTTCTTACAAAATGAGTAAAAAAAGAAGGACTAAAAATGGCCCAAGAAGAAGAAGGAATAGAAACTCTTTCATCAAGAGGTTGCATTCATGGCATAAGGATTTCCATTTCGCCTTTTAAAGCTCTGAATTCTCTTGATAGAAAATACGAAATTTCAAGATAAAGATTTACGTTTAGATAGGCCAATAGGATGACATACATGATAGGTTTACTTTTCAAATGAAAAAGAGCTAAATATATACAATCTACTTCAAAAATCCTCTTATTCTCAAATAAATTTCAATTTTGCTTTGTTTTTTTCGGAGAAAATATCTCTCCAAAATCAGCTTCAAAATCTGCATCTTCTTCTAACTTCACCACAGAAACTTTATTTCTTAGAGATTTATACTTCTTCCTTTCAACTGGGGTCAGCTTTTCAATCGCATAGCTCAACCCCTCTCTACTAAAATACCCAATATTTCTCTCCAAAAACGCAAATAATTGCTTCTTATCCACACTTCCAATATTCCTCAAGAGCCACCCAGTCCCTAACTGAGCGAATCTTTCAGGATTCTGGATGGTTTTCTCGCAGACCTGGTCCAGCATTTTCATAAAGCCTGGGAAATTCGGTGTATTATCGCCATATTTCGCAAGATTAATAAAGGTCACACAGCTGGCTCTCTGTAACCACAAACAGTCTGAATTTCTCCATTCACAAATATATCGAGCATTATCCATATTCCCTGTCACCCAATGCTTAAATACATAGCTAGAAACACCATCAGAACATCCCCAGCCAACAAGCTTCCCTTCCTTAAATAAATTCTCAATGCGAACAATGTCATGTTTGTATATCATTTTTGGCATTTTATCGAATATGAACAGCCCCATTAGCCGCTCTTCACAATGATCTTGGGATAATAATGCGTGAGCGACCTCTTTCTTGTCATTTTCTGACATCCCGCCAAGAAAATCGTCCCAGACTTTTGGAAAGATTATTTCTTTGAGGTCTTCAGTTTTTACTCCTTGATATAGCTGGACGTTTTTTGTGTGTTTATCTGTGGCTTTTTTGCGACCAGCTTCAGCCAGTTTGAAGATTTCAGCTTGGATTTTGGAGACGGCTTCAGAGATGAGAGATTGTGAAAGTTTGAAAATGAGGTCCATTTGAAGGAAATTCGCCTGATAATAAAGCAAAAATTCAAAGGCAATTGTCCAGAAATTTTTAAAGTTCAAATTATACTGGAAAATTTTTTAGAGAGCCGTTTAAATAATCACTGAAAGTGTTAATATTTACCAGCAAATAAATTATAAGGCAAATTGAAATAGTAAAATGCAAATTCCTAATTTTTTCCCCCTTTTAATTCTCACAAAAATTATCTCTTCAACAGTCGCCTAAGAATTTTCAGGCAAATAATTGAGAGAACACATGAAGAGTGCAAGAAAGTCTTGGTCCTGGTCACTATTAGCTTCGGCTTTCTTGAAAAGTTTCTTTGTGGATGGAATCCTTATTCTTCTTCTGGTTGTAACAATGAAAGAGAAAAGACAAAGTGGTTAGGTCTCTTTTTTTATGATAGGAACTTAACTGAGTTGTGATGAAAAAGAGTGAGTGTGTGATAATATGGTGATGGTGATGATCTCTCGAGGTTAGATTTTGTGTCGCAAAGGTCTGAAACTTGCTGTAAAAAATGGAAAGTTCCCAGAACTTCCTAGAACTCAGATGAATTCTTCTCATGTTTTCCTTTTTAAATCTGTTGAAACTTATCACGAGGAAGAAATCTGTTCCTCTGGGGTTTTTTATTGCAAAGTTGAAAACTTCAGGCCTTTCACGGATTCTAAAGAAACTCAACCCTTTTGGTCAAACTTCGATGGAAGTCAATGAGTTTGAAGGTGCTGAAAAAAAAAATCTCAAGGATTCACAAATGTTCTTCCAAGACTGTGGAAGAAGCAAGTGAGTCAATCGAGATATGAATACCTGAAGAGGAGAAAGCCAACGTTTGACTCGTTACAAGGAAAAGATTCTCAAAATCTTCTTTGAAGAAAAAATTTTGAATTTCATTCAGCTTCTATTCAGCTTTCAGTTCAGTCGTTCTCTTATTCTCGTTATGCGAAGGGAAGATCTCTCTTTTTGAGGGATCTCTACTCAGGAGATCCTGTACAAGCTAACAATCAAGAAATTGTTATGAATGGTGATAATAAGAGAAATTTGTATGCAAATAATGGTTATTTAATACAAGTACTTTTTATATATAAACGAGAGTAACTTCAATTTTCAATTTTTAGTCATTATAAAAAGGACAAATAATTAGACTCCTCAAAGCTTCTTTATTCCAAAATTTCTAACGCCTCCACTCATTCCACCAGTTCCGCCTGCTCTTATGCTTCTTGATTCCAATATATTTGATGTTGCAGGCTTTGTCAGGCTCTTATTCCCTGTCGCTTTTGGTAAAGAGGGTTTTTCTGACCCTGTTGAAACAGGCATCTTAAGGTTCTGCTTACTAGACTGGCTCTTTTTCATAAACTTAAAGGAATTTTTCGCTCCAAGATCGTTAATAGCGCTCTCCATATTTCTCATAAGCTCATGATTTGCACTATACCCAAGCTCTTTAAAGGCAAAATCATTCATATCAGCAATAACATTCTTGAGATCCATCAGTTCTTTTCCATAATCCTTCATTTCTCGCTTTGTGTCTTTAATCATTTTTCTCAATTCGGCCAAATCATCATATTCTCCTGCTTGATTAACGCTACCGAGAACTTCTTTATAATCAATATCTGGTAATGAATCTTTATTTTCTGTATTATCTTCTTCTTCAGAACTAGGCTCATCTCTCTTAACGTTGCCTTCTAAGCCAACACTGGTGATTAAAAATGTGTCAGAGTTCTTTTTTGGTGCGGTTGTCACAGGAACCTTTTTTGGATTTTTCAGATTCTCAGTTTCTTTTTGTTTGACGTAGGTCTTGGCCTTTTCTGCTAAGGCTTGGTAAGGATTTTTATACTCTTCGAAATATTTATCAGTAGAGGAGGAAGTTTCGGCGGTAAAGTCATTTGTTGCAAGGAAGTTTTCATCAGATTTAGCAGCAGCAGTTGGTTCGAAGACTGAATTGAGAGATTTGAGAAGTTTTTCTTGTAATGTAGCGATGTCTGTGGTGGCGCCAGCGGAAGGAGAAGAAAGTTTAGGAAGACGTTTGGACATTGTTTTGGGATTGGGGAGGAGCTGAGAAAATGGGTGTTTTTGTTTGAAAAATTTATTAAAAGGTTAGTTGAGTCCTTTGAGTAAATTTCAGATTGCTTTTTTTAGGAGGCGAGTTAGGAGTTAGTGAGAGGAAAAACGAGAAATAATGTGTTTCTTTTGATTTTGTAACTGAAATTATTTTTTTTAAGAGAGAAATTGAATATGGGGCTCTCTTTTGTTTATTCAGAAATGAAGGTCTGTTTCTGTGAGTCTCTATCTCAATCACCCTTTTTTTGAATAGATCATGACCTTCTCAATCATCCTGACAAGAGCTTTGCGAACTCATTTCTAAGGATATTGAAAATGAAGGAAGCTAAAATTCCAGAAAGGCGTTCACATTCTTGTTGAAGTGTTAACCTCCTGAAACTTAGTTGTCCCAGAAATCTATACAAAAGTTGGGTGAATTTGAAAGAAATCCTTTGAATTTCTGTTTAATGAATTATTCAAGTCGAAGAATAAGCATAAATTTATCTCTGGCTAATTCTCAATACTCAATATTTTTGTCTTTATGAGTCTTGAAATTGTTATTCTGAAGACATTGTTCATTCGAATTGCCTCAATTAAAGCTCTCAATAGTCAAGATCCCATAGTCTTGTGCTATTTGTAGGAAAACCAGGATCTCAGAATGGCAAAAGGTAATCGCAGAAATAATTCAAAAGTCTAATCTTGATGGCCAACAAGTCAGATTTCTGTCCTACTATTTTTGATTAGCAGAGAGAGGGATCGTAAAAAGAAGCCAGTTTATATCCCACAGGAATTCGATATGATGAGATGAAGATTTCTGTAGGAGTCAATTTCCTCCATATAGTAATAATAATTTAGACCAAAAGATTGAATCCGAAAGCCAATTATAGTACGACACAGTTTTTGGTTTATTGATTGGAAGTTTTATTTAGAGTAAAAGATTTTGCCGTGAATTAATTCAATGACTTCTAAATATTTGTTAGAGTCAAAAAAATTCAAAACCTGCTTTCAACCTTGCTATCAAAATCACCACTAATAAAAATTAGCATTTTGCTTCCAATAAATCTCGCCTTATTGATTTCTCAATGTAAAAGCCCTGATTAACAGGAGTAACCTTTTCTTGATCAATGATAAGAAGAGGGAAAGTTTAATGAGATCGTTTTGGAGGTTGATTGCTAATAAGCAGATAAGTTAATAGATGATAATATAAAAGCATAAAAAAACGAAGGTCGACTGGTAATTCCCACAAAGGACACAAATACAGTATGCTAAATGAAACAATTCATCTTTGTTATATATTTTGAACTTTTTACATGTCATAAATAGATCCTAAGTATTCAAACTCTCACCAGGTGGTCTTTTTTATTAAAATTTGGCTCTGAAGTTTCTTACAGTCAATCCATAAGGATTTTTCGAGGGTTGTGTATCAAAGTCCAGCATCATATGTTCTTCAGGGACTGAGAAATCCATGTCACTGCTCTCTTCACTCGACTGGTCAAAGCCAGCTTGGAAAATATTTCTCAGTTGTTGGTTGATATCAATGCCGCTATTAAACTCTGAAGCAAATGAGTTGTGCTCCGTAGACAGCGTATTTTGATTGTTTTTTGGTGAGCTGCTCGTCTTGAGATATTGGATAGGCTTTGAATAGACTAGCTCTCTATTCACTTCTTTTAAAACTCCTCCGTCTTGTTGAGTGTGAACTGTATGATTTACCGCCTTGACATTCAATAAACTCTTGAAGCTTTTCATCGACTTTGAAAAGTCATTTTCTTTGGTTTTCAAGGAGCTTGTTGGTTTAGCAAGTTTCAATGATTGTTTGCTGCTGGTCGCAGACAAGACTGGCTTATGGCTACGAGCAGAATGACATTCACTAGTTAAAGTGCTCAGTGAAGGCTTTTTATTTAAGATCTGCTTGGGGAAACCCTTGGGGGAAACTAAACTGCTGCGTAAAGAGCTTTTGAAATTGTTGTCAGTGAACTTTCCAGAGCCTTGGAGTCCATTGGAAAAGTCGTAAGGGTTTGTATAGAAGTTTGTGGAGGAGTTGTTTGGTTTGGAGGAGGAGTTGGGGGTGAGTTTAAGGAAGAGACGGGGTTTGGGGTCTTTGAAGGATTTGAAGTCCATTTGGGGTGGGAGATGATGGAAAGGTTGTGAGAATGGAACGGATAGAGAAGGTTACTAGACCACTCTTATTATTTTTTTTAATTTACAAAGGGAAAAAAAGTGAGAGAAAAGTAGCAAAATTAATTGGTTTATTCTCCTGAATTAGAAACTAAAATTGATTATGCAACTTTTTAAAAAATAACGTTTTCAATCAATGAGAAATGAGAGTTTTTTTTTTATTTGTCTGTAGATAAAATGAATTTTCAAGGGACTTTTTTTGTTGTTGATGCTGAGAGGTTATTTTTTGCGTTTTAATTTTTTTGAGGTCAGGGTGACTTTGATGACTTTGGATTGTGAAAATGAGAGAAATACAAGGAAGGGGTAAAGGGGATTGTTGATTTTATTGGAAAGTGAGGATTTTAGGTGAATATAGAGTTTTTGAAGGTTGAAGACGATACTGGTATGTTTCTTGAATAAATGAGTTTATTACTGGAAGAGGTGTCTAATTCTTTCAAAAACCACTCAGAAGGAGGGGTTTGAGGCAATATCTTCAGAGAAAATGCCTTTGAGATCCAGTTCAAGATGATGTTGAAATTGCAAGCCAAGGTAAATTTTGAGGCGTTAAGGGATGAATAGACAGATTATCTGATGATGAAACTAGCCTTATTCTAAATCACACTTCAAGTCTTGAACTCTCCATTTTTATTCATATAGAACCATTTATTTGGGAACAGACTAGGTGAATTTCTTTTATCAAGGATCACTGAGGAGGAGGAGAAAGACTAGTGTCATTGTGAGCTGCTGAATATGATGATTAATTCCTCAGAAGATATTGGGAAAAAATAAGATAACTTCTCTTGAATTGGATTGTATTATCGCATTTGAGTATTTCACTTCCAAAAAATCCCTATTAGACCTCCCCTTATATTATTATTAAATCTTCTGCTAGCCTTCTTTCCACGTCATTCAATCATTGACCCCTCGTTTCGGAATTTCTTCAATTTATCGTGAAAAAAATTTTCTTATTTTTTCCGAAAGAATAAGAACCTGAGAGTTGGGATTGAGACTCCTTTTTCAAAGAAATTGGTTCTTTTGAAAAGAGAAATGCTCTTTGCTCTT
>Ga0182738_1004442_pt1 | contig 15508 bp, 10 predicted proteins | sample eDN5th30CBELigMG_FD_128876 | JGI IMG/M metagenome (GOLD analysis project Ga0182738, IMG submission 128876) | Enriched Miracle-Growth compost microbial communities from Emeryville, California, USA - eDNA 5th pass 30_C BE-Lig MG (version 2)... ... | reverse complement strand
TTTTATTTTTTTTTGTCTTGAAAAACTCACAAGAGGTTTAGAGTATTGCTTTTCTCTGTCAAGGCCTTGTTGAAAAATTCGAAATTTTATGGAGATTTTTATTTTTGAAATTATTAATGAAAAGTAAACCGCTCCTTACTTTAAAAGATTTCGTCTTTCTAATTTCAATTTTTTTCAAAGAAAATTCAATTTCAAGCTTTTCATATTCAAGAGAATACAACCGAATAAAAAAAATTCTTTGCTGACCTCATTCTTCCTATTCTTTTTGAGGTTTTCGAATTTGAAGAATTTCGTCTCAATACTTACTCTACAAACCTCCACTTTAAGATTTAGATAAAACAAGATGAGTCAGAATGTTACAAAAAAGACCAAATTTCGAGATTTGAAAAGTCAATATTTAAAATTCAATAATCTGTTAATATAAATTTCCTTCTTACACTCTTATTTCATATCTATTCTTGAACCTTTAAAAATGAGCACTCCCCAAATCGCCGATGAAGTCGCTGAAGAACCCCAACCTACCGTCGATCCTGCGTTAAATATCCAAGTTTCATTTGCTTTCAGTCCTTTTTTAACTCTTCTCAAGCCTCATAGACAAAGTCCAACACCAGCACCCAAATATGAAACAGCGAATTCTGGTCACTCTTCTCCCCAATCAGCTCGTTCTAACCACAAAGTAAACCCCTAAAATCTTTATATCGCATATTTATTAACTCTTTTTCTTCTAGGATGACAAATTTCAAGATATAAATCCTCTTCTTCAAAGTACTCAGCACGAACTCCGAGCAATTGAAGTCACCAACCCAATGAGCTCAGCCAGTGAACAGCAAACTCCAGAATTAAACAGCAATTTTGCTCCTGAATCGGCCATCTCAAGAGAAACATAGTAAAGAATTTTAGTAATAGCTTGGAAAATAACCGATTATTTCAGTATTAATGTTCAATCTTCTACAATCCCTGAGAGAAATGATGGTCCATACCTCGACAAAAATGCAAGCCCTGCCGAAGTTACTGATTATCTCAGAGGTCTTCAGTCTAAATTGGATACTATTTTGAAAAGCTCAGTTGTGCTTCATCAAGTAGATTACAGTTTTTCTTTGGATTTTCATGAATAATAGAGTCCAATGACTTCTCCAGTAAAGAGCCATTCTACTTTTCCAACCAAAGACATGTATTCACCTTCAACTGTAGTTAAGAACAAAAGGGATTTTGTGAAATAAATGTTTATAGGATCTATTTAAATTTTCAAACAATTTTTCCGACTTCAACTCTTTCAAAGCTCGCCCTGTTGAAAACTCAGTTTATGCTTCTGTGAATAATGTATTTACAGTTATTTGGTAGAAATTTGACTTTTTAGGATGCCAAGTTTTTCAGTGCAAGAGAAGCCCCAAAATCATCCTATATCTCCAACAGATACGATACTATCAGTAAACTAATCATAATTTGCTCATATTTTGACAATAAAATGTTTAGATTCGTCTGTGATAAATGTGAATGGTAGCATGGTTGGTAAAGCAAGAACGATGGATATTGTTGGATCTCCATTGACCACAATGTCAACTTACATCCCAACAAGCTCTGCAAATCAATATTCTGGTGTTCAAAGAGATAGAAGCCAACAAATCATCGAAACAATGGTTATTATTTAAGAGATTTTCCTATTAATTCCTTTCTCAAAAGAAAAACAATGAAGCTAAATTGGACCAAATTATTGAGAATATAAGACGAAAGAACGCCGGAGGGGCTGTGAGTGCTGTGAAAACCACTGAGTCAAGAGTCAACACGATGCCATCTCCTCATATATATGAATCTCGAGCCACAATCGCCTCTCCTCAAACTATGACAAGAAAAACTGAATTTTATCAGCCAGGTGAAACCCTCAAAAAAAGCAATTTTGTCTCTGTCTCTGAATATAGCAGCGTCCAATCTAGGTTAGAATTGTTTGTGCGACTATACTTTAATATTCCCCACAGGGATAGGGAAAAGAAGAGATCATTTCAACATGATAGACAGGCCTCAATATCAAATAGCTATTGGTTAGATAATCAAGAGAAATCAAGATATTTGGGTGCCTCAACAATCTCCAATACTCATGTTCCACTCAAACTTCGTGCTGATAGAAATAACCCAGCTGATCAAGGTGACCGTGAGATCGTTAAAGAAGAAGGACATCAGAAAATTCAAAGATATTATATTCCTGATCCTACTATAAAGGAGAGAGATACAAAGGATCTTCATGATATGAGAGCTGTGCAAAGCAGACCTATGCAATTTGGTCATTCAAATACCGGTCCATCAAGAAGAGAATATAGAAATATTCAACATCATTTGGAAGTTTTGGAAGATGACTCTGCTTTCCATTGTCAAGATTTAGAAGATGACAACCAAAGTGAACGTAAGAGATTTGAGGAGACTGTAAAGGAATAAATTTTTTTAATATAGTTGGAGATCAACAAGCACAAAACCAAGAACCAGTGAAGGTGAATCATGAGGAGTTTATTTATGGAGGTTCAGAAACATTTAGCAATAAAAGAAGACATCAGAGTAAAGTGGAAAAACCCAAGGTTGTCGTGACCAAGAAAAATGTCGAAAAGGTTTCTCAAGTCCAAGTACAGACGAAGAAAGAACCTAGTTCAGGGGTGGAAAGATCACAACCAGGCTCTTCAATTAGCAAGTTCTTTGAAAAAGACTCTGAAATCGATGATTTTGTATTTGAATAATAGTAATATTTTATAGACATTTTTAAAACAATGTTTACATAGAAAATCCTTTATCGAAATTTTATTGGAATATTTGCATAAAAACACTTGTTTTTCAAAGCATTAATTTGCCAAATATCTTCTCGATCCCTTGCATTGGATAGAATTGTATACAACAAAGAATTTATATCAGTAAGTAGAACCTTGCTTGAAGGATATAAATATTTGGCCTTTTGCTCGTAGAAGAGCATGCTTAGATTTTCATAATAAGCCTCAATATACTGAACTGTAAGATCAAGAACCAAATGATAATCTTCATCTTTTTCATTTTGCTGAATTTTCACTTCGAATTTTCTTGATATCTCATCCAAAGCTTCTTCAATCTTCAACTCTGGATTCACCAAGAACATCTCAATAAACCCTTGTGAAAGAATCTTCACTTCAGAATCTGCAATAAAATGGTGCAGCGTCGTGTTCCCAAGGAAGCAATTCACGAGCAAATCTGTGGAGATCTGACTGTCGAACATGGCATTTTGAGCGACCCAGAGACGGAAATTGTTCATTATTGGCTGGCCTTCCCTTTTTCTTCGTTCATTCTCCTGGGACAGGAACTGATCAATATCTTCTGGCTTCCAGGCTAGATAGTCTCTGTTCTTTGAGTCCAGCATCCAGAATTCAATGTGGTCAAGATAGCGATGTGCAAAAAATAAGAACCAATGGTTTGTAATACCTAGGGATTGAGGATTAGACTTGAAAAATATATAGAAATTTCAAATACCCATCATGATCATTTTGATGTTGTGGACAGGAGTATTTTTATCAGCGATAAACTCATCGATTTCTTTTTGCATTTTCTCAAGGCCTTCTTTTGAATACATGAGTCTTTTGAACTGGAATTCGAAGGTCATGTGTGAGATTTTAAAGTTCTTGTCAGAAGCGATGAGGGCCTGGAAGTTTTTATTGTTTTGTGTTAAGGGTTTGACATAGCTTCTTTCAAGATCACCCCATCTGATATGGTAATAAGTCCAAGGGTATTTTGTACGATTCAACCCATGATCATGAGCATATTTATCCAATGATGTTGTACATTCAAAATGGAACTTCCAAAAACTAATCAAAGGGGTTATTACATTGGAATAAGAATGGAGAATTACTTAGCAGGATTGAAGAGTTCAGAAGGGCTCATTGATAAATCTTGGCTTTTGATGAGTTTGAGGATTTGGATGAGATTATAGAGAGTGTGGTAGCCACAAAGGTTGAAAACAAATTGTTTGTGGACTTCCATATGATGAAGTTGGAAAGATTTTGTTGGAGATATTTCATAGAAATCCAGGGTCCTGAGGACAGAAAGGTTGTGTGCCTTGGCAAAATCTGAAAGGAAAATGGGTTTTGAATGAGTTGTTAAGGGCTTTTGAGGGTTGAGGATGAGGGAATTCTTGGAATCCTTGGAAGCTTTTTCTCCCTTTTCGAATGTTGATAAGATATTTGAAAGGATTTCATTGAAAATCTCATGAGATAATTGAGTTTTTTCTTCTTGTGAGAGTAAGGGTTCCATCGAGGCTCAGAAATATAAAATTAAGGAATTATATTTTGTTAAAAAGATAGTTGAATTTCGTTATTTAAGGGAGTTGATCTGACAAATTTCGCTCGGTACCAGCATAAACAAAATAAACTAAGCAAAGATTTTTAATTTGATAATTTTTTTATTTAATTTTTTTGTTTATGCTGGTATGTTTGAAATCGATATAAGACTTATCTTAAACTTGGAATTTTCAGGTAGTATCGGTTGAAACATCATAAATGAGAAGAGAAAGACACTCTTCTGATGAAAGAACCTCAATGTGGGAAGACAGGTGAAACAAAATGGGACTCTTTTTTTGGCTACTGAAAGAGGAAAAAGGAATGAATATTGTTTGAAACTAGGCTTTTCACCGAGAAAATTCTTTCATAAATGCTTTTGGAATTTCAAATTTTTTGAAAAATAATTATAAATTGTCTATTGTTTCGGCGTCATAAGAAAATGCCTAGCCTGAAAAGAAATTTTTCTTTTTTGGGATTTTGATGTTGAAGTCAATTCAAAAGATGATTTTTCTTTTTGTTCAAGTGAGGAAAAATGTTTCTTGAAGATCAAAATTGAGTCGCTCACAAAGAAGAGATAAATTGAAGTTTTTGAGATTAAATTTTTTGAAAAAATTTAAAATTTTGTTATGTGATTAAAATTCAGAGGTTTCTATATTTCAACTCTCTTTATTAATATTATTATGACTATGAAACTAGTTTTCCAATATTGTGCTTGCATTCTTTAAATTTTACAATATATTTATTAATTTCGATCTTTTTTTTGAAATAAATGGAGGAAGATTTCAAAGAAAAAGATGAAGTTATAATAATGTGTGATATTCAAGAAATGACAAAGCTTTTTGTCGTTGAATATTATCTGATTTGGTTTGATCCCACTCACCTCTCTCAAACATATAAAGAGGAAGTGGAGAAGTTGAAAGCGGACTTTAACTTGAGAATTTCAGCAGATTGGAAAGAGGTGAAAGAGCAGATCCAAAACAAGAAAACAACGTATCACTTGATTATTTCTGGAATCCAAGATGATATTATCTTGAAAGAAATTGAAAATATCTCAAATATATCGTTAGCATTTGTCTTTAATAACAATTTTTCTGCTTCCCTAAATATTTCAAATTATCCAAAATCGAAATGCGTTGAGACAAATCTCAAGACTTTGATATTAAAAATCGAGATATACCTCAATAAATGGCAAAGAGAGGATTCGTCGCTGAAAAAAGACTTTCCAGCTTTTGCTCCAATCTTTGACGACTATGACAAGAGTAAAATGAACTATCTCCACTATTATCTTCAGGGCCTAACTCATTTTCGGAATCGAACCCAAGCTAAAAGAGATTTTTTGGATCTGGCAAAAAAGCTTTATAATGATTTCAATGAGTTTGATCAGGCCTACAATGATTATGACATGGCCAAAATTTTGAAGTGGTATACAAAGGACTCTTTTGTATACAAGATGACAAATAATTGTTTGAGAATAGCAACTTCTGATTCTATTCAGTATTGTAGATTTCTTCTCCGAGATCTAGAAGTTGCCATCAAAGAACAATTTCAAAAGAAAAGCAGGAGCTTTAACGGCGTCCTGTATAGAGGGGCATTTATCACAAGTCAAGAGTGGGATAAGCTCAAAAAGAATGTTGGAAGAGATATTGAGATGCATGGATTTTTGTCAACAAGCAAGGCTGAGAGAGTGGCCTTCAAATTCCTTGAGGCAGATCCTGAACTAAAAGCTTTGATTACTATTATTGTGCCTCGTTGTTCAGATAAGGAAGAACAGGGTTTTGTTGATATTAAAGAGTTTTCAGATTTGAAAGGTGAAGAGGAGATTTTATTTAATGTCCGATCGCGCTTTACAATTTTGGACACAGAGAATATATTATTTCGAGGCAAAGAATGTAGACATCTAATCTTGTTATATGGAAAGCAAGCTTGGAAGATTGATGCTCATTGTAATCAAAAGACATGCAAAGTATCTGTTGATTTTATGACAAGCCGAAAATGCGCACTCTGTGAAAAAAACATGGAAGACTCTCAAAGCAAACTTTTCACAACCCTCGTATCTCCTGCTCAATATGTTTGCGAATCATGCTTGGAATCATCACAAAATGAATATACACCTTTACTATATATTGACGAAAGGAAAAAAGAAATCTTGTCAACTCAAAAAAGTATTGAAGTTTCAATTGAAGGCGAGATATTAATCACTACAAAAGATCAAAGAGTTCCATTTTATGGATATAAATGCTCAGAGTGTCAAAAAAAGAGAATCAGTTTAGTCTATTATTTCAAATGTTCAACATGTCCAGACGGAAAAAACCTGTGGTGCAGTGAATGCATAAAGCAAGAGAAAGAATGCCAACAAGAAAACCATAATATAATTGTCGAAAGAAGTGGGTTTAGTTTTTGGTCAGAAAAATTATCGAAAGGAGAGAAGGATTTCTTAAACTATCAATTGGAAGTTATACAAAAGAATGATGCATTCCAACAAGGAGAAACTTTCTTCAAGGGGCAAGAGTATAGAAAAGCAAAGCAATACTATGAAAGACTTATCGAACAAGATAGCGACTACCAAAGCAATAAGATTCATATCGTCCATTATCATCTCGGAAAAGTCTATAAAGAACTGGGAGACTTCAATAAGGCTATTATTTATTTCGATAAAGCAATTATTATCCAAAAGCATTTTGGCCAGGGTATTGATAGTCAAACGGCAAAGAGTTATCATGAACTAGGTGTCGTTTATGATTCTTTGGGAGACTTTGAAAGTTCAAAACGCTACTATGAAAAAGGCTTGGAGATCCGAAGAACGCTATATGGAGAGCAGCATCAAGAGATTGCTGAATCTTATGATGGAATTGCACTGGTCTATGAATCCTTGGGAAACTTTGAGAAAGCTATCCTATATTACCAGAGAGGTCTTGATATGTTTAAAGCAATTTATGGCGAGAATCATCCCTTGACTGCAAAGTCTTACAACAATTTAGCGACAGTCTATAAAATTCAAGCTCAGAATGAAAAAGCAATTGAATATTATCAAAAGACCTTAGATATTGATAAGTTGGTTCTCGGAGACTATCATCCTGACACTGCTCTTGTTTATACGAGCTTAGGATCAGTATACTGCACTGTTGTAGATGTGAACAAAGGCCTCGAGCTTTTAGGGAAGTCTATTGATATTTTGAAATCAATTTATGGGGAGCGTAGTCAGCACATCATCATCCCTTATAATAATCTTGCAGCAACTTATGTGAATCTCGGAAAATATACTCAAGCCTTGGAGCTTCATCAAAAGACGTTGGATTTGAGAATTGATATCTATGGAGAAAATTCTCCTTGTTTATATGGATCGTATGAAAGTCTCGGAAATGTTTATTTGATCCTGCAAAAGATTGACAAAGCAAGTGAATGCTTTTTCAAAGGCTTGAACCTTTTAAAGTCAGTTTATGGTAATGAAAAACACCCATATGTTGCTTCTTGTTATTTGAAGTTAGCTCTTTTATACAAGGCATGCGAGAGAGAAAGGCTTGCTCTTGAATATAATGAGAAAGCCTTGGAGATTTACAAATCTTTATTTGGAGAAACTCATCCCAATATTGCAGGCTGTTATCATAATATTGCAATCATCTATCTGAATCGATTTGAATGCAAAAAAGCGATCGATTATTATTTGAAAGATATAGAGATTTCAAAGCAAATCTTCTGCACACGCAACATCGAGTTAGCTCATACTTATTGTTCTTTAGCGCGAGCATATCAAATGACAGGAGAATATAAGAAATGTGAGGAATATAATAATATGGCTCTCTCGATCTATGATGATTTTTATGGAAAAGACCACATCAATACAGCAAATTGCTATAATCAGCTTGGCTCATGCTCGAGAAATGCCAGAGAGTATCAAAAAGCGCTTGAATTCCATCAAAGAGCTCTGGGAATATATAAATCATGCTATCAAGATACAGAAGATAATGAATCAATTGCGATGACCTATGATTTAATGGGAAGTGCATACAAGGAGCTGAAAGATTATAATTTAGCGTTGGAGTATCACACAAAAGGGTTAGCAATAAGAAGAAAGGTTTATGGAGATGTTCATTTTAAAGTTGGAGAATCTTTCAATAACATTGGAGAGATCTATCAGATACTTGAGGACTTTGCAAAAGCTGAAGATTTCTATAAGAAATGCCTGAATATTAGTCAAGCTAAGTATGGAGAAGACGCCAATACAAGTGTAACTTATAATAATCTAGCAATCATCTACTATCGCAAGAAAAAGTATAGAAAAGCAAAAGAATATTTTGAAAAGAGTTTGGAAATTTGCATCAAGCTTCGCGGAGAAAATCATGAACATACCGCACTAAAATATTATAATTTAGCTACAGCGCAAATGGCTTTGGGAAATTTAAAAAAAGCAAGAGATTTACTTTTGAAATCTTCATGCATTAAAAAAGCAATTCTTGGTGAACATCATCCTGATCTATATGAAGACTATTATTACTTGTCTGAAATTTTTCAGCGATTGCGAGATAAAGAAAAGGCAATATATTTTGCTCAGCTAGCTGAAAATATGAAACTGAGAGAAGTCTAATTTTTTCGAGAAAAAGTTTGTGTATGTGTTGTTTTTGCTGTTTTCTTTATATTTTGGAGATCATATTTCCATGAATTATTTTTCTTTCTCACGATTTATTCTCTTCACTAATTTAATTCTGCAGAGACATGAAAAAATCTTTGTCGAGTGAAGAAAAACACTCATCACTCTTCTGTCAACATCTCATTTTTTTTATTGTACTATTCTCATATGAGATGAGGGACACTACAGCATCTTCTTACATAATGATGATAAACTTCCGATGTTTTTCGAAAGAGATATCAAGCGTTTTTCCTATTCTTTAAGAGAAGAGCCTTTTCTGCCTTTCAAATGAACGATTCTAATAACGAGAAGGATTCCTCAAGCCTGTTCGAATCTTTAGTAGTTGGTGACCCTATTTGTAGATTTTGAAAAATGAAAAAGCGAGCATTGAATTCGAAGATCCAGAAACGATATTGTGGAAATGAGAGTCATGAATAATATGCATGGCTTTGAGTACTTCATGAAAGACTTTGAATCTCAAAACATTATAGATTTCGTGGGCATCCTCTCATACAGGAAACTTCGAGGTTTTTTTTTCAGTGTTCTTCTTCGAACTCTTAGACCTGAACTCAGATGAGAAAAGGGAAATAGAAGCAGCGAGGTTAGTAGCTTTCGCTCTGAATTCTTTTCAAAATTCTCGAAATTTATTTGATTTTTGCATTTTTGAAAAGTATTAATCAAACCAGAACTCTGATCTCAAAGTAAATTATTCTCTTAATTAGACTTTTTTGATTGGCAAGACCAGGCTATAATTTAAAAAAATAGAAATCGTTGGAAACTACGAAGCCGCCCAAATTTTTTTTTTGAGATCCGATCAATCATTGCTATTATCGAAAACTATTTTGAAAAAAAAAGTTATTTTTAGTTTTTATTTAACATTATATATTAATTATTTATCGATGTTCCAAGCTCTGAGGATTCAAAGCTTGACATCTGATTGATAAAAAGTTTTAAATATTTATATCAAATTAACTATTTATGGGAGAGATTAGATCAATCTTGAGAACATATAACCTAAATTGAAGCAAGAAGGGCAAAACCGACCCCGTACATGATAAGTTTTAACCATTTTGGCTTTCCACGCCAAGTTTCTATTATGGATTCCACGAAGTTGATTCCACAATAGACGGTCAATAAAGCCATGACAATTCCCACAATGATGAGAACAATTGAAGTTAGCAAATTCCAGACCTTTGATACAATGAGACCAGGGATATTTTTGAGACCTGACTTCTCAAAAGGATCTAAGAACGTTAAGGAGACACTTAGAGAAAGACAACCTAGAATATTTAGATCTTTCGGCAGTGCCGGACTTTGATAATCGGATCCACCAGACTAGTGAAATGAATTCGATGACAAAACCCAAACTTACGATTATATTCATTAGACTTTTTTTCTTGAGATTCTTTTTTCTTTTTTTTTTAATTTTTTTTGAAACAAAACTAATTTTTCAAAAATATTTAAGTTCGCATTTGAATCAGATTCCTTCGGATTATCAAAATTATTTTCGTGAAGTTCGAATTATTAGTTGAGCCCACATCACTCAATGGCTCAATTTTTGATTCTAGAATTTTCTGCAGAATACCCCTCTTTCCCTCTAAATATTGATTTCCCCTTTTTTATTTTTGCTCTTCAACCATTCAATTTGGTTTAGAAGCGATGAAATGTTTATCTTTCAATGCTGTCATCTGATCCAAGAAATTTATGTTAAGTTTCGCTTATAAAGGTTTGTTACCCTTTCCTCTCTTGAAAACAAATGATTATTATTACCACTGATTTCTCCTTGGGGTGGTGCTGCTCATTCAAACTAATCACCTAGAATTCAAGATTTCCTTTGAAAGATGTAACACTTGCAAACCAAAGCTCAGGAATCACACTCGCTCTGATGAAAGAAATTAAATTTTAAGATTAGACTTCAAAAGTTTTCTCGGCCATATCTACTGATTTCCCGCCCAGTATTACCCACCTTTCTCAAATCAAGTCAACTTTAGCAACCTTAGCATTTTCTACGCAACCCGAAGGGAGTATGAGCATGCATGAATGATTTCAGAGTTTTTCGCAAAGACATGAACGAAATTTCAATTCGCTGAAATTTCAATTGAATGTTGAAAAGAAGACCCTGAGAATTGCCAAAAAGCTCTCTTGGAGCACATATAACTTTAAGGTTCAAAAGGATTATGAAAAAGCTCTCTTTTCCTTTCAATCAATTTTTCTCTCCAAAGTTTCCCATTTCTGAATCTCAGACCCAGAAAAAAATAATCAGTAATCATTTCATATCTCTGAACCAAATCACAGGCCAGCTTGAAGGTGAATATCCCCAATTCCAGTATCCTTTCTTTTGTTGTTTTCGAATTATTACGTCTTTATTTTAGTCCAACTCTCTTAGAACTCAAAATTTGAGGCAAAAATTGAGAAGAGGATTAAGAATGGAAAGAGGTCCTATGCTATTATTCTATCTGTCAAAAACACTACGATCAGATGAGCTTTAAAGTTTGGAATTCAAAAATATTGAGATGGTTTGGATACAATAATCGGAGAGTTCAGCATTCAATCGGATTTTTCTTGGGTCCTGCAGAAAGAGTTCGGAATTTTCGCTCTCTTTAAGGATTGAAGGGACTGTCTCCTAGACTCGATGCGAGGTTCTGAAAACTTGAAATTCTATATCTTAACAGTATCAATTATTTGTTGAATGTACGACTAAACAAGCACAGACTTTTGTTGATTTTCTCTAAAAGAAATGAAAAGTACCGCGAATCTTCTCAAGCTTCATACCTTCTAACCTTTGTACCCCTGCCATTTTTCCCTTCTATATATTGGACAACTCCATTTCTCTTAGAAAACACCATACCTTAGATTTTCTCTCCTTTTTTATTGCTTTCGGATCATTTCAACAAGAAAGGTTATCATATGACTTTGAAGATTGTATCTTGCCTGAAAAACATCACTATTCTGAAAAATTTTATACAAATGTAAATTTAGCTTTGATAAGGGACAAAAATCCTGAAATTAAAAGAGGGTCTGGGGAACATTCTCAATATTGAATTTCGGGAGGATTCCCTTCCAATTGTTGGTTTTACCTAATAGAAGAGGGGTATGAGGCTTCAGAAGATTCACTGTTTTCTAGGTTTGATAAAAAAATTTGAATACTCACCCATTATCATGAGAATTTTGAGATAAAAAAAATTTTTTGAAATTTTTTTTGATTGTTGAAATACCAAAGAAGGAAAGTGTAACTACATATCTGGTAAAATGAAATCAATATGATTCAAAAGCAAAAAATTAAAGCAAATAAGCACAAATTCAATAGTTAATCTAGGTCTAGATCTAAAAGACCGCTTAGAACAAATATGAGTGAATCAGGAGGAATCTAATAATGATCCTGGATTAAATTTTCTTGGAGGCTTTTTTAAAAAGACTTTTTTGAATCTCATGAAAAATTGCAAGCTCTCGTCCTTACAAATTGAAATGCTTGAGAAGATCATTGAAAATTATTTTTGAATAGGAAGCTTGTCCTTCATCTTCAAACTGATTGCTGAGTAAATTTATTCCATTTTCAAAAATAGGCCTCTCAAGAAGAGGAGAAAACCCTTCTGTATCTGAAATGACTTCTCCAATAAAACAAAAAAGTTCAAATCCTCTCAAAAGTGAATCTAGAAGCGATTGTGAGCATAAAAGACCCAAAAAATGTAGGAGAAGGGAAAAAAAATGGTCTCGCTTCTCAAATCAGAATAAACGAGGAGAAATTCCCTGAGAAGATCTGTTTACAAAAGTTAGCTTTGAGATTGAATTTTCAGTAGGAACATTTTAATGATCAAATTAAATTACTAACTCTTTATTTTTAATATGTAAAGAAAAACAAAAAATGACTTTACATAAATCTTCAATGTCAATTGTTATGAAAGATTTACAGAATATTTCTGAGAAGAAGCTCTTATGAAAGGAGATTTATTTCTTGGTTGATTGACATGTTTTATTGCAAAGTTCATGAAAAGCTATTCAGAACTGCAGACTATTTCTTTCTTGCACTTTTGTCGCCTTTATTGTCATTGTTAGGCAACTCTAGTTCCACAGTATCTGGGTCTCTCCAATTGGGATTACCATCTTTTAAACAAGTTTGTTCCCACTCAAACAAATCAAAGACAGCTTTTTCTTCTTCCTTCCTCTCATCGTCCTTTAATCTATCTTTGAAAAGTGTGCCCTTTTTGGTACTCTTTTCTAACTTTACTGTTGAAACTGTCTCTCTCTTTTTTCTCAATTGGTTAGTACTTCCAGTAATCAAGCCTCCAGGTTCAAAGAACCCAGGCGCATATTCTGGATTTTTATAGATTTTATCTCCCATACTTCTCATTTCGATTTGATTTCTAAAATCATCCAATGAATCAATCACTCTTTTTCGTCCCATGAGCTTATCAACAGTTCTCTCCTTTGTTGAAATTTCAAGCGTATTGTAAACTTTTATTGAAGGGGAAAATTGCCATTCACCTGAAGGATTTTCTCTTAAATGAAGTCTTTCTTTATGCCCATATGGTCTTGTGGTCGGAACAAATTCCTTCCTTGGTCTTACAGGAGATTCGATGTTCATCGTCCCAACGAAGCGGTCAGGAAAGGCCCTAAGTCCTCCAGTTCTTTGGTTTTTAGCGCTTGAGTAGGTTGGAACAAAATGTTTTCTGCCGAGAATTGGACTTTCTAAAGCTTCAAGGACTTTGAGTTTATCTTGGCGTTCGAAGTGTTTTCGTTCAGGAAGAGCGAATTTTTGGGAGAGGATGCCTTCCCAGTGGAGCTTGGAGTCTCCTCCGATAGAGATGGTTTCGAAAGAGTTGCCGTACATGTGATTAGAAAGGAAATAAATCTTGGTTTATTAATATTGGCAAAGTTATTTGTAATAATAAGTAAAAACCATGGGCTTTTTTGAAATTAAATTGTTTTTGAAGAAAGAAATATTTGATTAGTATTTCAACCAGGATTTTTTGTTTGAAAAAGGGAAAATTAATTCATCAGAAAGACTTGGGTTTCTTCAAGGTCAAAGACTTGTCTTGAAGAGAGTCTGAAAAACTAGAATCACGAAAGATTCAAAGGGGTAAAGGGGATACAATGACATTTTAAAATTTCAGAGAGGGGCAAAGATGATTTTTGTTTTTGATGACGATAAAGAAAAGCTCAAGCTTCAATTGGTGGTCTGAACAATCACTTTCAATTTGAGCTTTGATTGAGGAAGACCTGAACAGTAAAAGATTTGAAGGGAGTTTTCGACTTTTTAAAATCATCTTGATATCAATGATGATAGAGTTTTTTGGGGCTAAAACATTGGACGAGAAGGAGTCTCTTGGTGATTCTAACGCAACTATATCTTTCCTAGACAAGCTATTTTCTCCTTTATTTGAGAGAAACAAGTCTCATTCGAATTGATATGAAAATCAAATAATAGTTAATGTAAAAGTAAATCAATGAAAAATGAAATATAAATGCTCACGTATAAAATCATTAAAAAATTGAGACAAATAAAGGCTGAACGCGAAGGTATGAAAAAAATCATTTAAAATAGTTGATAAAACAGTATTTCCAATTACGCTTCAATTTCTTCGGCAATAGCTTCTTCCTCTTCCAAAGACTCAAAAGAGCCGTCTGTATACTCCATGCTATTCGAAGAAACCTTCCTTGGGGCTACAACAGGAGCAGTTTGCTGGTGTGGCTGATAAATAGCTTGAAGAATTTCATGTTTTCTCTCGATTGACTTGAGCCTTTCTTCTTTTTTGCTTACTGCTGATAATGTCTCTTCGTTTGGTCTAATCGTCTGCTTAGTTGTGTGTGTAATAGTTTCTTTTCTTTCATCCTCAAGTCTTTGCTGCTCTTCTTGCAGTGATGTGTAAAGAAGTTCCATTTCTTTCTGGACTTTATATGCTTGCACTTTTTGTTTCTAGATTATGAATTAGAATGAATTAATTGAGAATATCTTACGATCTTTTTATAATAGAGATCAGTCTGGAGTTTCTTTTTGGCTTCTTTTCTGAGTCGTTTCTCGAGGTCTTCTCTTTCTTTGCGTTCCTCTTCTATCTTCAATTTTCTCATTTCTTCAAGTTTCTTCTTTTGCCCATCCATATACTTTTTCTTCTTCTCCTCCTTTTTAAAAACCGTTAGGAACATTTTCTTTGGAATATTTTTACCTGAATTTCGTTTTCTTTCTTTGAAAGAATTTCTGTTGTCTTTTGATCCTTTAAAAGTTGTATCTGAGCCAAAATTTTCCTTTCATGATAATCTTCGAGTTTCAATTGTTGGATCAACTTTTTATTATCCATATCTTCCAATTTTGTCGTCTCCTGGGCTGTGCCTCCAGCCTACAAAAATTATCAACTCTTTCTCACAAAGTAATCTTACATTATACATGGTGTCTTTCTTGGTAGAAAGGAAATTTCCAATGGTAGTTTGGTTCTCCAAAACGCGACTTTTTATCTCAGAATCACGACTTCTAGTCTCAGAATCGAGATGCTGAGAACTCAATTCTTTCAAAGCAAAAGAGTCATTAAGAGTGCTATCAGGTTTTCTGACTCTTCTTCTGTGAGGATTGTAGAAGGTATTTGTCTTAATAAGATTCGACTCCATAAGGTCA
>Ga0182738_1004441_pt1 | contig 15510 bp, 15 predicted proteins | sample eDN5th30CBELigMG_FD_128876 | JGI IMG/M metagenome (GOLD analysis project Ga0182738, IMG submission 128876) | Enriched Miracle-Growth compost microbial communities from Emeryville, California, USA - eDNA 5th pass 30_C BE-Lig MG (version 2)... ... | reverse complement strand
TTCCCGATGGCCGACAGCCGCGACGACCCGGAGGTGTTCTGGGTCGAGCCGCGAGTGCGCGCGATTCTGCCGCTGGACGGGTTCCACCTCTCCCGCTCACTTGCGAAAGTGCTGCGGCAGGACAAGTTTCGGGTCACTTGCAACGCCGCGTTCGACCAAGTGATCGCCGCTTGCGCAGCCCCGCGTGCCGATCACCCCGAAAGCTGGATCAGCGGCAGGATCGAGGCGAGCTATCGCCAGCTGCATTTCTCCGGCCACGCGCACTCGATCGAGTGCTGGCGGGGAGAGGAACTGGTCGGTGGGCTCTACGGCGTCGGCTTCGACGGGGTGTTCTGTGGCGAGAGTATGTTCAGCCGCGTCCCAGACGCGTCGAAGGTCGCGCTAGCCTGGCTCGTCGCGGCGCTACGGCGTGGCGGAGCACGCCTACTTGATTGCCAGTTCATGACCGAACACCTCGCTTCCTTAGGCGCGGTGGAAATCAGCCAGCAGCGCTATCTCGAATTGCTGGCAGATGCTCAGGCAGTGGGGCCGGTGGAGGCAGGAGATGGGACAGCCACCGGCTCGTCCCCCTGGGCTTCGGCGGGCTCGGCATTGCCGCTGCCGGATGCATTCGAACTGCTCCTGCGCGTGGCGGAGACTTCAGGCGCGCTCGGGAAGTCCATCGTGCAATCCTTGACCCACACGTCGTAAACCGGGTGCTCCACGACGTTCAGGCTCGGGTTGTTCTTGAACAGCCATCCCGAGAACACCCGGTGCCATTCGAGCCGCGAATCGGCTGACCGGCGCTCCTGCACCAGGACTTGCACGAAAGCGCCTGTCTCGGGCGGGTTTTCCCATGGGGCCGTGCGCTCACAGCTCGCAAGACGAATGATGACGTTGCCGACGCGACGCGATTCGCCCGGCTTCATCTGGATGTCCTGGGAGATGTTGTTCCGCTTGTTGAGCAGTCCAAGCGTGGCAACGCGCTCAGCTAGCGGCGTTCCGACCCCCGGATCCGCAGCGCGCGGAGCAGGAACCGGCGCCGCGAATTCGTCCGGGACCTTGGTTTCCTGCGCCTGCGGGGCTCCCGGTTCCTGCGAGCAGGCGGCCAGCAGCGGCAGCAGCGCGAGGAGCGGCAGCTTCACGTTCAGGCGTCCGGAGACCACGACTCGTAGTCGCCCGTCGCCCGGGCACGCTGTCCGCCACGCTCGAGCGCGCCGGCAGGACGGTAAGCGGAGGGAGTACCAGTGACGTTGGGCGTGTGGTCCACTTCCCAGATCTTGGGCGTCGGCAGGTGGCTCTCCGGCAATTCGTCGTAAGAGCCGTGCAGCCACCCGTGCCATTCGGCAGGCACGCGGCTGGAATCATTCGCGCCGTTATAGATCACCCAGCGCTTCTCGCGCCCGTCAGGACCCTTCTTGTTCTTCGCGCGGTAATACTTGTTGCCCTGCGCGTCGGTGCCGACGTGCTCGCCGTTCAATGCGCTGAACAGCGCGGTGCCGATGGTGGCACCATCCCACCAGGTGAAGATTTTCGAGAGCATGCCCATGGCGCTGCGCGTTAGCCGCAGGGGGTGCAGGGGCGCAAGCGGGTTCGCACGCTCACCATGTCACCGTCGCACCCGGTTCTATACCGAGTTGGGCGGCGCGCCCGCCATTGAGCTCCAGCACCGCGATCACCGGCGCGGCCGACGGGAGCGACTCGAGTGAATAGGGTACCGCGTTCGCGATGATGTTCACGATCCGGTGGTCCGGGCCGATAAATATGAGGTCCAGGGGGATCACCGTGTTGCGCATCCAGAAGGAGCGCGCCTGGGCCGGCTCCTTGGGGAAGATCATCCCCTCGTCCGCCCCCAACTCGGTACGGAACATGAGGCCGCGCTCCTGCTGCTCGTCCGTTTCCGCGACCTCGACGCGGAAGCTATGCGTCTTTCCCCCCTGCGTGATCGTGAGCGGGATGACCCGCAGCCCGGAGACTGGATGCGTCGCCTGCGCATCCGGAGTCGGCGCAGCCCCTGCGCCTGCCTGCGGCGAGCAGGCCGCGAGCATCAGGGCGGGGATTACAAGCAGTCGAACGAGTGGCTTCATTACTGATCCTCTGCCTCGGCAGCCCATGCCTCGGCCGCATCCACGCTCGCGGCATCGACCAATTGACGTGCACTGTCGAGAGGGTGCCCAGCCCGCAGCATGGCCGCGATCTGTTTTTCCCGTACCGCGCGATCGCTGCCGCCCGAACCGAATGGACCAAAACGCCGCTTACGCGCCATTGCCAGTGCGGCTGCCCGTGCCTCGCTCTGGCCGGGCTGAACCGCCCCGCGCACATCCTCGTCTATACCTGCGGCATAGAGCGCCTGCCCGATTCGCCGCTCTCCGTAGCCTCGCCGGAGCAGACTGCGGGACCGCGCGCGTGCGTAAGCCTCGTCATCGACGTAACGGAGTTCGACCAGGCGCGCGACCATTCCCTCGATGTCCGCAGATCGTTCGCCGTTCCACCCGCGTTCGCGCAACTTACGGATGAGATACCCTTCCAACCGTGCCGCACTCGTGGCGAACCGAGCCACATAAACCAGCGCCAGCTCCTCCAGACTGCGAGAATCCAGCGGCTTTGGCTGACGTTGACTGTTGCGTGTGAAACGTTCTTTCGCCATGCGCCTTATTCGTGCCACACTCCGCGCGGAATGGGAAAGTCCGCGTTAGGCATGGTGGGGGAGACCATGCGGAGTGTAACATCCGGTACAAGCCATTGTGCCGACTGGAATTGCGACACAGGAAGACGACGGGTTTTCACCTACCTATGACCGACGCCGCTCTTACGCCGACGCCGAACCGTTGCGCCTTGCCGCGCCGCTTCTCCGATTTTGCCACTTTCACCGAGGCGCTGGACTATGCTGCGCGGGTTGATCGCGGGCTCAATTTCCATGACGCGCGCGGCGCACTCGTGCGCCCCTATCCCTATCGCGAACTGCGCGAGGATGCGCTGGCCATGGCGCGGCGCCTGGCCGCCCGGGGCATTCGCCCCGGTGACCGTGTGGCGTTGATCGCCGAGACGGGCCCGGAATTCGCCAGCCTTTTCTGCGGCGCGATCTACGCCGGCGCATGGCCTGTTCCGCTTCCGCTGCCGACCAGCTTCGGCGGCAAGGAAAACTACATCGACCAGATCGCGGTCCAGATGCGGAGCGCCGATCCGGCGATCCTGCTTTACCCTGCCGAGATCGGCGAGATGGCCCGGGCGGCCGCAGACCGTCAGGGCTGCGCTCGCGAAGAATTCGAAGCCTTCGGCGCACTGCCGGTGCCCGACGTGGAACTGCCGACTGCGTCATCCAACGACATCTGCTACCTGCAATATTCGAGCGGCTCGACCCGTTTCCCGCACGGCGTAGCGGTGACGCACGAAGCCCTGCTCAACAACCTCCGCGGGCACGGCGTGGGCATGAAGCTGGAAGCGGACGACCGCTGTGTCAGCTGGCTGCCGTGGTACCACGACATGGGCCTCGTCGGTTGCCTGCTGTCGCCGATCGCGAACCAGGTTTCAGCCGACTATCTCAAGACCGAGCATTTCGCGCGGCGTCCGCTGGCGTGGCTCGACCTTATCAGCCGCAACCCGGGCACGACGCTCTCCTATTCGCCGACCTTCGGTTACGACATCTGCGCGCGCCGCATCTCGAGCCAGAGCCAGGTGCAGGAGCGGTTCGACCTGTCGCGCTGGCGCATCGCTGGGAATGGCGCCGACATGATCCGGCCGGACGTGATGCAGGGCTTCGTCAACGCCTTCGCGGACGCCGGCTTCAAGGCCAGCGCCTTCCTGCCCAGCTATGGCTTGGCCGAAGCGACTCTGGCGGTAACGATCATGCCGCCGGGCGAAGGCATCCGTGTCGAGCTAGTCGAGGAAGAGCGTCTCTCCGGCAGCCCGCGCGACCTGTCCCGCCCCGCGCGCTATCGGGCGATCGTCAATTGCGGCAAGCCGGTGCTGGACATGGCCGTGGAAATCCGCGGCGAAGACGGGACGGTTCGTTCTGACCACCAGATCGGCAAGGTCTGGTGCAAGGGCCCGAGCGTGATGCATTCGTACTTCCGTGACGAGGACGCGACCAATGGCGCGCTCGTCGACGGTTGGCTTGATACCGGTGACATGGGCTACATGGCCGACGGCTACCTGTTCATCGTCGGCCGCGCCAAGGACATGATCATCATAAACGGCAAGAACCACTGGCCGCAGGACATCGAGTGGGCTGTGGAGCAGCTGCCGGGCTTCCACCAAGGCGATATCGCCGCGTTTGCGCTCGAGACCGCCACCGGCGAGGAAACCGCCGCAGTGCTGGTACACTGTCGTGTGTCGGACCCGGAGGAACGCGTGCGCCTGCACGAGCAGATCCGCGAAAAGGTCCGTTCGATCACCGGCATGAACTGTGTCGTCGAACTCGTGCCGCCGCGAACCCTGCCGCGTACGAGCTCTGGCAAGCTGAGCCGCGCCAAGGCGAAGACGCTCTACCTCGCGGGCGAAATCGAGCCGTACAAGCTGCCTGTCGCGGCCTGAAAAAATCACACAAGGGGGCGGCTGACAGGTGCGCGATGCGCGTGCCAGCAACCGCCCTTTTAGTGCCAGCTGCTATGACCGCTTGGCAAAGTGCACCGCGTTCGCTTGAAATGCCTGTCCTACACACCTAATACACTGGACGGAGCGCCATGCTTGGTCCAGCTTTGGCGGCGGGCGCAGACTCGGAGGTTTGACAGTCATGGCCACCACTGAAACGCAGACCCAGACGGCAACCGAGTTCGAGCTGACTCCCCCCGATCCGGTACCCACGGTCACGGTGGAGAAAGCTGCGGGGCTGGTGCCGGTCTCCGAGGAAAAGAAGAGCAAGCTGGACGAGAAGGTCGACGCCTTCGTCACGGAACTCGTTTCGCAGGATTCGAATTCGCCCGAATTCGGCAAGAAGGTCGACCAGATCACCAACATGGGCCGCAAGGAAATCATGGCGGCCGCGCAGATGTCCAACCGCTTCCTCGATCGGCCGGTCCGCGCAATGGACAAGGACGAAGGGGTCGGCGCCAACCTTTCCGAGCTGCGCAGCATCGTGGAGGACCTCGATCCGTCGAAGCGGGGCAAGCTCACTCCGGGGCGCAAGCTGCTCGGCATCATTCCGTTCGGCAACCGGATGAAGAAGTACTTCGAGAGCTATCAAAGCGCCCAGACCCACATCCAGGCGATCCTCGGCAAGCTTGCCAACGGCAAGGACGAGCTGCTGATGGACAACGCAGCGATCGACGTGGAGCGGCAGAAGCTCTGGGAAGCCATGGGCAACCTCGAGCAGATGATCCACATCTCGAAGAAGCTCGACGAGCGGTTGGAAGAAAAAGCGGCCGACCTCGACGCGACCGATCCGGCCAAGGCCAAGGCCATCCGTGAGACGGCGCTGTTCTACGTCCGCCAGCGCACGCAGGACCTGCTCACTCAGATGGCCGTAAGCGTGCAAGGTTACCTCGCGCTCGACCTGGTGAAGAAGAACAACGTCGAACTGGTAAAGGGCGTCGACCGCGCCAGCACCACCACCGTCGGGGCACTGCGCACTGCGGTGACGGTGTCGGAGGCGATGACCAACCAGCGCCTCGTGCTCCAATCGATCACTGCACTGAACGACACCACGGCTGGCATCATCGATTCGACTAGCACCCTGCTCCGTGAGCAGACCGGCAAGATTCATGAGCAGGCCGCGGCGAGCACCATCCCGCTCGAAACGTTGCAGCGCGCCTTCCAGAACATTTACGACACGATGGACGAGGTCGATCAGTTCAAGGTCCGCGCGCTGGATTCCATGAAGCAGACCGTCAACGCACTCTCGCACGAGGTCGAGAAGTCGAAAGGCTACATCGCCCGGGCCGAGGGGCAGGCGCAGGCACAGGCGAAGGTGGCTTCGGACGCGCCGTCGCTGCTCGCGCTGGAGGGCTAGTTGAGCGACCTCACCCGCCAGAGCGATCAACTGATCCGGGAGGCGCGGCAGCTGCGCGACGACAATCGCGCGGGGGGGCGCCACCGCGTAGCCGGCTCACGCTCAATCGGGCGCGGCTCGGAGGAACTGCGGCGCAAGAACCTGAAGACCCGCATCAAGCTGATCGTCGGTGCGATGGCAGCGATCCTCGTTGCTGCGTCCGTTGTGGGCATCGTGATCGACGGGATCGGTTTCGCTGGGGTCATGGTGGCGTTCCTGGCGATCGTCGCGGCGACTTTCCTGTTCTCGAACTACCCCAAGGTGAAAGTGCCGAGCCGGACGGATCTCAACACCGGCAATGTGCGCCAGCTGGTCGCACGCACGGAACTGTGGCTTGAGGCGCAGCGCCCCGCCCTCCCCGCGCCCGCTGTGCAGATCGTCGACGGGATCGGCGTCCAGCTCGACGCGCTCGGCTTCCAGCTCGAAGGGCTGGACCAGAACCATCCGCACGCAGTGGAAGTCCGCAAGCTGGTGGGCGAGACGCTGCCCGGCATGGTCGACAGCTACCAGCGCATCCCCGCCCAACTGCGCAGGGAGAAGACCGCCGGCGGACTGGCGCCGGAAGAACAGCTGACCGAAAGCCTCGGCAAGATCAGCGCGGAGATAGATTCGATCACCCGCCAGCTCGCGCAAGGATCGCTGGACGACCTTGCGATCAAGCATCGCTATCTCGACTACAAGTACGGCGAGCCAGAACAGATCGCGGACAACCGGCCGTGAGGATCACCCTTCCGCACGATCTGGACAAGGCTACGGTGCGTGAGCGCTTGCGCTCCCGAAGTCACGAGATCGCAGATCACATTCCCGGCGGGATGGCGCAGGTGGAAACGAGCTGGTCGAGTGATGACCGGATGGAAATGACCGTCCGCGCGATGGGCCAGGACTTGCGCGGCGCCGTGGAACTCGAGGACAAGCAGGTCGTATTCACGGTCACGCTCCCGGCCTTCCTCGGATTCATGGAGCCGATCGTCGAAAACGCGATAAGGGCTGGCGGGCACAAGCTGATCGAAGGCCCGCGCAATTAAGAGGTAAAACGATGGAATGGTTTGACGACCTTCGGGCCATGACGCCCGATGGAGTGGAAACCGCTATCGAAGTCCTGGTGGCCGGTGGCTTGGCCGTGGTCGCGGCGCTGGTGGTCCATCGGATCGCGTGCCGCGTGCTCAGGCGCCTCGCCGCGGGGAGCGTGAGCAAGGCTGACGACGTCGTTGTCGAGAGCATCATCAAGCCGCTTCGCTGGGCGCTGATCGCGCTGGCGCTGATACTGGTCGCTCGCGAGCTGCCTAGCGTTGGAGCAGTCTGGCAGCGGATCGCTGGCTTTGTCGTCCCGGCGCTAGTGGGCTGGATGGCGCTCGCGGTGTTCCGCGCGTTCGTCCGCACCATGATGCTGAGCACGGATGTCTCCGTGCCAGACAATCTCCATGCGCGGAGCCGGCAGACGCGCCTTTCTATCCTTTCCCGCATCGGCACGGCGCTCATCGTCTTTGTCACGGTGTCAATGATGCTGCTGTCGATCCCCGGCGTACGCGACATCGGCGTCACGCTGATGGCTTCGGCGGGTCTGGCAGCCTTGGCGGTGGGTGCTGCTGCCCAACCCGCACTGAAGTCGCTGATCGCGGGCATCCAGATGGCACTCACGCAGCCGATCCGGATCGACGACATTGTCGTGCTCGACGGTGAATTCGGCCGGATCGAGGACATTCGCACGACCTTCGTCGTGGTTCGCCTGTGGGATGATCGGCGGCTGATCGTCCCCACCACACGCTTTCTTGAGGATACCTTCCAGAACTGGACCCGCACGGGTTCGGAGATCACCGGAGCAGCGGTGCTCCACCTCGACCCGCTCGCAGACGTCGGCCAAATCCGCGCCGAGTTCGAGCGGCTGATCAAAGGTCACCCTCTCTGGGATGGCCGCACTCAGAGCCTCCAAGTGATCGAGACGAACGTCGACACGATTCAGGTCCGCATGGTGATGAGCGCGGTAAGCTCAAGTGCCAGCTTCGACCTCGCTTGCGCCATGCGTGAGGGGGTGCTCGCCTGGATACGCGAGAACATGCCCGAGGCGATCAAGGGGCACGCGAAAAAGCCGAAGGCCGAGAAGCCTGCGTAAGAGGCCTGCGCAGGCGGGCGCGCGAAGCGCCCCGCCTACTCTCAGTGTTTCTTGTCCCGCTTGGACTGAAGCATACCTTCGTGGACGAAGCCGATCGGCTGGACTTCCATGGCGCGCTTCTTCAGCTCGCCTTTCATCCGCGCATACTCCTGCTCCATCTCGGCGGTGACCGTGGCGCGGGAATCCTCCAGCGCCTCGTCAAAGTCCTGCCTCGACACTTCCTTCACGTCGCCGCCGGACCGGCGGATCGCGATCATGCCGGCGCGGCGCACCACGTCTTCCAGGTCGGCGCCGGTGAAGCGATCGGTCGCCTTAGCCAGCGCAGCCAGGTCGACGTCCGCCGCAAGCGGCATCACACGGGTATGGATTCCGAGGATATGTTCGCGCCCGGCTTCGTCGGGCGTACCGACATAGACCAGTTCGTCGAACCGGCCCGGCCGCATCAGCGCCGGATCGATCAGTGCGGGACGATTGGTCGCGCCAATCACGACGATCGACTGCATTTCCTCCATCCCGTCCATCTCGGCGAGGAACGTGTTGACCACGCGGCCGGTCGCCTGCGGCTCCATTGAGCTGGAACCACGGGCTGGAACGAGGCTGTCAATCTCGTCGATGAACACCACGCACGGAGCAACCTGCCGCGCACGGGCGAACAGGCGGCTGATCTGCTGTTCGCTCTCACCATACCACTTGGACAACACGTCCGAGCTCTTGATCGAGATGAAGTTGGCTTCAGCTTCGCGTGCGACCGCCTTGGCGAGCAGGGTCTTGCCGGTGCCCGGTGGACCGTAGAGCAGGATGCCCTTCGCCGGACGAATCCCCAGCCGCTCGAACGCAGCGGGGTTCTTCAACGGCAACTCGACACCTTCCTGCAGGCGTTCCTGCGCCTCGGCCAGACCGCCGATATCGTCCCAACGGACGTCGGGCGTCTGCACCATCACTTCGCGCATCGCGCTCGGCTGGACGCGCTTGAGTGCCTCCTTGAAGTCGTCGCGTTCCACCTGAAGCGTTTCGAGGACTTCCGGCGGGATCGTGCGCTCGTCAAAGTTGATCTTCGGCATGATGCGGCGAACGGCTTCAATCGCGGCCTCGCGCGCCAGAGCGGCAAGGTCCGCGCCGACGAAGCCGTGGGTCGTCCGCGCCAGTTCCCTGAGGTCGACACCCTCGCCCAGCGGCATACCGCGGGTGTGGATCGCGAGGATCTCCCGGCGCCCACTTTCGTCGGGAACCCCAATGATGATCTCGCGGTCGAAGCGGCCGGGCCGGCGAAGTGCCTCGTCGATCGCATCGGGCCGGTTGGTGGCGGCGATGACAACGAGGTTCGACCGGCTCTGCAGCCCGTCCATCAACGTGAGGAGCTGGGCGACGAGCCGCTTTTCCGCTTCACCGGTCACATTCTGCCGCTTCGGCGCGATCGAATCGATCTCATCGATGAAGACGATGGCTGGCTGGGCCCGCTCCGCCTCCTCGAACACCTCGCGCAGGTGCTTCTCGCTTTCACCGTAAGCCGAGCCCATGATCTCGGGCCCGTTGATGATGAAGAACTCGGCGTCGGATTCATTCGCCACCGCCTGAGCCAGACGGGTCTTGCCGGTTCCTGGCGGGCCGTGGAGAAGCACGCCCTTGGGCGGATCGACGCCGAGGCGGGTGAACAGCTCCGGATAGCGCAGCGGCAGTTCGACCATCTCGCGCAAGGCTTCGATGGTTTCCTTCATACCGCCGACGTCGTCGTAGTTGACGGTGCCACGGCCATCGCGCGGTTCCTCGAACTCCGGACGCAGCTCGACCTCAGTATTCTCGTCGATGTGCACGATGCCCTTCGGCACCGTGGAAACGACGTGCAGGCGGATTTCCGTCAGGGCGTAGGCCACCTGGTTGAACATGCGGCTCACCTCGGGCGGCACGTTCTGGGGCTGGTGACCGTGAGTCGCCACGAGATCCCCAGCAACGATGGGGCGACGGAAAAACACGCGCTTCAGCGCCTGCGTCGGCCCCTGGAGCCGCATTTCCCGCTGCGCTGGCGCGAACACAACGCGGGAGGCCGGGCGCGATTCGGCAGCGCGAATCTCTACGTGTTCGCCGGAAGCGGTATCGGCATTGGCGCGCTGGAGACCATCGAGGCGCACGACGTCGAGCGTCGCGTCTTCCTCGTACAGCGGCAAGGCGATCGCGGTGGTCGCGCGCTTGCCGATGATCTCGATGACATCGCCTTCCGTGATCCCAAGAGACACGAAAGCGCTCCGCGGCAGCCGGGCAATGCCGCGACCGCTCTCTTCCTGCCGAGCCGCTGCCACCGGGAGGCGGAGCGCCTTTTCCTTCGTCGCTGTAGCTGCTGCCGCGTCCGCCATTGCCTCGCTTTCCCTAACTGCTGCTTGTTCTGCTGCGAAGCTAGGGATGCCCCGCCCGCATTACAAATCGCCGGGAAGCGGATTCGTGCCGAGGGTCGCGTAAAGGCCAAAAAAAGCCCGACCGTTGCCGGCCGGGCTTGGGAAGTTTTGGGAGAGGATGCCTGAAAGGCCCGCCCTATATGTTGCGTTGCGGCATTTTGTGCAAGTGCGAAAAGATCACTTCATGTTGCAAATAATGCAACCGAGCGTTGCTATTCACGCGATTCAGGCTCGCTGGCCAGCCGCGCGCACCCGTTCCACCCGCCGTCGGCGCGCGTAAGCCGCGCTTCGTGCGAGAAAGCAAAGCCGCTCATATCATCGGTGCAGGGGGCTTTACGCACCTCAAGCACCAAAGGCGCCGCGTCCATAAGGGCCTCGAACCGGGTCCAGCCGTTCGATTGCGACATGCGCGCGTCGAGTGTTTCGCCGTCCAGCTTCTCCGGAGACGAGTAGACGATCCGGTCACGGTAGGTGACGACATTCCAGAACGGCTCATTGCCGTGCGCCACGTACTCCGCCTCCATCGCCGCCGGACTCTGGGACGGGGCAGGACTGGCCGATGACGGCGCGGTATTGGGAGTGGGGCTCGGCCCGTTGGCCGCCTCGTCGCCTCCCCCGCATGCCGAGAGCAGAAAAGCAACGATTGCCGCCGAAACGAGCTTGAACCGCATGGTTCGCCTTGTAGGAGGAACCGGCGTTCGCCTGCAAGGGAACTCGATTATGCGTAAGCTTTACCCCAGCGCGACGGAAGTGCTGGACGGATTGTTGAAAGACGGTTTGCTCATAGCGGCGGGGGGGTTCGGCCTTTGCGGGTTGCCCGAGCGGCTGCTTGAGGCGGTTGCGGCCAGCGGCGTGAAGGACCTGACCTTTGTCAGCAACAACGCCGGCATCGACAACGAAGGCATCGGCAAGCTGCTGCGCACGCGGCAGGTTAAGAAGATGATCAGCTCCTACGTTGGCGAGAACAAGGAGTTCGAGCGCCAGTACCTCTCCGGCGAGCTTGAGGTCGAGTTCTGCCCGCAGGGCACTCTCGCTGAGCGGATGCGCGCAGGCGGGGCTGGCATTCCCGGGTTCTACACCAAGACGGGTGTCGGCACGCTGATCGCGGACGGCAAGGAAGTCCGCCAGTTCGACGGACCCAACGGGCCTGAGGACTACATCCTCGAAAAGGGCATTTTCGCCGATCTTTCGCTGGTGAAGGCCTGGAAAGCGGACGAGACCGGCAACTGCGTGTTTCGCAAGACGGCGCGCAACTTCAACCTGCCGGCTGCGACCTGCGGCAAGGTGTGCGTGGTCGAAGTCGAGGAGATCGTACCCACGGGCAGCCTCGATCCGGACTGCATCCACTTGCCGGGCATCTACGTCCAGCGGATGATCGTCGGTGCGCCATACGACAAGAAGATCGAATTCCTCACTACGCGCGAGCGGGAGGCGGCATAAGAATGGCTTGGGATCGCAACCAGATGGCCGCGCGCGCCGCGCGGGAGTTGCAGGACGGTTTTTACGTCAACCTCGGCATCGGCATCCCGACGCTCGTGGCGAACCACATTCCGCCCGGGATGGAGGTGACGCTGCAGAGCGAGAACGGCATGCTCGGCATCGGGCCGTTCCCCTATCCCGATGAAGTCGATCCGGATCTGATCAACGCCGGCAAGCAAACCGTCAGCGAGCTGCCCCATACAGTTTACTTCGACAGCGCCACCAGCTTCGCGATGATCCGTGGCGGCCACATCGACCTGGCCGTGCTCGGCTCGATGGAAGTGAGCGAAGGCGGTGACATCGCCAACTGGATGATCCCCGGCAAGATGATCAAGGGCATGGGCGGGGCCATGGACCTCGTTGCCGGGGTCAAGAAGATCATCGTGGTGATGGAGCACACCGCCAAGGACGGTAGCCCGAAGTTCATCCCCGAATGCACGCTGCCGCTCACCGGCAAGAACGTGGTCGACATGATCATCACCGATCTCGCCGTATTCCAGCGCACTGATCACAACTCGCCGTTCAAGCTGATCGAACTGGCACCGGGCGTAACGGCCGAGGAAGTCGCCGAAAAGACCACGGCCCATTACGTGACGTGACCTGCTGAATCTCTGGCGCATCCTCACGATTCGTGAGAAAAATGCGCCATGGGAATGCCGGGGGCCTTCCGATCGCGTTTCCTCGACGTGCTCGCGTCGATCTACATCTACAACGAGCACCGGGGATACACTTCGCTCGACCGCGTACTCGAGGCCGTACGCGCGCGCTGCCCTGACGAGGCGGACTTCATCGCTGCGGTCGAGAAGCACCGCGCCGACGAGCACAAGCACTACCGGATGTTCCGCCGCTGGTTCGAGCTACGCGGCACCATGCCGCTGAAAGTCGACCGGACCTGCGGCCATATCGACCACTTCATCGAACTGGTGTTCGGCTGCACGATCGACGAACTCGATACCGGCGCGATCATCGCCAACGCCGGCGAGTTCGAAAAACTGTGCCGCGTCATCATGCTCACCGAGCAGCGCGGGATGCACCAGGTCGAGATCCTGCTGAAAAACCCGCACGTCCTTTCGGACAAGGGTTTGAAGCGCATCTTCGAAGTGGTGGAGAAGGACGAACCCGATCACTGGATGCCCTATCACGCGTGGCTCACCGCCAACGGCCGCGTCACCGCAAAGTGGCGGGAGCGGTGGGCCGATTACTGGATCCACAAGACGCTGATGCTGGTGAAGCTGCCGGCAATCTTCCTCAATCCCAGGAGCCCTCGCCTGACGAGCTGGCCGGATGAGGATACTGCGGCTTACGCCTAGCCATATTCCCTGCCCACTGGCATGACCTCTCGAAAGAGGTGCGGGAGAGAACATGGCATTGACGACACGGCGCAGTTCGCCCTGGCTGGCGCTTATCCTGCTGGCAGGCGTGGCTACCATCGGGTTCATCGACCGCATCGTTGTCAATGTGCTGGTCGAGCCGCTGAAGGCCGAGTTCGGCCTCACCGACACCCAAGTCTCGCTGATGGGCCTCGCCTTCGCGGTGCTCAACATCGTCGCCGGGCTGTTTGTGGCGCGCTTTGCAGAGCGGACCACGCGAGTGACGCTGATTGCGATCGGCACGGTAGCATGGTCGATTGCAACCGGCGTCTGCGGCCTCGCCGGTAGCTGGATCCAGCTACTGCTGGCGCGCGTCGGCGTGGGGCTGGGCGAAGCAGTCGGCCTTCCCGGCAACCAGTCGGTCGTCGCAGACTATTTCCCGCCTCATCGGCGCGGGCTGGCAATGTCAGTGCTGCTGCTGTCGCCGCCAATAGGTGCGTTCATCGGGTTTGTCGGAGGCGGGTGGATCGCCCAGAACTTCGACTGGCGCTGGACGTTCATCCTTGCAGCCCTGCCCGGCATCATTCTCGGCATCCTGGTCTACCTATTCGTCGCCGAGCCTCCCCGCGGCCAGCATGACGCGGAAGCCGCCTCGGATGTTCCCCCGATCGGCGCCGTCCTTCGCCGCTTCGCCGTCTTGCCCAGCGCGCGGCACCTGGTGATCGGCTCAACGCTGGCAGCGACTATCGGGTTCGGCCTCAACTACTTCTTCACCTCGCTGATGATCCGCCGCTTCGGACTGCCGATTGGTGAAGCCGGGCTCTACGCGGGCCTGATCGCGAGCCTCCCGGCGGCACTTTCCGTGCTGGCGAGCGGGTGGTTGGCCGACCGCTTCGGCGCCACGCGCCCCGCCGCCTATGCGGTCATTCCGGGCATCTCGCTGCTGGCTGCGGGCATACTCTACCCGTTCGCGATCACGCGCCCTGATCTGGGACTTCTTCTGGGGCTGGTGACGATCTGCGCCTTCCTGCAGTTCGGCTATCTCGGGATCACCTTCGCGGCACTGCAGAACCTGATGCATCCCCGCATGCGCGCGACCGCGTTTGCCTGCCTCAACGCCGTCTACGCCAGCGCGGGCGCGCTCGGCCCGATCCTTCTCGGCGCAATGAGCGACCGGCTTGAACCCGATTACGCGCCGGGCGTGGGCCTCGCGATAGCGATGGCCCTGCTCTCGCTGGTCCAGCTATGGTCGGCGGCGCATTACCTGCTCGCAGGGCGGCACGTCGGCCGCGACCTGGAGCGGACCCGCAGCGGCGCTGTCTAGGCCAGCGCCGCCTTGAGGTCGTCGACGAGGTCGAGGCGCTCCCACGGGAAGTAATCCCCCTCCGGCTTGCGGCCGAAGTGCCCGTAGGCGGCGGTCTTCCTGTAGATGGGCTTATTGAGGCCGAGATGAGTGCGGATGCCGCGCGGGGTCAGCCCGCAGAGCTTCTCGATGCCCTTGATCGCATCTTCAATGCGGTCGTCCGAAACGGTGCCGGTGCCGTGGGTGTCCACGTAAAGCGAAAGCGGCTTCGACACGCCGATCGCATAGGCCAACTGGATCGTGCAGCGCCTCGCCAAGCCCGCCGCCACGATGTTCTTCGCAAGATAACGGGTGATGTAAGCAGCCGAGCGGTCGACCTTGGTCGGGTCCTTGCCGCTGAAGGCGCCGCCGCCGTGGGGAGCCGCGCCGCCATAGGTATCGACGATGATCTTGCGGCCGGTCAGGCCCGCGTCGCCGTCCGGACCGCCGATCTCGAAGCTGCCGGTCGGGTTGATGTGGTACTCGGTCTCGTCCGAGAGCAGTTCGGCCGGAAGGATATCGGCCACCACGCCCTTCACATAGGCATGAAGCTCGGCCTCCTTCTCGCCTTGGTCGTAACCCTGCGCGTGTTGGGTTGAGACCACGATCGCCGTGGCAGCCGCCGGCTTGCCGTTCTCGAACCGCAGGGTCACCTGGCTCTTGGCGTCGGGCTCAAGGAACGGTGCATTCTTGCTGTGGCGGTCGGCCGCCATGCGCTCGAGGATCTTGTGGCTATAGTAGAGCGTAGCCGGCATGAAATCCGGCGTGTCGTCGCAGGCGAAACCGAACATGATGCCCTGGTCGCCGGCGCCTTCATCCTTGTTGCCGCTCGCATCCACACCTTGCGCGATGTGCGCGGACTGACCGTGCAGGTTGTTCTCGAACGTCAGCGTCTCCCAGTGGAAGCCGCTCTGCTC
>Ga0182738_1004440_pt1 | contig 15510 bp, 15 predicted proteins | sample eDN5th30CBELigMG_FD_128876 | JGI IMG/M metagenome (GOLD analysis project Ga0182738, IMG submission 128876) | Enriched Miracle-Growth compost microbial communities from Emeryville, California, USA - eDNA 5th pass 30_C BE-Lig MG (version 2)... ... | reverse complement strand
TGATGACATCCACCCTGCCCTCGACGCCGCAATGCTCGGCCGAGCCGCGTCCATGCCTGCCAACGAAGCCGACCGCGTGGCTGTCGTCGACCATGACCATGGCGCCGTATTTCTCGGCCAGGTCGCATAGGCCCTTCAGGTTGGCGATGATGCCGTCCATCGAGAACACGCCGTCGGTGGCGATCAGCTTGAAGCGGCAGCCCTCTGCCTTCTTCAATTCTTCCTCCAGCGCCGCCATGTCGTTGTTGGCGTAGCGGAAACGCTTTGCCTTGGACAGCCGCACCCCGTCGATGATCGAGGCGTGGTTCAGCGCATCGGAGATGACGGCGTCTTCCTCGCCGAGCAGCGTCTCGAACAGGCCGCCGTTTGCGTCGAAGCAGGAGCCGTAGAGGATCGTGTCCTCCAGTCCGAGGAAAGCCGAAATCCGCGCCTCGAGCTGCTTGTGCTCCTCCTGCGTGCCGCAGATGAAGCGCACCGAGGCCATACCGTAGCCGTAGCGGTCGAGCGCCGCCTTTGCCGCCTGCCTGAGTTCCGTGTTGTCGGCGAGGCCGAGGTAGTTGTTGGCGCAGAAATTAAGCACCTTCGCCCCATCCGCCACCTCGATCTCGGCCGACTGCATGGAGGTGATGACGCGTTCGGCCTTGTAAAGGCCGGCGGCCTTTAATCCTTCGAGTTCGGCGTCGATGTGGGAGAGAAATGCCTTGGTCATGCGCTACCCCTTTTGTCGCGGGCGACTGTCGCGCCGGGCGCAACAAAAATCCACCGCAAAACACGCGACCGCGGAAATTGCGGCAAAGGATGCGCTTTTCGCAACCAGTCGATAACCATTGCACATCTTTTCGGCATCGACGGCACGGCGCAGGCGGCGTGTTTTCTTCACACCTTAACCATTGCCTGCCCACGATCTCGAGCAGAACGCATCTTGGGAAAGCAATCCGGTCGATGTCGCAGCCATCCGTGCAAGCCGCCGTTTCCGGCCGGCTCGTGCTCCTGATCAAGAGCGCTTATTGGGTTGCCCTGCTCATCATCGCGGCCATGGCGGTCGCCTCCTTCGTGCTCCTGCAGGAGATGATGGCAGCCCAGCAGCGCGACGGCGCCCTACTGGACATGGTGTCGACGCAAAAGGCCCTGTCGCAGCGCATCGTTTTCCTCGCCAGTGCCGCGGAAGCGGCCTCGCCCAACAGGAAGCCGGCGTTCGTCCGCGACCTCAAGGCGGCCACCGAGGAATTCGAGAAGAACTACGATCTGTTCGTCGACGACACCGACGCCGATCCGACCTCACCGGCGCGGTTCGACCCGACTTCGATCGAAAGCGTACTCTATGCCAAGCCTTTCCATCTCGACTATTTTTCCGTCGGTCTCGCGGCCAACGGGCGGCGGCTGACGGCGGCGCTGGAAGCGGAACTCGATCGCAGCTATGCCGGCGCCAATTCCCGCAAGGCCGGCGGCGAATATGCCGCTCTCGATCCTTCGCTCGCCAACGCCACGCTGTCGGGCTATTCGGCGCTTGGTCAGCGCATCAGCGCGATGGCCGAACAGCGCTCGCAGGGCATGCTCAACCTGCATCGCAACCTGTTCTTCGCCACCATCGGCGTCATCATACTGGTCGCGCTGTTTATTTTCCGGCCGATGTCGAACGCCATCCTGCGCAAGACCTACGAACTCATCGACGCACGCAATTCCATGGCCTTCATCGCCGTGCACGACGGGTTGACGGGGTTGCACAACCGCGCCTTCCTCACCGACCATTTTGACACGCTCATCAAGGGTGCGCATCGCCGGCGCGAGCGGCTGGCGGTGATCCAGCTCGACCTCGACCGCTTCAAGCAGATCAACGACACGCTGGGTCACGCGGCCGGCGACTACGTGCTGGTGGCGACCGCCCAGCGCATGCGCGAATCCTGCCGCGCCTCCGACCTGTGCATCAGGCTCGGCGGCGACGAATTCGTCATCATCCTCAACGGCGCCGGCGACACCGAAGACATCAACATGGTGGCCCGGCGTATCCTGTCGCGCGTCAACCAGCCGATCGTCTTCCAGGGCACCACCATCCTGCCCGGCGCGAGCGCCGGCATCGCCGTCTATCCCGTCGATGCCGACAACGCCAAGGACCTGATGGTGCACGCGGATCTCGCGCTCTATTCGGCCAAGAAGCTCGGCGGCGGCACCTTCTCGTTTTTCTCGGAAGAGCTGCGCCTTGAGCTCGACCATCGCAAGCAGCTCGAACAGGACATCCGCACGGCCATCGCCGAAAAGGGTTTTCAGGTCTTTTTCCAGCCGCAAGTTTCGCTTCTCGACGGTTCGATCAGCGGGGTCGAAGCGCTGGTGCGCTGGAAACACAAGACGCGCGGCATAGTTTCGCCCGGCGAGTTCATTCCCGTCGCCGAAAAATGCGGCCTGATGGCCGATATCGGCCGCATCGTCATCGCTAAGGCGGTGGCGGAAGCGGCGGAGTGGCACCGCGCCGGCATCGCCTTCGGACGCCTGGCGGTCAATGTCTCCGGCACGGAACTGCGTGAACTGGACTTCGACGCTTTCCTGTTCCGCACGCTGGAAGAGGCCGGGTTGCCGGCAGACAGATTCTCGTTGGAGATCGTCGAATCCGTCATCCTCGACGACGAAAAGACGGGCATCGCGGCCAAGCTGCGGCACATCCGTTCGGCTGGCGTGCATCTGGAGCTTGACGATTTCGGCACCGGCTATGCCTCGCTCAGCCACGTCAATCCCAACGAAATCGACCGCCTCAAGATCGACCGTCGCTTCGTCCAGAACATCCACCAGAACGGCGACAACTCCAAGATCGTGCGCGCCATCACCGAATTGGCGCGCGGGCTCGGCATCTCCATCGTCGCCGAGGGCGCCGAGACGGAAGCCGAACTCGATTCCCTGCTCGCCATCGGCTGCGAGCAGGTACAGGGCTATTCCGTCGCTTTCCCGATGCCGCAGGACGAAGCGCGCGCCTGGCTCGCCGCCCGCGCGCCGAAAAAGGCGAAGCTCACCGTCGTGCAAGGCAACGTCGCCTGACGGAGCCAGCGGCGGCGTTCAGTCCCCCACGTTGGCTCGAAACGTCGCAAGCGTGGCCGCGACCTGAGCAATCCGGTCGTCCGGAATTCCGGCACGCAGTTGCTTGTCGAAGCCCACCGCAACATCGCGCAGGCGCAGGAAAAGCGCCTCGCCCGCATCCGTCAACTCGACCCTGTGTACGCGCCGGTTGGCCGGATCGCGCCGCCGCGTCAACAGGCCCTGCTTTTCCATCGCGTTGAGATGATGCGTCAGGGTCGCGCCCTGGATGCCGATCATATCTGCCAGTTCGCGCTGGTTGGCGGACGCCTGCGACTTGATCGACAACAGGGTGAGCCATGTCGGCAAGCCGCCGCCAACCTCGGCAAGCCTCGCCTCGAAGGCCTGCGAAAGCACCTTCGTGGTGCGGAAAAGGTCCATTCCGATGGGGACGGATGTCAGCTTCATGGCAGGATCATAACGGCAAATTCACACCAAACAATTGACGTCTAATCATTAGATATCTATCAATATGCATGAACGGAAGCGAGGAACGGATCATGGAGTATGTCTATATCGTCGTTCTCGGACTGCATGTCATGGCCGGTGTCTTCTGGGCCGGCACGACCTTCACCATCGCCCGCGATCCGGAGATCAAGGCGGAGCGCTTCTTCGGCCCGCAGATGGGGTCCGCGACGCTGGCCCTGATCACCGGCGCCCTGCTCTGGTATTTTTTCCATCAAGGCGTCTTCGGCAACATGGAACTGGTGCTCGGCATCGGCATCCTCGCCGCCCTTGCCGCGGCAGGCGTGCTTGGCGCGCTTGTCGGACCAGCCCGGCGGCAGCTTGCCGGCGCGGACGAGGCGACGACCGTCGCGCTGCGCGGCACGATGGCGAAGGGCGAGCGCGTCGCGGCCCGTCTGCTCGCCCTGACGGTGCTGTGCATGGCGATCGCACGGATGTTCTGAAAACCTGCCAGACAGCGCTCGCCCCCGCATCGGCCAAGGTCTATGCAACCGGCGTGCGCAGCGCGCGGCCTTCGGTACATGGCTCTCGTGCCGACGGCCGCGCGCATTCAGACCCTGATGCCGAAGCGGATGCCGTCGTAGATCGCCGCATGGATGTTGCGCGAGGCGACCGCGTCGCCGATGCGGAAGACGACGAAGCGCCCATCGGCGTTCCGGTCGGGGAAGATGGCGCCGCCCTTCACCAGCCGCTCGTAATCCACTGCGCCGAGGTTCTTCGACAGCGGCTTCAGCGCCAGATAGAGATCGTCCAGCGGCGCGGTGCCGTGCTCGACCACGACCTGGTCGACGCGCCGTTCGGCGTTCCAATCTTCGGCAAAATCCGAAGACAACGTCGCAACCAGTTGATTTCCTTCCCGCCGCACCGCTTGCAGCCGCGTGTTGATGGTGACGGTCACCCCCTTCTCGTGGAAGGTTTTCATATAGGGCACATGGTTCATGCCGCCCATTTCGGGCGCGAAGAAACGCTCGGGCGACACCAGTTCCAGCTTTGCCCCCACATTGGCGATCAGTTCGGCAGCGCCCATGCCCTGGTGGCCGCCATTGTCGTCGTAGAGCAGGACGGTTTCGGCCGGCTTGACGCTGCCGGCCATGATGTCCCAGCTCGACGTCACCAGGTCGTCGCCAGCTTCCAGCGGCGGGTTTTGCGGCAGGCCGCCGGTGGCGACGATCACGACGTCGGGCGACAGCGCCAGCACGTCGCCGGTTTCCGCCCAGGTGTCGTAGCGGATCTCGACCCCCAATCGCTCCAATTCGGCAAGGCGCCAGTCGACGATGCCGATCAGTTCCTTGCGGCGTGGATTGTGGGTGGCCAGACGCACCTGCCCGCCGGCCTGTCCGGATGCTTCCAGCACGGTCACCTTGTGGCCACGCTCGGCCGTCACCCGCGCCGCTTCCAGCCCGGCCGGGCCGGCGCCAACCACAACGACCTTTCTTGCCGGCCCTTCCGTCTTGCGGATGACATGCGGAATCCAGGCCTCGCGCCCGGTCGCGGCGTTGTGGACACACAGCGCCTCGCCGCCTTCGTAGATGCGGTCGAGACAATAGGTGGCGCCGACGCAGGGGCGGATTTCATGCTCCCTGCCTTCCATCACCTTTTTCACGATGTGCGGGTCGGCGATGTGGGCGCGCGTCATGCCCACCATGTCGAGCTTGCCCGTCGCGATGGCATGGCGGGCGGTGGCGACGTCGGAGATGCGCGCGGCATGGAAGGTAGGAAACTTCGTCGCCGCCCTCACCTCGCCGGCGAAATCGAGATGCGGCGAGGAGCGCATGCCGGTGACCGGGATCACCTTGGTCAGCGCCGCGTCCGTCTCGATGGTACCGCGAATGATGTTCAAAAAATCGACCTTGCCGGAATTGGCCAGCTGCCGGGCGATCTCTATGCCTTCCTCCTTCGACAGGCCGGCGGAAAAATCCTCGTCGGCGACCATGCGGATGCCGACGACGAATTTTTCTCCCACCGCCTTGCGAACGGCGTCGAGCACCAGATGCGTGAAGCGCAGCCGGTTCTCCAGCGAACCGTTGAATTCGTCGTCGCGGTGGTTGGTGGCCGGCGACCAGAAGCCGTCCATCAGGTGGCCGTAGGATTCGAACTCGATGCCGTCCAGCCCGGCTTCCTGGCAGCGCTGCGCGGCCGACGCGTAGTCGGCGACGATGCGCTCGATGTCCCAGTCCTCCGCCGTCTTCGGAAAAGCCCGGTGCGCCGGCTCGCGCACCGGCGAAGCGGAAAGCACGGGCAGCCAGTCGGCCTTGTTCCAGCCGGTGCGGCGGCCGAGATGGGTGATCTGGATCATCACCTTGCAGTCGTACTGATGGCAGTCGTCGGCCAGTTCCTTGAGCCACGGCACGATCGCATCGTCGTAGAGGTGCAGGTTGCCGAAGGCGGCCGGGCTGTCGCGCGACACGATTGCCGAGCCGGCCGTCATGGTCAGCGCCATGCCGCCTTTAGCCTTTTCGGCATGATAAAGCCGGTAGCGCGCCTTGGGCATGCCGTCTTCGGAATAGGCCGGCTCGTGGCTGGTCGACATGACGCGGTTCTTCAGCGTCAGGTGTTTTAGCTGATAGGGTTGAAGAAGCGGATCGTTGCTGGCGTTCATATGCTGGCGTTCCGATTGCATGTTAGGAGCCGCCCGCAAAGGAGCCTGCCCGATGACCATCACAGAGAAGCTTACTCAACTCGGCGCCCGGGTCGAGACGCCAGAAAGCCCGGATCAAGCGGTCCTGGAAACGGTGCCGTTCAGCCAAGGCGACGGCCCACCGGCCATCGTGCGCTTCGCCTGCCCGGAATTCACCTCGCTCTGCCCGGTCACCGGGCAGCCGGATTTCGCCCATATCGTCATCGACTATGCGCCGGACGCGCTCCTGGTCGAATCGAAGTCGCTGAAACTGTTCCTGACTTCGTTCCGCAACCATGGGGCCTTCCACGAAGATTGCACGGTGACGATCGCACGGCGCATCGTGGCAGCGACGAACCCGCTGTGGTTGCGCATCGGCGGCTTCTGGTATCCGCGCGGCGGCATCCCGATCGACGTGTTCTGGCAGACCGGCGCACCGCCGGAAGGCGCCTGGCTGCCGGACATGGGCGTCGCGCCCTATCGCGGGCGCGGCTGATCTACTCGCACTGGTACTGGCTGAGTTCCCATTCGCCGGTGATGGAAAGCAGGTCGGCGATCTTCCAGGCACCGCCGACCTTTTCGAGCTTCCATTCCAGCCGGTGCGGGTGGCCGCCTTCGGTGAAAGCCACGACCACCTTGGCGCGGTCGCCGTTGACCGCCTCCAGCATCTTCAGGCTGCCGGCGATGGCGTCCTTGTCGGCATCGGCGTTGTCGAGTGCCATGTTGGGGTCGAGGCATTCGCCTTGCCCCGACTTTTCCAGCGCCTCGGCATCGTCCAGCACCTTCTTCGCCGGATCGACGAAGTTGGAGCGCTGGGCCGGATCGCGTTCGAGGCCGAAATGTTCATAGAAGGGTTTTATCAGGGCGGTCGGCGAGCCCGGCTGAGCCGCGACCGGGGTGTTTCCGCTCGGCGGCACGGCCGACGATAGCTTGGCGGGCGCGGTCCCAAGCAAGCCGTCCGCGCCGGCGGCGTTGCAACACCCCATCGCGCAGGCAAGGGCGAGCAGCAGCCGGACGGTCACGCGCATGGGACTATTCCAGGCTCTGGCCGGTCATGCATTGAAGCTGGCTGAGCGTCCAGCCATTGGTCCTGGAGGCGATGTCGGCGATCTTCCACTTGCCGTCGACTTTCTTCACCGACCAGACCATCTCGCGACCGGCGCCTTCCATTCCAGCATCGGCAGGAAAGAGCGTGAAGGTTGCGGTCACGGTGCCGGTATCTCCATCCAGCGTCTCGACGAGCTTGAGCGTCTTCGAAACCGTCTTCTGGTCGAAATCCTGCGCGTCGAGGCCCGGATCGAAATCGATGCAGGCGATCATATCAGGGTTTTTCCGGACGGCTTCATCGTTCAGTTCGAACAGCTTCGTCACCGGTTCGGTGAAGCGGTCGCGGTACTTTGGGTCCGGCTCGAAACGCACGTCAGGCGTGTAGAAGAATTTCACCGCGTTCGAGGCCGGTCCGGCAAACGCCGCCGACTGCGCGAGCAGGCACACAAGAGCGGCAATCGACGCGCGTTTCATTCCATCCCCTCGAACTTGACCCGGCTGTCCACAGACAGCCCCCGTCATCCCGGCTTTTTTGCGGCCAAGCCCTGCTTCGGCTGCTCTTGCCCGGCGAATCTTCCTATACTGGGATCATGCCCATCCGCCAGCTTTCAGAAACGATGATCAACCAGATCGCCGCCGGCGAGGTCATCGAGCGTCCGGCGAGCGTGGTCAAGGAACTGGTGGAGAACGCGCTCGACGCCGGCGCGCGGCGCATCGAGGTGGTGACGGCCGGCGGCGGCCTGTCGCTGATCCGCGTCACCGACGACGGCGGCGGCATCGCCGAACCCGAGCTTGCGCTGGCGGTGGCCCGCCACTGCACCTCGAAACTGTCCGACGACATCCACGACATCCGCTCGCTCGGCTTCCGCGGCGAGGCGCTGCCGTCCATCGGCTCGGTGGCGCGGCTGTCGATCCGCTCGCGCACCGCAGCCGGCGACAGCGCCGCCGAGATCGGCATCGACGGCGGCCACGTCTCGGCGGTCCGCCCCGCCGCCGCCAACCGCGGCACCACGGTCGAGGTGCGCGACCTGTTCTTCGCCACGCCCGCCCGGCTGAAGTTCATGAAAGGCGAGCGCGCCGAGGCCACTGCCATCACCGACGTGGTCAAGCGCATCGCCGTCGCCTTCCCGGCGGTGCGCTTCACGCTGGCCGGCTCCGACCGCTCGACGCTCGAACTGCCGGCTGTCGCCGAAGACGACCGGCTTGCCCGCATCGCGCAGGTGATGGGGGCAGAGTTTCCCGCAAACGCGCTGGCCATCGACGCCGAACGCGAGGGCGTGCGGCTTTCCGGCCACGTCTCCATCCCGTCCTTCACGCGCGCCAACGCCTTGCTGCAATATGTCTATGTCAACGGCCGGCCGGTGCGCGACCGGCTGCTGGCCGGCGCCATCCGCGGCGCCTATGCCGACGTGTTGCCGCGCGACCGCCATGCGGTGACCGCGCTGTTCCTCGAACTCGAACCGGCGCTGGTCGACGTCAACGTGCATCCGGCCAAGGCCGACGTGCGCTTCCGCGATCCCGGCCTCGTGCGCGGACTGATCGTCGGTGCCATTCGCGCTGCACTTGCCGGCGCCGGCATCCGCCCCGCCACCACGGGCGCCGCCGGCATGATGGCGGCGTTCCGGCCGGGCGGCCCCGCCTACGACCATCCCGCACAGGCCAACGGTCATCGTAGCTATGACACGGCTTTTCGAGCTTCAGGTCCAGTCGGTTTCGACCCGGTCCGTTCGCCTTACCGGCCGTTCGAGGCGCCGCATGCGAACGGTCTCGGCGAAACTTCGCAGGTGAGCTTCGACGCCGGGCCGCTCGCCAGCGCCGATGCCCGCGCCGGCCACGGCGTTGTCGAGGACAGGCTGCTCGACACCGACCTGGGTGCGGCGCGCGCGCAGGTGCACGAGAACTACATCGTGGCGCAGACGCGCGATTCGCTGGTCATCGTCGACCAGCACGCGGCACACGAACGGCTGGTCTATGAGGCGCTGAAACAGGCGCTCCATTCGCGCCCCCTGCCCTCGCAGATGCTGCTCCTGCCCGAAATCGTCGATCTGCCGGAGGAGGACGCCGAGCGGCTGGCGCTGCATGGCGACACGCTTGCCCGCTTCGGGCTCAGGCTGGAGCGCTTCGGGCCGGGCGCGGTGGCGGTGCGCGAGACGCCCGCCATGCTGGGCGAGGTCGATATCGGGCGGCTGGTGCGCGACCTCGCCGACGAGATCGCCGACAACGACACCGTCGATACGCTGAAGGAGCGGCTCGACCACATCGCCGCCACCATGGCCTGCCACGGTTCGGTGCGCTCCGGACGGCTGCTCAAGCCGGAAGAAATGAACGCGCTGCTGAGGCAGATGGAAGCGACGCCCGGCTCCGGCACCTGCAACCACGGCCGCCCGACCTATATCGAACTCAAGCTCGCCGATATCGAAAGACTGTTCGGGCGGCGGTGACGCTTTACCTTTTCAGGTTCACGATCGCCACGCCGCCGAGCGCCAGCACACCGCCGACGATGCCCATCAGCGTCGGTACCTCGCCCAGCCAGAAATAGCCGATCAGCACGGCGGTCGGCGAGACGATGTAGAGGAAGTTCGTGGCGCGCGCCGCTGGCAGGCGCGACAGCGCCACCGCCCAGGCCGCATAAGCGATGAGGCTCGGCACGATGCCGAGATAGATCACCGCGCCGAGACCGGCCGTGTCGGCCACCCGCGCCTGCGCCAGCGCCTCGGGAAGGAAGGGCGACAGGCAAAGCGCGCCCAGCACCATGTTGGAGGCGGCCACGTCCAGCGGCTTGAGGCGCAGGAACAGCGGCTTCTGCACGATGGTGTTAAGCGAGGAACAGAGGGCTGCCACCAGCACCAGCAGCGCGCCGGCGTTGATATGAAACCCGTGTCCCTCGCCCATGGCGATGATGCCAATGCCGGCGAAGGACAGGAACGTGCCGATCCAGGCCCATGTCGAGAACCGCTCGCCGAGCAGCGGCATCGCCATCAAGGCGGTAAGGATCGGGCTGACATTGATGATGAAGGCGGCGGCCCCCGCCGACACCATCGTCTCGCCGATGTTGAGCACGGCCGTATAAAGCGCGACGAAGACGGCACCGCCGAAGGCCAGCCGCCACCAGTCGCCAAGCCGCGGCATGGCCGGACGGCGGACAGCCAGGAAGAGTGCGGCGGGCACCGCGGCGATGGCGAAACGCAGCGCCCCGAGTTCAAGCGGAGCGAATGCGGTGAGCCCCGCCCGGATGCCGGGAAAGGCGGACGCCCAGCCGATCACCGTCAAGATAATGGCGGCGGCGGCCACGATGTCGAAGCCCTTCGTGTCGCTGGTCGCTGTCGTCGTGCTCATCGAACGGCCCTTGTGCGTTCCCTCGGATGATTTCCTTGGGAAATTCGTGCTGCTGTAGCGTTTTCGCCCGGCACATGACACCTGTTTCGCGCCGTTGACAAACGAGTTGATCGAGGATCAGCTGTGAGTATGGATCACAGCTTGGAAGCGATGCTGCCTCTGGAAACGCTCCGCGCCTTCGACGCGGCGGCGCGCACTGGCAGTTTTTCGGCGGCGGCGGAGCAGCTGAACCTGACGCACGGCGCGGTCAGCCGGCAGATCGCCAAGCTGGAGGGCTGGGTCGGCCTGAAGCTGTTCGAGCGCGGCGCGCGCGGCGTTTCCCTCACCATCGAAGGCAACCGGCTGCATATCCGCGTCAGCGAGGCCTTCGCGCTGATCTCCAACCATTCCGACCGCTGGGTGGAACCGCGCGGCAGCGCCGTCGTCAAGCTCACCTCGATCCCCTCGATCAGCGGATTGTGGCTGATGCCGCGGCTTTCTGCGCTGGAGAACGGCGACACCCGCCTGCGCATCATGCTCGACATCGATATTCGCCAGTCGGACCTCGCCGACGAAGGCTTCGACCTGTCGATCCGTTGCGGCCGCGGGCGCATCGCCGAGCGTATATCCCTTCAGTTGTTCGAGGAACATATCTTCCCGGTCGCCTCGCCGGAGCTGGCGGCAAAAATCGGCGGCGGCGAGCCGGCGCGCCTGCTGCACTATCCGCTCATCAACGATTCCGACGCTTCCGGATGGCGGGCATGGTTCGGCCAGTTCGGCATGAACTATCATCCCCGGCCGCAGGACCGCCGCTTCGAGGACTACAACCTCGTTCTCGACGCCGCTTCCTACGGGCTCGGCATCGCGCTCGCGCGCCCGCCGCTGACGGAGCGGCAACTGGCCGCCGGCCGGATCGTGCCGGTGGACGAACGGAAGGTTCTCAACCCGGTTTCCTACTGGCTCGACCGGCCGATAGGCCGGCCGCGCGCGGCAGCCGGCGAACTGGCGCATCGGCTGGGCCGCATGGCCGGTGTCCCGGCGGAGCGGATCGAGGCCTTCCTTGCCGCCGAGGAATAGGATGGCGCATATCCGCGGGCATCGTGTCCGCTTGACCTCGCCGCGCATTTGTGGCCGATGGCGGGCATGAAGATGGACCCTGCGCAATGATGAACCGCTTTGAAGGCCCCGGCGGCCGCGAGGCCGGCATCCGCTATCTCGACGGCGATTTCCAGGTCACCAGTCCGGGCGCCTTCGTGCGCTGCGCGGTGACGGGCGAATCCATTCCGCTCGACGAATTGCGCTACTGGAGCGTCGCCCGGCAGGAGCCGTATGTCAGCGCCGCCGTTTCACTCGACCGCGAGATCGCGATGAATCCCGACCTGCGCAGCCGGCGCTGAGCGCCGGACTCATTGGCCCTTTTCGAGCGCAGCCAGCTTACGCCGCCGCCAGGCGGAAAGAGTTTCCTCGACGATGCGCTGGGACGCATGGTCGAGGTCGAAGACCGTGCCGATCCGCAGGATTTCGAGGTGGTCGAGCAGCGCCGGCGGCGCCGTATCGTGGGAAAGGCGAGCCGCGTCCTTCGCAGTGGTGATGAGCGACAGCCCTTCCTTGCGCGCCGTCGAAGCCAGTTCGTCGAGTTCGTCGGCAGCATAGAAATGATGATCGGGGAAAGCGCGGGCCATCGCCACCTCGCCGCCCGCCTCCGTCACGCTGGCGAAGAATTTGTCCGGATGGCCGATGCCGGCGAAGGCGAGGAAGCGCCGGCCGACGAGATCCTGCCCGTCGAGCGGGCGCGTGCGGGCGTCAAAGATCGGCTTGCCGGCGCGTGCGGCGCGGCGCACCACCGCATCGGCGGCGGTTCCCTCGCCCACCTTCAAAAGCGCGTCGGCGAACAGAAGCTGATCGCCGAGGCGCGCGCGCAACGGTCCGCCGGGGATGACATGGCCGTTGCCCAGTCCATAGCGGGCGTCCACCACCAGCAGCGCGAAATCGATATGGATGCGCGCGCTCTGGAAGCCGTCGTCCATGATGAGGAAGTCGCATCCGTGCCGGTCGATCAACAGGTGCGCTCCGGCAGCACGGTCGGCCGTGACGGCGACCGGCGCGTGCTCGGCCAGCAACAGCGGCTCGTCGCCGACATGCCTGGCGCTGTCGTGCGCGGCATCGACGACATGCGGCTCGGAAAAGCTGCCGCCATGGCCGCGCGACAGGAAGCCGGGCTTCAGATTCATGCGCCTCGCCTGCCCGGCCAGCGCGATCGCAACCGGCGTCTTGCCGCTGCCGCCGACGGTGAAGTTGCCGACGCACAGCACCGGAGCGCCGACCTTTTGCCGACGCGCCTTCTTCATGCGGCGGCCGGCGACCATGCCGTAGGCGAGCGACAGCGGCGACAGGGCGAAAGCGCGCCAGTCCGCCTTCTCCCACCAGAAAGGAGGCGCTTCGCTCGCCATTACTTCCCGTTGGCGCCCTTGAGGCGCGCCTTGACGATGAGCGGCTGGATGAACGGCTCGAGCGCCTTCAGGGTCCGGGCGAGCGCGCCGCGCATCTCCTCTACGGTCGCTGCACCCGCGGCCATCATGTCGTGCCGCGCCGCTTCGTTGGAGAGCAGGAAATTGACGGCGCCGGCCAGCATGTTGCGGTCGCGCACCAGCTTGGCGCCGCCGCTGTCGAGCAGCTTCTGATAGGATTCCCGGAAATTCTGCACGTTGCGCCCGGCCAGTACGGCGGTGTCGAGCATCGCCGGCTCGAGCGGATTCTGGCCGCCTTCGGAGGTCAGCGAACGGCCGACGAAGGCGATCTCGGTGAGCCTGAGATAGAGGCCCATTTCACCCACCGTGTCGCCAAGCAGGATGTCGGTGTCGGCGGTGATCTTTTCGCCCTTGCTGCGCTGCGCCACCTTGAGCTCCATACCCTCGAAGGCGGTCAGCAGCGATTCGGCGCGGTCGGGATGGCGCGGGACGATGATGGTGAGCAGTCCAGGATGGCGGTGACGCAGCGTCAGATGCACTTCCGCCGCGATCATCTCTTCGCCGTCATGGGTGGAAACGGCCGCCCAGCTCGGGCGGTCTCTGATCTGCCGTTGCAGGGCCGCGAGCGCGCGCTCATCCACCGGCGGCGGCGGCGTGTCCACCTTGAGGTTGCCGGAAACCGTCACCGGCCGCGCGCCGAGCGCCCGGAAGCGCTCGCCGTCGACATCCGACTGAGCAACGACATGGGCGAGGTTCTCGAACAGCGCCTCGGCCAGGCTGGGTCGCTTCTTCCACGAGGCGAAGGAACGGTCGGACAGGCGACCGTTGACGAGCACTTGCGGAACGCTGCGCGCACCGAGTTCGAGGATGGTCATCGGCCAGATTTCGGACTCGGCGATGACGGCGAGGTCGGGCTGCCAGTGGTCGAGGAAGCGGCTGACCGCCGGCTTGAGGTCGAGTGGCACGTATTGGTGGATGACGCGCCCGCCCAGGCGCTCCTCCGCGATCCTGGCTGACGTCACCGTGCCGGTGGTGAGCACGATGTTGACGCCGTGGTCGAGGATGCTTTCCACCAGCGATACGACGGCGATCATCTCGCCAATGCTGGCGGCATGCACCCAGATGAGTGGCCCTTCCGGGCGCGGGCGACCGGCGAAACCATAGCGTTCGCGGCTGCGGGCGCGGTCTTCCTTGCCCCTGGAGGCGCGCCAGGCGACATAGGGGCCGATCAGCGGATAGGCCGCCGCGCCGGCGAACCGGTACATGGACAGCAGCGCGCGGGCCCGGCGTTCGCTCATTTCGTGCCGTCCACCATGCGGTAGGCTTCGGCGGTGGCGGCGTTCAGCGCGTCGGTCACCTCAAGGCGCTTGCGCTCCATCTCCGTCTCGTCGGCGTCGGACGCCACGAAGATCGGCTGGGCCGCGATCAGGGCCGAGCGGCCGAACGGCAGGTTGATGGTGGTCTTGTCCCAGCTTTTCTCCAGCACCTTGCGGCGGCTGGTGGCAAGGGCGGCCGGATAGATCGGCCGGCCGGAGAGCTTGGCCAGGAGGATGACGCCAAGACCGGCTTCGCGCGGCGTGCCGTGCGGGATATCTGCGATCATGCAGACGTTCTTGCCCGCCACCAGCGCCTTTTTCAGGGCGATCAGGGCTTTCGCTCCGCCCTTGTCGAGGTTGCGGGCGCTCTCGCGGCCGCCGGAGCCGCGCACGGTCTCGATGCCGAACTTCTCGACCACCAGCGCGTTGATCTCGGCGTCGGCGCTGCGCGACACCATGGCGACCAGCGGCCTGCGGCTGGGGTAGAACGCCGGCAGCAGTATGTGCTGGCCGTGCCACAGCGCCAGGATCGCCGGCTCCTCCCGCTCGAAGACAGTGTTCTCGAAGGTCGGCTGGCCGGCCACCTTCGGATTGGTCAGCCGGATGAAGTGCATGGTGAGCTTGATCAGGCTGGCGATCATGTTCTTGACCAGGCTGGACTGCGCCAGCGGCGCGCGAATCCGCTTCCACAGGGTCTTGACCGCGCCGCGCTTCTTCGGCGCCGAGGTCTGCCCTGCCCGCGGATCGGCCGCCCGTTCGTCCATCGTCACGCGCCGGCCTTGCTTTCGGGGTCGAGCAGGCGGTGCAGGTGCACGACGAAATAGCGCATGTGGGCGTTGTCGACGCTTGCCTGCGCCTTCGCCTTCCAGGCGGTCTTCGCGCTCTCGTAGTCGGGATAGATGCCGACGATATCGAGCTGGTCGAGGTCGCGGAATTCCGTCCCGCCGAGCGTCTTCAGCTCGCCGCCGAAGACGAGGTGCAGCAGTTGCTTGTTCGCATTCTCGCCGGTCATGGACCGTCCTTCGCATCTTTTCGATTTGGGCGCTCTAGAGCAGCGTGCGTTCCGGCGAACGCGATGCCGCTGCTCCAGCCTGATTTTCCTTGCCGCATTCATGCGACGCCAGACGATTCCGCCCGGCTGCAAAATGCTCTAGAACAAAGCGCGTCACTTTGAAACCATCGAAACGTCAACGGCCGTAGCCGGCGACGATCCCGGCCATGA
>Ga0182738_1004439_pt1 | contig 15513 bp, 12 predicted proteins | sample eDN5th30CBELigMG_FD_128876 | JGI IMG/M metagenome (GOLD analysis project Ga0182738, IMG submission 128876) | Enriched Miracle-Growth compost microbial communities from Emeryville, California, USA - eDNA 5th pass 30_C BE-Lig MG (version 2)... ... | reverse complement strand
CTCGACAACATCACGGCGATCCTCGAGGCCGCCGGGGCGACGATCGACGACATCGTGCGCTGCACCGTCTGGCTCGCGGACCTCGACGACTTCGCGCGCTACAACGCCGTCTACGAGACGTACTTCAGCGATCCCAAGCCCACGCGGGCGACCGTCCGAGCCGACCTGTTGGGCGGCATCAAGGTCGAGATCGAGGCGACGGCGGTGCTGCCGCGCTGATTGACGCCTGACATTTGCAAAACGGCATTCGCGGCGGGCATGTCCCGCCGCTCCTCTTTTCAGCGCAGCCAGTCGGCCAGCGAAGGCCGGAAATTTCCGGCACGGCCGCGCATGGCTTCCGCCGCGCACATGGAGTTCAGCACGGCTTCCTGCGTGGCTTCGGTGGCGGCGCGGAACAGCTTGTCGATGCGGTTCTCGTTCAGCGCGCGCATCGAGATGAGATCGCTCTTCTCGTCGTGGTCGATGGTCGTCGCGGTGGTGAAGCCAATGGCGATGTCGCCGCTGCCATGGCCCCAGAAGGCGCCGAGCCGCGCGAGCCCGGCGCCGCAACGGCGCGTGACACGTTTCAACTGGCGATGCTCCAGCGGGATGTCGGTCGCGAGGATGATGATGACCGAGCCCTTTTCCGCCTCCCTGGCGGACTTCGGAGAGGGGCGACGGCCGTCCGGCAGCATGAGATCGCCGGCGCGGCCGAAATTGGAAAGCACCAGCGTGCCGAGATGGAAGGTCTGGCCATCGAGTTCCAGCCGGCGCGAGGATGAGCCTATGCCGCCCTTGAAGCCGAAGCAGGTCATGCCCGTGCCAGCGCCGACATTGCCCTGTTCGACCGCGCCTTCATGTGCGTTCGCCAGCGCCTGCCGCGCATGTTCCTCGGTGACGGCCATAGCTTGAATATCGTTCAGTGGCCCGTCATTGCACTCACACACAACGGGGTTCACGGTTGCGGTCTGGCGGCCGATGTCGGGATTGGCGGCGATTGCCTCGCGGATCAGCGCGTTGGCGCAGGTGCCGACGCCGAAAGTGTTGGTGAGCAGGATCGGCGTTTCCAGCGTGCCGAGTTCGTCGATCTGCACAAGCCCCGTGCTCTTGCCGAAGCCGTTGATGACGTCGCTCGCGGCCAACACCTTGTTGCGGTAGGGGTTTCCGGCATGCGGCAGCACGGCGGTAACGCCGGTGTTGATGTCGCCCTCGCGGATCGTGTGATGGCCGACGCGCACGCCGGGCACATCGGTGATCACATTCTTTTCGCCAGTGGGAAGAATTCCGCAGACGATACCCAAATCCCGTGCGTTCACCGCTACAACCCCGATCCGTTCCCGTGAGTGCAGCAGGATTATCCAACCCTGCCGCGAAAAGCCACTATGTCTAGGCGCGCGCCAGATCGAGATAGATGCCTTGCAGGCGGCGGGTGATCGGGCCGGGCTTGCCGTCGCCGATGGTGCGGTCGCCGATCCGAATGACGGGCGTGACAAGGCTCGACGCGCTGGTCAGGAAAGCTTCCCGTGCAGCGGCCGCTTCTTCTACCGTGAACAGCCGTTCCTCAAGAGTGAGATTTTCTTCCTCGATGATCTTCATCACCGCCCGTCGTGTGCAGCCCGGCAGCACAGCGTGCGAATTGGGCCGGGTGACGATGACATTGTCGCCGGTGAGGATGAAAGCGGTGGACGAGGCGCCTTCGGTCACGAAGCCGTCTTCCACCAGCCATGCTTCGTGAAAGCCGTTGGCCTTGACTGCCTTCTTGGCCAGAACCTGGCCGAGCAGCATGACGGTCTTGATGTCGCGACGCGCCCAGCGATTGTCCGGCACGATATCCACGGCCACGCCGTTCTTCAACGAATTGGCGTTCACGAGGTTCTTGTTCTGGGTGAAGGCAATGAAGTTCGGCTTCATGTCCTCGCCATAGCCGAAGTCGCGGTCGGCCTCGCCGCGCGTGACCTGAAGGTAGATGACGCCCTCGGTGAGCCCGTTGCGGTCGCGCAGTTCCTGCTGGACCTTGACAATCTCGTCGACCGGCAGAGGCATCGGAATGGAGATTTCCTTCAGCGAGCGTTCGAGGCGCGCGAGATGGAGATCGTTGTCGATCAGCTTGCCGTCGATAACGGCCGTAACTTCATAAATCCCGTCGCCAAAGAGAAAGCCACGATCGAACACGGAGACCTTGGCCTCCTCTTCTGCGACATATTCGCCGTTGATGTAGATGGTCCTGCTCACAACTCTCGCCTTTGAAAAATGCTGACGGCGGACGCTAGGAGATCGTCCCGATCTCGTCCAATGCATTGTTTTCCAAGGCTCATGCAGATTTTGCATGACATTGGCGGCAGGGAAGCGCACAGACAGAAACAGATCGGGCGAGAAGCGCATGGAGGACATTCCGTGGAACTGAAATGGCTCGAGGATTTCACCTGTCTGGCAACAACGCTGAGCTTTTCCAGAGCCGCGGAGGAGCGGCGCATCACGCAATCGGCGTTCAGCCGACGCATCAAGCAACTCGAAGCCTGGCTTGGGGTCACGCTCGTCAGCCGCGCCACGTTTCCGGCGGAACTGACGAAGGAGGGCAGGGCCTTCCTGCCGGTGGCGCGGGAGACGATCCGCAATTTCTACGCCACGCGTGAGGCGTTGCAGCCGCTGAAAGGCGTGCAGGAACCGGTCGTTACCTTCTCGGCGCTGCACACGCTGACGGTCGTGTTCTTTCCCGAGTGGCTGAAGCGCATGCGCCGGCGTTTCGGCGATGTGCGCACGCGGATGAGCCCGGACAAGGGCGGTATCGAAGAAAATATCGGCACGCTGGTGGAAGACGAGGCGGATTTCCTGCTCACCTATGCGCATTCGTCTGTGCCGTTCCTTCTGGAAAGGACAAGCTTTCCGCATCTGGTGCTCGGCACCGAGCGTCTGCTGCCGGTAAGCAGCCCGGCGCCCGAGGGGCCGTTGCTCGATCACGCCATAGGCGAGGGAACGCCTTTACCTTATCTCGATTACGGCGATTTTTCCTTTTTTGGGCTCGCATTGACGAAACTGTTCGCGAGCCGCCCGCGCTTTCAGCGCAAGGTGGTGCATGAAAACACGATCTCGATCGGGCTTAAGAGCATGGCGCTTGCCGGCTGGGGCGTGGCCTGGCTGCCCGAAGGATTGATCCGCGAGGAACTCGATACCGGCACACTGGTGCGCGCATCCGACGATCGTTCATGGGATATCGAAGTGGAGGTGCGCATCTACCGGCACGCCGCTCAAGGCCGTGCCATCGTGGATGATTTCTGGCAGGCGGTGCGTGACGATCTCGAAGGCAGGCAGCTATAGGGCGCGCCGTGCAACCGTCCTGAGAGCCGCGCGGTTTGCCGGCGATCTATGGCGACATTGGCCGCCGGATGGCTCAGTGTGGACGGGGCGGACGAATGCGAGGGTCGGGGTGCCCCATTGCCTCCGGTCGCGCCTGCCTGCGCTGCCGGATCACCGCGCGCACCAGCGCTCCGGGGCTGCGGAAACCGGCCTCGTAAGCCGCCAGAAGTTGTAAGGCTATATCTTCGATTTCTGCTTTTTCGGTCGCGGAAAGCTCCCGCACCGCGATCTTGAGCGCTGTGTCGAGCACCGCCAGATCAACCGGAGAATAAATTCCCGATCTGAGGAAGAGATCCCGCATCTGACCCTCCATCGATCGAAGTTAACAGCAGCTTCGCTGGCGGTACAATAGTCCACTTGTATTTTCCTGCGATGACATGATGCGATGTACGATGACGACCGCAAAGTACGGGATCGGATGCCGGTCCTGCGCGCAGTCGTCGCAGGCAAGCGTTGGAAGCGGGGATTGACAGCGGAAGACTTTCTGGAATTATGTATACCAACAACGGATAAATCAACGACTGCCAGGGAGGAAACGATGAAGATCTGCATTTATGGCGCAGGCGCGATCGGCGGCTTTATGGCGGTCATGCTCAAACGCGGCGGGGTCGATGTCTCGCTGGTGGCGCGCGGACCGCATTTGAAGGCCATTCAGGAGAACGGACTCAAGCTCCTCATGGGCGAGGAGGAAATCGTCGAGCGCATGCCGGCGACGAACGATCCGCGCGAACTGGGCGAGCAGGATTATGTGATCGTGGCGCTGAAGGCGCACCAGGCCTGGGAATCGGCGGAAAACATGGTTCCGCTTCTGGGCAAGGACACCGCCGTGGTGACGGCGCAGAACGGCGTGCCCTGGTGGTATTTCTACGGACTGGACGCCTCTCTTGCCGATCACCGGCTGCAAAGCGTCGATCCCGGCAATCGTCAGTGGAATATCATCGGGCCGCAGCGCATCATCGGCGCGACCGTCTATCCGGCAACCGAAATCATCGAGCCGGGTGTAGTCAAGCACATCTATGGCAACCAGTTTGGGCTGGGCGAACCGGACCGCAGCGAAAGCGAGCGGCTGCGCAAGCTGGCGGCGGCCCTCGACGCAGGCGGCCTGAAGACGCGCTTCTACGACGACATCCGCAACGATATCTGGATCAAGCTTTGGGGCAATCTCTGCTTCAACCCGATCTCGGCACTGACCGGCGCGACGCTGGACGTGATCGCCACCGAGCCGGGAACGCGGGGACTGGCGCGCAACATGATGATCGAGGCGCAGGCGATCGCCGAAAAGTTCGGCGCAACCTTCCGTGTCGATGTCGAGCGGCGCATCAACGGCGCGGCAGGTGTCGGCGCGCATCGCACCTCGATGCTGCAGGACGTCGACAAGGGGCGTCCGATCGAGCTCGACGCGCTGCTGACGGCGGTGCAGGAAATGGGCCGGCTTGCAGACATCGACACGCCCTTCATCGACAGCGTGCTGGCGTTGGCTCAGCAGATGGCGCGGGTGCGCGGGCTTTATCCGACATTCCCCGAAACCGCTCAGGCCACGCCGGCCGAGCCGGCGACGGCATCCTGATGGCAGCGAAGGGGAGAGACAAGATGCAGCATTGGGTACGCTTTCTGGACAATGAGGAAGAGCATTTCGGCCAGCTCGACGGCCAGGAAATCATCGTGCATCGCGGCTCGATGTTCGACGCGCCCGAGCCGACCGGAACACGCAGGCCGCTCGACGCGGTCGAAATCCTGTCGCCCTCGCGACCGTCCAAGGTGATTGCGCTGTGGAACAATTTCCATGAACTGGCGGCCAAGCTGAACGTGCCGGAGCCGCCCGAGCCGCTTTATCTGCTCAAGGCGATTTCCAGCGTGGCGGCCCCCGGCGCCACGATCCGCCGGCCAGCCTCCTATGAGGAGCGCGTGGTTTATGAGGGCGAACTCGGTATCGTCATCGGGCGACCCATCGCCAACGCTTCGGAAGAAGAGGCGGCGGAAGCGATCTTCGGATATACCTGCGTCAACGATCTCACCGCCGGGGACATCATCAACCGCGACAAGACCTTTGCCCAATGGGCGCGGGCCAAGAGCTTCGACGGCTTTTGCCCGTTCGGCCCGGCGATTGCCACTGGTATCGATCCCAACGCGCTCAGTGTGCGCACGATCCTCAACGGTGCCGAACGGCAGAACTACCGGCTCGATGACATGATCTTTCCGCCGGCGAGGCTGGTTAGCGCATTGTCGCGCGACATGACCCTGCTGCCGGGCGATCTCATCTGCTGCGGTACGTCCTTGGGCGTCGGCTCGATCAAGGACGCGACCAACACGGTCGAAGTGGTGATCGACGGCATCGGTACGCTGTCCAACACTTTTGTCCAGTAATCCCTGTCCCCGCATCCTCCCAAATGCAAAGCAGCCGTTCCCGTTAAGGAGCGGCTGTTTTGCCTGAAGACAGAGCATGATCCCAAACCGAAGGATCGCGCCTGCAAAACCGGGCGCCGATTCTCGGAAAAAGATCATGCTTAAACCCTGGTGACGATCGGAAAACATCGGACTCTGAGGCGGCTCAGGGCTGGATGGAAGCGGCTTTCACCTGAATGGTGATGACGTTTCCATGGATCGTCATCATCTTCCGGCTTTTGTTCCTGAAGAAAGATCCGAAAAGTCAGAAACTTTTCGGATCTTGTTTTCCCTGAAACGACGCTGGAAGCTGGATCAGGCGGCCTTGAGTTGCAGCGCCTGACGCATCGTCTCGCCGACCAGATGCGGACTGGAGGCAATAATGGCTCCGGCCGCGGCAAGCGCGTCGATCTTGCTTTGCGCATCGCCAACGCCCTTCTGGAAGGCGCCGGCATGGCCCATGCGCCGCTCGGCGGGAGCGTGGCGGCCGACGACCAGTGCCACGACCGGGATGTCCGGTCGGGTCTCGGCGACGAATTCGGCCAGTTCCTGCTCCTCGGCGCCGCCGATCTCGCCGATCACCACCACGCCCCCGGTGTCGGGGTCGCGCAGGAAAAGCTCGAAACAGTCGCGCATGGAAAGGCCATGGATGGCGTCGCCGCCGATGCCTACCGTGGTGGACTGGCCAAGGCCGGCGCGGCTCAACTGCGCCGTCACCTCACTGGTCAGCGAAGCTGAGCGCGAGATGACGCCGATTTCGCCCTTACGCTCGCTGCCGGTCGCCATCACGCCGATCTTGCACAGGCCAGGCGCCAGGATGCCCTGCGAATTGGGGCCTACAAGTACGGTGCGGCTGCCTTTCAGGCAATCGCGCACGCGCAGCATGTCCTGCACCGGCACGCGTTCGGTCAGCGCCACGACCAGAGGCATTTCGGCCTCGATCGCTTCGATCATCGCGTCGGCTGCCGTTGGCGGCGGCACGAAGATCATGCTGGCATTTGCGCCGGTCACGGTTATGGCCTCGGCCACGGTGTCGAATACGGGCAGGTTGAGGTGGTGACTGCCGCCTTTGCCCAGACGTACGCCACCGACGACATTGGTGCCATATTCCATCATCGCCGCCGAATAATGGGTGCCGGCCCAGCCGGTCATGCCCTGGCAGATCACGCGGGTATTGTGGTCGACGAGGATCGCCATGATGTCCTCCCTCAGGCGTTCGCGGCGGCAACGGCGCGGGTGGCGGCCGTCCACATGTCGGGACAGTCGATCACCTTGCAGCCGAAATTGTCGAAGCGGAAACGGGCATATTCGGCATTGTTGCCGTCCAGCCGCACGACTGTGGGGCAGGAGCGGCCGGTGCGCCGCATGGCCACCCCGAGCCCGTCGGCGATGATGTCGCATGGCTGCATTCCGCCGCCATGCACGTTCACCAGAATGGAACGCACCGCCGGGTTGTTGAGCAGGAGCGTGAAGCCGAAGGCCACGTCCAGGCTGGTGGCGGTGGTGCGTATATCCATGAAATTGGCAGGCCGGCCGTTGGCGGCGCGCACCATGTCGAGGGTGGCGAGGCCGAGGCCTGCGCCGTTGACGACAAGACCGACATTGCCGTCCATGCGCACATAGTTCAGGTTGCGCCGCTGCGCGACGATCTCGATCTCGTCGCCATCCTCGTCGGCAAGGGCGGCAAGGTCGGGGTGGCGGAACAGTGCGTTGTCATCGAGGATGATCTTGGCGTCCAGCGCGACGAACTCGTCGCGCGCCGTGACGGCGAGGGGGTTGATTTCGATCAGGGTGGCGTCGAGTTCGGTGAAGGCGCGACGCAGCCGTTCGAGCAAGTCCGCGAAGCGGTGCGCAAGCTCCGCGCCCAGTCCGATGCGCATGGCCAGCTCGAGTGCCTGCTTGCGATCCAGTTCCCGGCCCGCGCCCAACGGCAGGCTTTCCAGCCGCGCTTCCCCGCGCAAAAGCCTGTCTTCGATATTGTCGCTGCCTTCGGCCCCGGCCAGCACGACGACCTCGCCGGTGACAGCGTCGATCGAAAGCGACAGATAGAGATTGCGTGAGGACTGGATCGCTTCCTCGACCAGAACCTGCCTGACCTGCCGGCCCTGCGGCCCGGTCTGTGCGGTGGCAAGCCTGCTGCCAAGAAGGGCGCCTGCGGCCTGCGCGGCTTCTTCCGCGCCGGCCACCAGGCGAACGCCGCCTGCCAATCCACGGCCGCCGGCCTGGATCTGCGCCTTCACCGCGAGGTGGCTGGAACCGAGGCTGCGGGCCGTAGCAAGCGCGTCCTCGCTGGTCAACGCCACCTGTCCCTTCGGCACGGCTATGCCATAGCCAGCCAGTTGCGCCTTGGCCTGAAACTCCTGGAGCTTCATGGTCGCCACCTCCCTCGCAGGCGCCGGCTACTGCCTGGCCGCCGAAAATTGCTATCGGATCGGGTGACGGCGGCGCCGGTTGGGGCGCCGCCGGGAGCTTTTGAGCGGTTTATTCCGCGGCGATCGAAACGACTTCGCCAATCGCGCCGCTGGCACCGATTTCGTCGATGCGCCGGTCGTCAAAGCCGAGCACGTCGCGCAGGATTTCCTGCGTGTGCTCGCCCAGAAGCGGCGAACGCATCACCTCGGTGGGGCTGTCGGAGAGCTTGATCGGGTTGCCGACCGACAGATACTTGCCGCGCACCGGGTGATCGACCTCGACGATGGTGCCGGTGGCGCGCAACGACTGGTCCTCGGCCAGTTCCTTCATCGACAGGATCGGCCCGCAGGGGATGTCCTTCGCATTGAGGATGTCCATGACCTCGAACTTGGTCTTGGTCATGGTCCATTGCTCGATGCGCCCGAATATCTCGGTCAGACGCGGCAGGCGTGTGGCCGGCTTGGCGTAGTCGGGATGGGTCTTCCATTCCGGTTCGCCGATGACGTCGCAGATCGCCTCCCACACCGGAGCCTGGGTGATGAAGTAGATGTAGGCGTTGGGGTCGGTTTCCCAGCCCTTGCACTTCAGGATGCGCCCTGGCTGGCCGCCGCCGGAATCGTTGCCTGCGCGCGGCACCGCATCACCAAATGGAATGCCTTCGCCGAACTGGCTGTATTCCTTGAGCGGGCCGTGCTCGAGACGCTGCTGGTCGCGCAGCTTGACACGGCAGAGATTCAGCACGCCGTCCTGCATGGCCGCCGAGACCTTCTGGCCCCGGCCCGTCTTTGTGCGCTGGAACAGGGCGGTGACGATGCCGAGGCACAGGTGCAGGCCGGTGCCGGAATCGCCGATCTGCGCGCCGGTGACCAGTGGCAGCTCGCCGAGGAAGCCGGTGGTGGAAGCCGCGCCACCCGTGCACTGGGCGACGTTTTCATAGACCTTGCAGTCCTGATACGGGCCGGGGCCGAACCCCTTGATCGAAGCGACGATCATGGCGGGGTTCAGTTCCTGGATGCGTTCCCAGGTGAAGCCCATGCGGTCGAGCGCGCCGGGGGCGAAGTTCTCCACCATCACGTCGCATTTGCGGATGAGCTCTTCAAGCACCTCCTTGCCGCTCTTGTTCTTGGTGTCGAGCGTGATGGACCGCTTGTTGTGGTTCAGCATCGTGAAATAGAGGCTGTCGGCATTGGGCACGTCGCAGAGCTGGCCACGGGTGATGTCACCGACGCCGGGTCGCTCGACCTTGATGACGTCAGCGCCGAACCAGGCCAGCAACTGTGTGCAGGTCGGTCCTGACTGGACGTGGGTGAAATCGAGGATACGGACGCCTTCTAGCGCTTTCATGAGTGTTCTCCCTAGTTCTTCCGGACCGTGCTTTGCGGATTGAGGTTGCCGATGCGGCCGCTTTCGGTGCCCGCTGCCGGGTCGATCACAGCGTTGATGAGGGTGGGCTTGCCCGAGTCCATGGCCTCGCTGACTGCGCGATAGAGTTCGTCGGGCGTCGTCACATGCACGCCGACGCCGCCGAAGGCCTCCATCATCTTGTCGTAACGGGCATTCTCGACGAAGACGGTGGTCGCCACATCCTCGCCGCCGGACGGATTGACGTCGGTGCCGCGATAGATGCCGTTGTTGTTGAAGATGACGACGCAGACCGGCAAATTGTAGCGGCAGATGGTTTCCACCTCCATGCCGGAGAAGCCGAAGGCGGAGTCGCCTTCCACCGCAAGCACCGGCTTGCCGGTCTCGATAGCGGCGGCGATGGCGAAGCCCATGCCGATGCCCATCACGCCCCAGGTGCCGACATCGAGCCGCTTGCGCGGCTGATACATGTCGATGACGCCGCGGGCGAGGTCGAGCGTGTTGGCGCCTTCGTTGACGAGGATGGCGTCTGGCCGCTCCTTGATGACCGTGCGCAGCGCGCCGAGCGCGCCGTGGAAGTCCATCGGCGTCGAGTTCTTCTTCAGCCGCGAGGCCATCTTGCCGATATTCTCGTCTTTCTTGGCATTGATGGCGGCGAGCCAATCCGCCGGCGGCTGGGTCCAGTTCTTGCCCAGGGCATCGCGCAAGGCGGATATGCACGAGCCGATGTCACCCACCATCGGTGCGACGATCTCGACGTTCGAATCCATCTCCTTGGGCTCGATGTCGATCTGGATGAACTTCTTGGAGTGCGGTTCGCCCCAGCTCTTGCCCTTGCCGTGCGACAACAGCCAGTTGAGGCGCGCGCCGACCAGCATCACCACGTCGGATTCCTTCAATACCGTGGAACGCGCGGCACCGGCAGACAGGGGATGGGTGTCGGGCAGCAGGCCCTTGGCCATGCTCATCTGCAGGAACGGAATACCGCTGGTCTCGATGAAGTCGCGGATTTCGTCGTCGGCCTGAGCGTAGGCCGCACCCTTGCCGAAGATCACCAGCGGCTTCTTGGCGCCCTTAAGCACCTCGATGGCACGCTGTACGGCCGAAGGCGCGGGAAGCTGCGCCGGCGCCGGATCGATGACCTTGACCAGAGACTTGCGGCCGGCCTCGGCATCCATCACCTGCGGGAAAAGCTTCGCCGGCAGGTCGAGATAGACGCCGCCGGGGCGGCCGGACACGGCGGCGCGAATGGCGCGCGCAATGCCGATGCCGATGTCCTCGGCATGCAACACGCGGAATGCCGCCTTGCACAGCGGCTTGGCGATGGCAAGCTGGTCCATCTCCTCATAGTCGCCCTGCTGCAGATCGACGATCTCACGCTCCGACGAGCCCGAGATCAGGATCATAGGGAAGCAGTTGGTGGTGGCGTTGGCAAGCGCGGTCAGGCCATTGAGGAAACCCGGCGCCGAAACCGTGAGGCAGATGCCCGGCTTCTTGGTCAGGAACCCGGCGATGGCTGCCGCATTGCCGGCATGCTGCTCGTGCCTGAAGGAGATGACGCGTATGCCTTCGGCCTGCGCCATGCGCCCGAAATCCGTGATCGGAATGCCGGGCACGCCATAGATGGTGTTGAGGCCGTTGAGTTTGAGTGCGTCGATTATGAGGTGAAAGCCGTCCGTCAGTTCCCGTTCGGGCTCCTGCCTGGACGTGGCCTCCTCGACTTTTGCGACGATAGTCATTTGTGCCAATTCCTCCTGAAGCATGCCGTTTTTTATAATTTTGGAATTATCTGGCGTGGTTCGCCCCGGTCGAAGCCGCCCGTCTCGTCACACCGCCAGTTTCCCGGTCCTTTTGCGCGGCGGGTCGGTTCCCGCTCGGTGCCGCAGCCTTTTTGGTTGCGCGGCGAACTTTGCGAAGCTCTCTCCCTTGCCGCCGGACTTCCAGGCAAGCTGGCATAATAAATACCAGAAGTCAAATGCCGGCGACTCTATCGGAAGAGGTTGGAACGAAGCCGCGATATTCCCTGCAATGCTAGGTTTTCGCAGAAGCGCGCTTCCAGCGTGGTTGCGGTATGCAAGAAGCGCGCAGCAGCCATGCAGGCGCGCTCCTTGAGTATTGGAATCTGGTATGCCAGATAAGCGTCAAATTTCAACAACAAAACAATAAAAGGAGTTCAGGCATGTCGATCCAGACGATCACCACGAGCAATGTTCGCAAGGGCAACAAGGGCATCATCGAGACCGTGCTCGCTTTCCTCGACAAGGTTGCCGAGCGCAATGCGCGCAACAAGAACTACGAGCCTTTCGGCCTGTAAAACCAGCGAATATCTGGAATTAAGCATGAACGGCCGCTGGGAGTGATCCCGGCGGCCGTTGCGTTTTGATGCGCCGACTTTCACCTTTGCCGGCTGACGAAATGAATCCTCCCTCTTGCCAAGTGGTATAATAGATACCAGTATGGCCCTCCAACGCGCGGCACCAAGCCAACAAAAAGCGTAGGAAAGGGGAAGGAAATGACCCAGACAATGCAGGCAGATTCTAGAATGCCGCTTGTCAGCGATCGATACAGGTGGGGCCAGATCGCGATAGGCGTTGTGTGCATGGTTATGATTGCCAACCTCCAGTATGGTTGGACGTTTTTCGTTCCGGAAATCAACAAAGAGTTCGGTTGGGGAAGGTCTGAGATTCAGTGGGCCTTCACGCTTTTCGTTTTGTTCGAGACCTGGCTGGTGCCGGTCGAGGGCTGGTTCGTGGATAAATACGGACCCAAGGTTGTCATTATATTCGGTGGCGTGCTGTGCGCCCTCGGATGGGTAGTCAATTCCATGGCCGACACCATGTTCCTGCTGATCGTGGGGCAGGTTCTGGCCGGTATCGGTGCGGGCGCGGTCTACGGTACATGCGTGGCCAATGCGCTCAAGTGGTTCCCGGACCGTCGCGGTCTGGCCTCCGGTCTCACGGCGGCGGGCTTCGGTGCGGGTTCGGCGCTGACGGTGTGGCCGATCCAGGCGACGATCGCCAATTTCGGCTTCCAGAATGCGTTCCTGTATTTTGGTCTCGGTCAGGGCATCATCATCATCATTCTGGCGTTCTTCCTGTTCGCGCCGGAAGAGGGGCAGGTTCCCGAGCCGGTGAACAAGGGGCCGATCCTGCAGTCGCGCCGTCAGTTCACCCCTTCGGAAGTGCTCAAGCACCCGATCTTCTGGCTCATGTATGTCATGTTCGTGGCAGTCGGCGCCGGTGGTCTGGTGGTTACGGCGAACCTTGCGCCTATGGCGAAGGACCTCGGCGTGGCCGACATCCCGATGTGGCTCGGCATTCCGGCCCTGACGCTCGCGGCCACCATCGACCGCGTGCTGAACGGTGTCACCAGGCCGATCTGCGGATGGATTTCCGACAAGATCGGGCGCGAGAACACGATGTTCATCTGCTTCGCGCTCGAGGCGATAGGCATCTATCTGCTCTATCTCTACGCCCATGTTCCGGCGATGTTCGTGCTGCTCAGCGGTGTCGTGTTCTTTGCCTGGGGCGAGATCTATTCGCTCTTCCCATCCACCTGCACCGACACGTTCGGCTCCAAATACGCTGCGACCAACTCCGGCCTGCTCTATACGGCCAAGGGTACCGCCGCGCTGCTGGTCCCGTCGGGTACGGCGCTTGCCGCGAGCGGCAACTGGGACAACGTCTTCATCATCGGCGTCGTTCTCAATGCGGTTGCGGCGGTCCTGGCGATCGCCGTGCTCAAGCCCTGGCGTGCGGGTATTATCCGCAGGTCCGAGGCGGCGGACTTACAGGCCGCCTGAATGCATGCGCTCGGGTCGGAGCAACCGCTCCGGCCCGGGCATTTTTCGTGAGATTCAGCGGCGGGCGTCTGCTTGCCGGATCGGGGCGGCGCAAAGCCGTCCCCATTGCCGATGGCCCCGGCGCCCGGATGGGTGCCTGGACCGGAAACTGTCGAAAGACCGTCACTGGTCAAGTCCGGCCCGGCACCTTCATCAGCCGCGCGTTTTGTCGGTAACGGGCTTGACAGTGACTGGTCTGGTATACAAAATGCCAATTAGACGCCCGAGCAGAGATCGTGGCGCGAACCGATAAAGGCACCGGGTGCCGATACCGCCAAGGAGGAGAGCATGCTTGAGAAAACCGCTATTCGAGGCGTTCTGGAGAAGGTTAAGGCGGAAGGCCGGCAGGCGCTGACGGCGCCGGAAGGCAAGCTGCTCTGCGACGCCTACGGCATTGCCGTGCCGCAGGAAGGCGTCGCCGGCAGCGCGGACGAGGCTGCAAGCCTTGCCTCCGGCATGGGCTTCCCCGTCGTCATGAAAATCGTCTCGCCGGACATTCTGCATAAGACCGAGGCCGGCGGCGTCATCGTCGGCGTGAAGTCGGCAGAGGAAGCGAAGGCGGCATATGACAAGATCGTCGCCAACGCCAAGGCCTACAAGGCTGATGCCGAGATCACCGGCGTGCAGGTGCAGCAGATGCTGGCCGGTGGACAGGAAGTCATCATCGGCGCCGTCACCGACGGCAGTTTCGGCAAGCTGGTGGCCTTCGGCCTCGGCGGCGTGCTGGTCGAGGTGCTGAAGGACATCACCTTCCGCCTGGCCCCGGTCACGCGCGACGACGCGCTGTCCATGCTCGACGGTATCCAGGCCGCCGAAATGCTCAAGGGCGTTCGCGGCGGTGATCCCGTCAATCGCGATGCGCTGGCTGATATGATCGTGCGCGTCTCCAATCTCGTGAACGATTATCCCGAGATCGTCGAGCTCGACCTCAATCCCGTCTTCGCCACCAAGGATGGTGCGATTGCCGCGGACGTGCGCATCGTGGTCGACTATGACCAGCCTGCTCCACGCCCGCGTCCGAGCCAGGAAGAGATCGTCACGGCGATGAACCGTATCATGCGGCCGAAGGCCGTGGCCGTGATCGGCGCTTCCGCCGAAGACGGCAAGATCGGCAATTCGGTGATGAAGAACCTCATCAACGGCGGCTACAAGGGCGAGATTTATCCGATCCATCCCAAGGCCGACGAGATCCTCGGCTACAAGGCGTATCGCAGCGTCAGGGATGTGCCCGGCGAAATCGACACGGCGATCTTCGCCATTCCCGCCAAGCTGGTGGCCGGCGCGCTGACCGAGTGCGGCGAGAAGAAAATCCCCGGAGCGGTGCTTATTCCGTCCGGTTTTGCGGAAGCCGGTGCGCCGGAACTGCAGGAAGAGATCGTCAAGATCGGGCAGAAGTACAATATTCGTCTGATGGGGCCGAACATTTACGGCTTCTACTACACGCCGTCGAACCTGTGCGCGACCTTCTGCACGGCCTATGACGTGAAAGGCTCGGCCGCGCTGTCGTCGCAATCAGGCGGCATCGGCATGGCCATCATCGGCTTCTCGCGTTCGGCCAAGATGGGCGTGTCGGCGATCGTCGGCCTTGGCAACAAGTCCGACATCGATGAGGATGACCTGCTCGCCTTCTTCGAGCAGGACGACAACACCCGCATCATCGCCCAGCACTGCGAGGACCTGAAGGACGGGCGTGCCTTCGCCGAAGCGGCAAAGCGCGTGTCCAAGAAGAAGCCGATCGTCGTGCTGAAGGCGGGCCGCACTTCCGCCGGCGCCAAGGCCGCATCCTCCCACACCGGGGCGCTGGCGGGCAACGACAAGATTTATGACGACGTGTTCAAGCAGTCCGGCGTCATTCGGGCCAGGTCGTTGCGGCAGTTGCTCGAGTTCGCGCGCGGCGTGCCGATCCTGCCCACGCCCAAGGGCGAGAACGTGCTTATCATCACCGGTGCCGGTGGTTCGGGCGTGCTCTTGTCGGACTCCTGCGTGGACAACGACCTCAAGCTGATGAGCATGCCGGACGATCTCGACGCGGCGTTCCGCAAGTTCATCCCGCCCTTCGGCGCGGCCGGCAATCCGGTGGATATCACCGGCGGTGAGCCGCCCCAGACCTACAAGAACACCGTGCGCCTGGGACTGGAGGATGACCGCATCCACTCGCTGATCCTCGGCTACTGGCACACGAT
>Ga0182738_1004438_pt1 | contig 15514 bp, 17 predicted proteins | sample eDN5th30CBELigMG_FD_128876 | JGI IMG/M metagenome (GOLD analysis project Ga0182738, IMG submission 128876) | Enriched Miracle-Growth compost microbial communities from Emeryville, California, USA - eDNA 5th pass 30_C BE-Lig MG (version 2)... ... | reverse complement strand
TTCGGCGCCGATTTTTTCAAGGAGGATTTGGGCTTCATCTTCGTTCCTTCGTCACTACGACGAAGCCCAAATCCTCCTTAAATCACAACCTCAAATCTGTGCCATTGGCGCTGACGGCGGACACCCGCCGCCGTCCGCCGCCGCCTGAAGCAATGGTACCGGGAGAAGTCAGAAGCCTACTTCGAGCGAAAGCTGCCCGAGCTTGTTTCGCGGTTTGACGGTATCGGAACGACGACGCCCACGTTCCAGCTTCTGGCGATGGAAAAGCAGTGGGGTAGCTGCTCGCCATCCGGGCGTATGAGCCTCAACCCCTCGCTGATCAAAGCCCCTGTCCATTGCGTGGAGTACGTGCTGATCCACGAGCTTTGCCACCTCATCGAGCACAACCACAGCAAGCGCTTTTATAGCCTGCTAGACCGGCATTGTCCCGACTGGAGAGCGTGGAAGCGTGAGCTGGATTCCCTCGCCGAGCAGCTCTTGGTTATGTGAGTATCTTCAGTCGCCAGAGGGCTTCGCGTTCCCGCCAGTCGTAACTCCGGAATTGGCCTTGGGATGGTTTTACGAAGGCTGGAAACTTGCCGCACAATTGGGAACTAGGGCACACCGTACGCGACACGTCTCCTGCGCAACATGTTGAATTTACGGGCAAAAGTATTGATATTCGAGCGTGGCAGCTTCCCAATTGAATCTGACTTGCGCCGAAAATCGCTAGTCAGATTCAATTATCGCTCGGAAATATCGCTGAATATCAGCGCTTTACCGCCGTCCCGTCCGTGGCCCAGCCTGACTTGAACTGATTTGCTTTCGAGTTTGGGACGGCGCCTCGCCCGAACTCCGGCCGCGGGATATCCGCGCCCTTGCGGAGTTGGTCGAGGTAGTCGCTCCACCACTGGTGCATCTCGACACGCTCCGCCCAATAGCGCCCGCGATTGTAGGTGCCCCGCACCGCATTGGGGTGGGCGTGGGCCAGCGAGCGCTCGATGGCGTCCGGGTTCCACTTGCCGGATTCGTTGAGCAGCGTGGAGGCGGTCGTGCGCCATCCGTGCGCCGTCATTTCGTCGGACGTGTAACCCATCCGCCGGAAGGCCTGATTGATCGTGTTCTCGCTCATCGGGCGCTTGAAGGTGTGGAAAGCGGGGAACACGAAGCCGCTCGGTCCGGTGAGCGCGTGGAGCTGATCGAGATCGCCGAGCACCTGCTTGGACAGCGGAACGGCATGCGGCTGGCGCATTTTCATCCGTCCGGGCGGGATCGTCCAGATCGCCGCATCGAAATCGAACTCGCGCCATTCCGCCTGCCGCAATTCGCCCGGCCGGCACATGACGTGGGGCATGATCTGCATCGCGATGCGCGTGATCATCGAGCCCGGATACTCGTCGATTGCCCGGAGCAGCCCGCCGATAGCCTTGGGATCGGTCAGGGCCGAATGGTGGGTGACCTTTGGCGTGATGAGCGCGCCGCGAAGGACCGCCGACGGGTCATGCTCGGCGCGGCAGGTGGCAACGGCATAACGGAACACCCTGCTCGCGAAGGAGCGGCACCGGCGGGCGGTTTCGTATTTGCCCTTTGCTTCAATACGGCGCAGCGCGCCCAGCACTTCGGCGGCGCGAATCTCCGCGACCGGCATGTTCGCCAGCGGATTAAGCTGTTCCAACAGCCAGCGTGCTTTCGCGACGGTGACCTCGGCCCGTTGCTCGCCGATCATCTTGTGCTGGATGTATTCGCGCGCGATCCCGCCAAAGGTGTTCTCGGCATTGATCGACGCGACCAGGCGCTCCCGGCGCCGTTCGAGCGATGGGTCCTTGCCGGCTTCCAGCATCCGCCGCGCGTCCTCCTGCTTTCGCCGGGCCTGGGATAGCGAAACGTCCGGGTAACGCCCGAGAGCGATGCGCTTTTCCAAGCCCTCGAAGCGGTATTTGTAGCGCCACAGTTTCGAGCCGTTCGGCTCGACCTCGATGTAGAGGCCGCGCTGGTCGGCCTTCTTGTAGCGCCGCTCCATCGGCTTGAGCGCCCGCAGCGCAGTATCGGACAACGGCATGGCAATCTCCATCCGCATGCCGGGCCGTCTGCCGGGGATTCGCAAGGGTGGGGGCAAGGCCGATTTCCGGCTGGGGGCAAGGGGCTCGATTTGCCCCCAGCTTGCCCCGGATGCATGCGGAAACGTGCAGACAAATCCGGATCAGTGATGGCCCATAAATGGCAGAAATCCGCCATTTTGTCCACGTTTTCCGGAAGTTCTCGGAAGAACAAATGGTGCCCAGAAGAGGACTCGAACCTCCACGCCCTTGCGAGCGCCGCCACCTGAAGACGGTGCGTCTACCAATTCCGCCATCTGGGCACCGGATGCATCGCGGCTCGTCGTTGGCCGCGTGCTTGGCAGGGCCGCGCCGATAGCGGCAGGTGCGGCCGCTCGTCAATCATAATATCGGACATTGCAGCCCGGCGAGGGTTGGGGCAAGGGCGCCAGCGCAAGCAAGGCAGGACTGTGGCGATGGCAAGAGAAGCAACGCTCGAAGGCAAGCTGGTGGTGCTGGTGGGGGGCAGCGGGTTCCTCGGCAAGCACGTGGCGCAGGCGCTGCTCGAACGGGGCGCCCGCCTCCGGATCGCGGCGCGTCATCCAGGCGAGGCATGGGCGGTGCGTCCGCTCGCGAATCTCGGCCAGTTGCAGTTCGTCCAGTGCGACGTCCGCCGGCCGGAGAGCCTGGCAGCGGCGCTGCAGGGCGCGGATGCTGCGGCTTACCTCGTCGGTGCCTTCAACGGCGATCTGGACGAAATCCATGCCAAAGCTGCAGGCCGTGCGGCTGCGATCGCGGCGCGCGAAGGGTTGCAGGCGTTCGCCTATGTCTCGGCGCTGGGCGTCGATGCGGAATCGGACATCGCCTATTCGAGCAGCAAGGCGAAGGGCGAGCGGCTGGTGCTCGACGCCTTCCCGAAGGCGACTATCCTGCGCCCGTCCGTGCTGTTCGGCGAGGACGATTCGTTTGTGAACATGTTCGCGGGGCTGATTGCGGCCTTCCCCGCACTGCCGGTCTTCGCACCCGAAGCGAAGCTGCAGCCGCTCTACGTCGATGACGCGGCAGACGCGATTGCCAACGCCCTCGCCGATCCGGCGACGCATGGCGGCCGAACTTACGAGATCGCCGGCCCCGAAGTGCTGACGATGATGGAGCTGAACCAGCGCATCGCCAAGGCGCAGAACCGCCAGCGCGGGCTGTTCCCGCTGCCTGACGCGGTCGCTTCGATCCTCGCCTTCCTGCCTGGTACCCCGATCAACCGCGACCAGCTGGCGCTGCTCAAGGCTGGCAACGTCGCCGGTGGCACCCTGCCTGGGATCAAGGACCTGGGAGTGTCGCCCAAGCCGCTGGCCCTGTTCCTCGACCGGTGGATGACGCGCTTCCGCAAGGCCGGCAGGTTCGGCGCGAAGGTCAGGGCTCTCCGCTAACCGGCAGGGTCTCGCCCTCCGGAGACGACAACCGCTCGACCAGCAGCACGGCTCCATTCGTGCCCACGATGCGCACGCGCGCCCCGGCCTCGATATCGGGCCCGCTCGCGAGCCATTCGCTGTCGCCATGACGCACACGGCCGGTGCCGCCCTCGATCGCGGCCGCGACCACGCCGGTCTGCCCGACCAGTTGCGCCCCGCGGCGGTTGAGGAGGGGGTCGGCATCCTTCACCGGGTTGTCACGCAGCCAGCGCCGGCCAGTGACGACCGCGACGATCGAAAGCACCGCGAAGATCACGACCTGTAGCGGCACTGCGATATCGAGTTGCCACGCGATGACGCCCGTGATCAGCGCCGCGCCCGCCATCCAGATCAGGAACACGCCGGGGAACACCATCTCGGCCGCCGCCAGCAGCAGCCCGACGGCGAACCATGCCCAGTACGGTTCGAACTGGTCCATGATCAGCGGTCCCGCGTGATCGGAACACCGGCGCGCGGGGAGGCCTTGCCGGCGCCTCCGCCGGACGAGGAATTCCCGTCACCCCCCAGCGCCTCGCGCGCGAGTTCGCCAATACCGCCAAGAGTGCCGATCAGGTTGGTCGCCTCGACCGGGAACAGGATCGTCTTGGCATTGGGCGAGGTGGCGAACTGACCGACCGCTTCAGTGTATTTCTGCGCGATGAAGTAGTTGAGCGCCTGCGCGCCCGACGAGGCAATCGCGTCGGACACCATCTGCGTGGCCTTGGCTTCGGCCTCCGCCTCGCGCTCACGTGCCTCGGCATCGCGGAAGGCAGCCTCGCGGCGGCCCTCTGCGGAAAGGATTGCCGCCTGCTTCTCACCCTCGGCACGCAGGATTTCGGCGGCGCGCAGGCCTTCGGCCTCGAGAATCTGGGCGCGCTTCTCACGCTCGGCCTTCATCTGCCGGGCCATGGCGTTGGAGATGTCGGCGGGCGGGCGGATATCCTTGATCTCGACGCGGGTGATCTTCACCCCCCACGGCGAGGTCGCGTGATCGACCACCGCGAGCAGCCGGGCATTGATCTCGTCACGCTTGGACAGTGTCTCGTCGAGGTCCATCGAGCCCATCACCGTGCGCAGGTTAGTGGTGGTGAGCTGCATGATCGCCACATAAAGGTTGGCGACCTCGTAAGCCGCCTTGCCCGCATCCAGCACCTGGAAGAACACCACCGCGTCGACCCCGACCATGGCGTTATCACGGGTGATGATCTCCTGCCCGGGGATGTCGAGCACCTGCTCCATCATATTCACCTTCTGACCGACACGGTCGATGAACGGGATGATGAGGTGCATGCCGGGCTGGGCCGCGAGGGTGTACTTTCCGAGGCGCTCGATCGTGTAGACGTAACCCTGTCGGACCACGCGGACGCCCATCATCAGGAAAATGAACACCACCGCGGCCAGGATTCCCGCGATCGTACCGGCGTCCATACCGTTCTCCCCTTCAGCCCCAAACGCAGGGCATCGTAACGCGCACGCACGCTCCGTCAAAGCGAAAGCAGGCGGTGGACTCATGCGAACGTTGTTGCCAAAGTCCGGCCATGCCCAAAGGGCAGGAGAGAGGGAGACGATCATGAGAGCAGGGGTTCTGAAGGCGGTAGTTCTGACGGCGGCGGCAGCTGCCCTCTCGATGGGTGCGCCGGCCTCGGCGCAACAGCGCGCATTGAGCGATCCTGTGGTCGCACACCCCGATCCGGAATCCCTGTTCACCAGCAGCGATCCCAAGCTTCACCGCAACAAGCAGGCCGCGCTGCACATCATGCGCGAGCTGCTCCAGTGCAACCAGTGGAGCCGGGCCGGCGAATGGATGACCGACAGGTACATCCAGCATAACCCGATGGCGGCATCGGGCCTCGAAGGCGTGATCCACTTCTTCACCAACGTCATGAAGCGGGAGCCCACGCCGACCTGTGACAAGCTGACGACCCCGGTCGTCGCTGTGCAGGCCGAAGGCGATTTCGTCACCGTGATGATCAAGCGGGAATATCCGTACGCTGACGACCCCAGCAAGACCTACACCACAACCTGGTTCGACAGCTGGCGCTTCGTTGACGGCAAGGCCGATGAGCACTGGGATCCAGCCACCCTTCCCGCGGCCGCTCCGGCACAGTCCGCGGCACCGCTGGTCGGCACCCCGCAGGATCGCGCCGCGATCGAGAAGCTGATGTGGGACTATGATCGCGCGCTCGACACCTACGACGTCGAGACATACGCGTCCCTGTTCACGCCGGACGGGGCCTTCGGGCAGGTCAAGGGCCGGGAAGCGCTCAAGAAGATGGTTTCCGACATCAAGAAGCGGCAGGATGAGCGCGTTGCGAAGGGCGAGAAGCCCGGCACGATGCGGCACTTCACGATGAACCAGTACCTCCAGTTCACGGGTGCCGACACCGCCAAGTATCACTACTATCACCAGACGGTGTTCGGCAGCAGCGCGAACGGCGAGGACGGCCCGCCTCGGATCGCCGCCGCGGGCAATGGCGTGGACGACCTGGTGAAGCGGGATGGCAAGTGGCTGATCGCTTACCGCAACGTCGCGGCCAACTAAGGGCGAGTGTCGCAATCGCGCCGCTATGCCCAGCCAAAGCATGTTGGGGGTTAATCAGGCGCCGCTCTTCCGTTAGAGGGCGCGCGAAACAGGAGTCCCCCCGATGAGCGAGAACGTGCTGGAAAAGCTGGCGGCAACCAACCCGGATGCGGAGATCTGGTGGGATTCCAGCCCATTGATCTTCCCCAGCTGGAAGGCCGAAACTCTGGCCAAGGCGCCGGAGGCCAAGCGCGCGGATTGGGAGGCCCAGCTCAAGCGCTTCTACAACAACGAAACCATCCACTCCGAAGGGACGATGGGTTTCCGGGGCGTGACCACCAATCCGCCGCTCTCGCTGCAGGCGATCAAGCTCGCGCCGGAGCTGTGGGCGGCCGAGATCAAGAAGATCGCCCGCGAGAACCCGGGCCTTGATGTCGAGGGCGTCTACTGGACGATGTACCTCGACCTCGTGAAGAAGGGCGCCGACGCGATCCGCCCGGTGTGGGAGAAGTCCGGCGGCAAGTACGCGTGGCTCTCCGGCCAGGTCGATCCGCGCTTCGTCAGCGACGGTGACAAGATGCTCGCCCAAGGCCTTTCGATCGCGGCTCAGGCTCCGAACGTGATGGTCAAGCTCCCGGGCTCTAAGCAGGGCTACGAAGTGCTCGAGGAGCTGACCGCTCGCGGCATCAGCACCAACAACACCACCAGCTTCACCGTGCCACAATACGTGCGCTGCATGGCGGCGGTGAGCGCCGGCCTGCTGCGCGCCCGTTCTACCGGCGTCGACCTTTCCAACTGGCGCTCGGTCATCACCCACATGTCCGCCCGCCTCGGCGAACTGAGCGACTGGAAGACCGAGGCCAAGGCCCGTGGCATCGAGCTGACCCTGCCCGAGATCCGTGACGGCGAGGAAGCCGTGCTCAAGCGCGCCTACCACTTCGGCAAGCGCGAGAACCACCCGTCGAAGATGCTGCAGTGCTCGATGCGCGTCGAGAAGGATGAACGCACAGGCAAGACCGTCAGCCGCCACATCCAGGACTATGCCGGCAGCGACATGGTTTACACCTGCCCGCCGGGCTACATCGCGGGCCTGATGGCAGTCGAGGACGAGCTCGAGCCGTTCGATGCGAGTGCAATCAACCGGGAGCCGAACAAGGCAAGCATCGAGAAGCTGCTCAAGCTGCCGAGCTTCCGCCAGGCCTACGAGTTCGACGGCATGACGCCGGACCAGTTCTCCCAGTTCGGCAGCTTCCAGGCCACCGCCAACGAATTCGCGGCCGCCACTCGGCAGACCGTTGATTTCGTTCGCATGACCTTGGAAGGCTAAGGGAACCGGGCACTCCCCGGCCCGCGCCGCGTTGGTGCGGGACAAGGGGGCCCGCTTGCACGGCTTTCTCGAAGTATTCTGGGCCATCATCCTCGCGCTGTTCGGCGCGCTGGTGATGGGTGGGCTCGTCGTCGGCGGCGCGATCCTCGCGATCGGCTGCGCCGTGGCCGGTTGCGGGTGGCTGGTATTCCGCCGGCGGAAGCGGCGCGACTAGGAGCGCTCGAACACAGCCACGCTCAGTTCGCGGCGGATACGGTAACCCAGCCGCTCATAGAGCGCGATCGCGCCGTGATTGTCGCTCCACGAATGGAGAAACGGCGTCTCGCCGCGGCGCAGGATCGCGGCAGTGACGTAAGCCGAGAGTCGACTGCCGAGACCCTGCCCGGCGAAGTCAGGATGCGTGCACACGCCCGACAATTCCCGAAAGCCCGGAAAGCGGAACCGCTCGCCAGCCATCGCCGCGAGGCGACCATCACGCTTCACGCCAACGAATTGGCCCATGCGATGCGTCGCCCGGCGGAAAGGCCCCGGTTGCTGGAGTGTCGCGAGCGTGAGCATCTGCTCGGCGTCGCTGTCATCGAGTGGCACGATCTCGTCCGCGTCGGCCTTCGGGGCCGTCCCGTCGAAGACCATCTGCACGACCGGACGGCCCATCACTGCCGTCACGCCCGGCAGGTCGGGGACAGGCTCGGCCTGCACGACGTAAACGCGATCACCGGGCGCGATCAGCTCGGCCGCAGCCGCCAAGGCTTCGGTGCCATGATCCGCGGGTGAGAGAAACACGTTGACCTCGGACCGGTAGCGCAAGGCGCGCGGGTCACCCTGCGCGAGCTCCGTGTGCGAAGTGGTCAGGCTCGACCACACGGGGCGGTCGAGCGCGTCGATTTCAGCTTGCGTCGCCAAGGATCACCTCGCTGTCGACACCGTCGCGATGCGCCGGATCGGGGCTTGCGGTCTAATCCCGTTGTGCGACCCGATCCAGCAGCACCGAACCTCAGTCAGCCCAGTAAAGCCTCTCGGGGTTGGTGATCAGCAGCTTGCGCTGGAGTTCCTCGGTGGGGGCGATGCGCGGAATCATGTCGACGATGTGCCCGTCGTCCGAGATGTGGTTTTCCATCGTCGGGTGCGGCCAGTCCGTGCCCCACAGGCAGCGGTCGGGATAGTCCTCCACCAGCGGGCGGACCGCTGCTGCGAACGCATCCCACGGATGGCCAGTGAGATCGAGCCGGTCAGGGCAAGTCGCCTTGAACCAGATGTCTGCGCGGTCATCCAGCAGGCGGCGGAAAGCCTTCATGTCGGCTCCGTCAGGACCTTGGGTGACGTCCGGACGCCCCATGTGGTCGATCACCAGCGGCACCGGGATGGCATCCATGAACGGGCGCAGTTCCTCGAGGATGTCGGCCTCGAAGTAGAGCACAACGTGCCATCCGGCCGGCAGACGCTTCGCGACCTCGATGAACTTATCCTTCGGCGCGTCGTCGACCAGCCGCTTGATGAAGTTGAAGCGAATGCCTCGCATCCCGCCTTCGTGCATCGCTTCCAACTCGGCATCCGAAATCGCCGGATCCACCACCGCCACACCACGGGCTTTGCCATTCGACCGCGCGATCGCGTCGAGCGTCGCCGCGTTGTTGGTGCCGTGGCAGCTCGCCTGTACGATCACGTTGCGGTCGAAGCCAAGAAAGTCGCGTAGTTCGAACAGCTTCTCCGGCCCGGCGTCCTCAGGCAGGTACTTCGCCTTGGGGCTGAACGGGAAACGGTCCATCGGACCGAACACGTGGCAGTGCGCGTCGATGGCACCGGCTGGCGGGATGAAAGCAGGCTTCGACGGATTTGGATGCCAAGAGACAATGCGATCAGACACTAAGCTTTTCCTTCACAGTTCGCCGGGGCGAGCGAAACGCGCCGCTTCCCCGCGAAAGCATTCAAACAAACACCACCCCGTCCATCAGCTTGCGGGCAGTGCGCAGCAGTGCGGCGGTCTCGACCTCGCCGGCATCGTTGACGGTGAGCACGCAGCTCATCTCGCCGGTCGGATGCTCGACCGAGAGCGTCTTGGTCGCGCCATCGGGGATCGAGGCCACATCGGCAGCGGGCGAACCCTTCACAAGGCAGGCCGTCGCCACGCTGACCGCACCCAGCACGCCGATGGTGGCGTGGGCACGATGCGGGATGAAGCTGCGCACGGTTACCGCACCACCCTGGGCGGGCGGAGCGACGAGCATCATCTTGGGGACGCTCTTTTCCTTCACGTCGCCGAGGTTCATCAGCGGCCCGGCCTTGAGCCGGATCGCCTCGATCTTCGCGCGCATGTCGGCGAAGGCCTTGCTGTCCAGCTCCTCGCGGGTTTCATAGCCGGTGGCGCCGACGGCCTCGGCCTTGAACACCACGCACGGCATGCCGTTGTCGATCAGCGTGCAGGCCACGCCCTCGATCTCGTCCGCGGCATTGCCGGTGGGGAGGAGCGCCCCGCACGAGGAGCCCGCGGTGTCACGGAACTCAAGCGGCACGGGTGCATGTGTGCCCGGAACGCCATCGATCCGCGCATCGCCCTCGTAAGTCACGACACCACCGGGCGTTTGCACCGTGGCGACGGCGACCTGGCCCGTATTCTCCATGAAGATCGAGACGCGCGTCTCGCCGTCGAGAGGATCGATCAGCCCCCGCTCGATTGCGAACGGGCCGACGCCCGCCAGCATGTTGCCGCAGTTCTGCGAGTCCGTGACGATCGCCTGGTCCACGAAGACCTGCAGGAACAGGTAATCGACGTCGATCCCTTCACGCGTCGACTTGCGCACCACCGCAACCTTGCTGGTCAGCGGGTCCGCACCGCCCATGCCGTCGATCTGGCGCGGGTCCGGCGAGCCCATCACGCGCAGCAGGAACTCCGCGCGCTCGGCCTCGCCTGCCGGCAGGTCGCTCTCAAGGAAGAACGCCCCCTTGGACGTTCCTCCCCGCATCCACATGACAGGGGCAGACTTCATCGTCAGACCCACTGCAGCCCCATGGCCTTCAGCTTGTCGCGGAAGCCGTAGAGGTCGAGGCCGAGTTCGCCGTTGGCGAGCCTGTCGCGCTTGTCTCCCTCGTTGGCGATACGGGCCTGCGCCTTTGCGAGCACCGCTTCGGCGTTGGCCCGCTTCACCACACACACGCCGTCATCGTCCGCGACGATCACATCGCCCGGTTCGACATAGGCGCCGGCGCAGACCACCGGCACGTTCACATTGCCGAGGCTGGCCTTGATGGTGCCCTGCGCGAACACGCGCTTGGACCACACGGGGAAGTTCATCTCGTGCAGGTCACGCACGTCGCGCACGCCCGCGTCGATGATCAGGCCCCTCACGCCGCGCGCCTGTGCGCTGGTGGCGAGAAGGTCACCGAAGTAGCCGTCCTCGCACGGCGACGTCGGCGCGACCAGGAGCACGTCACCTTCCTGGCACTGCTCGATCGCGGCGTGGACCATGTAGTTGTCACCCGGCGGGACCGAGATCGTAACCGCGGTCGCGCCGATGCGCGCGCCGGGGTAGATCGGCCGCATGTAGCTGGCGAGCAGCCCGGTGCGGTCCTGCGCTTCATGGACAGTGGCCACGCCGCATTCGCCGAGCGCTGCCGCTACGTCCTTGTCCGCGCGGTCGATGTTCTGCACGACGACGAAACTCATTTCGCGATTCTCCCTTGCGCTATTTGCGAAGCCGGTGGACCGCAGGCTGGCCCCCCGTCAAGGGCCAGACGCCGCAGCAGCCCCATAGGGCTGGCAAACTTGTAAGCAATACATACATTCGGTAACGGCAAGCCCAAGGATGCCTGAACGCTATGCCTGACTCGACTTCTCCTCTTTCCGCCCCCCGCGTGGCGTTGATCGGCTTCGGCGAAGCTGGCGAAACTTTCGTGCGTTCCGAAGGCTGGCGGGGCGAGGCCCGGGCATGGGATCTTGTCGCTGAGCGCCGGGCAATCATGGCCGGGCTTGGAGTCGAAACGGGCGATGATCCCGCGGCGGCTATCGGCGACAGCGCGTTCCTTCTTTCGCTGGTGACGGCCGACCAGGCGCTCGATGCGGCCTGTTCTTACGCCCAGCTCCTCCCCGAAGGCGCGCTGTGGTGCGACCTGAACTCCGTCTCGCCTGACACCAAGCGTCAGGCCGCGACCGTGATCGAGGCTGTCGGCGGACGCTATGTCGATGTCGCGGTGATGGCGCCGGTCGAAAAGGGCCTTGCCGTGCCGCTGCTGGTTTCAGGGCCGCACGCGCTCGCAGCCGAACCGCTGCTCGAAGCGCTGGGCTTCAAGAACGTCCGGGTTGTGGGCGACGAAGTGGGCCGCGCGTCCGCGATCAAGATGATCCGCTCCGTAATGGTGAAGGGCATCGAGGCCCTGTGCGACGAATGCGCCGCCGCGGCACAGGCGGCGGGGGTGTTCAATGAGGTTGTGGCTTCGCTCGATGCATCCGATAAGCGCATCGGCTGGGCTGAACGCTTCGCCTATAACCAGGAGCGGATGGCCACGCACGGCCTGCGCCGTGCGGAAGAGATGAAGGAGGTTGCCGCCACGTTGCGCAACCTCGGGGTTGAGCCGACGATGAGCGACGGCACAGTGAAACGCCAGCACGCCGCCGGCATGCAAGGCAAGAACAGGAGAGAAAACGCGGCATGAGCCTGATTATCGATTGTCACGGCCACTACACGACGGCCCCGGAGCCGCATAACCAGTGGCGGGAAGAGCAGAAGGCGGCCTTCAAGGAGGGGCGTCAGGCTCCGCCCTATCCCCAGATCTCGGACGACGAGATCCGTGAAACGATCGAGACCAACCAGCTCAAGCTGATCAAGGAGCGTGGCGCGGATCACACGATCTTTTCGCCCCGCGCCAGCACCATGGCGCACCACGTCGGCGACCAGGGCGTCAGCGAAGCGTGGTCGATTGCCTGCAACGACCTGATCTACCGCGTCACCCAGCTGTTCCCCGAGTGGTTCACCGGCGTCTGCATGCTGCCGCAGAGCCCGAAGGCCGACCTGACGGCTTCCATCAAGGAACTGCGCCGCTGCGTCGAGGAACTGGGCTTCATCGGCTGCAACCTGAACCCCGATCCGGGTGGCGGGCACTTCGAGCATCCGCCGCTGACGGACGAGTACTGGTTCCCGATATACGAGGCGATGTGCGAGCTGGACGTGCCGGCGATGATCCACGTCTCCGGTTCGTGCAACCCGGCGATGCATGCCACCGGCGGCTTCTACATCGCGGCGGACACGGTTGCCTTCATGCAGTTGCTGCAGGGCGATTTGTTCAACCGCTTCCCGAATTTGCGATTTATCATACCGCATGGCGGTGGTGCGGTGCCATTCCACTGGGGCCGTTACCGTGGTCTTGCAGATATGCTGAAGCAGCCTTCCCTCGACACTCACCTGATGAACAACGTGTATTTCGACACGTGCGTCTATCACCAGCCGGGCATCAACCTGCTGGCGGAAGTGATCGAGACGAAGAACATCCTGTTCGGCAGCGAGATGGTTGGCGCGGTGCGCGGCATCGACCCCACCACCGGTCATTACTTCGACGATACCAAGCGCTACATCGACGCACTCGATATCTCTGATGAGCAGAAGCACGCCATCTTCGAGGGCAACGCGCGTAAGGTGTTCCCGAGACTCGATGCGAAGTTGAAGGAACGCGGACTATGACCGAAACGGCTTCCCCCAGCGTGGCGCACGGCTTCGCCGCCTGCGGCAAGCCGGAGCGTTACATCAAGCAGCTCGTCAGCCACTGGAGCCACAAGATGGCTGCCACTTATGACGAGGGCGACGGCATGGGCTCGTTTCCTTTCAGCGAGCACACCAGCGCGGTCATGACCGCGCGGCCGGATGGGGTCGCAATTACCCTCACTACTGCCGATCACGAAGAGAATGTCCGTATGCGCGGCGTGCTCGAACGGCACCTTGATCGCTTCGCTTTCCGCGAAGCCCCCCTGACCTATGAATGGGCCGACCAATGAGTGAAAAGAAGAAAGAGCGGATAAACATCCACGAGTACCTCGCGGAGTTTGATGACATCCCGGGCACCCGGGTGTTCACCGCCGCGCGCGCGCGCAAGGGCTACAATCTCAACCAGTTCGCGATGAGCCTCATGAAGGAAGAGAACCGCAAGCGGTTCCTCGCCGACGAGAGCGCTTACCTCAACGAATGGAACCTCACCCCGGCAGCCAAGCAGGCGGTGCTGGATCGTAACTACAACGCGATGATCGACGAGGGCGGCAACGTCTACTTCCTGTCGAAGCTGTTCTCGACCGACGGCAAGAGCTTCCAGTTCGCCGCCGGCTCGATGACCGGCATGACCCAGGAAGAATACGCCGAAATGATGATCAAGGGTGGCCGTTCGCCCGAAGGCGTCCGCTCGCTGAAGAAGGGTATCTAACAATGGCTCGCGTCACCACAGGCATTACCTCCAGCCACATTCCCGCCCTCGGCGCGGCGATCCAGACCGGCAAGACCGGGGACGACTACTGGGGCCCCGTGTTCGCCGGCTATGAGCCGATCAAGGAGTGGATCAAGCAGCCGGGCAACATGCCGGACGTCGTCGTGCTCGTTTACAACGACCACGCCTCCGCGTTCGACATGAACATCATCCCGACCTTCGCGATCGGTTGCGCCGAGCGCTTCAAGCCCGCCGACGAGGGCTGGGGCCCGCGCCCGGTGCCGGACGTTATCGGCCATCCGGACCTCGCCTGGCACATCGCCCAGAGCCTGATCCTCGACGATTTCGACATGACGATCATGAACAACATGGACGTCGACCACGGCTGCACCGTGCCGCTGAGCATGATCTTCGGCGAGCCGGAGGAATGGCCGTGCAAGATCATCCCGTTCCCCGTGAACGTGGTGACCTATCCGCCGCCGTCGGGCCGTCGCTGCTTCAACCTCGGTGACAGCATCAAGGCCGCGGTCGAGAGCTTCCCGGAAGACCTCAACGTTCACGTCTGGGGCACGGGCGGCATGAGCCACCAGTTGCAGGGTCCGCGCGCGGGCCTGATCAACAAGGAGTTCGACCTCGATTTCATCGAGCGGATCATCAAGGATCCCGAAGAGCTGAGCCACATGCCGCACATCCAGTACCTGCGTGAAGCAGGCTCGGAAGGCATCGAGCTGGTGATGTGGCTGATCATGCGCGGCGCGCTGGGTGACAAGGTGAAGGATCTCTACACCTTCTATCACATCCCCGCCTCGAACACCGCGCTCGGCGCCCTGGTGCTCCAGCCGGAGGATATCGCCGGCGAGCCATTTGAGCCGCGCCGTGTTATGAGCGGTCACAGCCTGACGGCGTAACACGCTACCGAGACTGTTCGCCCCGGGCCTTCCGGTCGGCCGTTTCCCTTCGTAAGGAGGCACGGTCGGTCGGAGGGCTCGGGGCGAATCGAGTTTCCGGGCAGCTCCGTAGCTGCCCCCCAACATGAGAGGAACTACACCATGCGCATTGCCCTCGCTGGCGCCGGAGCCTTCGGCGAAAAGCATCTCGACGGCCTGAAGAACATTCCCGGTGTGGAGATTGCTTCGGTCATCTCGCGCCGCGCCGAACAGGCCGCCGAAGTTGCTGCCAAGTATGGCGCCCCGCACTCCGGCACCGAGCTTTCCGAAGCCCTCGAACGTGACGACGTGGACGCGGTGATTCTCTGCACCCCCACGCAGATGCACGCCGAGCAGGCGATCGCCTGCATGGAAGCGGGCAAGCACGTGCAGGTCGAGATCCCGCTGTCGGACAGCTGGGGCGATGCTCAGGCGGTGCTCGACAAGAGCAAGGAAACCGGCCTCGTCTGCATGGTCGGCCACACCCGTCGCTTCAACCCGAGCCACCAGTTCGTCCATAACCGGATCGTGGCAGGTGAATTCAACGTCCAGCAGATGGACGTGCAGACCTACTTCTTCCGCCGTCAGAACATGAACGCCAAGGGTCAGCCGCGTTCGTGGACGGACCACCTGCTCTGGCACCACGCTGCCCACACGATCGACCTGTTCGCCTACCAGGCCGGCAAGATCGTCACCGCCAACGCCATCCAGGGTCCGAAGCATCCCGAACTCGGCATCGCGATGGACATGTCCATCCAGATGAAGAGCGAGAGCGGCGCGATCTGCACCCTGAGCCTGTCGTTCAACAACGATGGCCCGCTCGGCACCTTCTTCCGCTACATCGGCGACACCGCGACCTACATCGCGCGTTACGACGA
>Ga0182738_1004437_pt1 | contig 15520 bp, 6 predicted proteins | sample eDN5th30CBELigMG_FD_128876 | JGI IMG/M metagenome (GOLD analysis project Ga0182738, IMG submission 128876) | Enriched Miracle-Growth compost microbial communities from Emeryville, California, USA - eDNA 5th pass 30_C BE-Lig MG (version 2)... ... | reverse complement strand
TCGCAATATAAGATTTTATCCTATCACCTCATTCTTTAAAAAATTTCTTCATAATCTCACCATAAAGGTGATCTTTCTCATTTAATAGAGAGAAGTTTCCTTCAAAAGTTTTTCCCTTTCTAGATCTCAAATCCATTTTGAATGCTACATTAGGAATTTTCATGATTTTAAGAATTGAAGAGCCTCAATCTCTCAAAGAATAGAATAAATGATATCCACATCATCTGTTAGTTGTATCTAAACCATTGCAAAATTCAATTGAGAATTTTCAGTTACTATGGAAGATTTTAGCATTCACAATATTCATTTCATTCTTTTCGATTTTGAATGTTTCATTTAAACTCACATTGACTAAAATGAAGTCCAATTTAAGGAGGACTAGCTTGAAAAGCTCACAAAATATGAACTTGATTAGAAATAAGTCAACAGAAATTCATCTTCGATTTTGACATGTTTATTGACGATGTAAGCTTTCTCATTCAAACATAGGAAATGTTTTCTAAATTTTCATCGAAACGCGAGATCTCAAGAGGTTATGTTTTCAAGCAAGGAACACTGAAAAGATTCGAAGGATCAATACCTTTCTTTAAAAATCCATTCTTTTTATTCAAGGAAAAATTTGAGAAATTGAGACTCGATCTCAAGAGGCCAGTGAAAGCAAAAGTTTAATGGAAATTTTCAGAGTATATTCGGGATATCGTCCATGGGAGTTTCTCTCAAATGTACATAGAGAGATAGGCAGCGAATCCGAATCAAAAGAAAAGTAAAAACATGAAGGTATCAGAACATTTTCTCGAAGGGTTTTTGAACCTTTTCAAAAAAGTGGATATTTTGACTAACTATTATTTCTTTAGAAAATGGAGATCAGGCTGAAGGGAATTGTGAATGAAAAGTTTGTGGGCTTTTCACAAGCACATATTGAGAAAGTTTTCTTCACTCACTTCTTTGGGTTTTTTTTCAAAATTTTTCTTTTAGTATGCAATAAGTTAAAATGGGCAGTTGCTTTTCACAACTTGGGACGCTTGGGCATTTTGAGGGAGTTATGATTCTCTGTGAGGCTTGATAATTTTCATTGGACTTGTAATGTCAGGTGAAACAGAATCACTGAAAGATTTCTCAAAAATATTTTGAAAAAAATCATAAAGATTTTTTGGAAAATTCTGTTCAACAAATTTTGAGCAAAAAATCTCTCTAGGATTTGGACTTTTTCCAGATTTCACTCCAACTTTTCTTCGCATTCCTTCCATCCTTCCGAGGCTGCTCCACATCCCCCCGCCAATAAAGTCGTTCTGTCTTTTACGATTCTAAATAATAATTATAGATAGTTCTATATATATAAAATTGATTTTTACATGAAATATATACAGGGAAAGGGGACTTAAACTTTTATTTCTCTTGAAATTTACAAGGAAATCTTTGAAAATCTTTTCCTGAGGCGACCTGAATAATCAAAGTGCAGGAATAAATTTTTGATTTCTTCACTAAATTTTATTTTCTAATTTTTTCGGCATAATCCATAAAACCGAGACAGGATTGTGGTGCTTCGGTTTATTCATTTTCCTTGGTCAAAGAAAGACTTAAGAAAACAAGCTTATCCTATAAATATTCTCTTGCATCTTTGTAAGCACATTACAAAAAAGTTTTATCTCATACGCTAGAGTAATTTCTCTGAGCTCGAAAAAAATTTCTTATCAAGGTCTTCAGATCTCAAAGTGTTGCAAAAAACTTTTTTCTCCTTCAATTTCTCACAACCAAAAATTCAAAGAAAAAAAATTGGTCACTTTTTCTTTTTTTGAATTGTGAGAGACAAATTTTCAAGTTCTTCCCAAAATGATTTCTTTTTTGAAGTTGAATATTTAACCCTCGAAATGCAAAAAGATTTCAATATCGTTACGCCTTCACTGCAGAAAATTAGAAAAGATTTTGAAGAGTCCTTCCCAAAATTTTCCTCAAACCTCTTTTCAATTTTTTTGAGGAGGGTTTTAGGAGAAAAAATTGTTTCTTTCTTGAAAAATTTTGGACTGATCGAAAATTGCTGATCGCAATTAAATTGATATTTTTTCTAGAAATCCTTCTACGCTTGAAAAACTGAATCTCTGTTTCAAAAGGAAAAAATTTTTATTTTCAATTATTTCAAGAGAGAAATATTAGTCAATTGTTTGATTGCTCAAAATTTTTGTTTGACGACAAGAAGCAAGAGAAATGAAAGGACCGAAATTTAAGAGAGTTTTTTCATTTATAATGAATAAAATTTAAGATCATGAAGTCAAAAGTTACTTTGATTATCAAATTTACGGAATAAATATTTCTCGAATTCTTTCCACTCAATTATAAAATAGTTTAATAAAAAATCAATAAATTATTTTAATTATAACTTTTAATAAAAATATTTCTGTAAGCTTCAACAAGGCTATCTCCTTTACCATTTTGTTTGCCAACATTTTCTAATAATGCTTCAGTCACTAAGTTTACTAAAGTTTCTGTCCCTTCAGAGGAGTTTACATTTAAAAATTCACACCTTCCTTTTGTCAAAGCTGATATATCTGTGAAATTTGGTTTGGCACGGTTATGGACATAAAATGCATGAACAGGAATATTGTTTTTGCTTAATTTTTCAGCCTCTTCTTTCCAAAAAGTCTTTTTAGCAAATTTGGTTGATGTCCAGTAGGCCTCTCCTTTATAGTTTCTCTTGCTCGTTACTTCATCCTCTGCGTTTGCGCCTGCATCTCCGATCAAGATCACTTGAGAAATGCTTTCTTTTTCATGCTCATTATTAGCATGCCATAATCCTAATTCAGCCGCCTCTTTGTCTCCATAGCCTCCTGATGCGCTGATTTTTTCCATAAACAGTCTCAAATTATCAGGCTTGGTCTCCCAAATAGAAGATTGGAGGATCCGATTTTCTTCATCTCCATAATTTCTGTAGACTACAAATTGGACTTGGAAAGAGCCTTCAGGTATCTTCGAGTCTTTCAAAATTTTGTATGCACGCTCAAACATTGTTCCAACTGAGTTTTTCGCTTTATGTAAAAGCTGACCCATTGAGCCAGTTGCATCCATCAAGACCACTGTTCTAGATTTTGGTGCTTCTGATGCTCCTTCATTCTCAATAACCAAGAAATTCTTGATTTCCTCAATGTCAGAGGAATGAAGAGCTTGGAGGAAAGCCAAGCTCTTATCATGATACGCTTTTGCTGCATCAACAAACTTCTCATTATCGCCAAATTGAGACTCGAATAATTCATTACGTCTCTCATTGATCAATTCATACATTGTATCATACTTCTTTTCTCCAAGATTTAAGGCGCTAAAGGCCTTGTCAGCAAGACTTTTTCCTTTTTTCACATTCTCGATGTCTTCTCCTTTGATCAAAAATTTCTCCAGGCTCGATTCAAGGAGAACCATACTATATGAGCCATAGTTGCCTTGTCTTGCTGTTCTTCCACGAATCTGAATTTCCTCTGAAAGTTCTTCTGAAACAAAAGTTTGAATCACATGAACACCACCGTTTTTCTCAACTATTTCATTATGACAAATAAAATCAGTTCCACGGCCAAAAGTCTTGGTCAGGAATGTGATTTGCCCTGAGGAAGTTGCTCGTCTAACCCTTGTTTCTCTCTCTTGAGAGTTCGCTTCTTCTGTCAACACTTCGATTTCGTCCTTCAAATCTTGGAATGCCATAGAGTCAAGGCATTTATGAAGTTTCTTTGCAGACTCGAAAAAGACAAGGACAGCTCTCTTCCCTTCAGCTCTTCCAAAAATTTTCTGCTCAACTTCTTTTCGAATTTTTTGGTGATAATCATCTGCATTTTCAACAAACACATCATCTTTAGGACTGAATTTCAAATTGTTTTTGCCAAAAACAGAAGGAGTGAACGTATTTTTAGAGATCTTATATCTTGTTCGAATGACTTTCTTCTCTGCATTGGTTAAAGTTTCTAAAGTCCCTGTAACGCCCAGGATACAGTCGAATTGATTCGGGATTTCAGTGTAAGAAAAATGACCACATTTAATTCTAAGGCTTTTGTTTTCATTCAAGCTCTCTTCACTGATATTTCCTTTTTCATGCTCAGCATAATATGCAAAGAGAGTTTGATATCTCTGGGTTATATTGAAGGATATCTGCTCATGTTCTCGATACCCTATTTTGTCCTCTTTGACAATATAATCATGCGATTCGTAAGCTTTAAGATCAACTAGCATATCCTTCACTGCTTCTTCGATTAAGGGCTCCCAGCCTTTGAATCTCTCACAACAGTGTTTGTACTCTTGAGTGCCCTTAATTTTTTTTAAAGTAAGAGAGAGATTTTTGGTCTTCCAGATCATGTCAATTAGAGCCTCTATTGCTGAATCTGCCAGCACAGTAGAGGGGGTATATAACCCTCCGTAGAAATCTTTGCTGAAAAAGACATCAACCTCATCAATAAGTAAAATCCTAGTGCTTTTTGAGTTTTTATCTTTTCTGGGTTGTTTGGCTGCTTCTTCTTGAGAAATGAAATTTCTCACTGATTTCCTGATGTCTCCATTGATATTTAATGCATCTTCATTGAGCTTATTGAAATTACCGTAATGAATGTTCTTCGAAACATTTAGCGTATCAAATAGGCCTTTGAATGCTTCGTAATCTCGCTCGCTCAAGTAGCTGCTGTAGCAAGCACAACTAACATCAAGCCCAAAAAGAGCAAAGACAGTGGCAGTTATAGCTAGAGTTACAGACTTTCCCTCTCCAGTTCCAATCTGAATTAAGTGATTTTTCAGTATCTCCTTCTTTTCTCCAATACCAAGTAGACGGAAGATAGAAATAACCTGAGCAGCATGTGGTTGCAATAAATAGCTGTCTTTATTCTCCAAACTACTAGCTTCGAAATAGTGCTCCGAATTTTTGAGAGTCCAAATTGCAAAAATATGTGCGAGTAAACGAGGAAGTCTTGGAGCAACTTCGGCCCCCCAACCCTTCATCACTGAATCCTGTGTGACTCTTCCTGCAGCTAACTTGGTATCCGCTGTCAGTTGGCTCAAGTCTATTTTTGGTTTCAGATTATATTTCACCAAGTATCTATAACTTCCTTCAAACTCTGAATACCGATTTTTTAGGCATTCTTTATCGATATCATTGCCTTTTAAGTTATCCAATACTTTTTCAATCCCATATGCCTGGGTTTTGGTGTTGAAGAGAGACAGAGAAAAGCCCTGGAAACATTTATAGTCTGATACTATCCTTTGCCCATAGCCGCCGCTTTTATCTTGATTCAATTGCTGACCCAAACGGACAATCCCTTTTATATGGAACTTTTGCTGATAAGACTGTAAAATTTCATTGATTCTCTTATCAATTTCCGAATTGAATTGTTCAATATTTTCTGCCATTTTCTTCATTTTGATGAGTCGAAGAGGAGTTTGGTCTGACTGGCCTTCTCTTTCGATATCTCCTTCCCATTTTGACAAACTACTGATGAACTGTTGCTCAATTTTGTCAAACGTCATCTCAATTTTTAATGGAGCCTTCAAATGTTTTTCAAGGGAAATTATATTGTTCAAATTCATATTAAGTTGCTTCAAGTCATCATTTCTGATAGTCTCTTGTTCAAAGACTTGCTTGGCTAAAGCTTCTGTCGAAGTATAAAGATTCAGAGCCTGTGCTTGCAACTTCTCAATAGCATCATGGATAACACTCTCTGCTTCAATATTTAGTCCTTCAAGTGTAGTAATTCTCATTAGATTCATAATTTTTTTATTTAGAGCTTCATAATATCCATCTCTCGAAGATTTCCATTTTTTTGTCTTTTCATTGATCAATTTTTCATGACTCAATTCTTGCTTCATCACCTGAATTTTTTCAGGAATAGATTTTTTTACCTTCTCAAAAGATTCAACCTGCGCAAGGGTCTCAAGTAAATTCTCAAATGATTTATCAAAATTCTCAGCATTAGACCCAGTGTTTGCGTAAGTTTGAATTTTCGGTAAAAACTTGCCCCAAATTTGGATCGATTTCATGGTTCTTGCCAATGTGTCAATGTCAGGCTCATTCAATGCATTGTTGTACTTCTTGCTGAGTTCCTTAAAGTAATCTGACAGAATCTTGTTCATTTCAATAAATTTCGAGTTGAAATCCTCCAAAAATGTCTGACTAAAACAAATCTTTTGAATACGACAGTTATTCAAAAGCTCATTAAAATCGATGAGATAAATAGAATCCTCTTCTACAGGACTTGACTCATCCAAAAATTGCATTTCTTGTTTCATGCCCTTTACAAACAAAGAAAATTTTTCACGACACACTCTCCCAATATAATCCTCTATTTCTGTCCAATAAGCTTCCAGAAAACCAAATTGAGCTCCTAAGCACGTTTTGTATTCATTCAAGGATCTAAGTTCGAAGAAGATCTCTTTTATTTTTTTGGATTGAATTCTCGAGACAATCTCTGACTTGAGCTTTGCTGTTTCGACTAAGCAGTGATCTTCGAGTTGTCTTATCAAAGAGAAACTGCTAGTTTTTTTTAATTGTTCAATTAACCAAGGAGCACGTTTTAAATCATTTCCTTTTATGAGACTTTTTAAAGAATTTTCAAGGTCTAGTTTGACATTGTTAATTTCTTCTTTACAATCATCAATTTCATTCTTCAGCATGTTTTTCAGATCTGTTGGCAAAGTATTTGAAGCGTATTCAATCTTTCGAATTAAAGTATTTAACATATCACCACAGTCTTGGTTTCTAACCCCTTCAATACTCTCCCTGAACTTATTGACAATATGACTCTTGATTGATTCTTGAACTTCGTTATACTTTTGTTGTGAAAATTCATGTGAAAGCTTTTCAAACTTGGCAAAAATATCTTTGGGAGGTTGCACCAAGAACTCATTTATTGAAAGTTTTTGGTACTTTTCCTGTAACTCTTTGAGAATCTTTTCTTCTTTTTCATCAAGTTTACTCAATTCTTCAAGGACAATCTTCGTACAAAATGAACCCAACTCATCGCATATACTGCTCACAGTCAGCTTTTGCTTATTAAATTCATAGAAATTGCATTGAGCAATTGAGTCATTCAGATTTTTCAAAAGCCGCAATAATCCCGATTCAATTGTTTTTCTGATATTATTTTCGCAGTTCTTGAGCTTGTCCAAAACTTCTGCGTTCAAGAAACTCTCCACATATTCTTTAGCCTTCTTTATTTTCCTTAACTCTTGGATTATTGGTATAATTCTTTCTGGAACAAGATTGCTTGGAATAATTGAAAATCTTGCTTGAGATTCAACTTGATCTATCAGATCTTCCAAAGAGTTGTTCAAGATCCCCTTTAACTGATTGAGTTGGTGTCGGCAAACCTCATTAGTTTCAGCTGTTTTTTCCAGTTGGGTCATAAATAGTGCGACGTTTCCATAATTATGCTGTGATATATCGTTATTAACTCCAGCAATTGCCTCAGGAGCCTGTTGATAATAGCGGTCTTGGAAGCCTCGGAATAGCAGAGCATATTTGTTTATTAGATAGTCATCCAATTGACTCAGGGCTTTGGCAATCAAAATCTGGTTATTCAACTCCTCGATATTATTTGTCGTCAGAAATTTGCTCATCTCATCATTCATTTCGCTACAATTATCCTCCAACTTTCGTTTCCATTCTTCGAGCAAGTTGGTTTCAGAGCCTAATAAGTCTAGAATGCTGGGGCATTTTTCATCAATCTCCTTCAATTCCTTTAGCCGAGAAGCAAAAGCTCTGACCTTTTCAAATAAAAAGGCTTTCTTTTGCTTTTTGGCGTCAATCTTTTTTATTGGGGAGTCCTGAACTCCTTCCAAAGCAGGCATTGGAGTATTCGTTTGGGGATTTTTTTCATCTCCAAGAGTTGACATGATATCTTGAAGATCGTCATCATAAATGCTACTTTGCTTGGAATCTGGGCTTAAATCAGAAAGTACACTTTGTTGTTTGAAATCAATGATTGAATCGAAAAGCTCATCCATTTCAGTGCTCATGCGTCGCTTGTGCATTTGTAGAGCACTTTCGAAATCAAGGAGAGTTTTTGATACCAGATCACTTGAAGCCATAACTTCCTTGCAGACTCTCAAATATTCAAGCATAATTTCTAGCTTAACAAAGTTGAAAGACTTTTCGCTTGCCTGATGATCTTGGAGTTTTTTTAAATGACCTTGAACTGAAAGAATGTTCTCCTTCATCTGCGAATAGAAAATTTCTTTGACATCATTATTTATTTCCTCTAACCCTTTGAAGAGCTTCTCAAAGCTCTCCATCCCTTCAACTGCAATTACTCTTTGGTACACCTCTTGGATCTTATCAGAATTTTTTAACGTCAGAGGAGTGGATTTTATTTTATCTCTTGATAGTTTGCAATACTCAATCACCCTCTCTTTCACATCATCCATGATACTTGAAAACTGCTCACCTCTAAATTCACTCAACCATTTTGAACTCTCCAATCCTTCAATATAATCGCAGATCTTTTTGCTGTTGACACCTGTGGTTCTCTTGTCCATTGATTCGATTTCTATAAGTACGTTATTCTTTACACTTTCAATGAATCCACAGAGAACGGATAAAGTTCTTTCAAAAATCACTGACGTAGAAGTTTTGATGACTGTAATTCTGCGAATTCGAACCATTTCTTTAAAAAGAGCCTCAATGCCGCCAAATGCCTTCTCCTTCTTCTCTTCAAACAGACTCTGAATTTTCATGTTGATATTTTCAAAATATTTATTGATCTTTTGAATTAGTTGCTCATAAATTAACTCTGTGTCTTCCACAGAAATATGTTCTCTCAATACGAGCTCATTCTTGAGAGATTCTAATTTAGAAATCCACTCCTGAAGTTTTGTTATATCTTTGTCATGGAGTTCTGGCTGATCCAATAAGGAATAATGATTCTCATTCATATTTTTAATCTCTTCCATAAAATCATTTTTGAGTTGTTCATATGTTTTCTGCTTGTCTTGGCTATCCCAATGGTCATTGAGTAACTGGATAGACCCTTGCATTCGGGTTAACACATTTCCACACTCTCCAAATTTATCACTCGCCTGATAAATTTTGAAAGATTTTATGCAATCCACGAATAAATACTCGACCACCTCGCAAGCGTTCTTATAGTACTGATCAGATTCCGGAAAACTTTTTGTAATCAGCTTTAGTTTATCCAAGATCCTTTTGAGAGAAGGCTCATCAATCTTTTTGTTTTTCGTTGATTCAAGTGTATTGTTCAATTGGATTTTCAAGTTTTGTCCATAGGCGCTGCTTTCAATAACACTCTTTTCAAGGTGGTCTTTTCTGATTTTGTCTGCAGCTTTTGCACACTTAATGTATGATTTATAATCTTCAAGTTCATCTTCCTTCAATCCATTCTCTTCAGTAAAGCAACGGTTTATTATTTCAGTGGCAACTTGGTATTGTTTATTCAAGTGCCTGCTGATATTTATTGTGCATTCTGTGTACACCTTTCTCAGGCAGTCTTCACCAAGTATATGAAGTAACTTTTTCAGTTCATCAAGTCGGAATTGCACCAAATCATAGTCAGACCTTTTCAAGGCATTATTGATATTAATTTGATGCTTTTGGGCTTGATCCTGCAAAGCAGCACGGGAGCTTTCATTCAAAGAGAACTGAAATACTTCTCTTGGTCTCTGAATGCTGTTTGATTCAACCAAATCATCAAGAATTAAAAGTGCTGCTTCCTGATTCAGTGGATTCACAGCACATACCTTTCTTTGAGTTCTTCTGAGCATTCCTCTGAATAAGCTGTAAAAACCTTTATCAGACATTTCTTCTTCAGTCAAGTCCTTATTTACACTCATTAATGAAGCATAAATTGAGTTTTGTTGGTTTTTGGGGTACTTGGTAAACAGATAAGAAACACATTGGATGTGATCTTCAATACTTGGAATCATTCCAGCTAAAATGTGAGCAAGAGATTTCAAACCTTGATATCTATCTCCAATACTCTTATAACTGACGAGAATAACTGGTTTGACGCTTTTGCTTTTTCTAATTGCCTCCACAATACTTAGAGCATTTGCAATATCAACTTCTGGGCCTGCAGTATCCCCAAAGCCTGGAGTATCACACAAGATTACCTGCCCTCGATTGATTGAACCAAGCTCAGTCAAATCAACAGGAACTGATGTGATATATCTGGTCTCAGATTTTGAGGACGAACTTGTTCGAACTTTCTCCAAGCGATTTGTTCTGATTTTCTTTGGGCCAATATGGTCCATTCCATTCACTTGAGTTGTTTGCATTTCAGATCCCGCGAGATAGTGGATAGTTGTTGACTTGCCTGCTCCAGTTCCGCCCAGAAAGAGAATAACATCTTGACCCTCAATTAAGGTTGCAGCGTTTTCGCCGTAGCCTATTAAACGGAATAGTTCGTGAATATCTAAGGGTCGAAGTCTCTTTAAAACTTTATTGAGCTCCGTTTCGACTTCCTTCCATCCTTGGCAACCAACATTTGCTTCAATCTTTTTAATTTCCTCATTTATTGAAAGATCTTCTTGTTGGCTTCTGTCCCTTAAAGTAGTTAACTCTTGTTCAATTTCTTGATCTGCTTGTTCTGATAACACGAGGCCTTGCTTCGCAAGATCTTCGGGGTTTGAAGATTTCAGCATAGTGAAGTATTTCAACTTGAGCAAGGACTTTTCTACACAATCAGGATAGCAAGAAATATCATCCTCCAAGTTTCTCAGCTCATTTAGTCTTTTTGCTTGAGAATCGATTTCAATATCAACCTCGACTGCAACTGCTTCATGATTCTCGGACTGTCTAGCTTGATTATCTTCTTCCTTTGGTTCAGGTGCTTGTGATCTCATTTTGACAGATGATTTCTTGATTTCTTGAATTCTTTCAGAAATTGATTGAAGTCTTTCAAGGTCTTGGACGACAGGTTCAAGTTGATTGACCATTTTCTCTCTGTTCCTCTTTCTACATTCGGCAAGGTCTTGTCTTTTTCTCTCAATTTCTTCAGTCAGCTCTTCTACAGTCTCAAGTTCAAACTCTACCAAACCTTCTTTCAATTGCTTTTCAAGGTTATCTAGTTCATGTACAAGTGGATTCACTTGAGCTTTTTTCAGTTCTTGAATCCTTTCAGATATTGATTGAAGTCTTTCAAGGTCTTGGACGACAGGCTCAAGTTGATTGACCATTTTCTCTCTGTTCCTCTTTCTACATTCGGCAAGGTCTTGTCTTTTTCTCTCAATTTCCTCAGTCAACTCTTCCAAATTCTCAAGCTCATACTCAAGGAGCCCTTCTCTCAACTGTCTTTCTAAGTTCTCCAACTCATCCAAGTCAGACAATATAAGGTTCACTTTCTGTTTTTTAAGCTCTTGAATTCTTTCAGAAATCGATTGGAGCCTTTGAAGATCTTGGACAATAGGCTCAAGTTTGCTTATCATCTTCTCTCTGTTCCTTTTCCTACAATCATCAAGCTCCTGAATTTTTTTCCCAATTTCTTCACTCAATGCCTCCAAATCCCCAAGTTCGTGTTCAGTGAGTCCTTCTTTTAATTGCTGTTCCAGTATATCTAACTCATCCAACTCGGGCAAAATGGGACTCACAGGGATTTTTTTGAGGTCTTGGATTCTCTCAGACATCATTTGAAGTCTTTGAAGATCTTGAACGATAGGTCCAAGTTGTTTGACCATTTTCTCTCTGTTCCTCCTCTGGTACTCATCAAGTTCCTTACTCTTTTTCTCAATTTCTTGTGTTAGTTCATCAATATTCTCGAGTTCATGCTCGAGTAGGCCTTTTTTCAGCTGCTCCTGCAAACTTTCAAGCTCATTCGGAGTGGCCTTGTTTTGCTTTGGTCCTTCATTGAAATTGAGCTCTTGATGAGGAGTTCGATTGGGATCCACTTTCTCTTCTTCAAAAGTTTTTTGATCATCATCAAGTGAGTCAAGAACTAAAGATGTTCTATCATTATCGGACTTTTCTTTCTCATTCAAGATATCCTTCTGGCTCTGCTTCATGCCAAGGCCACGGCTCTGCTCCTCCAATCCTCTACTTGGGCCTTGTCTTTGAGCGTCTATTTAAAATTTTAATTTGTATAAATATATAAGTTTACTCTCAAGAAGTTTCTCCTGACAATGATCAAACTCATTATTTTCATACTCCTTGCTATTTAGTATGAGACTAAAAGAGTCCTCAGAGATTTGCTCAACAATTCGAAGTTTTATTCTATCAACCTGTTGGGGAGTTTCAATCAGATTCTTGTAGAGCTTTTCATCCAACTGATTCCACTCTTTCTTGTTTTCTTCCAAATATTGAATCTCCAGGGATTCTCGAAGGTTGGACACAAACATATCCTTGATCACTCGAACTAACTCCTTGAAGCTTGAAGGAGAGCTTGACAAGGAAAAAGCTTCATTTTTAAATTGAATATCGATTTTCATTGACTCAAAAATAATATAATTATTTATAATTATTCTTTTTTGAAAACACTCTGCTTATGAAAGCAAAGAAACCAATAATTGTTATTGTTTCATCAAGCTTATTGTACGTCATTAAATTATTTCCCTTTTAATCAAATTTTTTATTGAAAAATTTTTTTATCGGCAAGAATTACAGAAACTTCAAAATAAGCTATCTTTTTCTGTTGAAAGCGTTAGTTGCATAGCAGCTCACTTTCGACAAAGGAGAAGTGAGATTCCGACCGGTGGCTTAAAAGAAATAAGAGACAAAGATTCCCAAAAATTATTCAATTAGATCAATTTATTAAACCCAAAATTATAATTAATTCATAGATACGTATTAGAAAATTGTTAGCTCAATAAATTTAAAGTTTTTCATTTGATGAGCCAAATTCTATTTTTAAAGAAAAAAAGTTTTTGTCAAAGAATGAGTCTTGAATATCAGAAATCTTTCAAGTTGTGAGATTTTTCATCAAAACCAATCTCTGAATCAAAGGGAAGTAATTTCACTTGAATATCTTTTCATTCTCTTGATTTTTTTTAGATTTGTTGTTCAGGCTCTAAAGCTTTGATCACACCTTACATTTCTAAATAAATATTCAATGCAGTGAAGAAATTGTGACTTGGCAAGGATTTTAACTCAATGAGGGCAGCACCTGAAGAATTCTTTATTTTGAGCACTATTTCTCCCTCAAAATTTTTTATTTTATATGTTGGAAGGTCTTCAATAATTGGACAGTTTTTCTTCATCTCTCATTTGGAATTTTTATAAAAATTAATTTTTGAATGAAAATATTGAAAAGAAACAAACTACCGAAAAATCTTCGTTCTTTCACTTTTCTCAGAACTCGTCGTTGAGAAGTTGTTGATGGAAGCCGATCCTTAAAAAAATTGTTTGATGTGAGATTTCGAGAGAAAAACTTTCATTAATCATGACATCGAAAAGTTATTCTGAAATTTTTTAATGATTATCAATTTTTAAAATAATTTTATTTTTGCAATCAAGTCAATCCCGTTGGACGTCATTGAATTCTCACAAACATACACATCATCTCATAATATGACAATATTTATAAGACTCTCCCAAAACAGACTTTTCTCAGCATCAGTAGATCTATTTTCAATCTTTGAAATGGCTTTAATATAAATACTGATGATTGTCAGCAGGAAGTTTTCTTCGATAAGGAGCGAAAAGACCAAACTGGTCTTCTGATGTAATGGGGTGATGGGCTTGTTCTCTTACAACAAAATCTGGATCAGATTGAATATTAAAGATTAGAATTTAATTTCATTAAACTAATAAATGCGGAAATTTGTCAAATAAAATGTCTCTGTCAAAATCAAAATTCACATTTGATTTAATTCCAATCACAATCACAAGCTCTTGTTTCCAAATACTCGTCAATTTCTGAAAAAATTGTATTTGTGAATTTATTATCTTCATCTTGTTCCTGCTCTTCTTCAAGGTTAATTACTCGCCCTTCTCAATAACAATATTTCAGGTCAGGTTCTCCTTTAAACTTCACATTTCTCATTTGAGGAAATAGGACAACTCAATGTGAAACTCCGTTTCTAGTGAAGAGGAATTTTTTTGGAAACAGCTTATGCTTTAAATAAGAGCAGTTTCAAAACTTCTTCTTTTTCTGAAGATGAGAGATTCCCATTGAGCATAGTTTTTTGCTTAAGGGTGTCCTTTCCGCAGCTAAACATTACAAAAACCTTTTCAGAAATTTTTTTTGACTTTCCGCATTTAGGGGTTAAATCTTTCAGTTTTCACTCATTTCCAAGAGTATCTCTTCTTTTTGGGACAAGTCCTTAGACAATAAATCAAGGGGTTAAAATGCAAATAGGAAATAATCGTAGGATTTTTATAATAAACATAGGAATCCTACGTTCCTCAAAATTTTCTGACAATCTTTTGCTAAAACTTAAAAGAAGAGATTCATTATGCTGCTTAATTAGTCTTGTTTTGCTCTTTATTGCAGTCATGGAAGTCTTAACAATAATTTTGAAACTTTATCAAAATATTGTAGGAAACTTTTGATAATTGTAGGATTCCTATATTTATTATAGAAATCCTACAATTATTTCCTATAGTCGATTTGTGCCTCAATCAAGAGAGAAAGAAATTAAAAAAAACTTCCTTTCCAGTTCCTGAAAGTCAAGAGAGAGAGAGAGCAAAAAAAAAAAAGATTTTCAATTTTTTCTTTTGATGATGAATCTTCAGAAAACTTTCCATCCTTCAAAAAATTTGTCAGTTCGGCTAAGAACAACCTTTTTTCAGGGGCGGATTCTCTGAAGGGAGACGTATTACTGGAAGATGCTTTTCTTTATTGATTTTTCAGTCCTTTTTTGGTGACATTTCAGTCATTTTTTTACTTGAAAAAGTATCCTCTGAACTCCAGTATCATTCTCTGTCAGATTTGCTTTCATTCTCATCAATTCAGAAAAAACCAGAATTTTTTTTCACCAGATTGTTTTCGACTCTTTCTTTTACCACAACATTCAAATCTATTTTTCATAGGTAAAAGGTACTGATCAGCAGGACTCGTAGTCTAAATTCGAAAGATATGACTCCAATATCTTATTAAAATCAGAGAGTTTCTCTTATCAAAACTAAAATTTAATTTGGAACAAAATGAACAAATTCTTCTCAAGATCAGGTCTTCGCACCCTCAAGCGAACTGCCAAAGATCTCATCGGCACTTCTCAAACTTCCAACAGTATCCTTGCTCCTCTCTATGTCCCCATCCAAGAAGTCAAAAAATTCAACGAGGTCTTTCCTCTTTTTCTCATTCATATCTCTTAATCTTCTTCAGTCTTTACAACAAAACCTCCCAAACTTGACTGACGTCGCATATTTCCTCCACCAAGTTTCTAACGGATACAACAGATCAGAAAGACTCAGTGTTGCTGGTGCTGGTGGCTCCAGATTCTCTTATCCTTCTTCGTATTTTTCCGGCTCTTTTTTACCTAATTTCTCTTTAGCGATAATTCTATTCTTTTCTCAAAGCCTATTGATGGTTCTGAAAGATCAGGAGGTTATTTATCACTCCCTAGTATTTCTAAAATATCCATATAGATATCAAATCAGGAACTGCTGAACAAGATC
>Ga0182738_1004436_pt1 | contig 15521 bp, 4 predicted proteins | sample eDN5th30CBELigMG_FD_128876 | JGI IMG/M metagenome (GOLD analysis project Ga0182738, IMG submission 128876) | Enriched Miracle-Growth compost microbial communities from Emeryville, California, USA - eDNA 5th pass 30_C BE-Lig MG (version 2)... ... | reverse complement strand
TTAATGAGAACAAGCAGTTTTAAAATCTTTTGGAAATTAAACAAAAATTTTTTTTGTGAAATCTGCTTGGTGAAAAGAAAATATTTTTGCTTGTGTTGGGAGTGTTTACAATACAAATTTATTGTTTGGAAGACACTCTTTGGTTTGAGAAAAAGTCGTTGAAACTGGAATTTAGGAATTTTGAAAGCAACAAATTTTCGTAAAATTTTTTGCCTTGGCTCCGAAAGTTTTCCCTTCAAAATTTTCTTGAATAGTTGAAAAAAAATTCTTGATTCTGAAAGAAATGAGTTTTGTTGGTTTGACAAAGGATTGTCTTCACTTTATCTTATAATAGTTGACAAGTTAGTGAAAATAAACAAATATCTATAAAGTTATTTAATATCATATAAAGTAAAGCAAGGAATAATTTCGATTGCTTCAGATTAATAAACAGGTTCACCTATAATATTTCCTTGGGGACTGTACTGACAGGTCAAATAATTCAATCCAGAAGAGCTTTCACTCAACCCACAACCTACCTCAGTGGTCTCCCCCCAAATGATCTGAGTATAATGCCCAACATCACTAGCACTTCCTGTGGTTGAAACATCAGGATAATCAGCTCCAGAAATATAATACTTGGATTCGCTGCTCCAGAATCCAAACAAGTCAGATGCGTCATACACTCTAGCAGTACCATAAGCAATGTTTTCTCCAACACCATCGGTTCCACTGTGCTTGAAATTGCCAGTGCTAGCCATAGTGTCAGACCAAGACTGAGCAGAGGAAGCAAGAGAAGAGGACCAAGAAAGAGAGGAAATACCAAGAGATGATCTGATATTGTTGTGGAGAGTCAAGAGAACTGACTCCAAGTCACTGCCTGAGCTGGTGCTAGTGCTAGTACTGCTATTGTCATCAGTTGTATCAGTTTCTTCTGCCGTTGGATTAGAAGTTTCGGTGGATGTTTGGCTAGTCGAATTATTTTCAGGCACAGTCACTTGATTTCTGTTTCGACCAGAAGAACGAGAGCCTGAAACTTGCATCATATTGAAGAGGGCTAAAAGGCTGAGAACAAGAAGGATTTTCTTCATTAATGGAAGATAATACTTGGTAGAATAATTTTTTTGAAATATTTTTTGAATGACTATGATGGAAGGAAAAGAAATGGGGTTTAAATAGTTGTTGTTTCGGTTCGAAGGCAAGAAGATGAGTGGCAAGAAATAATGCTTTAAAGAGCCTTTTCACATTTTTTAGCTTACTTTTTTAGCTTGGCTAATTTTAGAAAAAAAATTAGACTATGTTGAAATAAGCTAACTGGCAATTGGGCATCAATAAGTCTTTATTAAACCTGATTCCAGATTATTTTTGAACCACCACATTGTCTGAATATTGTCTTGAAAAGGCATTTTTGGAAGCAGCTGTGAGCTTGACCTGGGTTTTTGCAAGCAACTTTCCATTTTCTTTGAATGTCCTGAGAAAGGAGAGGGGATAAAGTAGTTCCTGTTTTTTTGTTGATAAATTTGAAACTTGTTGGAAAGGAAATGAATTTCCAGCAGGAAATTTTTAATTAAAAAAAACATCAGGTCGTTTCAAAAATTTCTGAACAAAGAGAAAGTCAGAGTCTTTGAAACTTCCTTGCCAGATTCATCAAGTTGAAGTTCAAGTGACTTTTGGAGACTTTCTATAAGCTCCTATATTTTTGAGATAAAGCTAGTTTGAATTTTCGTTTCTAGAAAAAGAAAAATCTATGAATAGTTCTTGATTATTTGTAACGAATATTTGAAAAGTCTAACAAGTTGTTTTGAGGTTGGAAAGTACAAATTTTCTTTTTCATTTCTTTCATCTCGAGATGAAAATCAATGAGTCTAACAAAAACCTAGAGATTCCTTATCTTCTTTGTGTTCCACAATGATGTTGAAAAAACGAAAGTTTGTAACCTTTGAAAGTGTTCACACTATTCAAAGGCTTGTTTATTCGTAGAGAGATAGATACAAATCTTATTTTCAGGAAACTCTATTATGTGACAACGACAAGTCTCAGGATCTTTTTTATAGCTTTTCAAAAAAAAGTTGATTTTCCCGATTTTGCCCGATTTGAATAATAAAACTACAGAAAAGAGTTGAGTTGAAACACCTTCAATTTCTCAGGATTGTTCAAGAACGACGATCTCGGTTTCTTTGGTTCGAGTTTAAATATTTTGCAGGGAGGTAGAGAGTTAGTCCAGGCTTAATGATTCAAAATTTTAGTTTAGCTGTTGCTAAATTGAATGGGTTAAAAGTTGCATTTTTAGTCCAAAAGTTTAAAATAATTCAACTTGTTGGACTGGCGGTTTTTTTTTCTGCAATTTTGTAACGTTCCAGCACTGGAGATCGTGCTATATAACCCCGTTGCAACTTTCCTTTTTTATAATCAACAAAAAACTTACTTCAAACAACAACTTACCAACTTCACCTATGAACAAACATCTTATTGTCCTTGCTTTGATTGCACTCCTCTGCATTTCACAAGTTGAAGGTTTTAGACACAGTAGACGCCGCTCCAGTAACAATGGAAATTCTTCAGATTCTGGCTCTACCACAAAGAATAATGACAACACTGAAAGTACCACCAGTGATAATTCTAACACAGAAAATGGTGAGAACAGCACTGACACAAGCACTGACACTAGCACCAGCTCAGGCAGTGATGTGGAGTCAGTTCTCTTGGCTCTTCACAATAATCTCAGATCCTCTCTTGGTATCGCCCCTCTTACTTGGTCCTCTTCCCTTGCTTCTGCTTCTCAAGCTTGGTCTGATACTATGGCTAGCACTGGTAATTTCAAGCACGGTGGAACTAATGGATCTGGAGAAAACATCGCTTATGGTACTGCTAGAGTGTACGACGCTTCTGACTTGTTTGGATTCTGGAGCAGTGAGTCCAAGTGGTTCATTACTGGACCTAATTACCCTGATGTCTCAACAACAGGAAATGCTCTCGATGTCGCCCATTACACTCAGATTCTCTGGTCAAAGACAACTGAGGTTGGTTGTGGATTGAGTGAGAGCTCTTCTGGATTGAATTATTTGACATGCCAGTACTATCCTCCAGGAAATATCCTTGGAGAGGCTGTCTATTAAAGAGCTACTCCAGCAAATAAATTGAACGCCCATCATTACATCATTACAAAATAATTACATAATATTGATGGTTTCCGAGTAAATCTACCTATATCCACTTACTACCATTTACTACACGTTTACTGCATACTCCTAATTTTACTGATTCAATTACTAAAAATATTATTCTCAGTGATTTCTCCAAGTCTAAAAGTCCGGTATAAAACTCAAATTTAGGAAGAATTTTGGCAGAAACTTTCTTTCTTTTCCTTTCAGACAAAATTTCCGAAAGACTGATTTAAAGAAAAAAATTATTCTTTCGTCGGATTTTAAAAAGTTGAAAACAAGCATATTAAGATTGAAAATCAATTTTTATTCGTCATGAATTGAGTTTAAATGGTGATAACTTTTATCTGGTCTCGACAATCTGATATCTTCTCCATTCAGGGATGTCATTATGAGATCTTCGGGCCTCCCAACTCAGTCCATTCATGAATTCAGTTTTCAACTGAATCTCTGAATTCCTTGTGGGTTCAGTACCATAAGTTTCAACAAATATCATTTCCCCCTCAAATCTGCGCTTTAAGAAATCTTCTGTCAAGATTTAGCAGAAGATATCAGCTTTTCCTCTTTTTTTTCTCCCTGGTTATCTTTTGAAAAAAGGTACTGAAAAAAAACTTCTTTTGAAAAATGAAGATGAGAAAAGAGATTCCTAGGTTTCAGTTCGAATAAAGAAAAGTTTTCAAATTGAGAATTAAGAGAAGACGATTTCCTTCAATTTGAAACAAATAAATTATTCAGGAATTTTTTTTTTCAATTTTGGACTTCTTTGAAAACATGGAATTTTGACTGGAGAATGTTTTCCTGAAAATTCTCATTAAAAAAAAAAAATTCCCCAGTTCTTTTTTGTGATGAGCCTTTTGTCACTTCTAATTCTTATTATTTTCTCTCCCATCAACCTTGAAGTCTATTCTAGATTTGGGAGATTCTTATTTGAGAACCCGTTTCTGAAACAATTCTTGAATAATAAGGCTACTTTCAACATCCTGACTGGAGTGGAAACATAATCTTCATGATATAATGCAAAAAATTATTAAAAGATTATTTTTGATATCATCTACTTATTTGCGTATATCATCATGAGAAGGCTCCGATTTTACTGAACAAATTTTATTAAGAAAAGTATTTTTCTATTTTCTTCTATTGAGATCTCTTCTTTCTTAAAAAGACAATTAAATTTTTTAAGAGAATTGTCTTTAGGTAGTGAATAAAACAATATTTTATACTTTTTATTAAGTCAAATGAAAATATAATAGAAGTATCAATTTCTTGAAATTTATTATTTAATAAAGAGCCTCTCGAATGCCTTCATTTTCTTTTCTACTATTCCATAATTCTTGATCCCCTCCTTTAATAACCAGCGCTCCATCATCAGTGACCAACAAGGAGGTTTTTCCTTGATAGAAAGAGTGATCAGGAACTACAATAAAGTTTTGATTCCAGTTTTTGATAACAAGGGATCCTAGCTGAGTGAGACGAACCTCGCACTGTCCTTTGGTAGCTGAAGAAATAGTTCCAGAAGTCCAGATTGGCATTGAGCGCTTGTAAAGTACAAGGTCACAGTCTTCGCGTAAGATCAAGGAATAGACTCCATTTTTGGAGACAAGGACGTCACTCATCAACAATGGATTTCCAACATTTAAGGTATCTGAAACTGGATTAAGTTCACGAGGGCGCCAGAGTTCTTGATTATTTGATCCAATGATATCAATTGTTCCGTTATTGTTGATTCTTAATTGAGCATCTCCTGTGTAGTTTTTATGAGCCTGGTTGACCTGAGTTTTTGCATAAGTTGAGTTTCTTTCTGTGATTTTCAGAATTCCAGAATTTTTATCAAAGAAAAGTTCTGGCTGAGTTTCGTGGTAGTATCCTGTATACGTTTTAGTGCTCCAGATAGGAGTTGAATACTTATACAGGACAAGGTTCCAATCTTTTTGCATGACCAAATTGAAGACACCATTTTCTGAAGTTAAATGACCATTTGTGGCTACTCTCTCTCCTGCTTTGAGGCCATTCTTGATTGGCTTAGCATAATCTTCAAAAAGAGTCAAAACATCGATGAATCTCTCGTCAAGGTGACGCATCGCATGCTTCAAATTTACTTGATGAGAAGATTTGAAGTTTTCGAGTGAATTAGAAGCCTGGGTTTGTAAATCAGAGATCTCTTGGATGAGTTTTTTCGAGTTCTGAGCGTCCTGGACACGGGCCATCATATTTCTCAGCTCTTGGATCTTTTCAGAAAAAATCTTAGAAGTTTCAAGAGATGCAGAAGAGAGCCCTGAAAGCTTTCCTTCAAATTGTTTCTGAACTAACCCTTGAACTTTTATTTTGACCTCTTCAAGATCTGATTCTCTATTTTTGAGACGAGCTGGTAATGAAGGTTTATTAGGGAGATCCAGACTTGCCTTTTTGTAGATAACATGCAAAAGTTGGACCTTTTTATTAATGGCTTGATAAGCAAGATTCTTTTGTTTGATTAATTCTTCTTTGAGTCCCCTTTCAGATGAGGAAAGCTTTTGGACCGTTTGAACTAAATTTTCGAATAATTCCTCAATCTGCTCTTGAGTCAACATCCTTGAAAATGGGTCAAGAGTGTCTTCTTCTTCTACTTTAGCGGCCTCTTTTTTTGCTTCCTGGCTCACATCTCTCTCAACAAGGAGTTGTTGCTCCAATTTCAACTTGAGAGCCTCTTGTAAAAGGGGATTGTTAAAGTAGAGACCGTCATTTAAAATCTCACGATAGGACCTATCGTTGGCATATATAATATTATTATTAGAAGGTTGAAGCAGTTCTGTTAAGCAGAGGGTGCAAGCCTCATCTCTTTTGAGCAAGAGTTCAGATTTCTGGACTCCAAGGTTTGAGAGTTGGAGACATATCGAGCAAAATGATAGGAGTGACTGCATTTAAAGAATATAATTAATTTAATTATTAATTGGGTCGAATTTTTGCTTTTTGAAATGTGAAAGATTAAATTAGAAAATTAGTATAATTTTGGCTCATTTTTTAAATAACTTTATATTTTTGATTTTGCTTCTAAAAATACGAATATGAAGATTGAAAGATAATAATGTCCAATTGAAGGAATGAATGAACCTGATGGATTGATAAAGACTCACCCATTGTGGCTTGAAATCTCCACGACAAATCATTCATTATTCTTCAAGGTTTCTAAACTCGTCATTGAAGCAATTTAATAAAACAAAACGAGAGAGGGAAATTTAAATTGATAAAAGAGTTTTTCTATTTTGAGTCGCTTCAGAATCTGACCTTAAAATTTATATTCTAAACTCTAAACGGCCAGACTTTAGAATTATCCCAAAAATATCTTTCTGTGTCTTTGGAGTTTTGAAGCAAAATGCCTCAAAAATAGATAAAAGGCTTACGAAATCTTGAATCTAGAACTGTTTTGGTGTTTGATTGATTTTAGCTAACTGCAAGATAAAGTGATAAGAAACAGCGGCAAGAAAGATGGCACAAAAAATTTGATAATTTTATTTTAAAATTAGGCAAAAGCTTGGCTTCAATAAATTGGTTTTTTCTGTTCAAAAAGTCGAAAAATTGTTATTTTCTGTTAATATAATTTGGCAACTTGCTTAAACTAATAGACTTTTTTAATCTGTTCAAGATCAGAAGAGGAACATCGTGGTTTTAGTTATTCTGCTTGTCTTTGGACTGGGGCCAGATTTATAAATTGTGATTTTGTAGGCGGATGGTAACTCTAAATTAAAAACTTTTTCCTAATATTTCACACGTGTGGGAAAAAAAGTTATAATGATTTCTACGTTGAAATTCGAATAAATTTTCTGCGCATGAGGATTTTTGTGGGGAAATACGGAAATAAACATGAATGATATTTTTCAACAATTTAAGCAAAAAAATTGTCCCTTTATTTTTGAAACACATCATTTAAGAAAATGAAAGAATTCTTTTTAAAAAATTGCTGCAAATTTTGAAATCTCATCTCTCGTTTTTTAAATAAATTTTATGCAAGAACTCTCTCCAGGAATTGAGTGAGAATTGATCAAATGAGCTTTTAAAATTCTTGGTTGGTTAAGTTGAAGATTTTTATCGATATGATTCTTCTTCAATTTGCACACTCACCAAGATTCTGGAAAAAATTCAAAAGGAATGAGGCTCTGAGTCTTTAAATAAACATTTAAATATCGAAAAGAGAATTTAAAAAGTCTGAAATTGCTGTTCAGAGACTTTGAGAGTGAGAAAATTACTTTAAAAAAATTATTGAACAAGGTTTTGTGGATTGAATTCAAATGAATCGAAAAAAAGTTTTCTCTTCGTCAAAAAAATCTATACGTATCTGGAGGTTTCCCAGAAATTGTTTTTTTCCATTTTCCATGAAAAATTTTGGTAAACTAATTGAGATCTTAGTTCCTCATTGAAAACTCTTTTTATTCAAATTAATTAAATAGCACCGTGAAAAGAAGAGAAAGGGAAAAAAATGCTTCAGAAGAAAATTTACGAAAGTCTTTTGTTCCTAAACCCTTCAAGATTAATAGTCAGGAAAAGAAGATTGAAATATGAAATTTCAAAGGGATGTTTTCATCATGCTATGGGTATTTAGGAATTTTCTCCTTCTCTAAAAATAGTTGACAAATGTTTTCATTTCCCTATATGAGACAAGATAGATGGATTTCAGTTAACATGCAATTAAATTAAAAGAAGTTGAATTGAAATTATATGAAATAAAATTTATAAAGTCAAAGTCAAGCATGATAAATATTCTTTTATTTCTCTTGGTTCCTTTGGTTGCTTCGTACAGTCTAAGTGGTAAACACGAAACCTTCAAGATAACTGTACTAAATTCTTCTAGGAAATGTTTTGAGAGATTTGGAGACAAATGATCCGGTAACATTTGGTGCAGATGCTGCTTTGTGGACTGTCTCGAGCGTTGGACTTGTCGACGGAATAACAAAAGTGAGCTCTTGTTACAGCAATTATCTCGTTGGGGGCTATAATATACTTGCTTCTGGGAATGGATATTTTGAAAGAACATACACAGGATTACCTATTCCTCACAATATGATCCACTTTACTCTTCTTGCCCAGCCAGTCGACAGTTGGGATGCTGGAGACACTTTTGGCGTCCAGTTTGACTCTTTTCCTCTGATAACTGGGTGGAAATTTTCAACCTATACTTCTTATACAGTTCCATCTGTATGTGGCAATCCGAGCTTCAGTGATTTTCCGGGACTCAGGACCATTATCGAGTTCCCTCATTCAACAAACACTTTGAGGGTCAGAATGTACAGCATTTTTGATCAAGCTTCAACTGATGAGTCTTTTGGATTTCGAGATATCAGTATTCTTTTCTACACGAGTGATAATCCCCTTACCTCGCCAACATTCTGTGGGCAAACTACAATGGCGTTGCCTTGGGGCTGGTGTCCCTGCATTGACACGAATTTTTATATGAGTCCTGCGAATAGTGGTACCTGTTACGCTTGCCATATAACTTGTGCATCTTGCACAGGCCCAGCAAGTAATCAGTGCTTGTCGTGCTATGCACAGTCATATTTATCTGGAGGGCAGTGTATAACTTGCAACCCATCATGCATGAATTGCACGGCATCAGGTCAATTTAACTGTATTGCATGCGCTCCTGGTCAGTTTTTGATCCCAAATGGGGCGTGTGAACCTGACTGCCCGCCTCCTCTGTATCAAAGTACTGATCATATCAATGTTCTGTGCACAACACCATGTCCTGGCCAGTACGCTTATTGGGACGAGTCATGCTCCTCAAGCTGCAATTTTCCTTTGGAGCAACTTTTAATTGACAATTACTTTAAAGTTTGCTGGTATCCCTGCGAACCACACCAGTACCTTTATTGGAACGGAACCTGTGTCGACAGCTGTCCCTACCCGTTGACAAATAGGACCTTCCATTCAAAACTTTTCTGCGATTACACATGCGCTGCGGGTGAATATTTATATTGGGATAGGACTTGTCAAAGTTCATGCGATCCTCCATTGGTATTAGATATTAAAGGAGGAACAGGAGCGTATATGAGATATATTTGTGATTATCCCTGTTCGGATTATGAATATCTTTATTGGAATGGATCATGCTCATCAACATGCGATCTGCCAGTCACAACAAGTACCTATCGTGGGAAGGATTTTTGCAATTTTCCTTGCTCTACTGCTGCTCTACCAATCTTGTACTGGGACGGCTCGTGCTCTGCTACATGTGATCCACCTCTCATTTTAGCAAATGAAGGAAGTCCGATCGTGAAAGAGTTTTGCCGTTTTCCTTGCGAAATTGACGAATTTTTATATTGGAACGGGACATGTTCAAAGGAGTGCATTCCCCCTTTGGTTTCATATTATCAAAATAGTCGCTCTTTCTGCAGCTACCCATGCCTTTCAACTGAATATCTGAATTGGGATGGTAGTTGTATTTCATCTTGCGATTCTCCCTTGTCAATTAGATTGGAAGCTGATTTGCTTTATTGCGATTATGTATGTGGAATGAATCTGCCTTACTTGTATTGGAATGGGACTTGTTTGGGGGATTGTGTAGCTCCCTTGAAAGTCAGTCAACAAGGATCAGCTCTTTTTTGTGAATATCCTTGTTCTCCTTTGACAAATTTCTTATACTGGAATGGTACTTGTTCACCAGATTGTGCAAGCCCATTGACTCAAAGAATGGAAGGCACACCATCAAGGCTATTTTGTGACTTTGGCTGTGATGGGAATAATTATCTGTACTGGAATTTGACATGTGGTTCAGAATGTCCTGGGCCTTTAGTCTTTCGTGCAGTCGCTGGAAAAAAATACTGCGATTATCCCTGCTCAGGGGCTCAATTTCTGTATTGGAATAGCTCTTGTTTGTCTGAGTGTAATACTCCCCTCCAGATTTTCACAAATGGAGGTGTGAAATATTGCGTGTATCCATGTCAATCAAATCAATATTTAAATTGGGATGGTACATGTTTTATGAATTGCGAGTTACCTTTGAAAGCTTATGTTGAAATAAGTGGCTTAGAGATAAAGGATTATTGCTTAACTGGATGTGAGAGCAATAAATATTTGTATTGGAATGGCTCGTGTTTAGGTACATGCAAAGATCCAATGAATATTGTCAAGCAGACTTCAACGATTGATAAGAATGTTTGGCAATTATTTTGTGAGTTGCCTTGTCCAGATATAACTTATTATTTCTTTCCAGATACTCAGACTTGCTCGAAGACATGTCCTCTTACTTATCATATTGAGAATAATTCAAATTTTCTGAGCTGCGTCTTAAACGAAGAAGACGGCTGGTTTGTCAAGAATATTCTTACAGCTTCAGCAAACGGATTGGTGGTGTTGGTAAAATTAATGCGATATATATGTTACATTGATATGCCAATGTCACCTCGTTTGGAGAAGCTTGCTGAAGCAAAAGCAAGAAATATTTTGGCTTTGAATATTGGCTGGCCTATGTCTGATGAAATGATTGGATATTTTATAAACAAGCCGCTTCCTTCAGTTTTCGAAAGGAACGGTCTTGATGCAAATTTTGTGGTGAACTTTTGGAAGGATTTCACGTGGATATTTCTAGTATTTGTTCTGGGAATAACAGTTACAATGTTTGAGTATATTTTCAAAATTTTCGACTGGCCTTTGCTTTCTAGTTTTTTTGAGAAACTAAGGTCGCTCTTCAAGTGGAATTTATTGCTTATCATATTAGCAATAAATATGGACGACATTTTTGTGTATTCATATTTACAATTCCGATCGCTCGGAGGAGCTTATGAAGATACAACAGGAGGAGGAAGAGATTCAATTTATATGATATTTAGTTTATTGGGATGTTTGACTACTCTTGCTATCGGTATCGGATTTTTGGGTTTTATTTTATTTCTTGTCTTCAAAGCTCAATCAAATATCAAAGATCCACCAGGGGTATTTGCTGATCGGAAGGTGGCAAGTCAGAGAGCTTTTCTAGCGAGTTTGGAATTTGCTAGAGAATGGCAAGGCCTTAGCGTCTTGTTTCAAGGTTTCAAAACCGAGAGTCTTTGGCAACAGTCTTTTTATTTTCTGTATATCTTGAGAGCTTGCTGTTTGCCAATGATTATTGCATTTTGCTTTTATTCATGGCCGATACCCCAGACTGTTTTGCAGATGTTGCTGAATTTTTCTTGGATTGTTTATCTTTTGATGGAAAAGCCTTTGAAGAAAAAAATCAATTTTGCTCAAACGCTGATTTGTGAGAGTATCGTCTTGGGAGCTAACTTTTGTATGTTTCTGCTGGCGTGTTTGCTTGAGTCGGGATTTGATTATTCATATCAGAGTCTGGTTATGTTGGGAGATATGGTGATATTTGGAAATTTCTTGTTTAATGCTGTTTGGGTTTTGTTCTTTATCATTAAAGTCATTGTAGAAGGAAAGAAGATTTCCAAAAGGGTGAAAGATCCTTCACTTTTAGCAGCGATTGCTTGGCTTGATATGTTGATAGTCTGGTTCCAGCAAGGAGGGTTGGGCTTTGAGGAGTTTTACAATCAATATGAAGAACAAGTTATTATTGAAAGGCAGAATAATTCCCTCAAATATATAGAATTTACTAATTCTGAAATGAAACAACAACAAGAGGAAGAGAAGGAAGGTTTAAAGAGGAAATTTAATTTTCCTCTAACAGATCTCGATACACTCCCTGACAACAGCAGCTTCAGAGGAATCAGTAGTGAGTTGGAAAGTGAGTCCAATAATCCTCGGAATATGACAGAAAAATTAAACACCTCTTCACCAATAATAGTGACTGAGAACCCTGAAGATCATGTTCCAACTAGAAGACATCGAGAAGATAACAGTGCTTTAAAAAGGCTTCGAATAAATCGGTCAAAAACAAGGTGGGCAGATTATCTTAAAGAGCTCTCAATTGGCAAAGAAATTAGTTTACAAGACAATTCATCAATAGATCAAGCAAGTCCAAATATAGCTGGATTAGAATTAATTTCTCCTATCCAAGTCAATGGATCATCAAGAAATTCTAATTTACAGCCTGTGGAATTATTTAGAGGAAATAGAAGTCTAGTTACAATTAATATGAATAAAAGGCCTCAACGTCGAAGAGACAATAAATTTTTGCACTAAAAAGGAAGATTGATAAGTATGTATAAAACCAATTTCGCTTCTTTATGATTTTTTTCAAAGAAGAGATTCCTTAATTTTTAGTTCCTAACAAACTCCCAATGTATCAAGTTCTTGGTTAAAATTATTTTAAAAACAGATAAGGAGATCAGCAATGTTTCATTACGTTGTGGTATTGTTACTTGTAATTCTTGCTCCAAAGCCATCTTCTTCTTATAGTTTGACTCTGACCACGGGCGGTATGGATCTTTTCATTCGATGATTTTATAACAATACCTGAATAGGAGGTGTGATCAGAGATTTGGAATCTAGTATTCAGAGCACTTTTCAAACTGATGCGGATGCGTGGACTGCAGTAACTCTGGTAGCAAGTCCAACGAAAATTTCCTTTTGCTATGACACCTGGTTATTGGGTGGATACAATATCCTCCAAGCCCCATATGGATATTTTCGGAGATATTACTCAACTGTACCAACGCCTCACAATATGATTCGCTTTTCTTTCAAGTTTCAGAAGATTGACGACTGGGACTCAGGGGACACTTTTAAACTTCAATTTGACTCATTACCAGTTTTGACAGGGTGGAACCTTCAGTCTTATGGATACACTTATGGATCATATTTGTGTGGAGCGTCATACAACTCGTATTACAAGGAGTCCCCTCTTATAACAGTTATGGTGGAACTTCCCCATTCAGCAAGCGATTTAATCCTGACTGTGTATAATTGGTTTGACGAAGCACCAACAGATGAATCTATGGGTTTTAGAGATATCACCATGACTTTCTATACGCTTGCAAGTCCACCAACAAGTCAGACACTTTGTGGAATATCTCCTTATCCTCTCCCAGATCGCTGGTGTCAATGTGAAGCAACAAATTATTATATGGCTCCTGCTTATAGTGGAAGCTGTTATCCTTGCGACGGAACCTGCGCAACTTGCAATTCTGCAACCCAGTATAATTGCCTATCTTGTTACCCTGGGGACTATCTCTCAGGTGGTTCTTGCTATAAGTGCCATTCATCATGCAAAACATGTAATGGAGCCGGTCAATATCAATGTTTATCGTGCCCAGCTGAAAGATACCTGACTATGCAGAAGAATTGCATATCATCTTGTCCTCTACCTTTGATAAACAATGCAACAAAGAATTTTACAGAATATTGTTATTCACCTTGCACTTCTTCGCAATTTCTGTATCCTGATATGAGTTGCGATACTAGTACTTCCTGCGTTTTTCCAATGACACAACAAGTTGTGGCAAGTTACTTTTTGATCTGCAACTTCCCTTGCCCATCCTACCAATATGCGATTAATAACGGATCCTGCAGCAATACATGTCCTTCCCCTTTGACTAGAGTCCTGAAATATGGAAGACTCTTTTGCAATTATATCTGTTCATCAACTCAGGTATTATATTGGGACGGAACATGTGATACTTCGTGTCCCGCTCCTGCGATTAGTTATACAGAAGGAACTGGGGCGTGGACAAGGAATTTCTGTGGCTATCCATGTAACTCTTGGGAATATCTTTATTGGAATGGGTCTTGTTTGACGACTTGCCCTTCTCCTCTCATAGCATATCTTATACATGATGCAAACTTTTGCAAGTTCCCCTGCTTATCGAGTCAAATCGCAATTTGGGACGGTAGCTGCTCGAGTACCTGCGTTACATCAACAAAGCCGCTTATCTTGAAAATAGAAGGGACGCCCTCAAGATCGTTTTGCTATTTTAATTGTGAGATTGATGAATTTTTATATTGGAACGGCACCTGCTCGAAAATTTGCATCCCTCCTCTGACGTCTACTTTCCAGAATAGCCGATCCTTTTGTGGTTATGCATGTTCGACATCTCAATTCTTAAATTGGGATGGAACCTGTGTTTCGTCATGCGGGCTTCCGTACAGCCAAAGGATTGAAGCTGGATTAAAGTACTGTGATTATAACTGTGCTTCTCCAACCTCATATTTGTACTGGAATGGATCCTGTTTAGCCACTTGTTCAGCTCCTTTAACAATTACAAAACAAGGATCAGCCTATTTCTGCAATTACGGCTGCACCAGTTCTTCTGATTATTTATATTTTAACGGCACATGCGCATCACAATGCTATAGTCCACTAACGCAAAGAACTGAAGGGACTCCTTCCAAAAAGTTCTGTGATTATAGCTGCAGTGCAAGTGAATATTTGTATTGGAATGGTACATGTAGCTCAGAATGTCCTGCTCCACTTGTATTTCGAGCAGTCGCTGGGAAGAAATATTGCGATTATCCTTGCTCAGGATCTCAATTTTTGTATTGGAATAGCTCATGTCTTTCAACTTGCTACCCTCCTTTACAGATCATCGCTGATGGCAGTGTAACATATTGTGTGTATCCATGTGAATCAGATGAATATTTGAATTGGGACGGAACATGCTCTAATGATTGCAGAATCCCTTTAAAACCTCACATTGATCTTGCGAAATATTGCCTCACTGGCTGCTCAAGCTCTCAATATTTGTATTGGGATGGATCTTGTTCAACCACTTGCAAGGCTCCTTTGAGAGGTATTGTCCAAAGTGGAGGAGGTAATACTCAACCTTTCTGTTATCAGCCTTGTCAGAATACTGCTTACTATTATTATTTCGAAGCAAAAGCTTGTCGCCCCAGTTGTCCTGGTCCTTATTACAGGAATTATACCAAAACCCCCTACCTCAGCTGTATCTCTGCGAATCTCACTGAGGAGAGTTGGTTTGCAAGCCACTTCCTTGTTGCCCCTGACGTTGAAGGAGAATTAACGACCATCAGGGTGGTAAAGCTGATGGAGCATATGCGTTACTTGGATGTAGCAATGCCTCCGAGATTAGAGAGACTGATAATGAGCCAAGGAAGAAATATATTGTCTTTTAATTTTGGTTGGCCAATGTCTGATCGAATGCAGTCCTATTTTATTGACTCCAGCCTTCCTGAAACTTTTGCCAAACATGGTTTGGCTGCAAGTTTTATTGTGAACATTTGGAAAGACTTGACGATGATGGGTGTAATTATTTTCTTGGCCGTTGTTTTCATGGTGATAGAGAATATCTGTCGAATTTTTAATTTTACTTTGGTGAGATGTTTCTTTGAGAAATGCAGAGGGATTGCCAAATGGAATTTAGTGATCGTATTCCTAGCAATGTGCATGGATGATATCGTTCTTTACTCCTCGCTCCAATTCCGCTCTCTTGAGAGTCCTGAAGGCAAGACATATGATTACACATATATTGCTTTCAGTTTGCTGAGCACGATTGTTGCTGTTGTTTTGAACATTGGACT
>Ga0182738_1004435_pt1 | contig 15522 bp, 17 predicted proteins | sample eDN5th30CBELigMG_FD_128876 | JGI IMG/M metagenome (GOLD analysis project Ga0182738, IMG submission 128876) | Enriched Miracle-Growth compost microbial communities from Emeryville, California, USA - eDNA 5th pass 30_C BE-Lig MG (version 2)... ... | reverse complement strand
CCGCCGAGGTCTCATCGATCCCTTGTCCTATGTGCAGCGCCACGTGCGCGGCGACTGGGGCGAGATCGACGAGGCTACCCGCCAAGCCAACGATGTCGCACTTCAACAGGACAACCTGATGATCTCCTGCTACCGGATCACCCCGGAGCTGGTGCTGATCGTCCAGACCAGCGAAGACCATCAGACCACGGTGGTCCAGTTCCCCGAAGAGCGCGACATGATCTGAAGGCGATACCTCGCCATCCCCTTCACCTGACGGAGCCACTTCACTCCGCCAGGGGTGCCGTGGCTCAATAGCCCTTCAATGAGGAGCCCATGGCATCACATCGCATCGAAACCTACTGCCAGCGCCTGGCATTCCCCATCGGGGCGCTTATCTTCAGCAGAGGCGTTGACCGCTTGGTCCGCGCGGGTCGCCTCGACCCGACCCCGTACTTCAGGCGCCACACCCGTGGCGACTGGGGCGACGTCAACGTCCAGCAATGGCACGCCAACGGCGTTGCACTTCAATCGGGCGCATCGCTGGAATCGCACTACGTGATCCACCCAGGGCTGGCCATCCGCATCGTCACTGACGCGGAGCGCAGCGCCACCGTCATCGTGCTGCCGTCCGAGGACTGAGCACGGTTCACCCGCTGGACATCCAGGCCAGCACCTTCAACCACCTTCGGCCACGCGCCGATTCTCTTCCCACCACGGGGCATGCCACTGCCCCGCTGGGGGTGGTGCATGCCCCATTTTCTTTGGAGCATCACCATGTCCCTCGATCTCGAAACCACTACCGCTGAAGCCACGCCCGTGCAGGGCGAACTGCTCGACGCGGAATCCAACCCTCTGACCCTGAGCCTTCAGGATTTCGTCGGCGAGTTCGGCGACGAACTGCTCGACGCCCTCAACAGCGCCAATCCGCCGGTCTATACCGGCCAGCCGCAGGCGCACCGGCAACTCGTCGTCGCCAGCCTCAAACGCAAGCTGTTCCCGGCCCAGGCCGAAGTCGTCCACGCTGCTGCCGAACTGCTGATCGATCGTGGCGAACGCGCCGCGATCGTCAACGGCGAGATGGGCTGCGGCAAGACGACCGTTGGCATCGCCACGGCCGCCGTGCTCAACGCCGAAGGCTACCGACGCACCCTGGTTCTGTCGCCACCGCACCTGGTTTACAAGTGGCGGCGCGAGATCCAGGAGACGGTGGCGGGCGCCAAGGTGTGGGTGCTCAACGGGCCGGATACGCTCGTCAAGCTCATCAAGCTGCGCGAGCAACTGGGTGTGCAGCCCGCGGGCCAGGAGTTCTTCGTCCTGGGGCGCGTCAGGATGCGGATGGGCTTCCACTGGAAGCCTGTCTTCACCCAGCGACGCACCCGCCACGGCGACGTCGCTGTGTGCCCGGACTGCGGCACGGTCATCACCGACCTCGACGGCGAGCCGGTCAACCCGATCGCGCTCGAAGCCGAGGAGTCCCGCAGGAAGTGCGGCCAGTGCGCCGCGCCCCTGTGGACGCTGATCCGCCCGCGCAGCCTGTCCGGCAGCGACCAGTCCTCGGCCGTTCTGAAAGCTTTGAAGCGCATCCCGACCATCGGGGAAGTCACCGCGCAGAAGCTGATGCAGAAGTTCGGTGACGGGTTCCTGGCGTCGATGCTCGGAGACAACATCCATGAATTCATCAACCTCATGGACGGCAACGGCGAGCTGGTGTTTTCCGACCGTCAAGCCACGCGCATGGAACGTGCGATGGCCAACATGGAGTTCGGCTTTGGCGAAGGCGGCTACCAACCGTCCGAGTTCATCAAGCGGTACTTGCCGCAAGGCACGTTCGACCTTCTCATCGCCGACGAGGCCCACGAGTACAAGAACGGCGGCAGTGCCCAGGGCCAGGCCATGGGCGTGCTGGCGGCGAAGGCTCGCAAGACCTTGCTGCTGACCGGCACGCTGATGGGCGGCTACGGTGATGATCTCTTTCACCTGCTGTTCCGAGCCCTTCCGGGGCGGATGATCGAAGACGGCTACCGCCCGACCACGAGCGGCAGCATGACCTCGGCCGCGATGGCGTTCATGCGCGATCACGGGGTCTTGAAGGACATCTACTCCGAGAGCGCCGGCACGGCGCACAAGACGGCCAAGGGCACCAAGGTCTTGGTGCGCACCGTCAAGGCCCCGGGCTTCGGTCCCAAGGGCGTGCTGCGCTGCATCCTGCCGTTCACCATCTTCCTCAAGCTCAAGGACATCGGTGGCAACGTCCTGCCGCCGTATGACGAGGAGTTTCGCGAAGTCGCGATGGACACGGCGCAAGCCGCGGCCTGCCGCGATCTGGCAGGTCGGCTGACCGCGGAGCTGAAGCAGGCTCTGGCGCGGCGCGATACGACTCTGCTGGGCGTGGTCCTCAACGTGCTGCTGGCCTGGCCGGACTGCTGCTTCCGGTCGGAGACCGTGGTGCATCCGCGCACGCGCAACACCCTGGCGTTCGTCCCGGCTCAGTTCAACAAGTTCGAGATCAGCCCCAAGGAGCGTGAGCTGATCGAGATCTGCAAGCAGGAGAAGGCGCAGGGGCGCAAGGTCCTGGCCTACACGGTCTATACCGGCACGCGCGACACCACGTCGCGCCTGAAGGTGCTGCTGGAGCAGGAAGGCTTCAAGGTGGCGGTGCTGCGCGCGAGCGTGGATGCCAGCCGCCGCGAGGACTGGATTGCCGAGCAACTGGACCGTGGCATCGACGTGCTCATCACCAATCCCGAGCTGGTCAAGACGGGATTGGACCTGTTGGACTTCCCGACGATCGTGTTCATGCAGTCGGGCTACAACGTGTATTCGCTCCAGCAGGCGGCACGCCGCTCCTGGCGCATCGGGCAGAAGCAGCCCGTGCGCGTGATCTATCTCGGCTACGCCGCCACTTCGCAGATGACCTGCCTGGAGCTGATGGCCAAGAAGATCATGGTCTCGCAGTCCACCTCGGGCGACGTGCCCGAATCGGGGCTGGATGTCCTGAACCAGGACGGCGATTCCGTCGAGGTCGCACTGGCCCGGCAGCTTGTCGCCGCATGACACATTCCACTTACGGCCCTTCGGGGCCGTTTTTTTTGCCGCACCCGGCAAATCGGGCACTGTCTGGTTCGCATTGTTTGCTGCCGCTCGTGGCCCGAGCGGCGATGGTGAGGGCTCGATGTTTCAGGACGCCGAGCTATGTGCCCATCACCACTCTGGTTTCACCATCCCGAACGCCGCCTGCTGGCGGGATTTCTCGGCCTGCTGTGGGCGGTGTTGGCCGGTGGCTGCGCGACGGCGACTGTGCCGGTCGCGCCCGACACCATCGAGGAAGTCTCGGCCGCGCCCGAACCCGAAGCGCCCGAGTACATCCCGGTCGTGCGCTACGCCCGCTACACACTGGTCGAACTGGCACCCATGGCGGCGCAGCGCGACCTGCTGTTGCAGACCATCGACGTGTCCATGCCCGAGGATGCCCGCGCCACGGTCGGGGATGGGCTGCGGCACGTGCTCAAACGCAGCGGCTACGGCCTGTGCCAGACCGCGCATGCCGTGATCGAGCTGTACGCGCTGCCGTTGCCGGCGGCACACCTGCATCTCGGCCCCATGACCTTGCGCGATGCACTGCTCACGCTGGCTGGCCCGGCCTGGGAACTGCACGCGGATGACCGCGCGCGACAGATTTGCTTTGAGCGGCCCGGTGACCGCGCGGCTGCCAAGCACCCGTCCGTGCCACCCGCCACCGAGTCGGCACAGACATTCCCGCTGGCACCCGCGGTTTCAGGAGGCCAGCCATGAATGCCTCGCATCCCGCTCAACGCTCAACCGCCGCGGTTGTCGTACAGAGCCTGTTCTGGCTCTGGCTGATCGGCCTCAGCGTCATCGTGGCGCTCGGCTACCTGGCGATGCGCGACCAAACCGACCAGGAGCGGCTGGATTCACGCCTGCAACGCCTGGAAGCGCAGGCGACTGGCCTGGCCGAGACGATCGAGGCTATCCAGCAGCGTCCTGCCGTCGCAACGGCCGCTGACCTCAAAGATACCCGCCAAATCCTGGAAGCACGCGCCGCCCAGGTGGAGAAGTCGCTGAACGGCTATGCCGCCGCCGACGATCTTCAGGCACTGCGCGCGGAGATCGAGCAGATCAAGACACGCCAGACCGCCGCGCGTGCCGCAGCGCTCGTCCAACCACGCACACCAAGCAAGCCCGCCGCCTCCAAGGCCGAACCGCCGCCGCTGCCGTTCCGCGTCGTCGGCGCCGAACTGCGCGCCGGCCAGCGCAGCGTGTCCGTCGCGCCGACAGCCGGGGACCTCACACCCGACCAGCTTCAGGTTCTGCTGCCCGGTGATGCGGTCGGCCCATGGCGTTTGCAGGCGGTCGAGGGCAACACCGCGGTGTTCCAGGCCGGCGACCAGACCCGCCGCGTGGCGATCCCCTGACCGGAGCACACCCCATGAAGCCGTCGATCCTCCTTTCCGCGCTCGTGTTGGCGTCGGTGCAGTGGCCCGCCTGGGCGCAGCAGCCCCCCACAGCCCCCGCGCGCACTGCACAGAGCCAGGAGCGCCCGCTGGCCGCCCGCGTGCTGGACGACCGGGTGGCCAGCGAATGGGGCCTGCAACCGCAGGAATGGGCACGTTACCGCGAACTGATGGACGGGCCGCTGGGCATCTACTCGCCCAACCTGGACCCGCTGTCCGCCCTGGGCATCGAGGCGCGCACCGACGAAGAAAGGCGGCGCTACGCGGAGCTGCAGGTGCAGGTCGAGGCGCGCCGCGTCGAGAAGCTGCTCGCCTACCAGCGCGCCTACGACGAGGCCTGGCAGCGCCTGAACCCCGGCATGCAGCGCGTGAACCTGCCCGACGACAAGCCGGGCGCCGGCACACCCACCAATCCTTTGCGCGGCAGCGGCCGCATGGCGGTGTTCGTCAAGGACGGCTGCGCGTCCTGCGGGCAGCTCGTGCAGCGCCTGCAATCCTCGGGCGCGGAGTTCGACCTGTACATGGTCGGCAGCCGGCAGGACGATGCGCGCATCCGCGACTGGGCCAAGCGCGCACAGATCGACCCGGCGCGCGTGCGCAGCGGCAGTATCACGCTCAACCACGATGGCGGGCGCTGGTTGACCTTGGACGTGCCTGGCGATCTGCCTGCCGTGGTCCGCGAGGTGAACGGCCAATGGCAGCGCCAGCCCTGATCGCCGTGCCAGCCTCGCGCACATGGCTCGCGCTACTGCTCGCCGCAGGCTTGAACGCCGGCACAGCCCAGGCCCAAGAAGCTCCACCGCCGGCATATCAGCTCGCCGCGCAGCGTGCCGGCATCCCCTCGACCGTGCTCTACGCCGTAGCCTTGCAGGAGAGCGGCATCCGGCGCAACGAGCGCATCGTCTCATGGCCGTGGTCCCTCAACGTCGCCGGCCAGTCGCGCCGCTTCGCCACGCGTGCCGATGCCTGCGCCGGCCTGCAGCAGGCGATGCGAACCACGACGCACACGCGCATCGACGCGGGCCTGGGCCAGATCAATCTCGGCTACCACAAGCACCGCTTCACCAGCGCGTGCGACCTGCTGGACCCGTACCGCAACCTCGCCATCGCCGCCGAGATCCTGAAGGAGCAGCACACCCCGGGCGAGGACTGGCTGCTGGCGATCGGCCGCTACCACCGCCCCGCAGGCGGCGAGCCCGCCGCCCGCTATCGGCGCAGCGTGTCCCGCCACCTTGCCCGCGTGCAGGGCACGCGCCCAACCGCCGCGGTTCTCGCCGCGCGCCAGGAGAGTTCCCCATGACGACATCCCACCCGGCCCATCTCGCCTTAAAGGGCCTGCTCGTGCTGCTGGCAGGCCTGCTGCTGGCCGCGCGTGCCGGCGAGCCGCTGATTGTGGTCGAAGACCGCGGCGGCACGTCGGCACTGCCGTACTACGAGGCCCTGAACCTCCAGCCCCGCGCCAATGCCCCGGCGCGGCCACCCATCCCGATGCCCCAGGTTCCTGCCACACCAGCGGACGAAGCCGCGATGCTGCCGGTGCGCAGCACCAAGCTCACGCCTGGCACCGTCGCGCGGCGCGTGATCGAAGCGCCCGGCCTGCGGCCGTTCGCGGTCATCGGCGACGACGAGGCCTCCCGGGCCTGGTTGCAGCGGCGCGCCGCCGCTTTGCGCGAGCGCGGCGCGGTCGGCCTGGTGGTCAACGTCGAGACCACGCAGGGCTTGGCACGGCTGCGCGCCCCGGTGCCGGGCGTGCCCCTCGCGCCCGTGGCCGGCGACGACCTGGCCGATCGCCTGGGCCTGCGGCACTACCCGGCGCTGATCACGGCCACCGGCATCGAGCAATGAAGCCATGTCGGGGAAACAGCCGGTCGAGGTGTTGCTACGCCCAGCGGTGGAGCTATACACCGTCGCGGCGTGTGCAGGCGCCGCGTTTCTGTGCCTGGTGGCCCCATGGTCGCTTGCGCTGAGCCCGTCGATGGGCGTCGGCAGCGCGCTGGCGTTCGGCGCCTACGGCGCGATCCGCTACCGCGATGCCCGCGTCATCCTGCGCTACCGGCGCAACATCCGCCGCCTGCCGCGCTACGTGATGACGAGCAAGGACGTGCCGGTCAGCCAACAGCGGCTCTTCGTGGGGCGCGGGTTTCTCTGGGAGCAGAAGCACACCCACCGGCTCACGCAGACCTATAGGCCCGAGTTTCGCTGCTACGTCGAGCCGACACCGGCCTACCGGCTGGCGCGTCGGCTGGAGGAACGGCTGGAGTTCGCGCCGTTCCCGCTGTCCCGGCTGTCCGCGCTCACGGGCTGGGACGTGCCCATGAATCCGGTGCGCCCGCTGCCGCCGGTCGGCGGCCTGCCGCGGCTGCATGGCATCGAACCCGACGAGGTGGATGTCAGCCTGCCGCTGGGCGAGCGCGTCGGGCATTCGCTGGTGCTGGGCACCACGCGCGTGGGCAAGACGCGGCTCGCCGAGTTGTTCGTCACCCAGGACATCCGCCGCAAGAACGCCGCGGGCGAGCACGAGGTCGTGATCGTCATCGACCCCAAGGGGGATGCCGATCTCTTGAAGCGGATGTACGTCGAGGCCCAGCGCGCGGGCCGCGAAGGCGAGTTCTACATCTTCCACCTGGGCTGGCCGGAAATCAGCGCCCGCTACAACGCCGTGGGCCGCTTCGGCCGGATCTCGGAAGTGGCGACGCGCATCGCGGGGCAGCTCTCCGGCGAAGGCAACAGTGCCGCTTTCAGGGAGTTCGCGTGGCGGTTCGTCAACATCATCGCGCGCGCCTTGGTGGAACTGGGGCAGCGCCCGGACTACATGCTGATCCAGCGGCACGTCATCAACATCGACGCGCTGTTTATCGAGTACGCCCAGCACTACTTCGCCAAGACCGAGCCCAAGGCCTGGGAGGTGATCGTCCAGATCGAGGCCAAGCTCAACGAGAAGAACATCCCGCGCAACATGATCGGGCGCGAGAAGCGCGTGGTGGCGCTGGAGCAATACCTCTCCCAGGCGCGCAACTACGACCCGGTGCTCGACGGCCTGCGCTCGGCGGTCCGCTACGACAAGACCTACTTCGACAAGATCGTCGCCAGCCTCTTGCCGCTGCTGGAGAAGCTCACGAGCGGCAAGATCGCCCAGCTTCTGGCACCGAACTACTCCGACCTGGCCGACCCACGTCCGATCTTCGATTGGATGCAGGTCATCCGAAAGCGCGCCATCGTCTATGTGGGCCTGGATGCGCTCTCCGACGCCGAGGTCGCCGCCGCAGTCGGCAACTCGATGTTCAGCGATCTCGTGTCGGTCGCCGGCCACATCTACAAGCACGGGATCGACGACGGCCTGCCGGGTGCATCGGCCGGCGCGCGCGTGCCGATCAACGTACACGCCGACGAGTTCAATGAATTGATGGGTGACGAGTTCATTCCGCTCATCAACAAGGGCGGTGGCGCGGGCCTGCAAGTCACCGCATACACGCAAACGCTCTCGGACATCGAGGCCCGCATTGGCAATCGGGCCAAGGCCGGCCAGGTGATCGGGAATTTCAACAACCTGTTCATGCTCAGGGTCAGGGAGACCGCCACGGCCGAACTGCTGACGAGGCAGTTGCCGAAGGTCGAGGTCTATACGACGACCATCGTCTCGGGCGCCACCGACAGCTCGGACATTCGCGGCGCGACGGATTTCACGTCGAACACGCAGGACCGGATCAGCAGCACCAGCGTACCGATGATCGAGCCGTCGCATGTCGTCGGCCTGCCCAAAGGCCAATGCTTCGCGCTGCTGCAGGGCGGCCAGCTTTGGAAAGTGCGCATGCCGCTGCCGGCGCCGGACCCCGATGAAGTGATGCCGGCGGACTTGCAGCAACTCGCGGGGTACATGCGCTGGAGCTACAGCGAGGCCACGCAGTGGTGGGAGTTCACCAGTTCCCCGGCCTTGCAGGATGCGTCCTTGCCCGACGATCTGCTGGATGACGCCGCTCCGGCCGAGCCTGGCGCGGTGGCCACCGGCGCCGAGGACGGCGCAGGCAACGAGGCATCGCCATGAAGGATGCCGCCTCAACCGCGCAACGGGAGCAGAACCAGCGCCAGGGCCTGATCGTCGGCACCATCACCTTGCCGTTCCGGCTGCTCGGGGTGCTGATCGGCTCGCTGCTGTTCTCGATCGTGGTGGAGTGCGTCGGCATGCACTTGTTCTGGAAGGATCAAGGCTGGCGGCATTCCCAGCAGATGCTGCAGTACGAGCTGGGGCACCTGTCGAACCACTTCACGCGCAGCGTGGTCGTGCAGGAGCCAGGGCGTACAGCACACCAACTGGTGGATACCGGCTACGAATGGGTGTTCGTGCGCTCGGGGTTGCTGGAGCGCATGAGCCGGACCGCCGAGCGCGCCCGCGCGCCCAGCCACGAGCCGACGCGCAACTTCCGCTACTACATCAGCCAAGTCTATGTCTGGGCCGAGAGCTACCTGATCGCCGCGGCCTTCACGACGCTGACTTTCCTCGTTCGCCTGCTGGTCCTGGTGCTCACGCTGCCGCTGATCCTCACCGCGGCCTTCGTCGGCCTGATCGAGGGCCTGGTGCGGCGGGACGTGCGTCGGTTCGGCGCGGGCCGGGAATCCGGCTTCATCTACCACCGAGCCAAAGCCAGCCTGATGCCGCTGGCCGTGCTGCCGTGGGTCACCTACCTCGCGCTGCCGATTTCGGTGCATCCGCTCGTGGTTCTGCTGCCCAGCGCGGCCTTGCTGGGACTCGCGGTGAGCCTGACCGCGGGCAGCTTCAAGAAGTACCTCTAAGCCATCAATCCGGTCATCCGCAGGTCCCTATTGTTTGCGGCCTAAAACAGCCCTGATCTCCACGATCAACCCATTGCTGATCACACAGGAATGGCGCGATGGTGGCTTCGATCTGGCTGCGCGCCGCGCATCGCGGCGTGCCCACTTTTCTCGTGACGGCCCTCGTGCTGGGTCAGTCCCAGATGGCCTTGGCCGAGTCTCCGGCACAGCGTCAGGAACTGGTCGCCGCGCTGCGCCAGCTCGACGCGCTGGAGCGCACCGTCGCGGACAGCTCCGCGCATAACCCCATCACGCCGGGCGAGCGCTACCACTTCGACTACCCGAGGCTGTTGGCTGACCTGGCGCGCATGCGCGCTGGCATCCAGGCCCACCTCACGCCATCTCGCGCCCAGCCGCGCGACTCCTCCGAACTGGCCGGCGACTACCGGACCGAGCGAGCCATCGAGGCGCCTGCGACGACTGCGGAGGGCAAGCCATGAACGGCGCCCAAACCTCGGCATTTCAAGCCAACAGCGGCATCGCGCCTTCCGCGATGGCGGTCGTGCTGGTCGGCGCCGTCTTCGCCGTGCTGCTCGTGTGGGGCGTGTGGGCCATCCGAACGGCCTACGTGGGGTGGTCCGAGAGCCGCCTCAACCAGCGCCAGTTCCTCGGCGTCTGCATCCGCTTCGTCGCGATGTACCTCGTCCTGACCTTCCTCCTCCTCTCCTGACCTGAAAGGCCTGACCATGCAAAACCGCATCCTTACTTCCCGCCTTGCCCAGCGCGCCGCCGTGGCCCTGGGCGCCGCTGCGCTGCCTGCGCTGTCGTTCGCGCAGGGTCTGCCCCAGTTGGAGAACCCGACGCGGGGAACCGGCAACGGCATCATGGAGACCATCAGGAACTACGGCTACGACATCATCATGCTCGTGGCCCTGCTGGTGGTGGCGTCGATGTTCATCGGCGTCTGCTACCACGCCTACGGCACCTACGCGGAAATCCACACGGGCCGCAAGACGTGGGGCCAGTTCGGCCTCACCGTCGCCATCGGTGCCGTCCTGCTCGTGATCGGCATCTGGCTGCTCACCGAAGCCACCGGCATCCTGTAAGGCGAGGCCGGTATGTCCGAGCAGCAGCACGTCCGTGCGGACGGGACCGTGACGTTCCTTCCGCACCGGCTCAACCGCCACCCCATTGTCGTGCGCGGCCTCACCGCCGACGAGCTGTGGATCTGCTGCGGCTTGTCCGGCGTCGCCGGGCTGCTGGTCGGCGCGCCGCTGTCCTGGGTGTTCCGCACGATTGCCATCGCGCCGACGTTCATCGTCCTGGGCGTAGCCCTGGGCGTGTTCATCGGCGGCGGCATCCTGCGCCGCCTCAAGCGCGGGCGCCCCGACACCTGGCTGTATCGGCAACTGCAATGGCGCATCGCCACGCGCCATCCGCTGATGGCGGGCTGGGTGGGCGGCCATGTGCTGATCTCGCGCTCCGGCTTCTGGACCACCCGAAGGTCCGCGCAAAGGGGAACGTGATGAGCCGGTTCAAGAACGAGATCGCCCACCTGCAGGCGCACATCAAGACGCTTCGCCTGGGTGCCGGTGCCCTGGTCCTCGTCGCCCTGGTCATGGGTGGCGGCTGGTGGAGCGCGCCGCGCGACCTGACCATCCACGTCCCGCCCGACCTGCGCTCCGGCAGTACCCGGAAGTGGTGGGAGGTGCCGCCCGAATCGGTCTATGCGTTCACCTTCTACGTGTTCCAGACCCTCAACCGCTGGCCCACGAATGGCGAGGAGGACTATGCCCGCAACCTCCACACGCTCTCGCCCTACCTCACGCCGTCCTGCCAGGCCTTCCTGCGCGCGGACTACGACTACCGCCGCAGCACGGGCGAACTGCGCCAGCGCGTGCGCGGCATCTACGAGATCCCCGGCCGAGGGTATGGAGACGAGCCCACGGCGCGCGTGCGCACCGTGTCCGATCGCGACTGGGTGGTGACGCTGGACATCACCGCCGACGAGTATTACGGACCGGAGCAAGTCAAGCGCGCTCTGGTGCGCTACCCCGTGAAGGTCACCAAGGTGGACATCGACCCCGCGCGAAACCCCTTCGGCCTGGCGCTCGACTGCTACGACGGCACGCCCCAGCGCATCAGCACCCCGGAACCGACGCGCCCGGCATCCGGCGGTCTGTCTCCGCAAGCGCCTCAAGGAGGAACAACCCCATGAAGCACCCTGTACTCATGCTGCTGGGGCTGCTTGCCGTGGCTGCGTTCCCCGCCGCTCAGGCGGTGGAGATCCTGCGCTGGGAACGCATGCCGCTGGCGGTGCCGCTGAAGGTCGGCCAGGAGCGGATCGTCTTCATCGACCGCAACGTCCGCGTCGGCGTGCCTGCGGGCGTGGGCGAGCGCCTGCGCGTACAGAGCGCAGGCGGCGCGGTGTACCTGCGCGCCAGCGAGCCGATCGAGCCGACGCGGCTGCAATTGCAGGACGCCGACACCGGCGCGCTGATCCTGCTGGACATTGCGGCCGAGGCGCCCAAGGACGGCGAAGCCGAGCTGGAGCCGGTGCGCATCATCGAGGATAGCAGCACTCCGGCGCGCTATGGCGATCAGTCCAACGGTGCCGAGGCCCCGGCGCGCGCCCAGGACCAGTCGGGTGCGCGGCCGGCGCGGCGCGAAACCCCCATCCCTGTGGTACTGACCCGCTTCGCCGCGCAGAACCTTTACGCGCCGCTGCGCACCGTGGAGCCACTGCCGGGCGTCATGCGCGTCAATCTGCGCCGCGACATGGACCTCGGCACGCTGATGCCGACATTGCCCGTGCGCGCGGTGGCGCTCGCGTCGTGGCGTCTGGAAGACCAATGGGTGACGGCCGTGCGCCTGACCAACACCAGCGCCGGCTGGGTCACGCTCGATCCGCGCGTGCTGCAAGGCGAGTTCCTCACCGCGACCTTCCAGCACGAGGCACTTGGTCCGCGCGGAACACCCGAGGACACGACCGTCCTGTACCTGGTGACGCGCGGGCGCGGCCTGGCGCAGTCGCTGCTGCCGGCCATTCATCGCTTCGATCCAGCCGTGCATCTGCCGCAGCCAGAAGCCGAAGCCACCGAACGCAAGGAGGCCGACCATGCGCAGTAACGGTCTGCTCAAGTGGCTGATGATTCCCGTCGCCATTCTGGTGCTGTTCGTCGGCATCCGGCTGTTCTCGGGCGGCAGCACGTCGGCGCCGCCCGCTGGCGCTGCCGGCGCCCAGCTCACGCCGGAGGAAATGAAGGCGTTGGGCATCGAAGGAGATACCCCGCGCGACACCGTGGCCACGCTCGTCGCGCAGGTCAAGCAGTTGCGCACCGAGCTTCAGACCGCACTCTCCGACAACAAGTCCCAGCGCGAAGAGAACCAGCGCCTGCGTCAGCGCGAGAACTCGATCGACCAGCGCATCAACTCTGCGCTGGAGTCCGAGCGCTCCAACCTGCGGCGCGACCAGGAGCAGGCGGCCAGCACGCGCCAGCAGACCGAAGGGCTGCTCGCCGACCTGCAGCGGCGCCTGGACAGCATTGGCGGGCGCGGTGGCGGCCATGCCGATCTGCCCGTGGGCCTGGGGCTGCAAGGTGGTGACGAGGCCGGGATGGAAGGCGGCATGCGCTGGGCGGAGCCGGACGATGCGAAGCCCGCCGAGGGACGCAATAGTGCTCGTGGCACGGCTGGCGGCAGGAGCTTCCCGACGAGCTTCGGCCCCACGCAAAGCACGCTGGAAACCACGGCCGAGACCGTGGCGAACGCGGGCGCGCGCGCCGCCGGGGTCAAGACCGCGAAGCCCGTCTATACCGTCCCCACGAACTCCACGCTCATGGGCTCGGTCGCGATGACCGCTCTGATCGGCCGTGTGCCGATCGACGGGACCGTGAACGATCCGTACCCGTTCAAGGTGTTGGTCGGGCCCGACAACCTGACCGCGAATGGCATCGACATTCCCGACGTGGCTGGCGCCGTGTTCTCCGGCACCGCATCGGGCGACTGGACGCTTTCATGTGTGCGCGGCCAGGTGCGCAGCATCACGTTCGTCTTCAACGACGGCACGATTCGCACGATCCCCGAAGACCGCGAAGGCAACCAGCAGAACAACCAGCAGCGCGACGGCTTGGGCTGGATCAGCGATCCCCACGGCATTCCTTGCGTCAGCGGCGAGCGGCGCAGCAATGCCCAGCAGTACCTCGGCTCGCAGGCCCTGATCACCGCGGCCGGTGCCGGCGTGGCCTCGCTGATCGAGAGCGACAGCGGCCGCATGTCCTATGTCGGCTCGGACGGCTCCATCGGCACTGTGGGCATCAGCGGCCAGGAAGCGGTCGGCCAGATTCTCGCGGGCGGCGTGCGGGACATGTCGGCCTGGGTCAACAAGCTCTACGGCCAGGCGTTTGCCGCCGTCTATGTCCAGCCCGGCGCCAAGGTCGCCGTCCACCTCGAAAAGCCTCTCGCCATCGACTTCGATCCCGAAGGCCGCAAGGTCGATCACCGCGCAGGAGAAAGCCATGTTCTCGAACTTGACTAACTTGGTCCGTGGCCTAGCGCTGATCCTCGCCGTCGCGGCGCTCGGCGGCTGCGCCACCAGCAAGGAAAAGCTGCTGACCCACGGTGACCGCACGATGATGGACATCTGGCAGCAGGAAGCCGGCGACGGCGGTGGCGGTGGCGGTGGCGCGGCCGGACGGAACGCTGGCCGCCAGCTGCTCGATGCACGCCAGAGCCTGCGTCGGCCCCTGACCGACTCCGACGTGCAGGCCGCGCCCGCCGAGCAGATGCGCTACACGCGCACCGCGCGCAACGAGGTCCATCGCCTGTTCCAGCGCCTGCCCAATCCCGATCTCGTGATGTACGTGTACCCACACCTGGCCGGCACCGATCCCGTTCCGGTGCCGGGCTACACGACCGTCTTCCCGCTGTACCAGCGCGTGCAGTACGCGATGCCGGGCGAGCGCGTGGAGGACTACTGATGCGCTGGAAACTTCCCTGGCCGAAGCTGGCCGCATCCGGCGATGGTGATGACGAGCAGCCGGATGGCTGGCAGCGCCACGTCGAGGCCTTGCGTCAATCCGGCATCCCCGACCCCGGCGCAGCGGCCCAGGGCCGCAGGCCGGCGACCGTGGCCGACGAGCAGGCGTTGTACGACGTTGCGCCGTCGTTCGTGGAATTGCTGCCCTGGGTGGAGTTCCTGCCCGAGTCGAAGGCCATGCTATTGGAGGACGGTCAGTCCGTGGCCGCCTTCTTCGAGCTGGTGCCGCTGGGCACCGAAGGCCGGGAGCCTGGCTGGCTCGCCCACGCCCGCGATGCCCTGGAAAACGCACTCCAAGACAGCTTCGATGAACTGGACGAGAACCCCTGGGTGCTTCAGCTCTACGCCCAGGACGAGCCGAGCTTCGACCAGTACATGCAGACCCTGCGCGACTACGTGCAGCCACGTGCCCGCGGCACGGCGTTCACCGAGTTCTACCTGCGCTTCTTTGCCCATCACCTGCGCGCGGTGGCCAAACCCGGGGGCCTGTTCGAGGACACCGTGGTCACGCGGCTGCGCTGGCGCGGGCAGACACGGCGCGTGCGCATGGTCGTCTATCGGCGTGCCACCGGACAGGCAAGCCGCCGCGGCCAGACGCCAGAGCAAATGTTGAACATCGTCTGCGACCGCCTGTGCGGCGGGCTGGCGAACGCCGGCATCCAGGTGCGGCGCATGGTCGCAGCTGACGTCCACGACTGGCTGCTGCGGTGGTTCAATCCGCGCCCTGCGATGCTCGGGCCGAGTGCAGAGGACCGGGAGCGCTTCTACGCACTGGCACGCTACCCCGACGAGACCGAGGCCGGCGAGATCGAGTTGGCGAGTGGGCGGGATTTCAGCCAGCGCCTGTTCTTCGGGCAACCCCGATCCGACGTAGCGCACGGCACCTGGTACTTCGACGGCATGCCGCACCGCGTGCTGATTACCGACCGGCTGCGCATGCCGCCTGGCACGGGACACCTGACCGGTGAGACCCGCAAGGGGGACGCGATCAACACGCTGTTCGACCAGATGCCCGAAGACACCTTGATGTGCCTGACGATGGTCGCCACACCGCAGGACGTCCTGGAATCGGACTTGAACCACCTGGCAAGAAAAGCCGTGGGCGAAACCCTGGCGTCGGAGCAAACGCTGAAGGACGTGCACGAGGCCCGTTCCCTGATCGGCAGTGCGCACAAACTCTATCGCGGCACGCTGGCGTTCTACCTGCGCGGCCGCGACGAAGCCGAACTCGACCGGCGCGGCCTGGACCTGGCGAACGTCATG
>Ga0182738_1004433_pt1 | contig 15527 bp, 14 predicted proteins | sample eDN5th30CBELigMG_FD_128876 | JGI IMG/M metagenome (GOLD analysis project Ga0182738, IMG submission 128876) | Enriched Miracle-Growth compost microbial communities from Emeryville, California, USA - eDNA 5th pass 30_C BE-Lig MG (version 2)... ... | reverse complement strand
GCGAGAAACTTTTCGTCAGCTCGAGTCAGCCACCCATTGGCTCGCGCACGCTCCAGCAACTCCGGACGCCGCAGCGACGTCAATCGCAGAGACTGCTCCCGCCGCCAACGCGCGATATTCGCATGATGACCACTCAACAACTCCGCCGGCACGCTCTCACCGTCATACACCTCAGGGCGCGTGTAATGCGGACTATCGAGCAACCCTGACAGCGTATCGTTAAACGAATCCTGCAGCGCCGAATCCCCGTCATTCAACACGCCTGGCACCAATCGCACCGCCGCATCAATCACCGCCAACGCAGCGATCTCCCCCCCGGAGAGTACAAAATCCCCGAGAGAAATCTCGTCTGTCACACAACGATCGATAAAGCGCTGATCGATACCCTCATAGCGGCCGCAGATCAGAATCGCCCCTGTACTCTCGGCCAGCGATTGCGCCCCCTGCTGATCGTATCGACGCCCCGTCGGCGACAACAACACCACCGGCGCCACACCGAATCCCTGAGTCGCACGATCCGACTGCGCAGCACCAACAGCGGCCTCCAATGGGGCCGCCATCATCACCATACCGGGGCCACCCCCATAAGGGCGATCATCGACCGTCCGGTGCACATCGTGGGTAAAGTCGCGCGGATTCCACGCGCGTAAGGTCCAGAGCCCCTGAGCATGGGCCCTGCCAGTCACGCCCAAGTCGCGCACGGTTCCGAACATGTCCGGAAAAAGCGTGACGACATCAAAGCGCATCAGAGTTCCGTGGGCCAGTTGCTATCGATGCGGCGAGCCGATAAATCGACCCCCAGGATATGCGCGGCCACAAAAGGCACCAGCAGCTCCAGTGGGCGCCCCTTGGCATCTAGCCGGGACTCGGGCTCTGCACCAGGAGCGGACGCGCGCTGCAGCACCACGCGCAAGATCGCGTGTGCGCCGTTATCCATGACATCCTCAACGACACCAACGCGAGCGGGCTCACCCTCGGCATCCGAATAGAATGCGCAGCCGATCAAATCGACCCAGTAATACTCGTCGTCAGCCGTTGCCGGAAACTGGCTGCGCGGCACCTGCACGGTGACCCCACGCAACGCCTCGGCCTGATCACGGTCGGCAACGCCCTCGATCTGCGCCACCACGGCCGTGCCCTGAGGCCGAGCCTGCAGCACTCGATATGCATTTGGCGCAGACGCAACAACGCCTCGCGCCGTTTCAGGGGCGAGGCGAGTCAGCCACCAGGTCTTAGCCCGGCGTAAACCATCAGCCTGCGCGGAATGCGGCTGCACTTTGACCCAGCCCTTGACCCCATACGCCCCACTGATGCGCCCCAATTCGACCAAGTCGTCAGGTACTGCGTTGTGAGGTGTGGCGTCCGACATCAGATCAACAGCCGAAAACGGCGCACGCTTCCAGCGAGCCCTTAGGCTGCGGCGGAAACCTTGGCCGAGTAGTCTTTGACCAGACGCTCAACGGCCGGCGACAGTTGCGCGCCGCTGTCGGTCCAGTATTGGACGCGATCCAACGAGATACGCAGCTTTTCCGCGCTATCGCTAGCAACGGGGTTGTAGAAACCCACGCGCTCGATGAAGCGGCCATCGCGACGGTTGCGCGAATCGGTAGCTACCAGGTTGTAGAACGGACGCTTCTTGGAGCCACCGCGGGCCATGCGAATCACCACCATAGGTAATCCCTTGAATTAGTTGTGAAAAACAAAAGATTCTAGCATTAAATCAAAACCCATAGCAAGACTCTTGGCTTGTGCGGGCAGCGATTCACTGCGAGAAAGACGTCTAGTATAGGCCTGCCCGCCCCTCTCCGAGCGCAGACCATGGCGACACGAACTTAGCGCCGCCGTAAAAAATGCAACACCAAGTCAGAGGCTTCTTGCTGGGCAATCAGACTATTGCCGCTTTGTTTGGCAAAGGCCTGAAAATCACGTATAGCCTTAGGATCCGTGGTTGTGACCCGCAGAACCTGTCCGCTCTCCATCTGCGCCAAGGCCTTTTTGGCCCGCAGGATGGGCAGCGGGCATGTCAGCCCGCTGGCATCGACCTCGTTCTGAAACTCGGGCAGGCCGTCGATTGTCTCAGAGCCGCTCATCGATCCACCCCGTCACACTTGCCACAGCCGCTGGTAATGCCTGAGCATCTGTACCGCCGCCCATTGCCATATCCGGACGGCCTCCGCCCTTGCCACCAATCTGGCCGGCGACAAATCCCACCAGCTCGCCAGCCTTGACGCGACTCGTCAGATCGGCGGTGACACCGCCCACCACGCTGATTTTGCCATCGGCGCTGGCGCTCGCCAACAACACGACCGCTGATTTCAAGCGGTCTTTCAGGTTGTCCACCATGCCGCGCAGAGCTTTGGGATCGACACCGGCCACATTGGCCGCCAAGACCTTGACCCCCTTGATATCCGAGGCTTTGGCAGCCAGATCGTTACCGGCATTCGCCGCCAATTTCTCACGAGCCTGCTCCAGGTCTTTTTCCAACGCGCGGACTTGATCTTGCACCTGGGCGATACGCTCCGGCAGATCAACAGGTGTGCTGCGCAGCACACCGGCCGCACGCAACAACAGGGCTTGTTGATTCTGCACCCAGACCAATGCGTTGTCGCCCGTGATCGCCTCGACACGGCGTACGCCAGCGGCGACACCGCCTTCGGCCACGATCTTGAACAGACCGATATCGCCCGTACGGGATACGTGTGTCCCGCCACACAATTCACGCGAAAAACCGATATCCAACACACGTACGGTATCGCCGTATTTTTCGCCGAACAACGCCATGGCGCCGCCCTTGACCGCATCGTCATATGCCATGACGCGTGCCTGGGTCGGCTGGTTGGCCAATACCTCGGCATTGACGATGCCCTCGACCTGGGTGATCTGCTCGGCTGTCATTGGCGCATCGTGCGCAAAGTCAAAGCGGGTTTTGTCAGGATCGACCAGCGAACCGCGCTGCTGAACGTGGTTGCCCAACACCTGGCGCAAGGCCTTGTGCATCAAGTGCGTCGCCGAATGGTTGCGTACCGTGCGAGCGCGGCGTACAGCGTCCACGCGCGCCAGCAAGGTGTCGCCGACAGCCAACGAGCCCGACTCGAGCTGACCGTGATGGCCAAATACACCCGCCTGAATCTTGAGTGTGTCCGAGACGGCAAAACGGGCGCCACCGCCCTCGAGCAAACCGGTATCGCCGACCTGACCGCCGGATTCGGCATAGAAAGGCGTAGCATCCAATACCACGACGGCGTGCTGGCCGGTCTGAACGCGATCGACCTGGGTACCGTCCACGTACAGCGCCGTGACTTTTACCCCATCCAGCTCAAGCTTTTCATAGCCCTCGAAACGCGTTTCGCTGCCCTCGTAGCTCAGGCCCTCGGCCATTTTGAACTTGCCCGCCGCGCGAGCCTGGTCACGCTGACGGGACATGGCGGCGTCAAAACCGTCCATATCCACCTCGACATTGCGCTCGCGGCAGATATCGGCGGTCAAGTCCACCGGGAAACCATACGTGTCATACAGCGTGAACAGCGTCGTGCCATCCAACTGACCACCGGCAGGCACATCGGCCAGCGCACCGTCCAGGATCTTCATGCCGTGCTCGAGAGTCTCGCCAAAACGCTCCTCTTCTTGTTTGAGCACCTGCGCGACACGGTCAGCGACCTGAGTCAGCTCGGGATAGGCCTGACCCATCTCAGCCACCAGATCCGGCACCAATTTGTAGAAAAATGGCTTGGTCTGACCCAGTTTGTAACCATGACGCAGCGCACGGCGCACGATGCGGCGCAGCACATAACCTCGACCCTCATTGCTGGGGATGACACCGTCCACGATCAAGAACGAACACGCACGAATATGGTCGGCGATGACCTTGAGCGAATTGTCTTCGAGGTTACTCACACCCGTTTCACGGGCCGCAGCCTTGATCAGATTCTGGAACAGATCAATGTCGTAATTGGAATGCACGCCCTGCAATACGGCAGCGATACGCTCCAGGCCCATGCCGGTATCGACACATGGTTTGGGCAATGGGTCCATGTTGCCAGCGGCATCGCGCTCGAACTGCATGAAGACGAGGTTCCAGATCTCGATGTAACGGTCGCCATCCTCTTCGGGCGAGCCCGGAGGCCCTCCCCAAACGTCGGGGCCGTGGTCGTAGAAAATCTCGGAACACGGGCCACACGGGCCGGTGTCGGCCATTTGCCAGAAATTGTCCGACGCGTAACGGGCGCCTTTATTGTCGCCAATACGGATAATCCGCTCGGTAGGTACGCCGACCTCTTTGGCCCAGATATCGTAGGCCTCGTCGTCCTCTTGGTAGACGGTCACCCAGAGTTTTTCGGCTGGCAACTTGTAAACCGTGGTCAGCAGTTCCCAGGCGTACTGAATGGCGTCCCGCTTGAAATAGTCGCCAAAGCTGAAATTGCCCAGCATTTCAAAGAACGTATGGTGACGGGCGGTATAGCCGACGTTTTCCAGATCGTTGTGCTTGCCGCCGGCACGTACGCTGCGCTGCGACGAGGTAGCCCGCGTGTAGGAACGGCTTTCCTTGCCGGTGAAGACGTCCTTGAACTGCACCATCCCGGAATTGGTAAAGAGCAGCGTGGGGTCATTGCCCGGCACAAGCGACGCCGAGGGCACAATCGTATGGCCCTTGGACTGGAAGAATTGCAGGAACTTCTGACGAATCTCTGAGGATTTCATGCGAGGACGAACCGGGAATAAGGCGAATCTTTGATTATAGAGGCTTGGCCAGACAACGCCACCGAGGCCAGGGCGCTGTTGCCCTGACCATTGCATTACCATCCATGCCCGGTCGGAAACGGTTTAGCCAGCAAACGAAACCCTCCCCAGAAGCAAATTCAACGAAAATTCGACGGCAGGCCCATCATGCTCAATAATCCGCTAAACCGTCTTTGGACACTAAGCACGATCGTGGTGCGTACCTTAAACAACGCGCCGCACCGCTGACCCCACCTCACATGAAAACCGTTTCGGCCAATCCGCATTACCAAGTATTGATCGTCGAAGACGATTTGACCATCGCGGGAAATCTATACCAATTTCTCGAGCTTGGCGGATTTGCCCCCGATGTAGCCTATGACGGTACGACGGCGCTGCGAAGGCTGCAAAGTCAACATTTCGATGCCGTCGTGCTGGATATCGGCCTGCCAGGCAAAGATGGGTATCAGATTCTGCACGCCCTGCGCAGCGAATGGCGCAAGGCCATTCCCGTATTGATGCTGACGGCCCGGGATACGCTTGAAGACAAACTGGCGGGTTTCAATCATGGCGCCGACGACTACCTGACCAAACCCTTTGCCCTGGCAGAGGTCCAGGCTCGCCTGTTGGCGCTCATTCACCGATCCAAAGGCAAGGTCGTTGAGGCTGTGCAAACGTGCGGTCCTCTGCAATTCGATGGGCGCACCAGAGAGGTATCCGTTTCTGGCCACGGGCTGCACCTCACGCCAAAATCAGTCCTCATTGTCGAAGCCTTGATACGCTCGCCCGGCCATGTCGTATCACGAGAGGAGCTCGAAGCCATACTCTGGAACGACGTCCCACCCTCAAGTGACGCTCTGCGCAGCCAAGTGCATTTGCTGCGCAGAGCGCTGTCTGATGCTGGTTTTGACGGCATTGAAACGATACACGGCGTAGGTTGGAGAATGAACGCGCCCGGAGCAAGTGCGTGAAAAGCGGCACCCTCACCCAGCGCGTCATCTGGGCACTGACGGGCGTGGTCTCTGTCTTTGTCGCCGTCTTAGCGCTACTCGCTTATCTGGCGTTTGACCAAATGGAAGATGGGTTGGTCGAACAAATTCTGACCTCAGAGGGAAATCGCATTATCCAGCACCTGGAAACTGACGTCGATTATGCGGTGCCTCAAGAGTCTTCCGAGTTGACGGGCTCGATACGCGCATGGCTGCGACATGACGCCGCGCCCGCAAATATGCCCGCGCCGCTGCGCACCCTGGATCCTGGTCTGCATGAGTTGGAGCCTAGCGGCGAAACCTGGCATGTCATGGTCGAAGACACCTTACGGGGCCGCCTGTATGTACTCTACGACGCCACCGCCCATGAGGCTCGCGTACGCGAATTTGGATTGATCGTGCTGGGTATGGGGGTGCTGTGCATCATTGCCGCCTATGCATTATCGCGCCGGATCGCCGGCATCGCCATCGGTCCACTGCTGGATTTGACTCGCCGTCTGTCACATTGGGCCCCTGGATCGCCAGACATCGCGATCACGCGTGATGATGAAGCCGGCCGCCTCGTCGAGGCGTTCAACCGTGTGCAAAATCAGGTTGATCACTCGATCGCACGCGAACGCGAATTTGCCGCCAACCTCAGTCACGAAGTCCGTACGCCGCTGGCCTCGATTCGCTCGGACAGCGAGATAATGCTGCTCAATCCCGCATTATCTGCGGACCCAAAAGAACGCCTGACCCGGATCGTGACCAACGTGGACCATATCGCTGCATCGCTGGAAAGCGCGCATTCCATGGCACGCGATCAGCCCCGCCCTGCCGAGCCGGTAGATCTGAACAGCTGCATGGATGACGCGTGGCGAGGGCTTGAGTCGATCGCCGAGACCTGCGATCTCGTATTCCGCAACCATATCCCGCCAGAAACTGTACGCATGCTCGACAAATACGCCCTGTTGACCGTCCTGCGCAATCTCGTTCGTAACGCGATAGACCATGCGGCGCCAGCGACGTTAACAGCACTGCTGACCGTCGATGGTTCGATCGAATTGCGTGACACCGGCAAAGGTATCGAAGCCTCCGAACTGCCGTTTGTCTTTCAACGCTACTACAGCGGGCGGCTGTCCGATAACAACGCAGCATCTGTCTCTGAGCAAAGCGGCTTTCGACGCGGATTGGGCTTGGCCATCGCCAAGCGGGTATGCGACATGCAAGGCTGGGATCTAACGGTGAGATCACAACGTGGCGGCCCGCAAACAGGTACCAGTTTTACGCTGCGATTTAGCTAAACGCGGCCACATCATCTTTTTGGGCTTTACGCCATACCATTTGACGAAAATTCGACGAGTCACTACGCATACTGAGCGCTCTTAGTCTGTAGTGTCTGCAAGTATGCCCATCGAATTTCGTATGGAAGCGCAACCCCGCGCTCTACCTACGCCGTCCATCTCGGCGCCTTTACCGACCTCGACCTCGCCCACATCCGAGGACACCGGTGACACACGCATAAGCTGTGTCATTCCATGCCTGAACGAATGCGACAACCTGCATCTGTTACTGCCCGCATTACGGCAAGAGCTCAAGGCGTTGTCTACACAATGGGAAATCATTGTCATTGATGATGGCAGTACCGACGGCACTCAAGATCTCATGACAGAATGGACCTTGCACGATGGGATGCGGTACCTACAACTGTCGCGCAACTTCGGCAAGGAGGCCGCGTTGTCCGCAGGATTCGAAGCGGCGGACGGTGATGTCGTCATTTGCCTGGACGCTGACTTGCAACACCCTACCGCATTAATTGCCTCCATGCTCGAACGCTGGCGCTCAGGCGCCGACATGGTCTACGCGGTGCGCGAACATCGCGACGATGAATCCTGGATCAAGCGCGCGGGCAGCCATTGGTTCTATCGCCTGCTCAGCGGGACAAATGGCGTCCAAGTGCCGGCTCATGCTGGTGACTTTCGATTGATGGATCGGCGCGTAGTGGAAGCATTGATGGCATTGCCGGAACGCACACGTTTTATGAAAGGCCTGTATGCCTGGGTAGGATTTCGCAGCGAGCCCCTGCCCTACACCCCCCATGCACGCGCCAATGGCGCCAGCCGGTACAGCACGTGGCGTTTGATTCGCCTGGCCTTGACGGGATTGACCGCCTTTACGACTTGGCCATTACGCATGGTCAGTTTGCTGGGATGCTTGTTTGCGTTGTTCTCGTTTACCTACGGGGGGTATCTGGTGCTGGATTACCTGATCAACGGCAACCATATCTCGGGCTGGACGACCATCGTAACAGCGCTGTTGTTCTTTGCGGGCGTGAACCTGATCTCCCTGGGCATTGTCGGCGAGTATGGCGCACCCATCTTTGACGAGGTCAAAGGGCGCCCGCTCTTTGTCGTTCGGCAGCGGCGCGGGCGGGCCCGCCGCGCCCGCGCCACTCGGGTGCATCCATGATCCCCGGCAACAAGGCAGGCACCGCTTTCTCGGTGCCACGTCCCTTATGGCTACTCCTCGGTTTAGGCATCTGGCTGGGTTGCTTGGCCTGGGCTCGCGTGCTGACGCTGCCCGATGAGGGCCGCTATGCCGGTGTCGCCTGGGAAATGCTGCGCAGCGGCTCGCACGCGGTGCCGCTCTTGGACGGCATGCCCTATTTTCATAAACCGCCGCTGTACTACTGGCTGGCAGAGATCGGTTTCAGGCTATTCGGATTAAATGCGTGGGCGGCCCGCATGCCGTCATGGCTGGCCGCATGGGCCGCCCTGTCGGGGCTGTACTTTTTTGTCCGTCGCTATCGTGATGCGATGACGGCAACCATCGCGGTTATTGTCTTGGCGACCACTCCCTTCTTTTATGGTGGTGCGCAGTTTGCAAATACAGACATGTTGGTCGCGGGGTTTATCACACTAAGCATACTGGCGGCGGCTGACGGCGTGCTGCGCGCCGAAGCCCAGCAGCCTTTTCGCCTGATGTCCATAGCCGCCGCCATGCTCGCCGCGTTAGCCGTATTGGCCAAAGGTTTGATTGGACTGGTGTTGCCCGGCGCCACGATATGTTTTTGGCTCTTGTTGACCCGGCGGTGGCACGGGTTTCGTGTGTTGCTCTGGTTACCCGCATTGTTGGCGTTTGCAATCGTCGCGGTGCCGTGGTTCTGGCTGATGCAAATGCGGTTCCCAGGTTTTTTTCATTACTTCTTCGTTTATCAGCATTTCGAACGATTTGCGCAATCAGGGTTCAACAACTCACAACCGTTCTGGTTTTACCTGCCGGTCACCATCGGCCTGATACTGCCATGGTCGCTCTGGGGAGGCGGTGTGTTGCGTAAGGATTTCTGGCAAATGCCGGACCCATCAGGGCTGCGCAGCCTGATGGCAATCTGGGTCGTCGTGATCGTGGGTTTTTTCTCGATTCCAAGCTCCAAGCTCATCGGCTATATCGTGCCTGCACTACCACCACTAGCGGTCATTATTGCCGAAGTGATACGGCGGGCGGCCAACCAAAGCGCATCCGGCCAAGCCCAGCGCTGGGCCTATCGATGCGTCGCAGGGTCAGCATTATTGTGTGTGCTTTTAGTGTGTATCTTCGTGGTCAACCCGCGTCGCAGTGCCGAATTTCTCGGCCAACAGATGGCTGCGGAAATGCGAACGGACGATACCTTGGTCACGCTACATTCATACCCCTTTGACCTGGGCATTTATACCGGTGCGGCGCGTCCCGCCTGGGTAGTCGATGATTGGAGCAATCCGAATATCCCCTTGCGCGACAACTGGCGCAAAGAGTTGTATGACGCCGGTCTCTTTGATCCGCAGACCGCGGCACGTGTACTGATATCACCGAGCCAACTCGCCTCTCGTCTATGCGCGGCAACGCCGGGCAGTCGATTCTGGATATGGGGTGAACCCGAGGATGCGCAACGTTATCCCGCCCTGCGTAGCTTGACACCCAAATTTTCTGATCGCCACTACACAGTATGGCACATCGATATCAATCACGAGTTCACTGCACGGCTTTGTGGCGAAACGCCCAAAGCCGACTTGCCACGAAAGTAAGCACAGCGAGTCCGATCAAGATCAATGCAAGCAACACGTCATAGCGTAACGAGGTGGCATGCAACAACCAGGCATAGGCGGCTTCGTTCAACAAAAACCCGCATGCTGAAACAAAGAAAAATCGCCGTGCGGCAGTCATCCAGTGTGAGGCCAAATGGCGAAAGGTAAGTCGATAATGACCCGAAAACGATACGACAAAAGCAACCAACCAACCGACTGCGTTCGCAGTCAGTGGGGAGATATGCAAAGCTTCGACAGAAACAACAGCGACGCTCCAGTGTGTCGCGGCCGCAGTACATCCCACGATGACAAACCAAGCTACCTGTTTAATGAGCGTGTGCATGCAGGATCAGAACGAGCCACAAAAAACTGCGGAATCAAAGACGATCTGTGTTGGAAACACATCATCGTATGCGGTGATGATTTTGGCATGAATTCGTGTATCGATACAGGCATGTTTCAATTGGCCCAGCAGGGTCGTCTTACCGCGATCAGCTGTCTCGCTCAAGGACCAAGCTTCGCCGCCCATGGCCGACACCTACGCAGTATGAACGTTGATGTAGGATTGCATGTGAATCTCACTGAGTCGTTCGATCATCCTGACCAACTCGCAGTCATGCCTCTCGCTACGCTCATCGCGCGTGCTTACACACGACGATTGGACAGCGCGCAGTTGGACGAGCAACTCGCTCGCCAACTCGACGCGTTTGAAAAAGTCATGGGCCGTCCACCTGACTATGTCGATGGGCATCAGCATGTCCATCAGCTACCAGGCGTGCTGCCGCGACTGCTTCGTGCGTTGACTACGCGTTATGGCTATCATCGGCCATGGCTACGGCACACCGCACCCGGCATGTTGACAGGGATTCCGCTCAATGAGGTGATCAAGGCACGCACCATTGGCGCACTAGGCGCAGGCATGCTCGCTCGCACTGCCAAGAATGAAGGCTGGCGTACCAACCGCCGCTTGCTCGGTGTGTATGGACTGCAAGGCGGTACACGCCACTATGCGCGACTGCTCCATCAATGGCTGAACAATGCGCGCGACGGCGATTTACTCATGTGTCATCCCGCGACGATCGGTGGTCAGGACAACCTTTCCAGTCAGCGTGCAGCCGAATTCAGCGTACTGGCATGCACAGGCTTGAATGATTGGATACGCCAGAATGGCGTACAAATAGTTCGGCCGTCTTGGCTGCATCATGCCGAACCATGGCATTGCCGATCGACCGAACGCTGTATTCAATAATGCGTCGCCCTCACCATGCCTAGGGAGACTTCTTCTGCATCTGCGCGAGCGCATAGCGCAGTCCATGCACCTGATCAATGAGATGCAGAATGATATCGATCCCCTCATCATTGGCGCCGATATTGACCCGCAAGTCTTGAATCAACTGCACTCTGGCAACGTCCATTTCACAAAATATGACCCCCGCAGACGTCTGCTCTGGAATGATCCACTGTTGCTCCAGATACAGCTCAAGCGTCGGCGCAGACACATCACAAGAAATCAAAAACTCCTGCTTTGTCATCTTCATCATTTTCCGTCCTCCCGCGGATTGAAGTCTTTGCCGCGAGTCCAATTCGACACAAAGCTCTCCAGATCCGGATCTGGCGATTTTGGCAGCACGATTTTGAGTTTGACAAACTGATCGCCAAATCCACCGCCACGGTGCGGCGCTCCTTTACCCTTCAGCCGCAACGTCGTACCAGTGTTAGAGCCTTTGGGCACCGTCATGACAACCTCGCCGGTCGCGGTGGGAACTGTGACACTGGCGCCCAACACCGCCTCGGATAAGGACACGGGCAGTTCCAACGAAATATCGTCACCCGTGCGCGTAAACCGTGCGTCCGGCAATACCTCGACTTCGATGAATGCGTCGCCCGAACCTCCTCTACCGGCCCCCGATGCGCCCTTGCCTTTCAGCCGTAGCACCTGCCCGCTCACCAGACCTGGAGGAATCGTCACGTCCAGCACATCGCCACTAGGCAAGGTCAGCCGTTTACTCGCTCCGGCAATCGACTCGGCGAAGGTGATATCCAAGCGGTAATGCATGTCCTGCCCGCGCCGGTTTCGCTGCGCCTCTTGGCTGCGCCTGAGGATCTCAGCGAAAGCATCATCGTTCATAAAGTCCGCAAACCCCGATGCATCCGCATACGGATGTGCCTGGTCCGACGAGGCGAAATCACGATAGTAGTGATGCTGCTGTGGACGCTCTTGACCCGTCTCGTCAATCTCTCCGGCATCGTAGCGTTTGCGCTTGTCCTCATCGCCCAGCAAGGCGTAGGCGCTGGCAATGGCTTTGAATTTTTCCTCGGCGGCCTTATCGCCCGGGTTGAGATCCGGATGATACTTTTTTGCCAGCCGGCGATAAGCGTGTTTGATATCAGCGATCGACGCCGTCGACGAGACACCGAGGGTTTCGTAGGGATTGGTCAAGGCTTACTCCCGGAAACTGTCTATTGATACTGCAGCGACGGCCGACGGCCGCCATTGTGCATTGCCGTCGCACATCGCTGTCCGGCCCGGCATGCATCCACCATAGCATTGAGGTCTGAATCAAGTGTACCCTGCTGGAACACAATCGTGGCGTTTAAGCCTATGCCCGAAAAGCGTATTCCCAATTAGACTGATATCGTGCGACAAGATCCTCTACCGAATGAGGACTGTAGCCTGCGCGCTCATGATTCACGCTAGATGACTCTCGCTCCCTGATCCGATTCGCTCAATCTCGCCGCCATGAATATGCACATCGTTTTGACTGAATCGCTGCAATCTGCAAAGGCATCAGCATGAAAGATGATCCGCGCTCGCACGGCCTGTGGGAAACCTCTGCGCCATGTGCGCCCCACACACAACCACTGACTTCGAACATCTGCGCAGATGTTGTAATTATCGGTGGAGGGTTCACAGGCTTATCCGCGGCGTTGCATCTGGCCGAGGCAGGCGTTAAAGGCGTTGTGCTGGAAGCCGAAGACATAGGCTACGGGGCCTCTGGCCGTAATGTCGGCCTGGTCAACGCCGGGATGTGGGTCATGCCGGCCACACTGACTGAAGCGCTGGGGCAGGATTACGGCTCGCGTCTATTAAAAACGCTCGGTGCCGGCCCCGCCCTGGTATTTGATTTAATCCGCCGCCATGGCATTGATTGCGAAGCCCGGCATAACGGCACCCTACATTGTGCGATGGGAGCCAAAGGCCTCAAAGAAATCACAGAACGGGCCAGGCAATGGCAGGCGTTGGGCGCCCCTGTGCACCTACTCGATGACGGCGAAACTGCCCGCAAAGTCGGGACCCGAGCCTATCGCGGCTCATTACTGGATATGCGTGCAGGGACAATTCAGCCGCTGGCGTATGCCAGGGGTTTAGGGGTGGCAGCGCTGACGGCCGGCGCAAGTATCTATACCCACTGTGCAGTGGGCGATGTCGAAGACATCGGTTCACAGTGGCGAGTACGCACACGATCCGGCGGGCAGGTATTGGCTGATCACATCATCGTTGCCACAAACGCCTATACCCGCATCGATGGGCCATGGCCTCAGCTCAGAGAGGAGCTGGTCGCGCTCCCGTACTTCAATATGGCCACCAGGCCATTGGGCGAATTGTTGCGACGCGGCATTTTGCCAGAGGGACAAGGCGCCTGGGATAGTAATACGATCCTGTCGTCGTTCCGTTTCGATGCATCCGGCAGGCTCATTTTCGGCAGCGTCGGCGCTTTGCGCAATACCGGCCTGAGGGTACACCGGCACTGGGGCCGTCGAGCTATGGCGGCCCTTTTTCCCCAATTAAAAGACGTCCCTTTCGAACACGAATGGTACGGTATGATCGGCATGACCCTTGACGCGCTACCTCGATTGCATAAGCTCGGTCGCAATGTCGTGTCCTGCAGCGGATACAACGGCCGAGGCATTGCCCCCGGAACGGTCTTTGGAAAAGAACTGGCGGCGCTGATCACCGGAGCCTGCCCAGAGCGAGATCTGTCTCTGCCGCTGTCGCCGATAAAAACGGCGCCTTTTCGCGCGATGCGCGAGTGCTATTACGAGTACGGCGCCCAGATCGCGCATGCCGCAAGCGCCCGGTTTTGAATATCAGTACTCGCACTGCACCACCCTACCTTTCCAGGTCGCGCAGATACTCCCATGACATGTCATACGGGTGGCCGATGCCAAGCAGGGCCAGGTTCCGATGCACCTCTTCTTGCAAGATATCAATGGCCCGCATCACGCCGGCCTGCCCTGCCGTGGCGACGGCGTAGTTAAACGGACGTCCGGCAAAAACACAACGCGCGCCCAAGGCCAGCGCCTTCAGCACGTCGGAGCCTCTGCGCATGCCACTGTCCATCATCACCACCACATCGGGTACGGCAGCCACGATATCAGGTAAGACGTGCAACGGCGACACGGCACCGTCAACCTGACGGCCGCCGTGATTGGAAACGATGATGCCGTCAACGCCGGTCTCACGGCAAATCACGGCGTCCTGGACAGAGAGAATGCCTTTGATAATGAGGTTGCCTTGCCAAAACGAACGCGCGGCCTCTACATGCTTCCAATCCAAGTTGTCGCGACTCTTGATGTCTTTTTGCAGTTTCTTGGATAGCACAGGATTACCGCGATCAGCTCGCCAGTTTTCCAGGTGCGGCATGCCTTTTGTCAGCAGCGTGCGCAGAAATGTGCCGAACAGCCATCGAGGGCGGGTGATGCCTTGCACGGCGAGATCCATGCTAGGCCGCAGCGGTGAAGAGAATCCGTTGCGTACATAGCGATCGGGATTCACGGAAACCGGCAGATCGACAGTGAGCACCAGGTTTTTATAACCCGCCTTGGCCGCGCGATCGAGCAAACGTTGTATTTCCTCGCGAGACCCTGGCACATAAGCCTGAAACCAAGCATGCGGCGAGGCTTGGGCGACGGTTTCCAACCGGGTCAGCGATGCCCCGCTCAATACGTATGGCACGTTGCGCGCAGCAGCAGCCTGCGCCAGCCTTACATCGCCGTTATAGGAATACATCGCTCCCAGGCCGACAGGAGAGATGCCAAACGGACTGGCATACTCGTGACCAAAAAGCGTGATTCGTTGATGCCGTGCCGATACGTCACAAAGCATTCTGGGAATCAATCCATAGCGATCGAACGCATTGCGGTTACGCCGCAACGAGACCTCGTCCTCCGCGCCGTTCTGGATATAGCTGAACATCGCACGTGGTAACGCTTTGCGAGCGAGCAACTCGAAATCTAACAGGTTATGAACGTTGGACAAATTCATGGGCGTATCGTGCTGACTCGGAATGTGATGAGGGCTTGCCGGATGGATCTTCGCGATCGGCCACTTGCGGTCGCAAAACAGAGTGCAATATACCTTAGCCTGCCACCCATCTCCCTTCCATCCATGCACCAGAGGCCACCGCTTTTCTTGCTTCGCTGGTCAGCAGATCTACGGTACATCGAACGGCTTGGGAAATCGGTCGATTTACTGGCAAAGCCAGGACGATCGTACGTGTGATGTCCGGGTCCGTCAGCGGTGCGCCTCTTAATTGTTTTTTTCGCAGGTCCTCCGCCACGGAGATGGGCGGCAGTATCGTCCAGCCGTGCCCGCCCAGTACCAGACTGCGCTGCACACTCAGTGCATTGGTCTCGACCGAGACATCAAGCGTGACATGCGCCACGGCGCAAGCATGCTCCATCAATGTCCGTATGCCGTGGGGAGCGCTCGGCAGCACCAGCTTTGTGCCCGACAAATCAGCCAGCGCGACAGACCGATCCGGACACAGCGCGCAGTTCT
>Ga0182738_1004432_pt1 | contig 15532 bp, 20 predicted proteins | sample eDN5th30CBELigMG_FD_128876 | JGI IMG/M metagenome (GOLD analysis project Ga0182738, IMG submission 128876) | Enriched Miracle-Growth compost microbial communities from Emeryville, California, USA - eDNA 5th pass 30_C BE-Lig MG (version 2)... ... | reverse complement strand
GGGCGGCAGCCGTCGAGGATCCGGGCGACTTCGTGCGTGTGGTCACGTGCGTGATGTGCAGGCGATCGCCGAGCAGGAATGACGTCCATGCGCGCAAGCCGAGCTGCCTCTTCGAACAAGGCGCCGTCGGCCAGGCCAGTGGCATAGTGGATCAGGTCAATGGGACCGGCCGATTCTCCGGTCGAGTGGTCGTAACCCCAACCAGCCCGGGGGCCTCGCAGATTGATGACGCACGAGCCCTCGTTTCGCGGCGGTCGGCCCGATAGATCGGCACAGCGGAGCGCCTTGCGGTCCGCTGATGGTCGCGCCTGCGGGAAGAGCCCAGGCAGCCAGTCCACCGCGGTCGCGGAGAGCTGCTCACGAATCGCGTCGAGATCCAGACGGGCTGGCGGCTGCCAGACGTCGTTCAGATCGATCACGCGAGGATCACCAGACCCTGCTCGGCGCGGGTGATGACGGTGTAGAGCCAGCGGCGCCGGTCCTCGTCCGTGCGGCCCAGACCATCATCCCAGACGACTATGTTCTGCCATTGCGAGCCCTGCGACTTGTGCCCCGTTATCGCCCAGCCGTACGTCGCCTCAGTAAGATGCCGCTTCTCCTTCCAATCACGATCGTGCCGATTGCGATCGAAAGCGACGTGGTCCTCGAAGTGACCCTTGTAGAGACGCAGCCGGCCCGGCTTACCGTCCTTGCCAGGTGCCCCGATGCGATTGCCCTCCTCGTCCGTCACCATCGCTGAGAAGAACAGGCTGCCCTCGTCGACGACATCGTCGAGCGTGAGGAACATGCCGTTGATCAGCCCGAGATCGTTCTGGTTCTTGAGGCAAATGATCTTCTCCCCCGAGCCGCTCGGTAGCCAGGCGCCGCCAAATCCTGCGGCCGTACGCATCGCATTGTTGAGCTGCAGCCGTGTCGCGTTCATGCCGCAGATCACCTGTCCGCTACGCAGCGCCTGCTCGGGCGTGACGTCCATCTTGCGCATCTTCCAGACGAAAGCGTCATGCTGACCGAAGCCGATCGGTTCGCCCTGCCGAGCCATGATGGCGAGCCGGATGATGGCGCTCTCCCCGGCCTGACGATGGATCTCCGTCAGCATAATATCGGGAGCATCTCGGGTGAAGGCGCCCTCACCCTTGATCGGCGGCAGCTGCCCCGGGTCACCCAGGACCAGGATCGGCCGGCCGAAGCTCATCAGGTCGCGAGCCATCTCCTCGCCGACCATCGAGACTTCGTCGAGGACGATCAGCCGGGCGTGCGCAGCATCGCTTTGCGGATTGAGCGCGAAGTGCGGCTTCTTCATGCCGGACAGGGCCTGCCGCATCGCTTCGATCCCCGCCTCCGCGGCAGTTCGATCGAAGCCCGAGAGCGCGCGAGCAGCTTTCTCTGCCTCCTCGATCTTGGCGATCGCGGCCGCGACCTCCTCGTCGGTCGCCTGCAGGACGCTGTAGATCAGGCTGTGAATGGTGCGAGCCGGCGTTCCCTTGCGGCGGAGCACCAGGGCAGCCTTGCCCGTGAAGGTCGCCGTCACAACGCCTGGAACGCAGTTTCCGTCGCGGCCACTACGATGTGGATCCAGGCCAAGTTCCTCGAGCGCAAAGCGGAGCACCGTCGACTTGCCCGTCCCAGCATAGCCGAACAGCCGAAACACCTGCTGGGCGGCGGCCCGGTTGTCGAACCAGTCCTTGATCGAGGCGATGGCCTTGGCCTGAATGTCCGATGGGCTGAAGCTCATATCTTCGTCTCCCAGCATCGCTCGGCGTAGGCACACCAGCGGCAGAGATAGAAGTCGGGGCTGGCGGCGATGCGAGGCGGCAACTCTCCTCCATCTGCGGCGCGAATGATGTCGACTGCCTTGTCGGACAGCGCCTGGGCGGCCTGAAGGTCGAGCGGCACGATCTCGTGGTGGAGCGCCTGGCTGTCCTTGTTGAGTGCTGTGAACAGGGCTTGCTCCAGCTCCATGTAGGCCATGTAGATCTGCAGCTGCGCGTAGTAGATCGGCTTCGATCGGCGAACCCCATGGCGGGCCAACTCGCCCCACGACCGGTTGTTGAGCGCCTTGTGCTCGAATAGCGCCGGCCAAGCGACGCCGATATCGGGCCCGGCGACGATGACACCGTCGATGTGACCACGAATCCGACCGCCGGCAGTGACGAAGCCGAACTGTTCGCCATCGCGCCGATGGGTGCGAAGGTCAAAGCCAGCAGCGCGAAGCCATCCGATCGACAGCGTCTCGAACTGGTGGCCGACATTGAAGATGCGAAGCGTTCGGCCATCGAAGCCCTTGTCGGCATCGATCGCCGTATGCATTACCTCGTACACCAGCTTGCGGGCGCACGGCTCGCCGATCCGGCTGCCACCGAGGTAGTCGCGCGGTTCCTGCTGCGCATGACGATCGAGTAGCGCCCGATCTATCAAGCCATTGATGCGCTCGCCAACAGTCTGTTGGGCGGCGGGTGCGTAGACGGCTCGCGAGCCATGATTCAGGTCGATCATGTCGCGCTCAGAATGGAATGTCGTCGTCGAAGAACGACGGGTTGCGCCCTTTTCCGCCACCCTGACGTTGCATGCTCTCGATGAAGCCGGTGACCGCCGCCTCGAGCAGCACGTCGATCTCGGCAGCGGTGCGGTTGAAGAATGCATCCATCAGCCCGAGATTGGTGAGCGCCTCGGCGAAGGGCTTGCGGGCATCCTTCAGCGCCTGCATCTCGCGAGCCGTCTTGTCGATCATGCCGTTGTTCTCCCTGGCACACGCCGCGCCGCTGTCGAGGCAGCGCATCGAACAGAAGCGATAGTGAGGAAAGCGATCCCAGAGCAGCCGGTGGACGTAGCCGAAGCCGCGCGCTTCCCGGCCGCACAGGGCACAGGGTGCTATGCGAGCAAGGTCTGCATCGGGCTCCCGCCCACGGGAGGACGGTGCTTGATGCGTTCCATGCCCAGCACGACGAAGCGCGAGATCGCGTTCGTGGCCATGGCCTCCAGATCGGCGAGCGTGAGTGCCGCGATAGGCTGATGGAGCCTTCCACGCCCTTCGAGCCATGTGCCGATCGCCTTCGCAGCCTCTCTGGTCATGTGGGCCTGCCACTCATCGTCGGTCACGAGGCTCAACCGTTGAGCCAGGCTGGCCCGGCCGGAGCAGAGGCTGAAGTCGCCGGCGTCGTCCCAACCGGTGCGGCCTGGCCAGCCCACGGCTTGTCGGAAGAGGCCGCCGGTGCGTTCCAGCCAGGGGCCTGGGCGCTCGCCGTGGGCGCCTTGCGCGGCCGGGCGTTGATCGGATCGGCCGCCACGTTCTCGCCACGCATGATGGCAACATAGGCGGGCTCGCCTGGCAGGACGACATTGGCCAGCTTGTTGGTGTCTTTGTATTGCGGGTCCGACGAAGGCTCGACCATGACGCGCGCGGCGAACACGATGCCGTCGAGCTGCTTGAGGCCCTGGATCACCCGCTTCTGTCGGGCCCCCGGGCTTTCGTCCTTGGGATCGAGGCCGAGCGCGCTGTCGATCATGGCCCGGAACGAGGCCTTGGAGATGTTCCAGCCCTTCGACTGCCCCTTGTCGTCCAGCTTGCCGCCAGCGACGGTGAACATCTGCCAGAACTTGCGGCGCGCGAAGCTCCCCTCGACCACCGTGAACTCGCAGTCGAGCTGCTTCGCGTCGCCCGAGCGTGAGGCCCGCAGCAGCCCGGCATCGATCGGCGTCGCGCCGTTCGTACCGCCTGGGCGGATCGTCATGCGGACCTTGGCGAAAGTGCCGTCGGGGATCAGCTCGCCGGCAGGCGTCATCTGCGGGCCGGCATCGTTCATGTCATACATCGTCGTTCTCCTGTTTTGAGTGGATCAGGCGGTGGAAGCAGTGGCGGCGAGAGACCCCTGTGCGGGCCATGAAGTCACCGGCGGGCGGTTGATCTTGGCGAGCAGCGCACCGAGGTCGGGCGGCTCGGTCACATCGAGGCGGCCGGAGCGGTCCTTGGCGGGAAGGCCGAACGAGTTCCCCGAGCAGCACACCAGCCGACGCTCGGTCGCCCGCTCGTCGAGGACGAAGCCGCCCTCGGCATCGCGCGAGAACAGGTGCATCGACATCACCTGGTCGACGATGCCGGGCAGCTCGCGGCCGGCTTTCGATCCCTCCATCTGCGGCTGCCACCTGACGGCCTGGAACTCGTCGGTCACCTTCTCGAGCACGCCGACGAAGATCACCGTCTTGCCCGGGGCATGCTGCAGGTGCTTCAGGGCCTGGATCACCTCGCGGCCGAGCAAGCCGTAGGCGCCGCGCACGTCGGCCTTGCCGGTGCGGTCCGAGACCGACTCGGGCTGCTGTTTGGCATAGACCATGGCCTGGCGGGTCAGGTCGGTGATCGAATCGACGAACACGATAGGCTTCGAGGCGAGATATTCCTCGACGCCCGTGCCGGCATACACGCCGCGGGCATGCTGATGATGCTGCGCGCTGTACCAGGCATTGGGGTCGGCCGCCGGGTCGGGTCCACCGATCAGCACGGCGAGATCGCGGAAATCACCGAAGCTGCGCACCGCGATGCTGCCGCCGGGCCAATCCTGGACCGACTTCATGCCCGCCTCGAGGTCGAGGCACACCGTGTCGTTGACGGGCAGCGTCTTAAGCAGGGAGGTCTTGCCGCATCCCCAGGGACCGAAGATGGCCAGCGAGGTCTTGTTGTTGGCGGCCGCCAGTCGTTCGTCGGCGGTGATGATGCGTACGGGCACTCTGAACTCCTCTATATATAAGGTGTGAATGGGAGGCGGCGGGGCGTTGACCGGGCGCCGAAGGGTTGCCTGCCCGTCCTTGCGGATCGGGCTACCCTGCCGCCTGTTCTGGGGCCTAGGCGTCTCCCGCGATGGTCAGGCGGAAGGTCTGCTTGCCCGTCTTCACGGTGCGCGCCGGCGAGAAAGCGGCGCGGATGTTGTCGGGCCAGGCGCCGTACTTGCGCTCCGGCACCTTGATCGCGATGTCGACATACTGGCTGGGGTCGTCGCCCGCGGCGCGGATGCGCTCGACGACACCAGCAATGAATGCCTGGTTCCAGTCGACCTTCTTCGGGAGGTCGGCCACGATCGTCACGCCGTCTCGATCGAATCGCACGGTGCCGGTGTCCTTCCCGGCGGCGCGACGCTGGGCATCGGCCTCGCTGGAGAAGCGACACGCGATGGCTTCGTCGACCTGATCCTTCATCTGCCTCGCGGTATCGAGCGCCTCAGCCGCTTCTTCCTGCAGCAGTGCAAGATGCTCGGCCGGCAGGTTGGCAATCTCGCCAGTCGGCAAGTTCCGGATCGATCCCAATCGCGGGCGATTTGTTGTGTCGGTCACGATGTGACCTCCTTCAGGAGAACAGACGAAAGCGGCTGCGGAATCTGGCCGGCATGCCAGCGCGCGATGGCGATGTAGGAAAAGTCGTCGGGCCCGTTACGTCGCTGGACGAGGTGAACGAGACGCTGTTCGGCCGCCCACCAGGCGCGATGCGCCAGGCGACTAAGCTCGCGCCGGGCGGGACCCGTGAAGCTCTGGCTACAGTCGCTGGCATCCAGTGCAAGCAGGCCGCGATGGTAGACGAACTGATCCCCAGGGGTCGCCTGCGCGATCCAGGCACAGAACTGCACGGCGCTGCTCATCGAGGGCTCCGTCCAGCGACCGCCGATCCGACCGGGTCACGCAGACGCGCCCTCTCGAAGGCCTCGACATCCTCGAGGCGATAGGCGATTCGTCCGCCGATCTTGAGATAGGAAGGTCCCCGCCTCTCCCAGCGCCAACGTTCCAGGGTGCGATGGCTGAGCGACCATCGTCGGCTGAGCTCGATCTGATTGAGATGGCGCATCGGTCTGTCAGTCATTTCGCTCTCCTATCGGACGACCGAACGGCCTTCAGAACCGATCTGTCGATGTAGGATAGGACCTTGTCGGCGGTGCCGAGCGTCGGCGAACGGCCGCGCCGAAGGTTAGCGACAAAGTTCGGATCGCCGACCGATTCACGACCAAATTCCGTGATCTTCATCCGCGACGAGGTGAGGAAGGCCTCAACCCGCGATTTGAACTGTTCGCTCAACGTGCTCATGATTGGAACATCTTCCAATCTACTTGTGAACGTCAAACAAAAGAAATAGGATATTTCCTACATAAGCAGATCAAGGACTTATTCCCCGATGTACCTCGACCCGATCCGCCTCCGCGTGCTCAAGCTCCTCCAGGACAAGGGCAGCGACCTGAAGAAGGCCTCCGTCGCCATCGGCAGGAACGCCGCCTACGTCCATCAGTACGTCTACCGGGGATCGCCCAAGGTGCTGCCCGAGGATGTCCGTGTCGCGCTTGCGGCGTATCTCGATGTCGACGAGGACGATCTGCGCCATGCGGACTCCGCTGCCCGCCCCTATGCCGAGACCAACCCTCCCGGCACCGAGCCTCGGCGCAAGCGCAAGCCGATCGTGGACGGCTTCTCGGCCGTGACCGAGATCGATGTCCGCGCCTCGGCCGGGCCGGGCGCCATCAACGACGGGCTGGAAGAATCCAAGGAAACCTGGCTGTTCCCGGACAATGTCGTCCGTCACGAGTTCCGGGCTCGTGCCAACGACCTGCACATCGTCACGATCGACGGCGATTCGATGGAGCCTCTGCTATCCTCCGGCGATCGCATCCTCGTCGACACCAGCCAGCGCGTGCCGGTTCCGCCGGGCATCTTCGTGATCTGGGACGGCATGGGCATCGTCGCCAAGCGGGTCGAGCACGTGCCCCATTCCGAGCCGCCCAAGGTCGTGATCAAGTCGGTCAATCCCGAGTACCAGACCTATGAGCGTGACGTGGAAGAGGTGAATATTGTCGGCCGTGTGATCTGGGCAGCAAGAAGGCTTTGAGCACGATGAATAGGCTCGCTGCGTCCGGCGCCCCCCTCCACCGCATCGCGGTGAAGGTTCTCGTCGGCGCCCTGCTGCTTGCAGCCTACGGGGCGGCTTCGTCGAGCGCGATGGCGGAAGACGCTATCGTCGGTGTGGCCAGCGTGATCGATGGCGACACGATCGAGATCCATGGCACTCGGCTGCGCCTTCACGGCATCGATGCCCCCGAGAGTCGCCAGGAATGCAATCGCAGCGACGGCGCAGCCTGGCGGTGCGGGCAGCAGGCGGCGCTTGCGCTGTCCGACCATGTCGGGCGTGCGGTCGTGCGCTGCGAGCCGCGATCGCGGGACCGCTACGGTCGGATCGTGGCGATCTGCTTCAAGGGCAGCGAGGATCTCGGTCGCTGGATGGTCGCCAGCGGCTGGGCGGTGGCCTATCGCAAGTACGCGCTCGACTATGTGCCCGACGAGGAGCGGGCCCATGCCGCCGAGGTCGGCATATGGTCGGGAGCGTTCGAGATGCCGTGGGACTGGCGTCGGAAGAAGCAGCAATGGTGACGGCCCAGCAGGAGCCCTCAGCCCAAGAAGTGCTGGCGGGCCTTGTCGAACGCGTCACGTTCCACGATGACGAGAACGGCGTGGCGCTCGAGAAGACCTCGCCCGAGACGTTGGCCATCACCTCCGACGGATTGCGCTGAGCTTCCTTCTTCACCGCACGGCTTCGCTCACCTTTCCATTTTGGTGTTCCGATCGACGGGGCTTCGTCATGGTCGCGCCAATCGCCATGAACTCAGTGCATCCTGATCGATTGACCGTCCCCGAACGGCTCGCCGAGCTGGGCCAGATCCTGGCGCTCGGCCTCATGCGCCTCCGTGCCCGGAAGTCCAGTCGACTATCTGCCGACCGCGGAGACAGTTCCGTCGACTTCCTGCCTGACCGGAGCGGTTATGCCGACGCGAAACGGAGAACGGCATGAAGGAACAGCAAACTGTATTGGCCCGCGTCGCCGCCCTGAAGGCGATGTCGACGCCGAAGCTGAAGGAGCAATGGCAAGCGCTCTTCGACACCCCAGCCCCGCCCTACAACAGGCGCTTCCTCGAAAGCCGGCTGGCATACCGAATCCAGGAGTTGGCCTACGGCGGGCTCAAGCCCGAGACGGTGCGCCGGCTCGAACAGCTGGGCGAGCAGCTCGACGGCGGCAATATTACCATCCGAAAGGTGCGTGGCAGCGACCAGCCGATCGCCGGCACGCGTCTCCTGCGCGCTTACCAGGGCGTCGAGCACACCGTGACGGTGCTACGGGACGGCTACGAATGGCAGGGCCGGCCGTACAAGTCGCTCTCGGCGATCGCCCGGGCGATTACCGGCACACGCTGGAATGGGCTGGTCTTCTTCGGTCTCAAGAATCGCCGGAGCGCGGCATGAAAAAGCCGCTCGTCACCAAGCTCCGCTGCGCGATCTACACGCGCAAATCGACCGAGGAAGGGCTCGACATGGAGTTCAACAGCCTCGACGCCCAGCGCGAGGCCTGCAGCGCCTACATCGCCAGCCAGCGAGCCGAGGGCTGGGTCGAGCTTGCAGAGCAGTACGACGATGGCGGTTTTTCCGGCGGCACACTGGAGCGGCCTGCCTTGAAGCGCCTCCTCGCCGAGATCGAGGCCGGTCGCGTCGACGTCGTGGTCGTCTACAAGATCGACCGGCTGAGCCGTTCGCTCATGGACTTTGCCAAGCTGGTGGAAGTGTTCGACAGGACGAGCGTGACCTTCGTCAGCGTCACGCAGTCTTTCAACACGACCACGAGCATGGGGCGTCTTACTCTCAACATGCTTCTATCGTTCGCCCAGTTCGAGCGCGAGGTGATAGGCGAACGTATACGCGACAAGGTCGCGGCTTCGCGCAAGCGCGGCATGTGGATGGGTGGCTACGTGCCAATGGGTTACCGAGTCGAAAATCGGAAGCTCGTTGTTCATGATGGCGAGGCCGCCACCATACGCATGGTCTTCGAACGGTTCCTGAAGACTGGCTCGGCGACCATTCTCGCTCAGAAACTCAGGTCTGAAGACGTTCGCAGCCATCGCGGACGCGTCATCGACAAAGGCAACCTGTACCGCATCCTGCGCAACCAGGTTTACATCGGCCTCGCCGTCCACAAGGGCGTGGCCTACCCCGGCGAACACACCGCGATCATCAGCCAGTCTCTCTGGGACAAGGTGCAGTCGATCCTGCGCGAGAGCCCAAGGGTGCGGGCGTGCCGTTCGCGGGCGTCCACGCCTGCACTGCTGAAAGGCCTGCTATTCGGTCCGACAGGGCGCGCCATGAGCCCAACTCACACCCGTCGCGACGGGAAGCTGTATCGCTATTACGTCTGTCAAGCCGTGTTGAAGGGTGAAGTCGGGGATACGCAGATCCGACGCGTCTCGGCAGCCTCCATCGAGGCTGCGGTCATAGACCAGCTGAGAGCGCTCCTGAAGTCGCCCGAGGTCGTCATGGCGACTTGGCGGCAGGCGAAAGTCTTGGAGGCCGGCCTTCCGGAGACGACGGTTCGAGATGCACTGGAGCGGCTTGACCCGCTCTGGGAAGAGCTTTTCCCGGCTGAGCAGACGCGCATCATCCAGTTGTTGCTTCAAAGGATCGACCTCAAACCGGATGGACTTGAGCTGCAACTGCGAACGCAGGGGCTCGGTCACGTTGTGAGCGAACTCGGCACTATTGGATGCCGGGAGGCCGCTTGATGTCCACGTCAGATCCCTCCGTCGTCACCGTCAAGGTCCCTTTCGCGGTTCACCGGCGCGGAGGGCGCAAGCTGGTCCTCGCTCCGGACGGAGCGCCTGTGCCGCTCGCGATGCCTCAGGTCGAGAGCACGCTCATAAAGGCGATCGCGCGCGCCTTTCGGTGGCAGAGCATGCTCGAGGCCGGCCGCTATTCGACGATCAAGGAAATCGCGAAGGCCGAGAAGATCAATCCGTCCTACGTCAGTCGAATCCTGAGATTGACACTCTTGGATCCAGCGCTGGTCGAGAGCATCGTTTCGGGGAAGGAACGTAATCCCCCGGCGCTTGACGACCTGATGAGGCCGTTCTCCACCTGGTGGCCCAAGCAGACAGCGACTTTTGGCTGCACGATTGCAACCCTTGATCGATAGCCCGCATAGGTAGAAGTGCTATCTTCGATGACATGCGATGGCTTCTACTGTTCTGGCTTCTCGAATCGGCAGCAGTGCCTCCTACACCGGTCGACGAAGATTCGTGGATCGGTCGGGCCGAGGTCGTGGACGGAGATACGATCCTCATCAACGGGAGCCAGCTACGGCTCCTGGATATCGATGCACTAGAGGCGGCGCAGAATTGCACCAGCCCCCAGGGTAAGGAGTACGCCTGCGGACTGAAAGCCGCGCAGGCACTCGATGGCCTGATCGGTGACCAGGTCGTGCGTTGCTACGGCAGGGAGCGTGACCGATATCGTCGACCACTGGTCAACTGCTGGGCCGGCCAAACCGATCTCAATTTGCGAATGGTTCAAATCGGATGGGCCGTCGCAGAAGGTTCCCCTACCTATCAGATCGACGAAGCGCTCGCCCGTCGCGAGAAGGTGGGCGCATGGGCGGGAGCTTTCGAGCGACCTCGCAAGTGGAGGAGTCGTGACTGAAGATATCCGCCGAGTCCGCGCAGATATCGATTGGGCAGCAACTTCGGTGTAAGCGGCTAGTGTAGGCCACGGCACGCTTTATGTGGCCGTGGTGATGAGCCTGCCAACTGGGAGAGAACCACCGCGCGGGTCGCGAGTCGCCGCTGCAGCGACTACATCTTCATTGCACTTGGGTCGTGCCTGGATGCACATTGCTAGTGGTGGGCAGGGTTCTCGTCTACTTGAGTTGCAACTCACGACTGTAGGCTTCCATGAGTGTTTTCCAGCGCGTTCGAGAACTGCTCGGACGCGACCGCACCTATACGGCGGACGTCAAGCCACTGATGGATTTCGCGTCTGTCGATGCGGCCAAGATTCGCGCCGACCTGCAGATCGATGCGCGCGGCAAGGAACGGGGCAAGCGCAACGATCCGCCTTCTGACTTCCCGGGTCTCGACCAGGTGGAGCTTGAGGTTGTAGGCAGCGTCGAGACGCTGCGGAACGAGGCCTACGAGAACTTTTCCAAGCAGATGTCGGTCTATGATGGCCGTCTCGCGCGAGTCGACCTGCGCACCATCGTTCCCGACGTGAAAACCATGCTTCACGACGCCGAAGCGGACTTCGGTGCCGAGGTCCGGAAGGACACAAATCCGGTTTTCGCCAAGCGGGCCGAACTGGTGACGACCGAGGCGGCCTATGAGACCTTCCGGAAAGAGAATGACCTCAATCGGCTGGCCGCCCCCGAGCGCAATCCGGTTCTTGCGACGGGTATCCTATTCGTGATCTTCGTACTGGAGACCGCCGCCAACTCGGGATTCTTCAGCGCTACCCATCCAGGCGGCCTGCTCGGCGCCGTCTTCGAGGCGGCCGGGATCTCGCTGATCAATCTCGCCGTCGGATTTGCACTCGGCATTATGCCGCTACGCTACATCCGCCTGCCGTCGATCTTCTGGAAGCTCAGCATGGCGATTTTGGCAGCCGCGCTTGTTGCGCTAGCGCTCACGTTCAACTTTTTCGCCGCTCACTACCGCGACGCCTTCTCGACGATACCGCCTGACTCCGAGAACTTCATGCGGGAGTCGTCGAAGGCGGCCTTGCAGAGTTTGCTGAGCCATAAGTACGAGCTGCTCGGATTTCAGTCTTACCTGATGGTGCTGGTTGGCCTCGTCGTGGTGAGCTATGCGGCATACAAGGGACTGAGCTGGCTGGATCCATTCCCGGGCTACGGCGCGCTCTACACGCGCTACCAATCCCGCTTACAGGAATACATCTCGCTGATTGACGCCCTCGTCCGCAGCCTGCAAGACCGCAAAGATCAAGCCATCAGCGAGCTACGGGAGTGCATCACTGACATCCGCCGTCGCGACGAGGAATACGGGACGATCGTCTCTGAGCGGGCCCGTCTTACTCACCGATACAACGGCTACCTCGAAGCGCTGCAACGGGCGGCCGAGGGATTGCTTTCGGCATATCGCGAAGCAAACCGGGCTGCGCGTACGGATCCAACGCCCAAGGGATTTGCTCTCGTGTGGCAGTCTGGCTGGCCGAAAGAGATCGTGCCAGGCGATGACGCAAAGGACGAGCGACGCCGCGCCAGCGACGAGCTGCTGGCGGCAATTGCCCAGTCACAGGCGAAGCTGCTCGAGGCATTCAACAGAGCTCTAGGGGAATACGACAAGCTGCGCGACTTCAGCAAGGCGGAGGCCAACCATGGCGCGGCAACAACGTAAGGCCATTCCGCGCAGCCAGCTCTTCGGTCCCAAACGAGGCTCCATAGGCACTATCGTCGGTGGCATCCTGATTGTGCTGGCGCTGATCGTGGCGGGCGGAGCAGCTTGGCTTTACCAGTCCGAACGTTCAACCCAGCTCGAGCTCAACCCGTCGACGCTTTGTCCGAAGGAAGCGGGCTGGCGTCCACCCGCCACCTATGTCGTGCTGCTTGATCAGACGGACCCGATCGGAGAGTTGCAACGCAAGTCCGTAGCGAATCAGCTTCTCACGCAGATGCAGACGGACCTGGAAGGGTCAGACGCCGAGCTTATGAAACATGCGCGCGTGGAGGTCTGGACATTCGGCGATGGGGCGGCGAACACATATCAGGTCGGTGACGTGCAGCTTTCCCTGTCGAGCGTCCTGTCGATGTGCAATCCGGGGCCGCCTGCAAAGTGGGACCATCTCTACAAGAACGTGGAGGTGGTGAAGAAGCAGCACGCCCGCTTCTACGCTTCGGTGCGCGACATCGTGGAAAGCAGCCTACGCTTTCCGGAAGCAAAGCAGTCGCCGGTGATCGAGGCGCTTTACGGGATCGGCGCGCAGGTGTTCTCGTCGCCTGCCATGGTCGACAGCAGGAAGCGCTTGCTCGTGGTTTCCGATCTCCTGCAGAACACGCGAACCCTCAGCTTCTTCACGAGCAAACCCAATTTTGAGGCATGGCGGCGCACGCCATCGAGCCGTCTCGCGATGCCCAACTTGCAAGACGTGGCGGTGACCGCATTCGTGATTCCCGGTTCGCGCTCGGACTTGCAGGGCGAGGAATTCGCCCGATTCTGGGTTTCACTGCTGACGGCTGCGGGAGCAGCAAGGGGCAGCCACGCCTGGCTGCACAAGATTCAATGAGCCGGAGCTGAGATGTCCGACAATGTCTCCGACAGAGGCTTGGCGATCCGTGAACGACGGCGTCTCGCGCTCGACCGTGGCGTGCTGTTCCTGTTCTTGCTCGGCGGCAGCGCTGCCATCATTGGCCTCAAGCTGTCCCCGCTGTCCATCTACTACCGTATCGGCATCCCCATTGTCGTGATCGTTGCCTACGCACTACTCACCCTCTCGCGCACGCGGTTCCGGCTGCGCTACGATCAGGCCGGCGACAATTGCTACTACATGGGCTTCATCTTCACCTTGGTATCGCTGGGTGTCGCTCTGTACGAGATCCGCCCAGGCACCCCGGCACAGGAGTTCGGCGTCGGCGTCGTGCGTGATTTTGGGCTCGCTCTGTCCACGACGATCACGGGCATCATCTGCCGAGTCTCGCTAAGCCAGCTTCGCGAGGACCCGCACGACATCGAGGAAGCGACGCGCCGCGAGTTGATTGAGTATTCCCGCGCCCTCAGCGGGCAAATGCAGGCCTCTGTCAGTATGCTGGCTGAGGTCCGGCGGACGACTGAGGACCGCCTGAAGAACTACGTCTTCGAGATGACGCAGGTCGTTGGAGAGCATCACAAGAGAACCGAGGATATGCGCGATTCGACAAAGACGCTCTCCGACAGCATCGGAAAGCTAGCGACCGACCTCGCATCAGCGGAAATCCCGACCGGCAAGCTTCGCGACGCGACGGCGGCGACGATGAAGGCTATCGGCGCGCTGAACGAGACTCTGGCGCGCGCCAATACAGCGCTGTCGGATATTGAGGTGACCTCCCGCAAAGTCGCCGATAGCTACCGGCAGCGCCAGCAAGCTGGTAGCGAAATGGCCGAGCAGGAGGCGCGGGCCGCGGCGGCGCTGGCAGGCAGCACCGGGGCAACCTCGAATTTCTCAGAACGTATGGGAGAGCTGGCCGCCGCGTTGCAAGAGGCCCGAGGGGGTACCCAGGCGTTCAAGGCGCTGGAAGAAGAAGTGAAGGCCGTCACCGAGGCGCTGCGCACCGCCGTGCGCAGCATCGCCGACGCAAGCTCGCGCCTTGCTACTGCCGAAACCACGCTGGCCGGCCACATGGCAAATGCCGAAGGGGCCGCGCGCAGCCTCTCGACACAGGTGGACGCTTTGGCGGCCGCTCAGGAGCGGTTGCGCGAGGCCGCAGCGCCCCGTGTGACCCCACAGGCGGTCTGATCCAATGACAATCATACGCTCCGACGACAGGGCGTACCGGCGGGGCGTGGTCTTCGGCTTTACGGTCGCCGAGGTCGTGTTGCTGCTGGTGTTCTGCCTGCTTCTCCTCTTCGTGCCATTCTTGCTCGGCGAAATCGACACGAAGACAAGGCGGCCCACGGCCGACACGTCATACGTTGAGTTGCCAGGCTCACCGGGTTCGAGCCTCGGACCGCGCAACGTTGGCATCGACTCGGCGAATGCGCCGCTGCGACCGGGAACTCCACCGAACGAAGCAAGTGCATCGGCTAATCCGAAGGCGACGCCGGACGATCCACCATTGGGCGATCCTTCGCCGGCAAGCAACACGGCACCTCAAGCGAAGCCGCTGCCGGAAGGATGGGTCCGAGTTGCGCCCGATGGGGCGAACCAGACTCCGCCACAGAATTCGAGCCGCCAGTCAACGCGCCCTGATCCGGCGGCGGCTCCGGCCGATCTGCAATTCGAGGCGCTACGTCTTGCCTCCGCGTGTGAAAGGCTCGGCATCCCGGCTGCTGACTGCAAGGCAATTGCGGTCGATAAGAAGCTGAGTGCGCTCGGCCGTCACAACTGGCCGCCGATAATCAAGATCAAGGAAGCAGATGGCGAGTTCTTCCTCGTGGGCAGCGCGCAAGTGTCCCCGGCGTTTGAAGCAAAGATTAGGCGAGACGTGGTGCCCAGGATACTCGAACTCGTCACCCGCTTTCAGACAGACGTGGTCGAGATCGTCGGCAATACGGACGAGCAACCTATTCCTCCTGGAATTCCCTCGAACCTCGACACTATGTCCATCGACGTCCTCGCCAAGGGCGAGTCGCCTGCGCGCCTCAACGCCGCGGACAATGTCGGCCTCGGCTTCGCCCGTGCCCTGGCCGTAGTACAGATTCTCAGCAAGGACGATCGACTCAAGAATCTTACGATTCTTCCGCTTTCCGCCGCCCAGGTAATCGATGTCGATGGCAAGCTATCCAACGGCAGCAAGGGCGGCGACGTGAAGGAGCGCCGCCGCATCGAAATCCGCGTCCGGCAGAGTGGCGTAACCGAATAAGACTTCACGGAACCTTTGTAACAGCGAGTGACCATGGCAATGTCGATTCCGACCGAATGAAAGAATAGAATAGTCTCCTCGATCTGCTAGTCGTATTTTCTTGCCGATGGACAATTGTCGCTCAAAGCGACTCGCAAGACTCGGGCGCCACTCATCCGTGCGTCGTCTTTCGGCCTCTCGTCATCT
>Ga0182738_1004431_pt1 | contig 15536 bp, 8 predicted proteins | sample eDN5th30CBELigMG_FD_128876 | JGI IMG/M metagenome (GOLD analysis project Ga0182738, IMG submission 128876) | Enriched Miracle-Growth compost microbial communities from Emeryville, California, USA - eDNA 5th pass 30_C BE-Lig MG (version 2)... ... | reverse complement strand
TATGAACTATGACCTCACATGTAAGGTTTTACGTTGTACGGTTTTGTCCTTATGTATTTATAAAGCAGTGGAGACTCCTCCCCTCCGCTTGCCGTATCTGAGGATACAAATATTATTATTTTTAAGGAGGAAAAAATTTTCAATTATCAAAAACGAGTTGGTTCTAAAAAGGAAATATTACAAAGAAGTTCTTCAAGCTTTCAAGATTTCCAAAAGAAGAAATAAAAAGAATGCAGAATCCCATTATTTTCTTCATTCTTACAAACAAATTGACTCATTTTTGTTTCCTTGGCTTCTTGCTTTATTGTTTGAATATAAAAGAGTTTTAAGATTAGATGAAGGTTGAATCTTTGTCCTTGGCTATTTAATTTGCCTATTTTTGATAAATCATTTTGAATATTTTGAAGTTCTTCACAAAACCATTTCCTCATCGTAAAAATCTTGTTTCAGGAGTACATTTTTTTAACGTTGACTTTTGTTTCTTTCTTTTTCAAAACATAAAAATCAAGGAAATTCTCGTTTTATCACAACAACTTTTTAAAAATTTTATAAACATGAAAAGAAATATAGAAACGCCATAAATAATCACAATCAATCCTCATAATTAATTGGAATTGGCTTAGAAATATACTCTACAAAATCTCTAATGATGATGATTCTTATTATTCTCAATTCTATATCATTCTCTGTGAAGTTTATTTTTCTTTCTTCTAATCAAACCTTTGCATATATTTTTGGACGAAATCAAATGCGGGAAGAACATGTTTTTCCCAATAAATATCTTCGCTATCAAAGCCGTGATTCGCACCCGGAACAAGATCAAGAACATAAGAAACCCCCTTCTGCTTAAGGACGCTTGAGAATTCGACAGACTGAGAAGAAGGAACAACCTCATCAGCCAACCCATGGCCCAAGAAAGTTGGGGGATAATTTTCGTCAACATGATGGACAACGGAGAAACCTTTCAACTTAGCAAGGATCTCCTCAGCTGGGGCTTTTGGGTCATGTGTGACAGCTAACCAACCCATTTTGGAAGAAGCTTGAGCAGCATCCGCAAGGGCAAGTCTTGGATCAGAAGACTCAGCTGGGGTATATTCAGCCACAACAGGATCACTCAAATTGTTTACTGCATCAACAAGCAGTTTATCAACTGGAATGTCTGGATTGTAGGCAAAAGGGTCGGTCCAATTGGTACAGCCTGTATAAAATGCAATAATGGCTTGAGGACGAGGAGATAATTTGTAGCCACTCAAGACTGCTAGACCACCGCCTGCAGACTGTCCAAACACAGTTATTGCATCAGGATTGATTGGAGTTGTCTTGACAAGTTCAGTTCGAACCCATTGATATGCATCTTGGACATCCTCGAAAATGTCTTTGAGAAAAACACTTGGCCATAAACGATAGTTAATTGAGACAACAGCCCACCCTCTCTTCATGGCTTCATTCAATTCCTGGTTTGTAGGAATACCTTTTTTGCTTTCAAATGTAAATGCTCCTCCATGAATTGCGAAGAAAACGGGATATCCGCTTTTCGGAGCAGCAATGGGTGGGGTGTAAATATCAAGCTCAATCTTCAGATCTCTAATCGTTTTATACATATGGGTGGTGACTTTGTAAAAAGCTTCCATAATGATGTCTGAAGAGAAAAATAAATTTTTTAAACGTTTTTTCAAGATTATTTTGGAAATTCCCAAGATTTTCTTTTTTAATTTCGAGGTGAAAAAACTCTTCAGTCAAAAACAAAGACAATCTCCACAAAAAGTATTTAGTTTTCTTTCTTTACTCCAAAAGGAAGAAAAGTTAACGAGATCTTTCGTACAAAAAATTCACCCTTTTACCCTTGGTTGCAGAAGGTTTTTCAAATTGTGTCTTAAAGGAGTTGATAAATCATATGAGATGAAGGTTTTAACCTTAATCTTTATCTTTTAATTTGTCAGCTTTTGCTTACTTTGAGCATCTTTCTTTTGTCGGGAATTTCATTTCTCTGTTGAGCATTTATTTGCCAAAAAAAAAAATCACAGTTCTGTCAAACGACAAATAAATCTCTTTTTCTAAAACTTCTTTGAAATTTATGATAGATCAAAAGAAGGAAATCGAATAGAAGATATTAAACAGAAGAGAGCACCTTTGAATCGAGGACCCAACTGAGATGCTTTGAAGGAGACAATTCATATTGGATTTTTTTTTCCCTTAAGCCTTCCTAAATTTACTCTGTTATTAAAGACATATAAAGTAATTTAGGAATCGTATTTTAGAAAACTGCAGGGCTGGAGAAAACCTCAAATTTGCCTGAGATCTCAGATTTTAAGGGTTCCACCCCAGAACGCCTTTTTCTAAGAATTGCTATCGAAAACGATGGAAATTTTTATCCATTTTTTTTTCAAATCTTAAAAAAAACCTTTTCTATATTTTTTTCCACCCCTGATCTTACCTCTTGAATTTCTCCCGAATTAGAAGAGATTTTATCTTTTGTTGAGTAATTATCAAAAGATTTTCCCTAATTTTTTCTGAAAAAGATTTGACCTAATACCCAATTTTCCTTGTTGCAACTCAGCAACGCTGAAAAAAAAGAGAGAATTTTACGGTCAAAATGGATTTCTCTAAATCAAGACGAACAAACAAATCTCAGGGCAACCCAATTGTTTTTCCTTCAAAATTATCATTTGACTTTCTTTTGAAAGTGCTTTTGTCAAAATTTCATTGCAACTTTTAATTTCTTGAAATACCTCGAAACTTTTGTTCGCCTTGAAAATGACTTCCTAAAGCAAAACTCGAAGCTCACGATTCTCATGAAGAGCAAAATATTTTGACTGATTCATATCTAAAAGAAATCTTTTGGAAAAATTTGACCATTTCAAAGAAAATCTTGGCTTCTCTAAAGATTAAAGAAGCTCTTTAAAGAATAAACATTCCTCTTCTTTTTCTTCTCATTACCTTGGGAGATGTCAGAATCCATTAAGAAATTTTATAATTGTATTGCTTTAGTTGAATAGAAAAAAAATTCGAATATAAAGTTTATCTATAATCGACATTACAACAAATATTTCACAATTCTTTAAGTAAATCTTTACAACAAAAAAATTGTCCAATATTATTTCAAAACAACAACAAAATTTGTCTCATAAATTGGCTTGAAATAAAATGACAAAATATGTATAGAGAGGAGGTAGGTAAATCCATTCTATTTTCTCGCTTAGGATGATTTTCTAATCAAATTTTTCAAGAATCTCTTGATATTGGGGATATTGTTGACGATGTCGAGAGGAATCATGGTAATCATTCTTGTCGTTCTCCAGACCTCAGCATTCAGCTTCAAAATAAAGGCGACCCAGAAGTAAATCACCAAGATGACAACAACCAGAATGTAGACAATCAGGATGATTTCTTGCAAGTTTATGGCATGAGACAGGATTTCTTGCAAATAACTTTTTTCATAGTCATTGAAATTGGCGATGATTTTGTAGGCAAACTCTTTAAAGTCATCATTCATTTGGAACATTGTGATATAGTCATCATCACTGGGATTGGGATCAGCGATAAAATCATCATATTGCTTCACAGTCATTTTGAAAATTTGGTCTTTCAAGTTGAAGAAACCAAGTCTCAAAGCTTGATTGAGGCTTGCTTCACAAGCAGTAACTTCAGTTGAATTTGTCAAGATTGTGCAGGCATTTTGGTTGTAGAGCTTTTTAGCAGGGTCTTCAATCTCGTTATCTTTGTCTGTAATGAACAAAAGGAACTCTCTCAGGTCATCTCCTAGGCCATCAAGGTCTTCAAGTGAGTTATAGGCAGCCTTTTGGATGTTAATTTCATTGACAGAAATGTGGGAGCTGACCATCATAAGTCTATTCATGTTGATGGTATTCAAAACGGTGTCTGACAAGAGGTTATTAGTATAGAACTGGAGTGTGTAGTTTCTCATATTGTGCTTGGTGGCAAAGATTTGGATGGAGTTACTTACTGAGCAAATTAGAGCCAAGATAATTAAAACACCTGCCTTCAACACATTATCTTTGGTTTTTTGGAAATTGGTCGATCGATATCTTTTGATCAACTTCTTTCTGTTTTTCAAGGCCTCTTCCTGCTCTTCAGAACTATAAGCGTCGACTGAGCTGAGGGCCCCATTACCCAATGAAGAATCAAAGATTCCTCTATGATTTCCGTCATTTTTCTGATCTTCAAAAGACCCTTCGCTATCAATACTGTCGTCGGCTGCTTGATTATTAGGATCTTGCTTCGAGATCGTTTCAAAGTATTCCATAAACTTATCTCTCTTCTTACCAATAATCTCCACATTTTTGGGAGGGATTTCCAAGAAAAGAAGCAAGACATCAGCTTTTTGTTGCTCAACATTATTGAGAGCCCACACTCCCCACAAAGACGAGACCAAAGCAATGAGAGCATTCAGGACGAACAGAAGGATGAATTTGAGCTCAAAGCTCTTCAGGGATTCGTTCAGATCATTGTTGAATTCAAGAGAGAGATTTCTCTGAATGGGAAGGATCGCGTTGATGTAATTATACATGACTGTTTTGACTTCTGGGTTATCAAGGGTGAACTCTGAGATGTCCTTCGAACCCAAAACATAAGCTCTTGAAGTGATGAAAAATACAGCCTCAGGTTCCGTTTTTTGGACAGTTTGAGTGTCTGTAGTTGTATAGATGATGAGAGGAATGATAGTGTTGGTAATGGTTGTTGTATAGGTAGTGTATTTGTCTTGTGCAAGGTCCCCAAGTAAAGTAACAATATTATTGACGCTTGTTCTGAGTTCTTCTCTACGACCGGCAATGTTGGCCCCACTGTAAGCGGTCTCAAGGCTGGGATCCAAGTTAAAGGTCAAAAAGTCTGTTACAATAGTGTTGATTTTGCCAATTTCAGCGATCTTATCAGAATGAGTTTGCAAAACGTGAAGCTTATCCTCGTAATCGGTGAACAAGTCCTGCAAAAACACAAACTGTAAGACTCCAATGATAATAACGGAGATCACCCAGAGGCAGGTGACACTTTTTAAGGTAGAGATGGCAGTAGTTCTAGAATTGGTTTCCATGGCATCTCTAACGAGTCTTTTTAGAGCGCCAAGCTTATCTTTGCGTTTCTTGGTGTCGAGGGCCTGGAGATCATCATCGTCCTTTAAGAAGAGACTTTCTTCGTCTTCTTCATCTTCTTCCCATTGCTTGATTCGAATTGACTGTTCCTCTTGTAGCTCATCAGTAAACTCGAATATTCTGCCTCCAATGTACTTTTTGTGGGTAATATCGACTCCGTAGTCGACACGCTTTCTTTCTTCCTTCACATCTCCCTTCATGAGATTCTCAAAATCAAGCTTGAGACCATCATTTTGGAAGAGCTCTGTGATTTCAAGGTTAGCATAGTTGGTATCGAAACCATAAATAATTTGACCATCATTGCCATTATTCGATTTTGCTTCACGGCCATACTCGGATTTAAGCGCTCCTTTCGAAACCATGCTTTGGTCTAATTCGAGTAAATTGCTTGGTCTTCTTCTTTCAGAGGTACCTTTTTCGCTCATATGTCTGCTCAAGTCGCCAGCTGTTCCGCTCATATGGGTTTCAATCATGGTCTTTTCCATCTTTTCAACCTTGACAATATAGCCATACACATTGTCAACGGTGGAAAGCATGGGTTTGCCTGGGTTCTGATTTTGGTAGAGATCCTTGAAATCGATATTGTGAGTATCCCTGAGTTGGATAGGCAGCACCATAGCATTCAGGTGGACTCCAGGATTATTATTGCTATCCGTTCTGAACAAGACTTCCTTTCCTCTTTCTCTGAAGCCCTTTTCTGTGAGTGCGCCAGGCACGATGCTGTCAATATTCATTCTGCTCTTTTTTATTTGGTTAATGTTGAGGTTAAGGACAGTCACAGCGGTGGCAGTCATATCCATAATGGTTCCATCGGGTTGGCAGATGAAATAGACATAACTTTTCTTCAAAAATTCGTTTCTAAGCCATGCGCCAAAGATGACCTGATTGGAAGCTTCTTCAGTTCTCAACCTGGTGACACGAAGAATGACTGGGATAATGTATCCACTGCGACTTTTGACAAAGAGCTCATTGTCGTTATCGAGGTATTTAATATCGACATCCTCATCTCGGGAATTGTAGTTTTTAAAGAACGTATCATGATATTGGGCAAACAAATCTGGCATAAAGTTGTTGATTTTCTTGTCAATGATCTCATCTCGGTTGACACCGACCAAGATTGTGAATAACAGATTTGCGTTCTTGATCTTTCCCATATCGTTTCCGTTTCCAATAACTTCGACATAGGGATACTGGTCAACGCCAGCATCAAACGAGTTTTTCCTGGCAATTTGGTAGTAGATTTTCTTGCTGAGCAATTTTCTGGCCTTTTGCAGCAAATCGTAGCCTTCAACAGCGTCATTTTGAATATCAATCAAAAATCTCCCATAAGTTCTCATAATCAACGATTCATCAGGGTTAATTTTCTGAAGACGATTCCAGTAATCTTTGGCATAGGTCATGGCATTGTTGACCTTGGATCCGAGGTAATTGAGCTTGATCAAATCAGGTTTATCCTCTTTCAGTTCAAGCCAGAATTCTCGATGCAAGTTGGCTGATTCTCTGATGTATTCATTATAAAGATTCTTGTAGTTTTCCCAAGCAATAATTCCGACCACATCAGCTCCTTCTAGACCATCACTAAGCATCTTGGTGAGTCTAAAGATGGTGAACTGATCCACAAAACCAGGATTGAGTTCTCTCGCTTTAGCCAATTCTTGTTCAGCCTTCTTGGTCTTCTTCATCCTTTCGATCAAAAAGACGCAAAAAGCAAGTCGCAGCTTCACTGAGGTTTTGAATTTCTTTATTCCATCTTGGTACATTCTATCGACAACCAGAATCAAACCCAAGATGGTTTCATCCAGTTGATTGGCGCCACCAGTGCTCAGTCTTCTTCTTTTGGTGATTTTCAATGGGCAATCATCTTCTTCACAACTATCTTTATGCTTTTCAATGTAACCTGTGAGCAAAATGGAAGCGTTCTTATCACTTTGGTAGGTGTCAATAAGCTGCAACACGAATCTCAGATGCTCCAATAAATCTTCACTGGTCTTGAACCTTGAACTGGTTTGCACCAAACTACTTGTTTTTGACCTGGACGAAGTCAACATGATGGCTCCAATGAAAGGCAGTCCAATCAGCCAAGTTATGAGGCCGCCAGTAAAGCTGGACGATTCAAAAAGCTTACTGATACCTACCATCACAAAAGTCCACAAGTAATAGGTCGTCATAACTCTAAAGAAGGCTGTACAATGCTTGTTGTAATAGGGCTCTCCGACGTTATATGTGTACCAAAGGACGATAGCAGGCACAACCGAAGCAATAACGAGGATCCATTGATCCGTGAAGAAAGCAAATGACAGCTGGAGAATAATCTTATTGACTGTAAAAAAGACGTCACCCCTTGAATGTTGTCGGGCCGTCAGATCCTCAGTGAGCATTCTTACTTCGAAGCAGGCAAGTACGACCACGAAGCCGACGACTGTGAACAAGACTGTGATGATGATAGCAACAGTCGCGTGGATAATATGACTTCCTACGAAACATTCAGCATCTTCATAATTAGAAAGGACGTATTTTCCACTGTCGTCAGTCTGGCACTGAAGCATGCCAATCAGCAGCTCTGTAATCGGCAAGAAAAAGAGGGTAAAGACCAGACTGGCCACTGATCTCAGCACGATAACAGGCCAAATGGCAGAAACTCTCTTTTTGGAGAAGGCATAGGAGACGTATGTGATGTTTATAAACACCAGAATGATGACTGCGACAATCATATAGAAGGCGATGGTGTAATTAGTGTATGTAAAGGCATCTCCGAAATAAGTTTGCAGCTGGAAAAAGTTGAATACATTGGTTGCCACATCAAGAAGCTGACTGGCTTTCCAGACGCTCTCGATTTTTGTATTGAACGCAAAAGCCAGATTCTGGAGATAATCGACTCCGGCTTCGAAAAAGAAGCCGAGCAATCCATCCTCTCCTTCATCCAAGATGAGGTAAAGCACCTGGAAGATAGATTCTTTCAGTTCAGAAGTAAATTTCTCAAGCCCCTGCTTTTCATCCGCTATGAATGATCTCTTCTGGCTGTTCTTGCTACTTGAAACAACAGATTTATCCAGCATTCAATTCTAATTTTTATAAAACAAGCAAGATTCAACAGATAAACCATTTTTAAGCAAGCCAGAGAAAATAATTAGGGCCCAATTTTTAAATTAATTAGTTGTTATTTATTGTATTGGAGATTCCTCCTGGCTATTGAGGATGGAAATAAGCCTGGTCTGGCTTGTTGGACCTCAGATACTGAGAGCGGGGAGAATTCTCTCAAATAAGCTGGGAAAATTATCTCGAATTGATGTTGTATAACAAGAGGAAAACTCGAGTAATTATTTGAAAAAAAATGATTTTCGAATCAAAATGTAACATTCTAAAGTGAAAGGGATTTTCTAAGAAAGTAAAAAGTACATTGAGATGATCAAGATGATTAGAGTCAGATTTGGGAAGCCCTTTTTGAGAGCTGTTTATGTTCTTTCAGGTGAAGGATTCGTAGTGAATTATGGCAAAATAAAGAGCAAAATAGCCATTGGTTGTTGAAATTAATTCAAGAAGAAAAATTGGACCCTATTTTTTTGACTCTGTGCAATTTTAACCGAAAAAATAATTGACAAAGATTTAGAGTCCCTAATGTGGTAGCGTCTCTGTGTCACAGGTCAACCAATGAGAAAAACCTCCAAGTAATTTTTTATTCTTTTCTAAAGCTTCAGTGATTCTTCTAAGATTTTTCTTGGGACCGCCTGTCTGCGTGCGCCATGTTAAATTCGAATATTTTTGAATACTTGTTTTCTGTATGTCGTTCGAATTCCACTCAAGCAAGCAGATTAAGGCAAATTAATTGAATTTCTGTTTCAATTAAATTCAAGGAGAAAGCTTCCTGAAGATCAAGCCCAGAAGTGCCCAGAAACTCTCCCAATTTTGACCTTTAATACATAAGCTTTCATCAATCTGAGAACAAACTAAAGGTTTTATTCTTGAGCGGGCTGTTGCTGAACATAATTTCATTCAAAGAGTTTTTCTTTAAATTTTTATTCAAAGCTGAAAAAGGTTCCTTTAATCCTTGGCCAAGAATCTTGCCATCTTTGAATCAGAGATGCTTCTAAATGACAACCTACTCATGTTTTTGGCAAAATTCGCAAAAAGTTTTCTTCATTTCTTTGCCGTAAATTTGATTTCCTTATTCCAATAGTGGATTTAAAAAAAAAAAAATTCTGTAGATTCAACAAGTGCTTTTCAACCCGAAGAACTTCAGTGGTTGAACCTGAAAAAAAGGTTGAATTTGATGAAGCTGTGGAGTCTTTATTCTCACAAAGAGATATTATCATGCTTGGAACTCGAATTAAATTTTTAAGGCAAATGCAGATTTCGTTTTATTCTATCAATCATTTACTTTGATTCTCTTTATAATTTTTATTGATCAGAATATTCGAAATTCTTTGACGAGTCACAAGATTCGGTATGAAATATCGAATTGACAATTATTATGCTAGAGAAAGATTCTGAAAAAAACTCCAGACCCTTGGAGACTTGTTATTTTCACTTTTGATCAAGTTTCGTTACTGAAGGTTTTGTCAAAACACTTAGGGAAAGAAAGAATATTTTGGATAAGCAACAATTCCTCCGGCTAAGACTTGCCTTATCCTTGGGGAGTTTCATGGAAGATATTAAAGCTTTTTTGCTTTGGCAGAAAAGACTTTTTGCCATTTAAATTATCAAGAAAAATAAGGTAAATTTTTACGAAAAAGAACTGACAAAAATTTTCCCATCTATTTTCTTCAATTTTCAAAAGCTAAAAAAATTTTAACCCTTGAAAAATTTGTTTTGAGATTTGTTGGCAGGGCTCGGAAAAAGTGGTCTGGAAAATTTTAGCAAAAAAGTTCGAATTCTCCAACCATAGTTTAGATCACTGAATTTTCAATAAAACCTCCATATAATTCTCTTCTAATCTCCTTGTTCAATGCAAAGGGCTGTGATCCTTCATTCTAGTGTAAATTTGAGAATTAGGGACATGATCTGTTCTCTTTTTTGAAGTCTTTTTGGTTAGAGATTCTTCTATGATTCAAGCACATGTTGAAAACGAATTGGCTTTTTCTGCGACCTGTCATTCTCAGGATGTGAGATATCTTGCTTCAGAAATGTGAATTTCCCTGATTCTCCTTCGAAACAATGATCAAGTTAAATTCCTTGTAGAAAATTTTTTGTCCAGAAATTTCTTCCGATATTTTGATCATTGATATGGATTGAGAAAAAGAATTCATAAAAAAAACTCGAAGAGACTTTTTCGGAATGTTTTCTTGTTCATTTCAAGGGTTTTACAAGGGGATTTTTTTTCTCACAGTCTTTCAGATTTAGTCGAATATCCTTCATAAAAAATTGAGAGAGATCTATATTTTATCATCACAGGTGCAAGCCTGTTTTGAAAGATCTAATAATCTTTTGTCATTAAATATAATTCTGATTAATTATAATTATTAAACTTATTTAATATGTATCATTAAATTTCTATATCTCCCTTTCTATCTTATGAAAATTTCATTCCCCGCCCCATTCATATATATTGGTCAACCCAGTTAAAGATAGGATAGACATATTGAGTCCAGTATGAAGAATCAGTATCAAAGCCATGGCCAGCACCATCCACAAGGGTAAAAACATAAGGGATATTATTCTTTGCAAGCTCATCAGCTAATTCTTGAGATTGCCACCAACTAACTGTCTCGTCCGCATTGCCATGAATCAGATAAGTTGGAGGATAACTGCTATCAACATTCTCGGTTGCAGAATACTCTGTCAAGATAGCCAGGACTTGTGAGCTTGGCATATTGGGGTCGTGGGTATCAGCCAACCAGCCTGCCTTGCGAAGACTTTCAGCACCATGCCAGAGCTTAACTATTGGCTCAGAAAAGCTTGTTGGGTTGTACTCAGTGCGGACAGGTGTCTTCAATTGATTTGCAGCGGTTACGAGTCTTAAATCAACTGGAGTAGTGGGATCATAAACTAAAGGATTCGTCCAGTTAGTGAGGCCTGGATAGAATGCAACAATAGCAACAGGACGAGGAGATAATTTGTAGCCACTTATGACAGCCAAGCCACCGCCTGCAGACTTTCCAAAGGCAGTAATGAGGTTGGGGTTGATTGGAGTGTAATTCACCAATTGAGTGCGAACCCATGCATGAGCGTCTTGGACATCTTGGACAATTTATTGGAGGAAGGCACCAGGAATCAAGCGATAGTTGATTGAGACGATGACCCATCCTCTTTTCAGAATTTCAGTTCCCTGATGGGCTGTTAATCCGCCTGATTTGCTTCCTGTGATATATGCTCCACCATGCATAATGAAGAAAACAGGATATCCGGTTGCAGGAGCAGCTTTAGGTGGAGTATAGACATCAAGGTCAATGTTCAAGCTTCCAACAGTTTTGTAGACTAGATTATGCGATTGCAGGAAACAGCACTAACAAAGGCTGCGCAGAGTAAAAGCAAGAGGTAGCTTTGAAACATTTTTTTATAAATAGCTTCAATTTCTCAATTAGAAAGCAAAGAACAATCAATGAAATTCTCTTTTTAAAAAGCCCATCCTTAGAGGTTCACGAGAACCTGATACATCATTCTGAGCAAACTCAAAGGCTGGTAAAACATGCTTCTCCCGTTGAGCTGAGGTATCAGCAACAAGGTCAAGAACATAACCTCTTCATATTGAAAAATTTCTTTCTCAATCAATGAGGACTTCTGAGAGAAAATTTTTTCAATAATTTTTTTAGAAGAATTTCGAGGAAGAAAAAAGATCCAAAAAAGTTCTTGAGGTTCGAGACTCAAGCCAGGAAAATTCCAAAACTCGAAAAGATTTTTTTTTGTGATACAAATAGTCAATTTCCCGAAAGCCTCCTTAAAAAGGTGAAGGAACTGAACGAAAGTGACTCTCTTTTTCTGATGGTTTTCCTCTCAGCCAAAAACCTGGAAAAAACTTTATTTGAAGGTAAATTGAAGACATTTTTGACATCACATTCATAACCTTTTCCTTTCCAGAATTTCAAAAAAACCTATTTTTGAAAAAAATCTTCCGATTTTTTTTCCTGAATTTTTGCACTTTGAGCTCAAAATTTTTCAAAACTTTCTGAGTCCTAGCTTCCATCTTTTATTTCAAACTCTCGATGATCATAAGAAAGGGAGATAATATCTATCATATCAATCATATATATGCATTCTCATAAAGAATACATGATTGTTTTTGTATTTGATTGGTCAGAATAGAAAAATATATTTTATACATTATCGTATATGAAAATATATATTTTATATTGATGACGTTCTGTAAACTTCCTCACAACCAATAATATTTAATAAATTTATCATTATTATTATTATAAATCCCTAAACTCCTCACAATCCGATCAGCTTCAAGAAAGACGCCAAGGGAGCTGGTTTTCCCAAGAACTTCTTGGATGATTTTGACACATATTTCTGAGCAAATTCAAAAGCAGGCAAAACATGTTGTTGCCAGTTCGTTGGGTCCGCATCAAAGCCATGATTAGCATTGGGAACAAGGTCAACAACATAATCAACATTATTAGCCTTCAGCTTGTCAGCCAATTGAACAGATTGTGTGTAAGGCACAACAATGTCAGCCAAACCATGAGCGAGATAAGTAGGAGGATAGTTCTGGTCAACGTGCTCAACAGCAGAAAATTCTCTCAATTTAGCAAGGATTTGGTCACTTGGAAGGTTTGGGTCGTGAGTAGTCACTAACCAGCCCAGCTTGTGACTCGCAAAAACAGTGGTCCAGAAAACCCATTTGGGATCAGTCGGACTGGGTGGGATATATTCAGTCACAACAGGAACACTAAACTTATTGGCAGCAGCGGCATATGCAGCAGGAACTGGAGTTGTGGCATCATAAGCGAAAGGATCAGTCCAATTGGTGAATCCAGCATAAAATGCAAGAATGGCCTTAGGACGGGGAGAGAGTTTATAGCCAGCCAAAACAGCAATACCACCTCCTGCAGATTGTCCAAAAACGATAATGAGATCAGGGTTGATTGGTGTAAACCTGGTCAATTGAGTACGGACCCATGTATATGCATCTTGGACATCACTGAAGATTTCCTCAAGAGAAACTGAAGGAAGAAGGCGATAATCAATAGAGACGACAACCCAGCCTCTATTCAAGGCTTCAGCCAACTCTTGGCCTGTCATGCCAGTTTGATAGCTTCCTTCAACGTATCCTCCTCCGTGGGCAACAAAGAAAACGGGATATCCGCCGTCAGGAGCAGGGATATCAGGAGTACAGACAGCAAGTTGGATCTTGAGATCAGAAACTTGTTTGTAGGTGTAAGTTGTGCAGTTCAAGGCAGAAGCCATGTAAACTGCGCAGACTAAAAACAAGAGACACTTCTTGAACATTTTTTTAATTTGATTGTTTGATACTAATAAATTTTTGTTGAGTTTTAGGATGGAAAAATCCAATAATATCTATCAAACAAGTTTACCATTTATACTACGTCATAATCAAAGAATCTAAAACAGTCCTTTATTTTCTTGAATTTGCATAGAATTTACGAGTTAATCTTTAGCCAAAAGACCAAAGAGTTGTTGATAAACCTTGTTTTTCTTGAAAGAATTCAAGAATTGGTCGACATGATAATGATAACAAAAATTTTTCGCTTGACTCTTTTTAATCTAGAAAGTAATCCAAAAGCTTTGTTGAAAATTTCGAATAAGCAATTCAAAAAGGACCAACATCATAACAATTATCAAATTTTCATTATTTGGTTTGCTGTTTTCAGAATTCTCAAAAGAGACATTGAGAGAGGATAATTATTTTCTCTTGAATTTATTAATTAATAAATAAGCATATTTTCAATTGTGACGAGCGAATAAATTTAGATATATAGGTTATAAATTATTATGATTATGATTATCATTCATTCTATGAAGTTCCCATTACCAAATTATTTTTCCAGGAATTTCATAGTCTTCATAGTCTGACTTTGCATGTATTTTTGAGCAAAGTTAAATGCAGGTAAGACATGGTCTTGCCAGAAAGTAGCATTTCTATCAAAGTTGTGGTTGGCACCAGGAACCAAATCCAAAACATAAGGAATATTGTTCGCTTTCAACACATTTGCCAACTGCACAGACTGTGAATAAGGCACAGTACTATCGACCAAACCATGAGCCATATAAGTGGGAGGGAAGTTCTTGTCAACATTCTCAGTGGCAGAGAAATCTCTCAATTTTGCCAAGATTTGCTCAGGAGGGAAGTTTGGATCGTGAGTAGTCATCAACCAGCCCATTTTACCACTCACCAAGGCAGCTCCCCAAAGAGCACTCTTGGGGTCAGAAGAGTTAGTAACAATGTACTCAGTGACAACAGGGACGGCCAGTTTGTTTGCAGCGGCAACAATAACTGGGTCAACTGGGGTTCCAGGCTTGTAAGAGTAAGGGTCAGTCCAGTTGGTGCAGAAGGAGTAAAATGCAATGACAGCCTGAGGGCGAGGAGTTAATAAATATGCGCTCATAACAGCCAAGCCGCCACCAGCAGATTGCCCAAAGACAGTGAGATGGTTCAAGTCAACTTTGAGAAGCTTGGGAAGCTCGTTCTGAATCCATTGATAAGCATCTTGAATATCTTCAACAATGTCGGCGAGGACAATACCAGGAAGCATACGATAGTCAATTGAGACAATAGCCCATCCTCTAGCAGTGACTTCTGCCAACTCTTGAGCAGTGAAAGCGGTCTGCTTACTTCCTTGGTAATCTCCACCACCATGAATGGCAAAGAAAATTGGGTATCCACTGGCAGGAGCAGCAGTGGGTGGAGTATAAACATCAAGCTCAATCTTGAGGTCTCCAACAGTTTTGTAGGTGTAGGTGGAGATGTTGTAAGCAGCAGCGCCAAGATAAGCAATGCATGCTAAAAGCAGGATGGTTTTCTTGAGCATTCTTAATGCTTGTGATGGGTTAATAATAAATTATTTTTCTGAATTTATTGAAGGAAATTGAACAATATAAATCTTTTTGGGAACATGTTCATTATAAAAATATTTGGAGAAAGAGTGACTTTCAGACTTTGAATTGCGAAATCATTCAAAATTGAAAGTGATTCATTTCATTCAGCTTTGAGTAAATTCAGGAAGTCTTTTCAGGTTGATTCACCAAGAACGAATTTAGAGAATATTTTTTGTTAGGAGTCAAGATTTATTAATTCATACTCAATAATAATTATTATTTTTTATAGACTTAGATAAATTTTATTATTATTATCCTGAAAATTCATCTGAATACTTCAAAATAAATCAAACTTTCAAATTCATTATTTTTCCAAGAATTTCATTGTGGTCTTCACAGTAGAGCTTTGCATGTACTTTTGAGCAAAGTCAAAAACGGGGAGAACATGTTGTTGCCATAAAGCGGGGTTAGAATCGAATCCATGATTGGCGTTAG
>Ga0182738_1004430_pt1 | contig 15538 bp, 11 predicted proteins | sample eDN5th30CBELigMG_FD_128876 | JGI IMG/M metagenome (GOLD analysis project Ga0182738, IMG submission 128876) | Enriched Miracle-Growth compost microbial communities from Emeryville, California, USA - eDNA 5th pass 30_C BE-Lig MG (version 2)... ... | reverse complement strand
CCGCTTCGAGCGGGCCATACGCGACATTCCCGAAATCGTCGCCTGCTGGTCGGTGGGCGGTGGCGTCGACTACCTGCTCAAGGTCATGACGCGCGACATCGACGCCTACCAGCGCCTGGTGGACACGCTGCTGGAGCGCGAAGTCGGCATCGACCGCTATTTTACCTACATCGTCACCAAGACCGTGAAGGACGGCACGGTGCTGCCGGTGGCGGAGCTGGTGGCAGACCGCTGAGGCGCGGAGAAATCTTCTGACGGGCGCGTCATGACCAGAGACTTTCTCTACCAGTGGCTGCGGGAATGGTCTTTCTCTCGCACTGTACGTCCTAGACTCGGGGCCTTCCTCACCGGAGGCGCAACCCATGTCTGCCCATGCCCATTTTGCCCGTCCCGAGCGCCATGAAGCGCTCGACCGCCTGAACGACAGGCGGCTCTATCGGGAGCTTGCCTATGTCGATGGTCACTGGATGGCGAGCGACACTGCTGCCGCCTTCGAAGTGACCGACCCGGCCACGGGAGCAAGCCTGGCCTGGGTGGCCGCGCTGGATGCCGACCAGACCGGCAAGGCCATAGATGCCGCCGCCAGCGCCTTCCCGGTCTGGAAGGCGCTGCTGCCGCAGGAGCGTTCGGCCATATTGCGCAGGTGGTTCGACCTGATCGTCGCCGCAAAGGACGATCTCGCGCTTCTCATGACATTGGAACAGGGCAAGCCGCTGAAGGAAGCGCTGGGCGAGATCGACTATGCCGCTTCCTTCGTGGAATGGTACGCCGAGGAAGCAAAACGCCTCAATGTCGAGGGCGTGACCAGCCATCTTCCCGGCGTGGAAATGGCGGTGTGGCGCGAGCCCCTGGGTGTGGTGGGCGTGGTGACGCCGTGGAACTTTCCCTCAGCGATGTTGACGCGCAAGGCGGCGGCGGCCCTTGCCGCCGGCTGCGCAATCGTCGCGCATCCTTCCTCGGAAACACCGCTGTCGGCGCTGGCATTGGCGGAACTTGGCGAGCGCGCCGGCCTGCCCGCCGGCGTCTTCAACGTGGTAACGGGAGATGCCGCGACCATCGTCGGACGGCTGTGCGAGCATGCGCGCGTACGGGCCATGAGCTTTACGGGTTCGACCGGGATCGGCCGGCTGATCGCCGCCCAATGCGCGCCGACGATGAAGCGCCTCGTCATGGAACTGGGCGGCCATGCGCCACTGATTGTCTTCGCCGATGCCGATCTGGACAAGGCCGTACGGATCGCCACGGATGCGAAATTCGCGACCTCCGGCCAGGATTGCCTTGCCGCAAACCGCATCTATGTCGAGCGGCCGCTTTACGAACGTTTCTGCGACGCTTTCGCCAGGCGCGTGGCGGCATTGAAGCTCGGCAACGGCTTGGCGCCGGACACGGACATCGGCCCGCTGATGCATGAGCGTGCGGTGCGCAAGATCGAGGAACAGGTCGCCGATGCGTTGCAACACGGCGCGCGTCGCATAGCCGGCGGCAGGCGCCGGGACGCAGGCTCGCTGTTCTATGAGCCGACGCTGCTTGCCGACGTGCCAGACCACGCCCTGATCATGCGCGAGGAGACTTTTGGTCCGGTCGCCGCAGTGACACCCTTCGACACGGAGGAAGACCTCATCGCCCGCGCCAACGCCGGCGAATATGGCCTCGTGGCCTATGTCGTGACCGAAAACGGCGCGCGCCAGCGGCGCATGGCCAATGCGCTCGATTATGGCATGGTGGCGATCAACCGGGTGAAGATCACCGGCGCACCGATCCCGTTCGGCGGGGTCAAGCAGTCCGGTCTCGGCCGCGAAGGCTCGCGCCACGGCCTCGAAGCCTTCACCGACCTCAAATATGTCTGCCTCGACCTGGCGTGAGCCGGCCGGCGAAATCGAAAGGGAAAAAACATGCTCGAAAATTCAAACGAACTCGCCGCCTGGGATCGCGACCATTTCTTCCACCCGTCTACGCATATGGGCATGCATGCGCGTGGCGAGACGCCGAACCGTATCATGGCCGGCGGCGAAGGCGTAACGATCTGGGACACGACCGGCAAGAAGAGCATCGACGCCTTTGCCGGGCTTTATTGCGTCAATGTCGGCTATGGCCGCCAGAAGATCACCGACGCCATCGCTGAACAGGTCCGGAACCTCGCCTACTACCACGCCTATGTCGGGCATGGCACGGAAGCCTCGATCCGGCTCGCCAAGATGATCATCGACCGCGCGCCGAAGGGCATGAGCCGAGTGTATTTCGGCCTGTCCGGCTCGGACGCCAACGAGACCAACATCAAGCTGATCTGGTACTACAACAACGTTCGCGGCAAACCCGAGAAGAAGAAGATCATCTCGCGCTGGCGCGGCTATCACGGCTCCGGCGTCATGACCGGCTCGCTGACCGGCCTCGCCGGGTTCCACAACGCTTTCGATCTGCCGCGCGCGCCGATCCTGCACACCGAGGCGCCCTACTATTATCGCCGCGCCGATCGTTCGATGTCGCAGGAGCAGTTCTCGCAACATTGCGCCGACGAACTGGAAAAGCTGATCCTGGCGCAGGGACCGGAAACCATCGCCGCCTTCATCGGCGAGCCGGTTCTGGGTACGGGCGGCATCGTGCCGCCGCCTGCCGGCTACTGGCAAAAAATCCAGGCGATGCTGACGAAATACGACATCCTGCTCATAGCCGACGAGGTGGTGACGGGCTTCGGACGCCTCGGCACCATGTTCGGCTCCGACCATTACGGCATGAAGCCCGACCTCATCACCATCGCCAAGGGGATGACCTCGGCCTATGCGCCGCTGTCGGGCGTCATCGTCGGTGACAGGGTGTGGCAGGTGCTGGTCGAGGGCTCCGACAAGCTCGGCCCCATCGGCCATGGCTGGACCTACTCGGCGCATCCGATCTGCGTGGCCGCGGGCGTGGCCAATCTGGAGCTGATCGACGAGATGGATCTGGTGCGGAACGCCGGCGCGACCGGCGCCTATTTCAATCGTCAACTGACTGAAGCGCTGGGCGGCCACAAGCATGTCGGCGAGGTGCGCGGCGAAGGCATGCTGGCGGCGGTGGAGTTAGTCAGGGACCGCGACGACCGTGTCTTCTTCGACGCGTCGGAAAAGATCGGCCCGCAGGTGGCGGCCGCTCTTGCCGAGCGCGGCGTCATCGGCCGCGCCATGCCGCAAGGCGACATTCTTGGCTTCGCCCCACCGCTCTGCCTGACGAAAGAAGAAGCCGACACGATCGTCGCGAAAACGGCGGATGCCGTGAAGAGCGTGTTTTCCAAAGCCTGAGGCGGTTCGGATGGATACCATGACAAAGCCCCTCCCCGACACCATGGCCGCCGTTTTGCTGACCGGCCATGGCGGCCTGGAAAAACTCGTCTACCGTACCGACGTGAAGGTTCCGAAACCGGCGACCGGGGAGGTGCTGGTAAAAGTCACCGCCTGCGGCATGAACAACACCGACGTCTGGGTGCGGCAGGGTGCCTATGGCACCGAAGAAGACGCTGCTGCCGTCTCCACCTGGCGCCGTCAGGGCAACACGCTGACCTTCCCGCGTATACAGGGCACCGACACCGTAGGCACTATCGTGGCCGTGGGCGAAGGGGTGCCGCCGGCGCGCATCGGCGAACGGGTGATGGTGGATTTCTCCATCTACAACCGCGACGACGACTCGCTGGCCGACATCGACTATATGGGCCACGGGCGCGACGGCGGCTATGCCGAATACCAGGCGCTGCCTGCCGAAAACGCCCATGTCGTCAACACCAGCCTGAGCGATATCGAACTGGCCACCTTCTGCTGCGCCTACCTTACCGGCGAGCAGATGCTGGAGCGTGTCGCGCTCAAGGCGGGCGAACGGGTTCTGGTGACAGGCGCGTCCGGCGGCGTCGGCTCCGGCATCGTGCAGCTTGCCCGCGCCCGCGGTGCGATCCCCTATGCCGTGGTCGGCAAGGGCAAGGAACAGGCATTGCTCGACATCGGCGCGGAGAAGGTGATCACGCGCGGCGTGGACGACCTGCCTGCGGCGGTGGCAGAGGCGACAGGCGGCAAGCCGATCGACGTGGTGGCCGATCTCGTCGGCGGGCCGATGTTCAACGACCTGCTGCGCATCCTGCGTCCCGAAGGCCGCTACACGACTGCGGGCGCCATTGCCGGGCCAGTGGTGCAGCTCGATCTCAGAACCATGTATCTGAAGCAGCTCCAGCTCAACGGGTCGAGCCAGGGCACACGCGGCGATTTCCGGCGCATCGTGCGCTATATCGAGCAAGGTAGCATCAAGCCGCTGGTCGGTGGCGTCTACCGGCTGTCCGACTTCCACCGCGCCCAGTCCGATTTCATGGCCAAGGACTTCGTCGGCAAGCTGGTGGTCGTGCCGGACGCCATGGCAAATAGCGAGGATCGCCCCTGACACCGGTGGTCCGGGGCGACGACAGGACGCCCTTCGTGGGCGCGACCTGCCAATCTTGCTTAACGTTGCAATTCCCGCTGACGTCGGCTCAGCAAATCTCATGCCGAGCGATCATATCCTTGCAGGAGGCGTCTTCCACGCCTCCTGCCCGTGGTCCGGCACCACCGGACGGTTCCGGCAACATGAACCGGCCGCTCGGCCGGATAGCCTAGAAGGAGCGCCTGATACGCAGCCAGCCGCCGAGCTCTCCGTCGCCGCTGGTTTTCAGCCTGTCCTTGTAGGCAACCTCCGGCTGGACGAAGAAGCCTGGGACGACGCTGTAGACAACGTTGGCAATCGCCGCGAAGTTTTTGTCCTCATCATATCCGAGCGCCAGATTTGTCGTCGCTTTCCGCGAAACCCTCGCGCTGCCGCCGCCCCATACGGCCCAGTTGCCGCCCCAGGGCTTGTAGAAGCTCTTGGCGACATGGTCGTCCGAACCGTAGCCGACCATTGCCCACAGCGAGATCGCCTCGCCTACATTCAGATCCAGGCGAAGCTTGGCGGCCCACTCCTCATAGTTGGAGTCGTAGCCTGCCACGCCAATGACGCTGCCCCACTTCTGCTTGAACCCAGCGCCCGCGACAATATGGGGAACATACGAATCGATGGTGTTCGTGCCGTGACCCTGCTCGAGCGCGATCAGGCTGCTGAAGCCGTTCGAACCCTTGAAGGTATAGGAGATCTGGTTCGTCGGCACCGGTGCAAACGGAACCAGTTGTTCGTTGATGACCTTACCGCCGGCCAGAGTGAACGTCTTGAACAGCGAATCCGATTTACCGACCCGCAGGCCACCCAGTTCGATAAAGGCGTGCTTCAGTTCCCAGCTGAAGCCGGTATTGCTGTAAGCGTCTCTTGTAGATCCGTCGTCGAGGAAGAGCTCGGTATAGCTGCGCAAGGTGCCGAGTTCGGTCTCAGTGCGCGAATCCAGCTGCAACGTGACGCGCGAGCGCTTGAAGTAGGTGTCGTTCTGGTCAGGCGCACCATTCTTCTTGTCCCAGGACGTGCGGCCGAACAGGTCTCCCACACCCACGTCATATTGTGCATAGCCGCTCATGCGCAGGCAGTGCTCTGTTCCGGGGATATAGTAGAAGCCTGCTCCGTAAATATCACACACACGCATGTATTCGGCCGCCTGCGGTTCGGCGAGGACGATGTCATCGGCCGCGAAAGCCGCGGGCATTCCAAGCATCACCGCCAACGCCGCAGATGGTAGATATTCATACTTCATAAAAGGATCCCTCCCAGGAATCGGAGCGTGACGCAAAAATCGATCCCTGCATCCGTCGCCACCACCGGAGCAAAGATTGAGAATTCATCGAATAGATGATTTCCGGTTTTTAAGATTTTCAGAGATTTATTACTCTTATTATTCTTGCTATAATCAGCGATATGAAAGAAACTTCGAGTATTTATTCTTCATACTTTCTCGATCAGGGTGCTACCATGGCCTCGCACCATCAATGATCTCCAGGGCGCGGGCGGCGAAGCGAGCCGCCAGAGGGCCTACCTCGGCGGCATCTGCGGCCGCGGCGTTTCCGGCCCTCGCGCGGTCGGCAATGCCCACGAAGATCACCGCGAAGCGAAACAGCGAAAAGACCAGGTGGAAGGGCTCGAGCGGCGCAGTCGGCACTGCATGGGCGAAATAGTGATCGAGGAATTCACGCTGGCTCGGGATGCCAAGCGTCCCCAGATCGAGCCCCAGAATGCCGCCATACTCATCTGGCGAAGAGTGCCAGGACATACTGCAAAAGCCGAGATCGGCAAGCGGATGGCCGAGCGTCGACAATTCCCAGTCAAGGATACCGATCACCTTCGGCTCTACGGGATGAAAGAGGAGGTTTCCAAGGCGGAAGTCGCCATGGGCGATCGACACTTGACTATCGTCAGCCGGCATCTCACGCGGCAACCAATCGGCAACTGTCTCCAGATCAAGGATCCGTTCGCCCGGCGATTCCCGGAGCTGCCTGGTCCAGCGGCCGATCTGCCGCTCGAAATAATTGCCGGGCCTGCCATAGTCGTCCAGCCCAACCTCGCCCGGGCGCACGGCATGAAGCTTCGCCATGGCTTCAGCCATGCCGAGATATATGTCGCGTCGCTCCTCACGCGAAAGACCGGGCAAGGAACAGTCGTGGAAGACCCGCCCGTCAAGCCGCTCCATAAGGTAGAAGGGCGTTCCCAGTGGCGTGTCGGCATCGTGAAACAGCAATGGTCGTGGCACCGGCACGTCGGTCGGGGCGAGCGCTTCGAGCACCCGGAACTCCCTGTCGACGGCATGCGCGCCTCGCAGGATCGCGCCGGCCGGCTTCTTCCGCAGAACCATGCGGCGTTCGCCGAAATCGACGAAATAGGTCGGGTTGGACTGCCCCCCTCCAATCCGTTCCAGACGCATCTCGCCACGACCGAAACGCTCCGCCAGAAAAGCCTCCAGTGCTGCCGGATCAAAATCGGTTTTCATCAGGCCTGTTGCCTTGTCTCCCCCCATTGCCAATCTAGGCCTCACCCTCGACATTCCAGCGCCAGAAGCCCGAACCTTCGTCATTGAGGAAACGATTCAGCACCATTTTGTGGACCTCGTCGGCGCCGTCCACCAATCGTGCCTGGCGGGCATAGCGGTAGATCCATTCAAGCACGGTATCCTTCGAATAGCCGCGCGCGCCGTTGATCTGGATCGCCACGTCGGCTGCATCGTGCAGCACATTGGCGACCTGCACCTTGGCCATCGAAATCTCCTTGCGGGCGTAACCTCCGCGATCGAGCTCCCACGCCGCCTTCATCACCAGCATCCTGCCGATCTCAATGCGCATGGCCAGATCGCCAAGCTTGAGCTGAATGCTTTCGCGGTCAGCGAGCCGGATACCGAAACCGTAGCGCTCGGTGGCATAGGCGCGCGCAATCTCGACGCAGCGCTTGGACAAGCCAAGCCAGCGCATGCAGTGCGTCAGGCGAGCCGGCGCCAGCCGCACTTGCGTCACTTTCATGCCCCGCCCTTCGCCGGCGAGCATGTTCTCGACTGGAATTTCAAGCCCGTCGAATTCGAGCTCGCAATGGCCGCCGTGCTCTTCCGGCCCCATGATCTCGATGCGACGCTTGATGCGCCAGCCGGGCTGGTCCTTGTGAAACATCAGCGCCGAAAGACCGCGCTTCGGGTCGTCGGAGGTGCGCGCAATCAGGATGAAGTGGCTGGCATCCTGCGCGCCGGTGATGAACCATTTGCGACCGTTGATCACATATTTGTCGCCGCTTTTTTCAGCGCGCGTGGCGATCATCGAAGGATCGGAGCCACCACCGGGATGCGGCTCGGTCATGGCGAAGGCCGAACGCACCTCGCCCTCGACGATAGGCTTCAGCCACCGCTCCTTCTGTTCAGGCGTGCCGAGCGCCTCCAGCACCATCATGTTGCCATCGTCGGGCGCCGCCGAATTGAACACGACCGGGCCGAAGATGGAGCGGTTCATCTCCTCATAGCAGACAGCCATCCCCGTCTTACCCAACCCTTGGCCGCCCGTTTCGGGCTTCAACTGGAGGCACCAGAGCCCTTGCGCGCGCGCCTTAGCGCGCAGTGTCGCGAGCAGCGGAAGAGCGATATTGCCATGGGCATCGTACGAGGCCCTGCTGGCCTCCAGCGGCAGGACTTCGCGGTCGATGAAGTCGGCGATGCGGGCGCGATAATCTTCGACGCGCGCGGAGATCTCAAAATTCATGACGGACCTCACAACGAGGAAACGAGATGGCCACCGTCGACCTCGATCGACGAGCCGGTGATATAGCTGCCGGCCGAGGAAGCGAGCAGGAGCAGAGCGCCGTCGAGTTCCTCGGGCTTGCCCAGCCGGCGCTGCGGGATGCGCCTGACAAGCTGGTCGCCCGCCTCGGAGGAGAAGAACTCGCGATTGATGTCTGTCTCGATATAGCCGGGGCACAACGCGTTGACGCGGATGCCTTCACGCGCCCACTCCAGCGCCAGCGCCCTGGTGAGCTGGATCACGCCCGCCTTGGACGTTGCATAGGCGCTGAGATTGCCGGCGACGCGGTGGCCGAGGATCGAAGCGATGTTGACGATCGCGCCGCCATGACCGGCCGCCTTCATGCCACGCGCAACTGCTTGCGCGACGACGAACACCCCTTTCAGGTTGGTGTCGAGCACGCGATCCCACTCCGCCTCCTTCAGGTCGAGCGCCCGTGCGGCTCCCGAAATGCCGGCGTTGTTGACAAGAATGTCGAAGCTCGTGCCGACCTCGGCGAGCGCCGCGACCACCGAAGCACTGTCGGTCACGTCCATCTGGACAGTCCGGGCACTACCCCCGGCCGCCTCGATCCTCGCGCAGGCTTCGTCCAAAGCCTGCTTGCGGCGCGCAGACAGCGTGACGAGTGCGCCGCGACGCGCCAGCAATTCGGCGAAATGCAGGCCGAGGCCGCCAGAAGCCCCGGTTATCAGGGCTTTTTTACCCTTCAGATCGTCGAACATCATCGGCCTTACCTCAAAAAATCGAGCGAGCGCTCGCTTTTCTTATTCATTCCCGCCCCCTTTTGCAATAGGCCGATTGCTGCTATTGCAGCCTTGCGGCGCGCTGCACGCACGCTGGGTCGATCGCAACGGAGCTCATTTGGATTTCGTCAAGCAGAGGCAGTGGTCGAGCGACTTTTCGACGGAGGCGCTGTGCACGCGCATCCTGGAACGCCACCGCGATTCCGTGCGTGTGCAAAAGCCGCATGTAGCGGTCGCCAATCTCGTCCGCATTATCGAGGCGACGCTGAAACTGTCCAACAGACAGGGGTTCCACGCCACCAGCCTGCGCGATCTGGCCCAGGCTTCCGGCCTGAGCATGGGCGGCCTCTACTCCTACTTCGACAACAAGACCACGCTGCTGTCGATGATCCTGGGCGAGGTTGCGATCACGGCAACCGAGGTTCTCGGCGATGCGCCCAAACCGGTCGTCGATGATCCGGCCACGCATCTGAGATGGCTGATCGAGACGCATATCCGCCTCACCGAGGTGATGCAACCCTGGTTCGTCTTCGCCTATATGGAAGCGAAATCCTTCCCCAGCGCCGAACGCCGCCTGGTGATCGACAGTGAGGCGGCGACCCAGGAGATTTTCGCCGGAGTGCTGCGGCGCGGCGTCGGAAACGGCACCTTTGCCATTGCCGACATCGAGCTTACGGCCTCACTCATCAAACCGCTTCTGCAGGACTGGTACGTCAAGCGCGCCAAGTACCGCCGCCGCAAGACCAGCATAGATCAGTACATCGCGGCCGTCTCGGCCTTCATCGAAGCCGCTGTCGGACGCACCGGCGGAGCGTGATCTTCCGAACTCGATCACGCTCTTTCGACCGGATCACGCGGCCTATTGCAGATCTGAAAACGCTGCCTGCAGGCGGGAGACCGCTTCATCGACCATCTTGCGGGAACAGGCGAAATTGAAGCGCAGGAAACCGTCGCCACCCGCCCCGAAGGTGTGGCCATGGTTTGTTGCGATGCGCGCTTCCTTTTCCACGCGTGTGATGAATTCCTCGCTGCTCAACCCCGCGCCGGACCCGTCCACCCAGGCCAGATAGGTCGCCTCAAGCGGCATGGAGCGCAAGCCCGGGATGGCGGCGATGCCGGCATCGAAGGCTTGCCGGTTTCCGTCCAGATATCGGATCAGATTGTCCAGCCACTCCGCGCCCTCGGGCGAATAGGCGGCCGTGACCATGTGCATTCCAAAGGAATTCGGGCCGATGCCAAGTGCGACATGCCGTCTTGCGAAGGCGCTTCGCAGCTTTTCGTCGGCGACGATGACATTGCCGACATGGGCTCCGGCGATATTGAACGTCTTGGTCGCGGCGGTCATCATGACCAGACGTTGCGCGACTTCAGGCGCCGCCACCGCCATCGGGATGTGCCGCTGCCCCGGAAACACCAGATCCTGATGGATTTCGTCCGACACTAGGACGAGGTTGTGGCGCGCGGCAAAATCGGCCACTCCGCGCAGTTCCTCCAGCGTCCAGACGCGTCCGCCGGGGTTGTGCGGCGAACACAGGATCAGCATCTTCTCCCGGCCGGTCATGCGCCGGTCCCAATTGTCGAAGTCCATCCGATAGGAGCCGTCCTGCCGGATCAGCGGGAGCTCGCACACTTCACGCCCGGCCGCACGCACCACACGGGCGAATGCATGATAAACCGGCGTCATCAGAACCACGGCGTCACCCGGTTCGGTCCAGGTATCGACACATAATGCGGTGCCGTTCACCAGTCCGCTGGTGGTGAAGATCGAGGCAGGGTCCACGTGCCAGCCATGGCGCCTGGCCATCCACCAGCAGATCGCTTCGCGATACGGACCTTCACCGCCGAAATAACCATAAATGCCGTGACCGAGCATCCGCTCCAGCGCCGCCTGCACCGGTGCGGGAGGGCGGAAGTCCATATCGGCCACCCACATCGGCAACGCGTCTTTGCCGGACAAGCCATACAGCGGCTCCATCATGTCCCATTTCGAGCAATGCGTTCCGCGACGGTCGATAGTCTCGTCAAAATTCATGGTGTTCTCCGGCTGTGGCAGCTTGATCGTTCTCGTCGAAGGGGCGGCAAGACATTCCGGCTTGCCCGGCTTCCCGGCTCTGCCGCCATGTGGAAGACCTCAGGCGAAAAGGGACACGAACTCCTGACGAAGCAGGTTCTTCTGCACCTTGCCCATGGTGTTTCGCGGCAGGTCCGCAAGGATAGCGACATGCTTCGGCTGCTTGAACCTTGCCAGCCGTTCGGCCAGCGCCACGATCACGCCGGCAGCGTCTATGGTTGCGCCCGGCCGCGCCACGAGGACCGCTATCACGGCTTCGCCAAAGTCAGGATGCGGCACGCCCACAACCGCGCTTTCCAGGACACCCGGCAACTCATCCAGGATAAGTTCGATCTCCTTGGGATACACGTTGTAGCCGCCGGTGATGATGAGATCCTTCTGACGCCCGACGATGGTGACGTAGCCGTCAGCGTCGATGGTTCCGATGTCACCGGTGATAAAGAAGCCGTTCTCGCGCAGTTCCTCGCGGGTCTTCTCAGGCATGCGCCAATAGCCCTTGAAGACGTTGGGGCCACGCACCTCGATCATGCCGGGGTCGCCCTGCCGCACGGCTTCACCGGTTTCGGGGTCGGTGATCTTCACGTCTATCCCAGGCAGGGCATGGCCCACCGTTCCCGCCCGGCGCTCGCCGTCATACGGGTTCGACGTATTCATGTTGGTTTCCGTCATGCCATAGCGTTCGAGGATGCGATGGCCTGTACGCGCTTCGAAACTCTGATGTGTCTCGGCCAGAAGCGGGGCCGAGCCGGAGGTGAACAGGCGCATGTGGCGCGTCAGATCACGGGTGAAGGCGGGCGTATCGAGAAGCCGTGTATAAAAGGTCGGCACGCCCATCATCGTCGTGGCGCGCGGCAACCAAGAAATCACATCATCAGCCTTGAAGCCCGGCAGGAAGATCATGGAGCCACCCGACAGCAGCACCACGTTGATCGCAACGAAAAGGCCGTGGGTATGAAAGATCGGGAGCGCGTGCAGCAGCACGTCATTTTCGTCGAAGCGCCATTCCTCTACGAGCACCCGGGCGTTCGACAACAGGTTCTCGTGGCTGAGCATCGCACCTTTCGAGCGTCCGGTTGTGCCGGACGTATAGAGAATGGCGGCAAGGTCGTCGCCCGATCGCGCGACAGGCACGAACTCTATCCCCGCAGCCTTCGCGCGGTCTCTCAGGCTGCCTTCACCACCCGCATCGAGCGTTTCGAAACGCGCGCCATGGCGCTGGGCAACCTGCGACAGCAGATCCTTCCTTGCGGGGTCTCCCACCAGCAGGGATGCTTCGGCGTCCTTGACGAAATATTCAACTTCCGCGGCCGTGTAGGCTGTATTCAGCGGCAGGAAGATGATGCCCGTCGCGATGGCCGCGCAGTAGAGCGCCAGCGCCTCGGGCGTCTTTTCCACCTGCACCGCCATCCTGTCGCCGGCCTGCAAACCGAGTCCGGACAGCGCCGCGGCAAACGACATGGCTGTCCGATGCAGGCTTTCGCCCGTGATTTCATTCCCGCGTGCATCGGTCAGAAATGTGCTGCCGCGCGTTGCAAGCGGGGCCACCAGATGGTCGTAAAGCGGATTAGGCACGGCGTCTGTTCCTGTCTTTGCGTAAGGGCGACCTGCCGCAATACGGAAGGCAAGACATAGATAGTTCACCAACAGGGCTCGCCGCAAATCCCAAAATGCGACGTGAACGGCCGATGGTTCGTGAACTCTCCAGCGCGCGAACACTTAGAGCACGTTGCAGCCAGGTGGAATCACCTGGCGTCACACACGTGCAACAAGATCAATTGAATAGACCATGATGCCGCCCGAAAGCCGCTTCACACCTTTCGGCATCAAGGTCCAGGTCGGCCGGTCTACCCTATCCAAACTCACGAGGTTTACATTCCGAACAGGGCGACCACGTAAAACACCCGCAAGGAGCCTATCGGATGCGGATAGCTGTCATCCGCCCTTCACCACCATGGCAATGCCCTGCCCACCGCCGATGCACATGGTGATCAAACCATAGCCGCCGCCGAGACGCTGGAGTTCATAGAGCGCCTTGACCGTCAGGATCGCGCCCGTCGCCCCGACAGGATGGCCGAGTGCGATGGCGCCGCCATTGGGGTTGGTGATCTCCGCCGGGAAGCCGAGTTCCTTCGACACCGCGCAGGCCTGTGCGGCGAAAGCCTCATTGGATTCGATGACTTTCAGGTCGTCGATACCGATGCCGGCGCGCGCCAGCGCCTTGCGCGTCGCCTCTACGGGGCCGAGCCCCATCACCGCCGGATCGAGGCCGGAATGCGCGTAGGACACAAGCCGGCCAAGGACTTCGCGCCCCTCGGCGCGGGCCACGTCCTCTTCCATCAACACCAGCGCGGCCGCGCCGTCATTGATGCCGGAGGCATTGCCCGCCGTGACGCTGCCGTCCCTGGCGAAGGCCGGGCGCAGCCCCGCCAAATTCTCCACCGACACATCCGCCCGCACATGCTCGTCCTGATCGAAGACAACCGTTCCCTTGCGACCCTTGATCTCCACCGGCACGATCTGCGACCGGAAGCGTCCCTCGGCGATCGCGGCCGCCGCGCGACGATGACTCTCCACGGCGAAGCCGTCCTGCTCCTCCCGCGCGATGCCGCAGCGTGTCGCGACATTCTCGGCGGTGATGCCCATATGCCCGTTTCCGAACGGATCGGTCAGCACGCCCACCACCATGTCGATGGCCATGGCGTCGCCCAGGCGCTGGCCATTGCGCAGCGCGGGCATCAGATAACCGCCACGGCTCATGCTCTCGGCACCGCCGGCGACCGCGCAATCGGTGTCGCCAAGCATGATCGACTGAGCCGCCGACACGATTGCCTGCAGGCCCGAGCCGCAAAGCCGGTTGAGCGTCAGGCACGGAACCCCGTGGCCGAGACCGCCCTCAAGCGCCGCGACACGGGCGAGATAAGCATCGCGCGGTTCGCCGTGAATGACATTGCCGAACACCACGTGGCCAACACGCGCGGGCTCGATGCCCGCGCGCGAGACGGCCGCCTGCAGCACCGTCGTTGCCAGTCGCGTGGCCGGCACATCCTTCAGCGAACGGCCGAAAGAGCCGATGGCCGTGCGGGCGGCGGAAACGAAGACGACCTGATTTGACATTGTTGAGCCCTCCAAAGCGGCTGCAATAGCCGCGCAATTCATCATGTGTCCGGCCGAACCATTACCGGTTGCGGCGGCGTCCTTCCAGAAGATCGAGCACGGCGCGGGCCGCATCGAGCACATTGGTGCCGGGGCCGAAGACCGCCGCCACGCCATGGTCGATGAGATACTGGTAATCCTGGCGTGGAATGACGCCACCGACGACGACGATGACGTTTTCCGCGCCCCTCTCCTTCAGCGCCGCGACCAGTTGCGGCGCGAGCGTCTTGTGGCCAGCCGCAAGCGACGACATGCCCACCACATGGACCTTTGCGGCAATAGCAGTGTCCGCCGCCTCCTCCGGCGTCTGGAACAGCGGCCCGGCGACGATCTCGAAGCCGATGTCGCCAAAGGCCGAAGCGATCACCTTGGCGCCGCGATCGTGACCGTCCTGACCGAGCTTGGCCACCATGATGCGCGGCTTTACGCCGAGCGAGCCGGCAAACTCGTCCAGCCGCTCTACCAGCGTCTTGAATTCCGGCTCGCCGTCATAGGCCTTGCCGTAGACATTGCCGACCACCCTGGGCACGGCCGCGTGGTCGCCGAAGGCGCGGCGCATGGCATCGGAAATCTCGCCCACCGTGGCGCGCGCCCGCGCCGCCTCCACGGCTGCAGCCAACAGGTTCCCCGCGCCGGTGCGTGCGACCTTTTCGAGCGCCGCAAGTGTTTCCTGCACGCGATTCGGATCGCGCTGGCGGCGCGTGCGCTCGATGCGGGCGATCTGCGCGGTCCGGACGACGGTATTGTCGATCTCCAGAATGTCGATCTCGTCTTCCTGCTCGAGTCGGTACCTGTTGACGCCGACGATCACTTCCTCGCCCTTGTCGACGGCCGCCTGCCGGCGCGTGGCGGCCTCCTCGATCAACCGTTTCGGCAGGCCGGAATCGACCGCTTTGGTCATCCCCCCCAGCGCCTCGACCTCCTCGATCAGCGCCCAGGCCTTGTTGGCCAGTTCGTCGGTGAGGCTCTCGACATAGTAGGAGCCGGCCAGCGGATCGACGACCTTCGTCACGCCCGTCTCGTGCTGGAGAATGAGCTGGGTGTTGCGAGCGATGCGGGCCGAGAACTCGGTCGGCAGCGCAATCGCCTCGTCGAAGGAGTTGGTGTGCAGCGACTGCGTACCGCCGAGTGCGGCCGACATCGCCTCGAAGGCCGTGCGCACGATGTTATTGTAAGGGTCCTGCTCCTGCAGCGACACGCCCGATGTCTGGCAGTGGGTGCGCAACATCAGCGACGACGGCTTTTTCGGCTCGAATTCCGTCATGATGCGCGACCACAGCAGCCGCGCGGCGCGCAGCTTCGCGACTTCCATGAAGAAATTCATGCCGATCGCGAAGAAGAAGGACAACCGCCCGGCGAAGTCGTCGACATTGAGCCCCTTCTTCAGCGCCGCGCGT
>Ga0182738_1004429_pt1 | contig 15539 bp, 14 predicted proteins | sample eDN5th30CBELigMG_FD_128876 | JGI IMG/M metagenome (GOLD analysis project Ga0182738, IMG submission 128876) | Enriched Miracle-Growth compost microbial communities from Emeryville, California, USA - eDNA 5th pass 30_C BE-Lig MG (version 2)... ... | reverse complement strand
GCTCAAGCAGCGCGGGGGCCGCGATGCGCTGGCGCTGCTGACGCCGCTCGTCACGGCGGAGGGTCCCGTGGGCGAGGCGGCGCGCGGCGCGGTGACGACCATCGAAGGCGATCTCGCGCTGTGGGATGCGGCCCAGAACGTCTGGTACGGCCTTTCGCTCGGGTCGGTGCTCCTGCTCGCGGCCATCGGCCTCGCCATCACCTTCGGCGTGATGGGCGTCATCAACATGGCCCATGGCGAGATGGTCATGCTCGGCGCCTATACGACCTTCGTCGTACAACAGGTGATCCGCGCCCATGCGCCGGACCTGTTCGACGCCTCGCTGCTCTTCGCCGTGCCGCTCGCCTTCCTCGTCGCCGGTGCGGTCGGCGTCGCCATCGAGCGCGGCATCATCCGCTTCCTCTACGGCCGCCCGCTCGAGACGCTGCTCGCGACCTGGGGTGTCTCGCTCATCCTCCAGCAGTCCGTGCGGACGATCTTCGGGCCGACCAACCAGCCGGTGGCGACGCCCTCGTGGATGGCCGGCTCGTTCCAGCTCGGCGGCCTGTCGATCACCGCCAACCGCCTGGCGATCATCATCTTCGCGCTTCTCGTCTTCGCGGCGCTCATGCTGGTGCTTAAGAAGACCAGGTTCGGCCTCCAGATGCGCGCGGTCACCCAGAACCGGGCAATGGCGAGCGCCATGGGCATCAGGACGCCGTGGGTCGATGCGCTCACCTTCGGCCTCGGCTCCGGTGTCGCCGGCATGGCCGGCGTCGCGCTGTCGCAGATCGACAATGTCAGCCCCAATCTCGGTCAGGCCTACATCATCGACTCCTTCATGGTCGTGGTGTTCGGCGGGGTGGGGAACCTGTGGGGGACGCTGGTCGGGGCCTTCACCCTCGGCATCGCCAACAAGTTCCTCGAGCCCTATGCCGGCGCGGTCGTCGGCAAGATCCTCGTCCTCGTCTTCATCATCCTCTTCATCCAGAAGCGCCCGCGCGGCCTGTTCGCGCTCCGGGGCCGGGCGGTGGAGGCATGATCAACCGTCTGTCGTTCCCTCTGGCGGCGGCCCTTTCGCCGCTGGGTATCGATCCCGATTTCCCGCCCACCATGCACAAGGTCTCGTCCGTTCGCGGGCGGGTCCGCATGATCCCTCCTCCCCATTCCGGAGCCGAGGCCGCCGCTCCGGAGAGGCGAGGGGGGATCGCCGCCGAGCGGCGGTGGGCGGGGGTCCCTCGCCTCGGCCCGCGGCGCGGGGGGAACACGTGATGGGCGCCTTCTTCCGCAACGGACTCGATCGCGGCGCTTTGGCGGTGGTGGCGATCCTCGTCGCCGCCGCCATCCTCGTGCCGGTCCTCAATCTCTACGTTCCGCCCGGGAGCGCGTTCCATCTGCCGGGCCATCTGGTGCCGCTGTTCGGCAAGTATCTCAGCTACGCGCTGCTCGCGATGTCGGTGGGCCTGATCTGGGGCTATGCCGGCATTCTCTCGCTCGGCCATGGGGCGTTCTTCGCGCTCGGCGGCTACGCGATGGGCATGTACCTGATGCGGCAGATCGGCAGCCGCGGCGTCTACGGCAATGCGGAACTGCCGGACTTCATGGTGTTCCTCAACTGGAAGGAACTGCCGGTCGCGTGGTGGGGCTTCCAGTCCTTCCCCTATGCGTTGCTCATGGTGGTGCTCGCGCCGGGCGTGCTCGCCTTCGTCTTCGGCTGGTTCGCGTTCCGGAGCCGGGTGACGGGCGTCTACTTCTCGATCATCACGCAGGCGATGACCTTCGCGCTGCTGCTTGCCTTCTTCCGCAACGATTTCGGCTTCGGCGGCAACAACGGCCTGACCGATTTCAAGGACATCCTCGGCTTCAACATCCAGGCGCCGGAGACGCGCGCGGCGCTGTTCGCCGCCACCGCCCTGATCCTCGCGCTGGCCTTCGTCACGGCGAGGGCTGTGGTCGCCTCGCGCTTCGGCAAGGTGCTGGTGGCGATCCGGGACGCGGAGAGCCGCACCCGCTTCCTCGGCTACCGGGTCGAGAACTACAAGCTCGCCGTGTGGACGCTCTCGGCGGCGATGGCGGGCGTCGCGGGAGCCCTCTACGTGCCGCAGGTGGGCATCATCAACCCCGGCGAGTTCGCACCCGAGAACTCCATCGAGGTCGTGATCTGGGCGGCCGTCGGCGGGCGCGGGCTCCTCGTCGGTCCGATCGTCGGGGCGATCGTCGTCAACTTCGCCAAGACCTGGTTCACCACCGGCGCGCTCGCGCCCTACTGGCTCTTCGCGCTCGGTGGCCTGTTCATCGCCGTGACGCTGTTCCTGCCGAAGGGCATCGTCGGCACCATCGTCGACGGCTGGTCGGCGCTGGCACAGCGACGGTCCTCGGCGCGGGCGGAGCAGGGCGTGGCGCCGTCCGAACCGGATGGCCCGCCCGGCGGGGAGCTGAAGCCTTCGGCCGCGGAGCAGGGCGCATGAACGAGCGTGCGAGGAACTCGGTCCTCTATCTCGACGGCGTGTCGGTGTCGTTCGACGGCTTTAAGGCGCTGAACGAGCTTTCACTGGTGGTCGAAGCCGGCGAGATGCGGGCGATCATCGGCCCGAACGGCGCGGGCAAGACGACGATGATGGACGTCGTCACCGGCAAGACCAAGCCGGACACAGGCGAGATCTATTTCGACGGCAATGTCGATCTCACCCGCATGGACGAGGCGTCGATCGCCCAGCTCGGGATCGGCCGGAAATTCCAGAAGCCGACCGTGTTCGAAAGCCTCACCGTGCTGGACAATCTCGACCTCGCGCTTGCCGGCCGGCGGGGCCCGGGCGAGGCGCTGTTCGGACGGGAAGCGCCGAGCGCGCCCGCCCGCCTCGATGAGCTGCTCGGCATCATCCGTCTCGGCGAGCATCGCCACCGCAAGGCCGGGTCCCTCAGCCACGGCCAGAAGCAGTGGCTGGAGATCGGCATGCTTCTCGCGCAGGAGCCGAAGCTTCTCCTGGTCGACGAGCCAGCCGCCGGGATGACAGACGCCGAGACCGCTGCCACAGCGGAATTGCTGCGCGAGATCGCGAAGACGCGGTCGGTGATCGTGGTCGAGCACGACATGGTCTTCGTGCGCGCGCTCGACGTGAAGGTGACGGTGCTCAACGAAGGCTCGGTGCTCTCGGAAGGGACGCTCGACCATGTCTCCGCCGACCCGCGCGTCATCGAATCCTATCTCGGGCGGTGACGATGGAAGAGCGAAACGAGCAGTCCGCCCCCCGCGCCGCCATGCCGCCGCCCGAGCCCCCGGTCTTCGACCTGCCCCTGCCGGCGTCGCGCTGGCGCTGGAGGGACTAGATGAACGCCCATGCCTCCGTGCCCGCGGCCGGTGCCGCCACCGCACAGCCGATGCTCGTCGCCGAGAAAGTCGACCTGTCCTACGGCGCCGCACAGGCGCTCTACGGCGTCTCGCTCACGGCGCGCGCCGGCGAAGTGACGGCGCTGATGGGGCGAAACGGCGTCGGCAAGACGAGCTTCCTCCGGGCGGTGGTGGGCGAGCAGCCGATCGCCCGGGGCACGATCGCCGTGAACGGCGTCACGCTCGGGCGCATGGCGCCCTATGATCGCGCCCGGCTCGGTATCGGCTACGTGCCGCAGGGCCGCGACATCTTCCCGCTGCTCACGGTGAAGGAGAATCTCGAAACCGGCTTCGCGCCTCTGAAGCACGCCGACCGTACCATCCCGGCCGACGTGTTCGACCTCTTCCCGGTGCTCGCCGACATGCTCAAGCGGCGCGGGGGCGACCTCTCCGGCGGCCAGCAGCAGCAACTCGCCATCGGCCGGGCGCTCGTCACCCGGCCGAAGCTCCTGGTGCTGGACGAGCCGACCGAGGGCATCCAGCCCTCGATCATCAAGGACATCGGCCGGGCGATCTCATGGCTGCGGCAGAAGGGCGACATGGCGATTCTTCTGGTCGAGCAGTATCTCGACTTCGTCCACGAGCTCGCCGACCGCTTCGCCGTCATGGACCGGGGGCACATCATTCTCACCGGGACGCGCGAGGACATGGACCCCGACAAGGTCCGCCGCCACCTGACGGTATAGGCCGAGCCCGCCGCCCCGCCGGCGGTCTGGCCGATGGCGGCGCTACGGCGTGCGCGCGGCGTTGCCCGAGGCGACCATCTCGTCGTTGATGCTCTTGCCGTCGAGCCAGAGCTCGCCGAGCCAGTTGCCGAACGAGTCGCGCCGTGCCGGGTCGTCGTCGCCGTGGATGCTGCGGAGGATGAGGGACTTGCCGCCGATCAGCTCCTCGAGATGCTTCGCCGCCGCCTCGCCCTCCGGCGTCCCGGCGTCCGGCGCCTCGATCCCGGCGAGCTTGATGCGCTGGTAGCGGATCCAGACGTAGAAGCCGAGGCTGACATTGAGGTCGACGGTGTCGCCGTCGATCACGTCGACGACATCGGCGTTGTAGACATAGGAGGCCTCCGTCGGCCCGTCCTCGGCGACGGCCGGCACGGCGGTGGCGAGGGCGGCAAGGAGGGCAAGGCCCCCGGCAACGGTCTTCATGCGATCGATCATGGTCTTTCCCCCGGCTCGGAATGCGGTACGGGCCGATATTGCCATATGTCCGCCCGCTTGGCATGACAGCCGGGTAGGGTCGGAGGCCGGGCGCAAGAGGCAGCGGAAGACGAGGGTCATGCCGAGATACCAAGGGGTTCTGTTGGGCGCCGTCGCGGCCGTGTGGCTTTCCGGCCAGGGCGCGCTCGCCGACACGCGCATCTTCACCGCCAAGGCCAGCGAGCCGGGCGTCACCATCGAGCAGGCGCTCCGGAACGGCAAGGACTTGCCGATCGTCGGCCGCGGAGACGGAACGACCCTGTTCCGGATCGACGAGCCGAGCACGGTCGTCGGCTGTGCCAACCGGTTCGATTTCGTCACCTCGACGGGCGAGAAGGTCAATCTCGCGGCCGATCTCTGCGTGCTCGACTGGTCGGTGGTGGTGAAGGTGAGCAGCCCGCCGGGAGGCAATGCCGCACCGCCGCCGCCGGCGGCGCCCGCCCCGGCGCAGCCGGAGGCCGCCGCGCCTCCGCCCCCCGTTCCCGCATCGCCGCCCCCCGCGGCTGCGGTTCCGGAGGTGCCGCCGGTGCCGGAGGCGCCCGCGGCGCCCCCCGCCCCCGGCGGGACCTTCACCCAGACCGTGACGCTGACGCTCGATGTCCCCGGCGTCACCATCACCGGGCTGGCGCTCGACGGGATGCCGGTCGCGTTCACCGGTCACGAGGGCGGCGTCCGGTTCGAGATCACCGGCGACGAGCAGGGCATCGTCTGCGAGCGCGAGGTCGCCCTGACCCTCTCCGATGGGCGCACGGTGACCGAGACCGCCAACCTCTGCCTGAACGACTGGGCGGTGACGGTGTCGCTCGACGGCAGGCCCCCGGTGCCGCCGGCGCCGGGCCTGCCGACGCCGCAGCCGGTCGCCCCGTCGCCGAACGCGCCCATGACCTGGACCTTCGCCGCCGGCGAGATTGCCGCGACGCTCGTCCATGGCGTCGCCGGCACCGACGAGACCGCGTTCATCGCCACCTGCACCAAGGGCAGCGAGCGCATCAAGGTCACGCTCTACGGCGCCACCGCGCCCGGCCTTGCGCCCGGCGACGCGGTGCCGGTGTCCTTCGCCGCGGGCGGGTTCAGCAAGAGCTTCCAGGGCACGATGGGGCCGGTCGATGCCGCCTCGGGCGCCTCCCATCCCGAGGTCGTGATCGCGGTGGGCGATCCGCTCTGGTCGTCGCTGATCCGGGAGACCAGCGTCGCCGTCGTTGCCGGGCCCGCGTTCTCCGCCACGCTGTCGCTGAAGGGCAGCGCCGGCCCGGTCCGTGAGCTCGTGGCGGCCTGCGGCAAGGCGCCGCCTCCGGCGGCGACGCCCCCGGCCAATCCGCCGCCGAGCGCGGGCGGCGCGCAGGGCGGCGGCGGGATCAGCGTGCGCTACGCCTGCGAGGTCGGCCAGGGGTTCCGCATCGTCTTCAACGGCAACAAGGCGACGGCCGTGCTGACCGAGCAGGGCGCGCCGCCGCTGACGCTGCACTGGGTTCCCGAAGGCCAGCTCGGGCGCTATGTGGCGGGCGACGCGCGGCTGACGCTTCGCGAGGACCATGTCCGCTGGACCCGGTACGGCGAGCGGCCGCGGACCTGCTTCCCGCGCTGACCTTCCCGGCCAGGGCCCGCCGGCGGGTCCTGGCCCGGATCATGTATCGACGGACGCGGCGCGCCGATCCCGGCCTCGCGCCGCAGGGAGATTGTGCCATGACCCTCGATGCCCGCATCGGCGAGGTGACCGAACGCATCCGCCGCCGGAGCGAATCCGGCCGCAGCCAGTACCTCGACCAGATCGCGGCGGCGGCCGAACGCAGGCCGAGCCGGACGCGGCTCTCCTGCTCGAACCTCGCCCACGGCTTCGCCGCCTGCAATGTCCATGACAAGGCGCACCTCCGCGGGGAGGTGGGGCCGAACCTCGGCATCATCACCGCCTACAACGACATGCTGTCGGCCCATCAGCCCTACGGCCGCTTCCCCGACCTGATCAAGGAGGCCGCCCGGGCCGCCGGCGGCACCGCGCAGGTGGCGGGGGGCGTGCCGGCGATGTGCGACGGGGTCACGCAGGGGCGGGCGGGGATGGAGCTGTCGCTGTTCTCCCGCGACGCCATCGCCATGGCGGCGGCGATCGGCCTCTCCCACGACATGTTCGACGCCGCGGTGTTCCTCGGCATCTGCGACAAGATCGTGCCGGGCCTCCTGATCGGGGCGCTGACCTTCGGCCACCTGCCGGCGGTGTTCATTCCCGCCGGGCCGATGCCGTCCGGCATCTCCAACATGGAGCGCTCGCGGGCGCGCCAGCTCTATGCCGAGCGCAAGATCGACCGGGCGGAGCTGCTCGACGTCGAGGCCGGCTCCTACCATGCGCCGGGCACCTGCACCTTCTACGGCACGGCCAACTCCAACCAGATGCTGATGGAGATCATGGGCCTGCACATCCCCGGCGCGACCTTCGTCAACCCCGACACGCCGCTCCGCGACGCGCTGACCCGCGCGGCGACGACGCGGGCGCTGTCGCTCTCCGCGCTCGGCAACGAGTACACGCCGGTGGGCGCGGTGATCGACGAGCGGGCGGTGGTGAACGGCGTCGTCGGTCTCCATGCGACGGGCGGGTCGACCAACCACACGCTGCATCTCGTCGCCATCGCCAAGGCAGCGGGCATCCGGCTCACCTGGGACGATTTCGCCGACCTTTCCGAGATCGTGCCGCTCTGCGCCCGCGTCTATCCCAACGGCTCGGCCGACGTGAACCAGTTCCATGCCGCCGGCGGCATGCAGGTCCTGATCCGCGACCTCCTCGCCGAGGGGCTGCTCCACGAGGAGGTCCGGACGGTGTGGGGCACCGGCCTCTCGGGCTATACGCAGGCGCCGCGCCTCGATGAGGCCGGCAGCGTCGTCTGGGAGGAGGGGCCCTCGGCCAGCCGGGACGAGGCCGTTCTTCGTCCGGCCGCCCGCGCCTTCTCGCCCGAGGGCGGGCTCAAGCTGCTCGACGGCAATCTCGGCCGGGCGGTGATCAAGGTGTCGGCCGTGAAGCCGGAGCACCAGGTGGTCGAGGCGCCGGTGATGATCTTCCATTCGCAGGAGGAGTTCGCCGATGCCTTCGGCGCCGGCCAGCTCGACCGTGACTTCGTCGCCGTGGTGCGCTTCCAGGGGCCGAAGGCGAACGGCATGCCGGAGCTGCACAAGCTCACGCCCAGCCTCGGCGTGCTCCAGGACCGGGGCCGGAAGGTCGCGCTCCTCACCGACGGACGGATGTCCGGCGCTTCCGGCAAGGTGCCGGCGGCGATCCACGTGACGCCCGAGGCGGCCGATGGCGGGGCCATCGCCCGTCTCCGCGACGGCGACATCGTCCGGCTCGATGCTCCGCGCGGCCGGCTTCAGGTGCTGGTCGATGCCGGCGAGTTCGCGGCGCGGATACCCGCCTCGGCCGACCTCGCCGCCAACCAGTACGGCGTCGGGCGCGAGCTGTTCCGCCTCTTCCGCGCCAGTGCGCAGGCCGCCGAGCTCGGGGCCGGGGTGCTGTAGACGCCCCGTGGTCCCGGACGTACCGCAGTGCATGGGCGGTGGGGTGGCGATCAGGCCGTGAGGGCGTGATCCCTCACCCCGGCTTGGGCATGCGGGCCCAGGGGCGGGTCTGGCCGGGGGCGGCGACGTCGCCGATGGTGTGCTGGTAGTAGTGCGGCACTTCCGGCCACTGGCCGGATTCGAGCGCCCTGACCAGGACCGGGTCCTCGGTCTGGAAGGCATCGATCCCCACCCGGCGCATCAGCGGCACCTGGTCGATGATGTAGGCCCCGACCGCGCGGATCTCGCCGGCATAGCCGTCCCGCTCGCGCAGCAGCCGGGCGATGGAGAAGGCCCGCCCGTCGCCGTATTTCGGCACTTCGACGGCGATTGCGGGAAACCGGGAGAGGTCCGCCGCGATGTCGTCCCAGATGCTGCCCGGCGGCAGGACGAGGCCGAGCGGGGCGTTGCGCCGGCCCAGCGCATCGCGCTCGGCGCGCCAGCGGGCGAGGGTGACGAACACCGGCGCGTCGTCCGGCAGCGGCGCGTCGTCGGCCACGAACTGCCAGGCGTCCGCAACAAATTCTCCGTTCTTCCACAAGGGCATGGGCGGGTTCGCTGATCCTTGATACGAGATGTCCTGCGGGCTCAGATGCCGCTGCCGTCGGCCTCGGAGGGCATGTGGATTCCACATTCGCTCTTGTCGAGGCCGCGCCAGCGGCCGGAGCGAAGGTCCTCGCCGAGAGCCACCCGCGAGGTGCAGGGCACGCAGCCGATCGAGGGATAGCCCTTCGCCACCAGCGGATGCTCCGGCAGGCCGTGGCGCTCGGCATGGGCCTTGAGGTCGAGGATCGACCAGGAGGCGAGAGGATTGACCTTGATCCTCGCGCCGTCGGCCTCGAACAGCCGCAGCGCGGCGCGTTGCGCGTTCTGGAAGCGCTTGCGCCCGGTGAACCAGGCGTCGAAGCCGGCAAGCGCGTGCTTGAGCGGCTCGGTCTTCCGGATCCGGCAGCAGAGGTCGGGATTGGTCATCCACAGCGCGCGATGGGGGTCGCTCGCCGCCAGCCGGTCTGGATCGGGCGTGACGGTGCGGACGTCGGCGAGGCCGAGCGTCTCGACGAGGCGGGTGCGATACTCGAGGGTCTCGGCGAACAGGCGGCCGGTGTCGAGGAAGATCACCGGGATCGAGCGGTCGACCTCGGCGACCAGGTGAAGCAGCACCGCGGAATCGGCGCCGAAGCTCGACACCAGCGCGGTGCGCCCGGGAAACAGCTCTCCGGCGGTCAGCGCGATCGCGTCGTGGGCGTCGAGGAGGCCGTACCGGGCGTTGAGCGCGATCGCCTCGGCCGCTGTGTCGCGGTCGGTTCCGCTCAGCGCTCCTGCATCATGCGGCCCCATAGAGAGCGTCCTTGAACGGTGCCTTGCCGAGGCGGCGATAGGCGGCAAGGAACGTCTCGTCGGGCCCGGACCGGACCTTCATGTAGGTGTCTACCACGGTTTCGACCGCGTCGACGATGCCGTCGCTCGAAAAGCCGGGACCGAGGATCTCGCCGATGGACGCCTGCTCGTCGCCGGAGCCGCCGAGGGTGATCTGGTAGAACTCCTCGCCCTTCTTCTCGACGCCGAGGATGCCGATGTGACCGACATGGTGGTGGCCGCAGGCATTGATGCAGCCAGAGATCTTGATCTTGAGCTCGCCGATCTCCCGCTGCCGGGCGGCATCGCCGAAGCGTTCTGAAATGCGCTGCGCGACGGGGATGGAGCGGGCATTGGCGAGGGAGCAGTAGTCGAGGCCCGGGCAGGCGATGATGTCGGTGACGAGGCCCGCGTTCGCCGTGGCGAGGCGATAGTCGCGGAGCGCGGCATGCAGCGCCGGCAGGTCGTCGAGCGCGACATGGGGCAGGATCAGGTTCTGCTCGTGGCTGACGCGGATCTCGTTGTGGCTGAAGCGCTCGGCGAGATCGGCGATGAGCTCCATCTGCTCCGCCGTCACGTCGCCCGGCGTGCCCCCGATCGGCTTGAGGGAGATGGTGGCGATGACGTGGCCGCTGACGCGATGGGGCGTGGTGTTCTGGTCGACCCAGGCCCCGAGCTCGGCGTCGGTGACGCGGGCGCGCTCGAGGACGACGCTCTTGGCCGGCCGCGGCGCGAGGGAGGCGGGGAGGGCGAAATAGGTCGCGATGCGGTCGATCTCGGCCTGCGGCAGGGCCAGCGCCGAGTGGCGGATGCGCTCCCACTCCGCCTCGACCTGGCGGGCGATCTCCTCGGCGCCCGTCTCGTGGACCAGGATCTTGATGCGCGCCTTGAACTTGTTGTCGCGCCGGCCGAACTGGTTGTAGACGCGAAGGATGGCCTCCGAATAGGACAGGAGGTCCGCTTCCGGCAGGAAGTCGCGGATCTTGTGGGCGATGAACGGGGTGCGGCCCAGCCCGCCGCCGACATAGACGGCGAAGCCGAGCCGCCCGTCGGCGTCCTTCTTGAGGTGGAGGCCGATGTCGTGGACCTTCACGGCCGCGCGGTCGCGCTCCGCGCCGGTGACGGCGATCTTGAACTTCCGCGGCAGGAAGACGAATTCCGGGTGGAGCGAGGACCACTGGCGGAGGATCTCGGCGTAGGGCCGGGGGTCCGCCACCTCGTCGCGCGCCGCGCCGGCGAAGTGGTCGGCGGTGACGTTCCTGATGCAGTTCCCCGAGGTCTGGATCGAGTGCATCTCGACCGAGGAGAGATGGTCGAGAATGTCGGGGACGTCCTTCAGCGCCGGCCAGTGGAACTGGAGGTTCTGGCGGGTGGTGAAATGGCCGTAGCCGCGGTCGTATTTCCGGGCGACGAAGGCGAGCATGCGCAGCTGCGCCGGGTTGAGCGTGCCGTAGGGGACGGCGATCCGCAGCATGTAGGCGTGGAGCTGGAGATAGACGCCGTTCATCAGCCGAAGCGGGCGGAACTGGTCCTCGGTGAGCTCGCCGGCGATGCGGCGCTCGACCTGGCCGCGGAACTGGGCCACCCGCTCGTTGACAAACTCCTGGTCGAACTCGTCGTAACGGTACATGGGCCTGCCCTCACTCCGCCGCGGCGACGTCGGCGGGGTAGAGCGCCGCATACTCGGCGGCGCCGTACCTGACCGTCGGCCCCTCGGCGCGGATGCGTTCGCGGATTCGCGCCGGCGTCGGCCGGCTCTCCACAATGGTGATGTCGATGGCGTAGGGGTCGACCACGATCCGCGCCGCGTGCTGCGACTGGGCGTAGGCGGTCGCGGCGTCGAGCTCGGCGCCGTCGGCGACGAGCAGCGCCGCGCCGATGCGGTGGGTCCAGCCCCCGTCCTCGTCGAGGAAGACGACGCGGCCGTCGTCGAGGCGGTTCGCGGTCACCGCCTTGAGGGCTCCTGCACTAGCTGCCTTGAACATGATCCGTTGTCCTCTCAGGCGGCGAGCGTGGCGGGGGCTGCGTCCAGCCCCGCGACCGCGCCCGCGGCGACGACGTCGCCGATGATGATCAGCACCGGGCCGTCCAGCTCGGCCTGCCCGGCGATGCGGTGGAGCTCGTCGAGCCGCCCGGCGAAGGCGTGGCGGTCGGGGCGCGAGGCGTTCTCGACCACAGCGACCGGCGTCGCGGCGGACAGGCCTGCCTCGACGAGGCGCGCCGCGACCCGGGGTGCGGTCGCCTTCCCCATGTAGACCGCGACCGTCGCGCCGGAGAGGGCGAGCCCGGCCCAGCCGGGGAGGGTGTCGCCGTCGGCGTCGTGGCCGGTGGCGAAGACCAGCGCGGACGAGGTGTCGCGCAGCGTGAGCGGGATCTCGTTCTCGGCAGCGGCGGCGAAGGCGGCGGTGATGCCGGGCACGACGTCGAAGGAGACATTCGCGGCGCGCAGTGCCGCCATCTCCTCGCCGGCGCGCCCGAAGACCAGCGGGTCGCCCGACTTGAGCCGCACCACGCGGTTGCCCTTCCGGGCCTCGTTGACGAGGAGCGCGTTGATCGCGTCCTGGGTGATGACGTGGTTGCCCGGCGCCTTGCCGACATGGATGCGGCGGGCATCGCGCCGGCCCTGCGCGACGATCGCCTCCGGCACCAGCCGGTCATGGACGATCACGTCGGCCTCCTGCAGCGCCCGCTGGGCGCGCAGCGTCAGGAGATCCTCGGCGCCGGGGCCCGCCCCGACCAGCGAGACGTGCCCGGCGAGGTTGGGCCCGATCTCGAGCATGCGGACGGCCTCGCCCTCGGCGGCGCGAAGCTCGCCGGCGAAGACCTTCTCCGCCACCGGGCCCGAGAAGAAGCGCGCCCAGAAGCGCCGGCGGGCGGCCGGCCCGGGGAGCGTCCGGGCGACCCGGCCGCGAAGCCGGTCGGCGAGGCCGGACAGGTCGCCGAAGGCGGGTGCGAGCAGCGCCTCGATCCGGGCGCGGACATGGCGGGAGAGGACCGGCGCGACGCCTTCGCTGCACACTGCGATGGCGAGCGGCGCGCGGTTGACGATCGCGGGGGTGTAGAAATCGCAAAGCTCGGGGCAGTCGACGACGTTGACCGGCACGCCTGCGGCGCGGGCGAGGGCGCAGACGGCCCGGTCGTCGTCGGCGTCCCCGGTCGCGGAGAAGACGAGGGCGGCGCCCCGGAGATCGTCCCCGGCCGGCCACGGGCCGCGCCATTCGGCGCCGGCGGCGACGAGGTCGGCGCCCGTCTCCTTGTCGAGGCTGCGGGCGTAGACGACGATGTCGGCCTTGGTCTCGGCGAGGAGGCGGATCTTCGCCGCGGCTTCCCGGCCGCCGCCGACGACCACCACGCGCCGCCCCTCCACCTTGTGGAAGGCCGGGAAGACGCCGAGCTTCCGCGCGTCCTTGGTCATGTCGGTCCCCGTGAGAAATGCGTGCCGCAGCCGGGAAGGCTGCACACCGCGGAACTTAGGAAACCTTCGAGTTTACCGCGAAGGCGGGCGTTCCAATCTCGGGCTGGCGGGGAGAAAAAGATTCCCGGGCGGGCGGCGGCGGCGCACCCCCTCACCCGGCCTGCCTTCGGCAAGCCACCCTCTCCCCTTGCGGGAGAGCCACGTCAGCGGCCGGGTGAGGGGATCATCCCGATTGCGTCGCCGCGAGTTCCCGCGCGCACCATCCGCCGAGCGCCACGTGGGCCGCGAGTCCGGGCCAGAGCAGCGGGCCGGCGAGGCCCTCGCCGAGGGCCATGACGGCGAGGAGCACGATCACCGTCGCGTTGTAGAACGTCATCGCCGCGAGGAGGGCGTGCCCGGCCGGCCCGCCGCGGTCGTTCCGGGCCAGCCAGCAGGCGCCGCCGAGGGCGATGAGGGCGAGACCCGCGAGCCGGGCGATGGCGAGGGCCGCCGGTTCCTCGAGCGCCGCGCCGGCGAGCAGTTCGGCGAAGAGCGAGGGCGTCGCCGCGAGGGCGATGCCGGTCGCGACCTCGAACACGCCGGTGACGGAGAGGAACAGGCGCACCGGACCAGCGCCTCAGTCGCGGCGCCGGTAGGCCTTGCCGTCCGCGTCGAAGACGTGGAGCGCCCGGGTGGGCGCACCGAGCCGCACGGTCTCGCCCCGTTTGAGGTCGACGATGCCGTCGAGCTTGGCGAGGACGGGCTCGCCCCCATGCCCGGGGTCGACGTAGATCAGCGTCACCTCCCCGAGCTTCTCGACGATCTGGATGTTGCCGCTGAAGATGGTGTCGGCCTCGCCGGCGAGCGTCAGGTCCTCGGGGCGGACGCCGAAGGTCCCCTTGGTCCCCCGGGCGCTGTCGGGGATGTCGATGTCGACCCCCACCGGCTTGCCGCCCTCGGGCGTCACCACGGGCGTCGCGCCGCCGCTGTCGATGGTGCAGGGGACGACGTTCATCGCCGGCGAGCCGATGAAGCGGGCGACGAAGAGGTTGTCGGGATGGAGGTAGAGCTCCATCGGCGTGCCGACCTGCTCGATGCGGCCGGCGTTGAGCACGACGATGCGGTCGGCGAGGGTCATCGCCTCGACCTGGTCGTGGGTGACGTAGATCATCGTCGTCGACGGCATGCTCTCGTGGAGCTTGGCGATCTCGATGCGGGTGGCGACGCGGAGCGCGGCGTCGAGGTTGGACAGCGGCTCGTCGAACAGGAAGACGTCGGGGTTGCGGCAGATCGCGCGGCCGATGGCGACGCGCTGGCGCTGGCCGCCGGAGAGGGCGCGCGGCAGGCGGTTGAGGTAGGGGGTGAGCTGGAGGATCTCGGCCGCCGCCCGCACCCGCTTGTCGATCTCCTCGCGGCCGGCGCGGGCGAGCTTCAGGCCGAAGGCCATGTTGTTGTAGACGCTCATGTGCGGGTAGAGCGCGTAGGACTGGAACACCATCGCGATGCCGCGCTTCGACGGCGGCACCTCGTTCACCACCTCGCCGCCGATCCTCAGCGTGCCGGCGGTGATGTCCTCGAGGCCGGCGATGAGCCGGAGCAGCGTGGACTTGCCGCAGCCCGAGGGGCCGACGAAGACGACGAACTCGCCGTCCGTGATGGTGAGGTCGACGCCCTTGATGACGTCGACATTGCCGAAGGACTTCTTGATCCCGGAGAGCTCAACGGAGGTCATGGTGGCGATCCTTGATCATCAGCCCTTCACCGATCCCGCGAGCAGGCCGCGGATCAGGAAACGTTGGAGCGAGAGGAAGACGACGAGCGGCACGAGGATGGTGATGAAGGCCGAGGCGGTCAGGATCTCCCAGTTGCTGCCGCGCGAGCCGAGGAGGTTGACCAGGCGGGCGGTGAGCACGAGCTGGTCGTTCTGCGCGCCGAGGAACACGATCGCGACGAGCAGGTCGTTCCACACCCAGAGGAACTGGAAGATCGAGAACGAGGCGAGGGCCGGCAGCGACAGCGGCAGCACGATCCGCACGAAGATGTCGAAGTCGCTGGCCCCGTCGATGCGGGCGGACTCCATGATCTCGCGGGGCAGGCCGGCGATGTAGTTGCGGAGGAGGTAGATGGCGAGCGGCAGCCCGAAGCCGGTATGGGCGATCCAGATGCCGAGATAGGTCTTGGCCGAGACCCCGAACAGCGACCCGATGTCGTTGTAGAGCTTGAGGAGCGGGATCAGCGACATCTGGAGCGGCACGACCAGGAGCCCGACCACCAGCGAGAGGAGGAGGGCACGCCCCGGAAACCGCATCCAGGCCAGCGCATAGGCGGCGTAGGCGGCGATCAGGATCGGGATGATCGTCGCGGGAATCGTCACGGTGAGCGAGTTGACGAAGGACTGGCCGATGCCGGCCGAGGACAGCACTTCCCGGTAGTTGTCGAGCGTGAAGCGCGGCGGCATGGCGGCGCGGTAGAAGATGCGCTGCCCGCGCGAGCCCTCGAAGGCCGCCGGCGAGACCATCCGGTAGGCGCCGTCGGTCTCGACCGTCAGGGTCACGCCGTCGGCGAGCTCGGCGGTCTGCCCGGCCTCGAACTCGTTGGGGTTCTGGACGCGCGTGCCGAACGCCACCACCGAGCCGCTGCCGCCGCTCTCGAACAGGTTGCCGGAGATCACGAACCTGCCGTCCTC